>Ga0255336_100125_pt1 | contig 175989 bp, 146 predicted proteins | sample MeOH1_35cm_T3_17_FD_189102 | JGI IMG/M metagenome (GOLD analysis project Ga0255336, IMG submission 189102) | Sandy soil microbial communities from University of British Columbia, Vancouver, Canada - MeOH1_35cm_T3_179 | ecosystem: Engineered > Artificial ecosystem > Sand microcosm > Unclassified... | reverse complement strand
ACCAGTGTTCACGTGCTTTCATGATCAACGCCTTAGCGGCATCCTCTTCCATTCCGGTCATCTCGACCAGTTCATCCACAGCCAGCTCGGCGAGTTCGTCGCGCGTCTGGATCTGATGTTCGGCCAGCTTGGCGAGCAGGTCGGCGTCCATGCCGTCCAGGCTCTTCAGGTCGAGTGCTACATTTTCGACCTTTTCTTCATTCGCGATTGCCTGCGTCAACAGCGCGTCGCGCGAGCGATTACGCAGTTCGTGAACAGTGTCTTCGTCGAATGCTTCGATTTCGAGCATTTCGTTGAGCGGCACATAAGCGATCTCTTCGAGGCTCGTAAAGCCTTCGTCGATCAGGATGTCGGCCACTTCTTCGTCGACATCGAGACGCGCCATGAACAGGTCACGCAGTACGCCGCGCTCCTGATTCTGCTTTTGCGCAGATTCGTCCGGCGTCATGATGTTGATCTGCCAGCCGGTGAGTTCGCTGGCAAGACGCACGTTCTGGCCGCTGCGGCCGATCGCGACCGCCAGTTCGTTTTCGTCCACGACGACGTCCATCGAGTGCTTTTCTTCATCGACGACGATCGATTGGACGGCTGCCGGCGCGAGCGCGCCGATCACAAACTGAGCGGGATCCTCCGACCATAGCACGATGTCGACGTTTTCGCCACCGAGCTCGTTACGCACAGCCTGCACCCGCGAACCGCGAATACCGACGCACGTGCCGATCGGATCGATGCGCTTGTCGTACGCGACCACGCCGATCTTGGCGCGCACGCCCGGATCCCGCGCGGCTGCCTTGATTTCCAGCAGGCCCTGCTCGATTTCCGGCACTTCCATCTCGAACAGCTTCATCAGGAATTCGGGCGCCGTGCGCGACAGTTCGATCTGCGGACCGCGCGCGGTGCGATCGACCTTCGCGATGTAGGCGCGCACGCGGTCGCCCACGCGCAGGTTTTCCTTCGGAATCAGCTGATCGCGGCGCAGCAGCGCTTCGACACGGCCGGTTTCGACGATGAAGTTGCCCTTGTCGAGGCGCTTCACCGAGCCGGTCATGATGTGCTCGCCGCGCTCGAGGAAGTCGTTCAGAATCTGCTCGCGTTCAGCGTCGCGCACCTTCTGCAGGATCACCTGCTTGGCGGCCTGCGCGCCGATACGGCCGAATTCGATCGACGGCACCGGTTCTTCGATGAACTCGTCGAGCTGAATCTCAGGCTTCTGCTCACGTGCTTCGAACAGCAGGATTTCCTGATCCGGCTCCTGCAAACCGGCTTCGTCCGGCACCACTTTCCAGCGGCGAAACGTTTCGTGCTCGCCGCTTTCACGGTCGATATGGACGCGGATATCCGCATCTTCTTCGAAGAGTTTCTTGGAGGCCGAAGCGAGAGCCGCTTCGAGCGCGGCAAATACCACGTCTTTGTCGACATTCTTCTCGCGTGCCAGCGCATCCACCAGCATCAACACTTCGCGACTCATTGTTTGCGGCTCCTAAAGTCAACTTTCGGAACGAGGCGTGCTTTGTCCATGTCCGCGAGCGTGAAATCGAGCATCGCGGCGCCTTCCTTCCCTTCAAATTCCAGACCGATCGTCTCGCCTTGCGGAGCATGCAGAATGCCCCGGTACGATTTCCGTCCGTCCAATGGCTTTTTCAATGTGATTACCACTTCGCTGCCTGCGAAGCGTTCGAAATCCGCCAGTTTCTTCAGCGGGCGGTCGAGACCCGGCGACGATACTTCAAGCCGCTCGTAATCGATATTTTCGACCGTCAGAACGTGCTGGAGCTGACGCGTGACTTTCTCGCAGTCTTCGATCGCGATGCCGGCCGGCTGGTCGATATAGATACACATCATGCCGCGCCCGGTGCGCTCGAAGTCGACGAGCTCGTAGCCGAGTCCCACGACCGTGGTTTCAATCAGTTCCGTCAGTTGCACAATGCCCTCTTAGATGTTCGCGCAGCGAGCCTGCCGCCTGTTCTGCAAACAACCAATGCGGGCCGCGCGCCAAGCCGGCGCACGTTCGTGCTACCCGAGATGCCGAACCACTGAGAACTGAGCGGCAAAAAAAAATGGGCTAAACGCCCATCATCTTATTGCCGGTGGTCGCACCTGAGCCGCACATAAAAAGCCGCACGCCCAGCGACTTCGCGATTGTAGCCATTTTTCAGGACAAACGCAAACCGCAAAGCGCCGCCCAATGCGCATTTCCGCTTGATTTGATGGGAATCTTTCAGCAATGTGGCGGCACTTCGGGCCTTTTGCAAGCACCCCGCGCCGCTGCGGATCCGCACGGAACGGGGCAGGCAAGTGAAATCTGCCCCCACTATGGGCCACACCGTGGTTTTATGCGCCGGACGAATTCGCAGGACACGAAACCCAAAGATCCCGATGCGCTCGTCGACCGACGATGACGGTGGCTGGCGAAGATCGTCAAGGAACGATCAGCAGCCCGCCGCCATGCATAACTCGCTTACCGGTTACCGGCCGCGTGAACGGCCGCGCGGTGCGCCGCCGCCCCGATTGGCGCCGCCCGGACTGGCATTGCCGCCGCCCGCGCGGTTGGCGTTGCCGCCGCGATTGCCCGCCGGCCCGCGGTTACCGCCGCCGGTCCCGGCGCCCATCCCACCGCCGCCAGCCCGCTTGCCGCCGCCGGCCGCACGATTGCCGTTACCCGACGGTGCGCGATTGCCGTCGACTTCTCGCCCGCCGCGCGGGCCGCCAGCACCGCCGCCCATCGGGCCGCCGAGACCACCCGCGCCGCGGCCGGCGCCACGATTGCCGTAACCGCCACCGCCGAAGCCGCCGCCGCTCGCACCGCCGCCGAATCCGCCGCCCGCCGCACTGCGGCGGCCCTGGCCGCGCGGTTGCTGCTGCTCGAAACGGCTATGCGACATCAACACGGGTTCACGGTTGATGAAGCCCATCGACGTTTGCATCGGATCCGGCTGCTTACGCTCCGGGGCTTCCCGGCGGCTGCCCTTGTCTTCCGTCGGTGCCTTCAGACCCACCGCCGCCATCAGCGCGCGCACCTGGTTGTCTTCGAGCTCCTCCCAACGGCCGCGCTTGAGGCCCTTCGGCAGCGAAATCGGGCCGTGACGGGTACGGATCAGACGGCTGACCATCAGGCCGGCCGCTTCGAACATACGACGCACTTCGCGGTTGCGCCCTTCGGCGAGCGCGACGTGATACCAGTGATTGGTGCCTTCGCCGCCGCCATCGCGAATACGCAGGAAATTCGCCGGACCGTCGTCCAGCTCGACGCCGTGCAGCAGCTTCTGACGCATGCCTTCCGCCAGTTCGCCGACCACCCGCACAGCATATTCACGCTCGACGCTATAACGCGGGTGCATGAACCGGTTCGCCAGATCGCCCGACGTGGTCAGCATCAGCAGACCTTCCGTGTTGAAGTCGAGACGGCCGACCGCAAGCCACTTGGCAGTTTTCATCGGCGGCAGTTTGTCGAACACCGAGGGACGGCCTTCCGGATCGGCATGGCTGACGATTTCGCCGGTCGGCTTGTGATAGAGCAGCACGCGCGGCGGCTTGTTGGCGAGCTTGCGCTTGACCGGCTTGCCATTGATGCGAACCTGGTCGGTCGGCATGATCCGCTGGCCGATGTGAGCCGGCTCGCCATTCACCGACACGCGGCCGGCGACGATCAGCTCTTCCATGTCGCGGCGCGAACCCATGCCGGCTTCGGCCAGCACCTTGTGCAGCTTCGGCGCGTCGTCGTCCGCGGCGAGCACGCGCTTGGGCGCGGCCGGCTTGCCACGACGGAGCATCGGAGCCCGCACGCCGCCGGTGGCGCTGTTGTCCGCGTCGAACGCGGGCGACGTCACGTACGAGAACAGGTCGTCCTGACCGGCTTCGGCCGCGACCGCCGGCGCTTCCGCGCCACGGCGGTTCTGACGCGGGCCGCCTTCGCGCGGCTGACGCTCGCGCTGGCCTTCACGAGGCGCGCCTTCACGCGGTGCGCCCTCGCGGCGCGCGCCGCCCGCATTGCGACGCGGCCCTTGACCCTTGGCGCCGGCATCCTTGCGCGGCATACGCACTTGCGCGACGACCTCGCCGTCCGGCGGCGCCTCGCCGACAACCGGCGCGTCCTGCGCGGGGCCGGCTTCGGCGCCCTTCGTCTTCCCGCCGGCGCGGCGACGCGCGATCAGGCTGCGCGGGCCGCGACGCAGGCCGCGGCGCGGACGGTCTTCACCGTCTGCTTCCGTGGTCTGCGCCGGGCGCTCGCCCTCGCCTGCCGACGCTTGCGTGGTGCGCGTTTCGTCAGCGCGAGCCGACGGCACGGCGCGCTCGGATTCGGACGAATCGGTGTCGTGGGTATGTGTCAAAACAACCTCAAAATGTCAGGTCGCGCACGCCCGTTGCGGGCGTGGCAAAAAAGTTCGGTTACGTCAGGCGCTGCGCGACTCGGCTTCGTCGTCGGTCAGAATGCCTGCGTCCTGCGCCGCATCGCGGCGATCCTCAGGATCGCCGTGCGCCGCCTTGGTCGGGTTCGGCTCGGCGGCGTGCTCCGTATTGCGGAGTACGCCCGAGTCGTGCGCGGGTATTGCCGGATCGGTCTGGGAGACCGGATCGTGATTCTGTGCGGACCCGGCGGCGCCGGTCTGCGGTGCAACGTTTTCCACGTATGCCGTTTCAGCATGCTCGTGCGCAGACGGCGCGCCAGCGGCGTCCGCATGCGACCCGGATGCCGGTGCGATTGCCACTGCACTGTCGGTCACTTCGGCCGTCGGTGCTGATTCCACCGGCTCCGCGTACTGTTTCTGAGACGTTTCGGCAAGTCCGTCAGCGATTTCCGTTCCCGGTGTTTCGCCGACGCGCTCGAACGGGCTGCCCCCGCCATGACCACCCGCGCCCGCCTCTGCGGAGTCGGGCGCAGGCGCCTCGCGCACCACCGGAGGAATAGCCTGCAGGTCGCCAGTGGCGGCCATGTCGACAATCGCATCCGCAGCAGCGCTTGCATCGACTGCGCCGGAATCATCCGGCTCTTCGGGCGCACTCTCTTCGCCCGAGGCCAGCGTCTCGCCGGCATCGGCGAACTCGATTGCATGCTGGCCGAGCAGATCCGCGTTCAACTGCGCCGACGGATCCGCGAGCGGCGGCAATTCGTCGAGCGCTTTCAGCCCGAGGTCGTCGAGAAACTGCCGCGTAGTCGCGTACAGCGCGGGACGGCCCGGCACATCACGATGACCGATCACCTCGATCCAGTTGCGGTCTTCGAGCTGCTTGACGACCTGCGTATTCACGGTGACGCCGCGAATTTCTTCGATATCGCCCCGCGTGACCGGTTGCCGATAGGCAATGATCGCGAGCGTTTCGAGCACCGCGCGCGAATATTTCGGCGGTTTCTCAGGATGCAAGCGATCCAGATACGAACGCATTGCGGGCTTGCTTTGAAACCGCCAGCCCGACGCCAGCCCGACCAACTCCACACCGCGCCCAGACCAATCCTGCTTGAGGTCTTCGAGCAAAGTCCGAACGGTGTCTGCCGACACGCCGTCGGCAAAGAGCTTGCGCAACTCGCCGAGCTTTAACGGCTCCTGCGCGCAGATCAAGGCAGTCTCGAGGACGATCTTCGCCTCTTGGGTATTCATGCAGCTAGGTCAGACCCTGTGGTCAAAGAACCGGATCAAACAGACGATGTGGAACTGAAGACGCGCTCGCCCGATTCTGATCGGTCATATTGATGGGAGCACGCACCGGGGGGAGGCGAAACAGACAATCGAACCAAACCCAGCCGGACGGAGCAGCGATATTCCTGAAAGGAACCGCGTGACTGAGCGCCATATTACGCAAAAACAATCAGTGCGTAAAGATGAAATCCCCGGCGCATTTTCGGGGCTCGCCTAGGCGGGCGTGCTTTAGCGAAAAAGCAGGCTCAATTGGTCAGAAACCGGCTTTCTTCGCTCGTTCTTCGCCGGATTGGCTCGATCGCTGCGCGCCGCCAACTTTTCGGCCCTGCCCTCAGCGGGCCGGCGCGTGGTGCGCGAGGAACCGCTTCAGACGCTCGACGCCCGCGTCCAGCCGCGCCGTGTCGCAGGCATAGCACCAGCGCACGAAGCCCTCGCCTTGCGGACCGAAAGCGCTGCCCGGCGCTACGCCGAGTCCCACCTCACGGACCATCGCCTTGCATAACTCCAGACTGTGCGAGGCGCCCGGCATCGAGAAAAACAGATACATCGCGCCGGGCGGCGCCTTGACGTCGACTCCGGGCACGGCGCAGAGCGCGCGCACCAGATGGTCGCGCGACGCCTTCAACTCCAGCACCAATTCCTGTGTAAAGGCTTCACCCTGCTCGATGGCCGCGATGCCCGCGTGCTGAACGAACGCCGGCGCGCACGAGGTGTTGTACTCGACGAGCTTGCCGAGATCGTCCATCAGCGAGGTGGGCGCGACGATCCAGCCGAGCCGCCAGCCTGTCATCAACCACGCCTTCGAAAAGGAATTCACGCAGATCACGCGTTCGTCGCGCGCGGCCAGATCGAGGAATGACGGTGCGGTGATCGAGGTCGCGCCCGCCGTGCCCTGATCGGCTTCGGCGTAATAGAGGCGCTCGTAGACCTCGTCCGCCACGATCCAGATACCGTGGCGCCGGCAATGCGCCAGCACGGCGCGCTGCTCGTCGCGACTCATCACCCAGCCGGTCGGGTTGTTGGGCGAATTGATCAGCAGCATTTTCGTGTCGGACGTCAGCGCCGCCAGCAAGTGCTGGAGGTCCAGCTGCCAGCCGTGCTCTCCGTAGTCCAGTGCGACGGTTTCCACGTGCGCGCCGAGAATCTTCGGAATCTCGACGAGGTTCGGCCAGAGCGGCGTGACCGCGACGACGCGGTCGCCCGCGCCCACCACGAGTTGTGCCGCGAGCATCAGCGCATTGACGCCGGCGCTCGTGACCGCGATGTGCTCGGGCGACGTCGCGCCGTGAAGCTTGCTGACATAGCCCGCCAACGCGGCGCGCAGCGGTGCGATGCCCAGGTTGTGCGTGTAGAACGTCGCGCCCGCGGCCAGCGAAGCGCTAGCGGCGTCGCGGATAAAGGCCGGCGTGACGCGGTCGGACTCGCCGAACCAGAACGGCAGGACGTCGTCGACGCCGAAACCGGCGTTGGCGACTTCACGGATCTGCGAAGGACGCAGGGCGCGCACGGCGTCGCGCGCGTTGGGGGTAGATGGCACAGACAGATCCGATTCGCTCATCGAGGCATCCAGACGGGTGGGGGCATGAACTGAAGTTCAGCGGAGGCGCTAGTTTAGCTTGGCGCTACTTTTCGGTGCGGCGAAGTCAACGAACCAGCAAGCGTGACTGAACCTGGCCGGGTGATTGGTCGAGAACGGGCTGGGGTCGGGCGACTTGGCTGGACGGCAAAAAAACCCGTGCTCGTCGCTCGGTCGCTCTTCGGTCCTGCCGTCGTCTGCCGTCTGCCGTCTGCCGTCTGCCGTCTGCCGTCTGCCGTCTGCCGTCTGCCGTCTGCCGTCTGCCGTCTGCCGTCTGCCGTCTGCCGTCTGCCGTCTGCCGTCTGCCGTCTGCCGTCCAACGAGCATGCAGCCTCTTCGTCATTAACTCAAATCCTCCGCTCGCCCCGGCAGTTGGTGAATCAATCCCCACACCGCCTCCGCTGCCGGCGAGAGCGAGCGGTCGCGCCGCCGCACCAGTTCGACCGTGCGCTCCGCGCGCGGCACGAGCGGCCGGGCCACCAGCGAGGCGCCCGCCGGCAGCGGCAATGCCAGCCACGGCAGCACGCTCACGCCGATGCCTGCCTCGACCAGCCCAAAAACGGTCGCGGAATGCCCCAGCTCCTGCACCACCGCGGCGCTTACGCCGTATTCCTGCATCACTGCATCGATGATCGGCCGGCTACCCGACGCGTAATCGAGCATCACGAGCTGCTGGCCTTCCAGATCCGTCCACGCCACCCTTTCCCGTGACGTCAACGGGTGATCGTTACGCATAACGAGGCAGAATGAATCCGTCATCAGTGGCTCGCTGAGCAGATCGTCGGCGGTGAACGGGCCGATGATCACGCCGAAGTCGACCTCGCCCGACTTCACCTTGCGCACCACGTCGCTCTGCACGTCGTCGCGCAAACCCAGCACGATGTAGGGAAACTGCTCCCCGCACGCGGCCACCACGCGCGGCATGAGCCGGCACGCCACTGTCGGGCTGGCGGCCACCACCACGCGCCCGCGGCGCTGCTCGCCGATTTCGCGGATCTCGCGCAGCGCGTCGTCCAGATCCGATAACAGACGCGACACGCTCGACACGAGGTTGCCGCCGACATCCGTCAGTTGCACCTCCCGGGTGGTGCGGTCGATCAGCTTCAGGCCGATCTCGCCCTCCAGTTCGCGCACGCAGCGGCTAACCGCCGACTGCGTCAGGCCGATCTCATCGCCGGCCCGGCTGAAACTCTGCAGACGGGCCACCTCGATGAAAACCCTGAGCTGGCGTAGCGTGACATTCATTTACCAACCTCATCAATTGCCCCATTTGATGCGCATTGTAAGGCGAAAGTCAACGGCCTATTCGCTTTTAGCAATCGCGCTGCAATGCAGCAATAAGGCGCAAACGCACGCTGGCCGGGCTTGATTGCACAAGATTGGTGATTGTCCCGATTTGCGAGATGGGTTTTTTGGATTCTTATACGCCCCTAGCTAGCGCCCGCGCTGGCCCGCTGTCATGGGGCTTTCAGGCGGTTGGACTCAACGTGGCACACTTCCTGCATTTACATGCACACAAGGGTCGGCGCCATGATTCTGACTGCATAGCAGACCGTGGCAAGCCCGACCCTCCTTGGCACTCGCCTATCGAGTGCATGGAGAGTGCGCGGCGCGGGGCAGCGCACCGGAGTTAGCTTCGCTGAGGTGAAACATGATGCTGTTCGACGATTTGAGAGACAACGAGTGGGCGCTGGTCGAGGCGTTGTTCTGTGCGGAGCCAGCACGGAGCGAACGGCGCGGTCGGCCACGCGTGGAAGCGCGCGCGGTTGTCAACGCCGTGCTGTGGGTGCTGTCGACGGGTGAAGGCTGGTCCAAACTGCCGGGCCGCTATCCGTCGCCGCCGACGTGCCGCCGTCGCTTCGACGAGTGGCAAGCCGATGGTACGCTCGCCGAAATAGTTAAGCGACTCGGCACGAGCGGTCGTGAAATTTCGCTGCGCGGCCGGATCGGCGCAACCGCAGCCAAACCGCCGGCACCGCCGAGCCGTGACCGCCTGCGCGGCGCATTCTGGACCAATCCGGAATCGTGGCGCGCTCCGGTCAAGATGGCCTGACGCGAACTGTTTGACCTCCGGGCGCTTACGGGCGCCCGGCTTCGATCCGATCCAGGTCGCCGCGCGCCGCGTGTCGACGCTCGCCGAATCTGTCATGGGCACCGCTGTCCGGCGCGCCCAACGCAGTCGTCCCCTCCTGTTACACCCAGCCTGCCTGTGCGCTGCTTCAGTCGTCTGAAGCAGCGCGATAGTTGCGGGTGAAACATCCATTTACTATTACTTACAGCGCGCTTTCGCGACTGGGCATACCTTATGTCTATGCAAACAGGCCTTGAGTCCATCGGCTTGACGGGAGCTCAGCATGAAAACAATGTCACTGCTTCTGTGCGGCATTGTCGTTTCATCAATGGCCGCACCGGCGCTCGCACAGCAGCGCCAACAGGCTTGGAACTGGCGGCCGGATCGTCCGGCCACCATCGAAGCCTGGCAGCAAAGCGATGCGCGTGCCCGCGACTTCACGCCGCCGGCGCCGCGCGGCGACCTGCGCGGCGATATCGCCAGTAACGTGCGGGCCCGGCCGGACGCGCCTCGCCAGGATCCGGCGCGCCGGCATTAGGCGGGTTCGGTGCGCGCAGCGGTTCGCCGCGCCGCTCGACAGCGGAGATCGCGCAGATTGGCTGATCGGGGGAACCACCCCGCGTTCTGGGAGTCTGATTGAACGCCATTAGCACAGCGTGGCAGTAGTAATTCCGGTACGCCCGTATCCTCGCGATACGGGCTTTTTTTTGCGCCTCTCCTGCGGCCAAGGCATGCGGCGCGTGCGAGCAGAACGCCCGCGCTCATCCACGAAGGCGGGGCGGGCGCGGGCGGAGCCCGCGTCACGTCAGGTGTAATGAGGAAGCAGAGGGATGCGGCAATGAAATCACCACCAGCCGCGTCGAGCGGCCGGGGAGATCACGCGAGCCTGCCAGCCAGCCGGACCTAGGGCCGGACTTCGAGCGCGGCGGTGGGCCGCGTGTCGGCTGTGGCGACGACGTAGTCGTTCATTCGCTGCGCGGTCCAACTGAGCAAGCGCTCGTCGTGTGCGAGCCGCGCGAACTCCGCTCTGCCCCGTTCAGTGAGCACAGCGATATCGACCGGTGCATGAAAACCGGGAGCCGGTGCGACAGTGCGCTGCCGCACGGTGTCCATCAAGCCTAATGCGCGAAGATATTGGAAGACGCCTGGCCTTCTGGCCCATGGGACCTGGCGATATTGCGCCCGCCGCAGCGCTTCAAGTACCGCTTCGTTGGAATACGTGGTCATCTCACTTCTTTCTTAAAGTGCAGCTATGACACATCCATGCCCAACACGTCACCGCGCCACCAGCGACGCGCGTAGCACCCGCCCTTGGCTGGAAGCTGGCCGCAATCTTGCAGCCGAATTCCGCCAGGTGCTGCCTGGTCTCGTTTCGGAACCCCCGTCTGAACGGCATGTTAGCGTTCTGTCCGCGAGCCGACGATGCAACCGCTGCGGCGCGATAGCAGGCCCGTAGATTTGTCCCGAAAGACATACGTTACCCCATTTAAATTGATTCTATTCATTTTATTAGCGCTTTTTTTTGCAGCAATCGTGCTATGGAAGCGCGCCAGGCGCCCGCTTGCCATCGGTACGCTCGCCTTGTTCTGGCTGCTCGCCGCCGGCTGGCTCACCGCCCCTTTGCTACTTCTGGCGCAACCGCGCTGGCGGACCGATGCGCCCGCCCGGTTCGCGCCGCGCACCGCGATCATCATGCTCGGCGGCGGCACGATCTACAACGACGACCACGTACTCGTGCCGCCGCACGACGTGCTCACACGCATCACGGCGAGCGCGGAGAATTACGCCGCCTGCAAACGCACGGCGGCCACCTGCCATGTGATCGTGAGCGGCGGCAATCCGCAGCGGCACCGCGCGACCGAAGCCGACACCTACTTGCCTTATCTGTTGCGCCAGCAGGTCCCGCGCGCGGACATCGTGCTGGAAAACAGCAGCCGCACGACCTATGAAAACGCGCGCAACGTCTCCGCCATTCTGGACGGCTCACGTTACGACTCGCTGATCCTCGTCACCTCCGCCTACCAGATGCCGCGAGCGCTGCTCGACTTCCATCGCTTCGGCCTCGCGCCGCAACCGATGATTTCGAATGCGCGGCGAGCACGTCTAGGTGTACTGCCGCGCTATGACAACCTGGTGACAGCGGAAATCGCATTGCATGAACTGATTGGAATCGCACAATTTCATGTCTATCGCGCCATCGGGTGGTTCTAGAATCCAGACAACATCAAGATGCGCTTTATTTAGACATGCGAAGGTTGTGTCGAGCGGTAAACCACAGATGTGACTCGTTGGCGAAACCAGCCGGCGTTGCAACGGCGCTTGTGCGTAACAAGATGTAACGAATTGTCATCGCACTTACAAATCCGTCCGTTGGAGCGGATATTGCTGACTAGAATGCATTGTCTTTCCGTCTGGACAGGCAAGCACTCAGGTCCACAACCACTCTGCGGAGGTAGCAATGAAGAAAGTGTCCCTGGCGATCCTGGTTTCCCTCAGTGCCGTAACGGGCGCGGTTTATGCGCAGGACCACGGCGTCATGATGAGCACCGATCCGGCCAAGGCCGCCGACGTCGAGCAGCGCGCGCAAGATTTGCAAAACCGTCAGCAAGCAATGGACAGCGCGCCGGCCGCGCCGATGAAACACCACAAGGGTGCCCCGCATCACAAGAAGGCGCCCAAAGCGGACGCCGGCTCGTAAGCACGCTCCTCCATTCACCTGCGGCCGCGCCGCGAAGGTCAAAAGCCGAAGCCGGCATCGTCGGCTTCGGCTTTTTTTGTTGTCTAATGGGCAGGCGAAAATGGCTGGCGAAAAGGACCGGCGAAGGGGCGGGCGAAAGACTTGCGAGTCCCGGCTCAGCCCCACGCGCCGACCCGCTCCGAACGCGCCGCTCGAGCCCCGCAGCGCGCGGCCGTCGGTGTGCTAAAGTCGCGCACCGACCGGCGCCCAGCCGGAACCCCTAACCCGTGCGCACCTTGGTGCGGAGGACAGCATGAGCAACATCCAGCTTGATATCGAATGGACTGAAGCAGCATCTCGCAAGATCGAAAAACTGATGCCGCGCGGCGGTCAGGAGGCGTTTCTGGCGCTGCCGCCCGTCGAATGCCTGCCGATGGAAGGCGACGTGCTGTTTCTTGGACCGGATGGCAAACAGCAGCCGTTCATCGTCGCGGAACGCCAGTATCACCACGATGGCGATGCGGACTGGACCATCATCCTGATTCTCGACGTGCCCCAAGCCACGCATTGATCATCGCGTCATGATCCAGAACGGCGAGCGGGTGGCCGGCCAAAGCGGCCCGGCAACCCGCTCGCCGTTGCGCGGCGTGTCAGTCCGGTCAGGCGATCTTCGACACGACGCGAATTTCAGCGTGCTCCACCCAATCCGCCACCGCTTCCCGATAAGCCGCGATGTGCGCGGATCGCGCATGCGCCGCCAGCGCCTGCTGGCTTTCCCAACGCTCGACAAACACGAACCGGCGCGGCTCCTCGACGTCGCGGTGCAAATCGTATTGAAGCGCTCCCTGCTCCTTGCGCGTCGGCCCGACCAGACCTTCGAGCGCCTCGCGCAGTGGCTCTTCATAGCCCGGCTTCGCCACCGAGATTGCGACGACCGCGATTTCCGACATACCTGACCTCCATTTCACTGAAAGAGCAGCAGCATACCGGGCGCCCGCCAAACCTGCAGGACGCACGTTCAGGCCAATGGCTTCGCCGTCCGTGCGTCATCCGCGCCGCGCCGAGAGCCGGTTCGCGCGTCCGCCTCTCTGAGCCGCCCTTGCCTGGAGTTTGGCGGGTGTCCGCTCAACGCCCTGTTACGCTCGGTTTCATACAGGCGATCGATTGCGATAGAAGCAATCGGTTTTGCGCACTGCAAGATGGGCGCAAAACTCGCGCGACGGGCCCGCGACATCGCGCCGGATGGTCCGCGGGGAAAGGCTTGGCGGGGTGCCCCGCCAGGCGCGCGGGTACGCCCCCGCGTCTGTGATTACCCGCACATTCATGCGAATTGCAAACTGCTAGACTGGTCTTGACTAATCCGCCGGAGTCCAGCATGGCTGGCATTGCTCTCCGCGTTCCCGGGTTTTATACAACCCGCCCTGCACACGTGAGGGCCGTGCCTCCGTTGCGCGCCGAATCGTCTGGCGCGTCCCGTCACCCGCTTGCCGCGATGTCGCCATGTCCGCTCTCCTGCCCGCCTTTATGCCATCCGTCAGCGCATTGACTCTGAGCGGCCTGCTCCCGCATCTGGTCCGGTGCGAGTCCGGCTGGAGCGCGACGTGGCGCGCGCTCACTTTGCACAGCGTGTTCCAGCCGGTGTTGTCGGTCACGCACCAGTGCATCGTCGGTTACGAGGGACTGTTGCGCGCCTTCGATCCGGTCGGTTTGCCGGTCTCGCCAGAAGTGCTCTTCTCGGGCACGCGCTCGGCCGCCGACGCCCGCGAGCTCGACCGTATCGCGCGCTGCCTGCATGTGGCGAATTTCATGGAGCAAGGCATCAGCACCGGCTGGCTCTTCCTGAATACGCGTCCACAGGTATTCGAAACCGGCTGGCCGCAGCGCGCGTTCATCGACGAACTGTCGGCGCACTTCGGTCTGCCGCAGGAGCGCATCGTGATCGAAGTGCTCGAGCAGCCCGCCGACGACGAATCCGCCGTCGCCAGCATGCTCGCGGCCTCGCAGCCGCGCGACTTCCTGATCGCGATCGACGACTTCGGCACCGGCTTCTCGAACTTCGACCGCGTATGGCGCTTTCGCCCCGACATCGTCAAACTCGACCGTTCGCTGGTCGCGCGCGCCGGCAAGCGCGAAGGCGACGACTCGATGATCAGCCACCTGATCGCGATGCTTCATCAGTCCGGCACGCTGGTGCTGGCTGAAGGCGTCGAAACCGACGAAGAATTGATGATCCTGATGGAAGCCGACGTCGATTTCGTCCAGGGTTTCTGGCTCGGTCAGCCGAAGAGTTCCGTACAGGCAGCCTGCGCCAAAGTGCCGGCCTTGATCGAATCGATGTGGAGCAAGTTCGCCGACTACGAGCGCGCGCATGCCGGCCACCAGCGGCTCGGTTTCGAGGGTTTCGCGGAAGCGGTGCTGGCCGCCGCCGAGACCTACAAAGCGACCGGCGATCTGCGTCAGGCAGCGCAAAAGGTGTGGCATCTGCCTGAGGCCCGGCGCGTATTCATCACCGACGGACACGGCGAGCAAACGCTGCCTTCGGTCACGGCCACCTCGGTGCCGCCGCCTCCGCTACGGCTCGCGCCGCTCTATACCGATACGCGCAGCAACTGGTCGCGGCGGGCCTACTTCAAGCACGCGCTCGCCGCGCCGGGGCGCGTCGCGATGATGGGTCCGCATTATTCGCTCGCCGACGCTCAGGACTGCTACACCGCCGCCCTCGCGTTCGAGCGTCAGGGCACTCACGTGCTTTGCGTCGACTTCGTGCCGACCGCGACCCCGGACGGGCGCCCGGCGGGACGCGGCGGCAAGCGCTAATCGTCCACCCGGCCGCGGCCGGATTTGACCTCGCTGCGTTTGGCCTTGCTGTCGAGGCGCCGCAGGTTCGACGCGCGCGTCGGCCGGGTCGCGAAGCGCGGTTTGCGCGTCACGCTGACGCTTTCGATCAGTTCATCGAGCCGCGCCAGCGCAGCCGCGCGGTTCATCTCCTGAGTCCGATGCTCCTGCGCCTTGATGATCACGACGCCGTCGCGCGTGAGCCGGTGATCGGACAGCGCGAGCAGGCGCATCTTCAACACTTCCGGCAACGATGAAGCGCGCACGTCGAAGCGCAGGTGAATCGCGCTCGAAACCTTATTGACGTTCTGGCCGCCCGCTCCTTGCGCGCGCACTGCGGTCAGTTCGATTTCGTTCGGTGGGATCGGATAGCGGGATGTCATGACGCGAAATTGGGCTGGGAGACATGAGTGTACACAGTGCGCCCGAACGCCGATTACGGACTATCGGGGGCGATGGTCAATGCGAAAAACCATTTGCATCGGCACGGCCGCTCATCGATACTGCACTTTTCGCTTACAGCGTAAATCAACATGAAGCTCCGTCCGGGTTTTGTGCTCGAACTGGCCGTCAACTTTCTGTTGCCGTGGCTCGCCTACCGGCTCGCGCTGCCGCATCTGGGCGAAACCGGCGCATTGATCGCGTCCGCCGTGCCGCCGATCGTCTGGAGTCTGGTCGAACTCGTGCGTTTTCGGCGCGTCGACGCGCTGAGCGTGATGGTCGTGACCGGCATCGTGCTCTCGGTCGCGGCGATGGCGCTCGGCGGCAGTCCTCGCATGCTGCTGTTGCGCGAGTCGCTGGTGTCCGGCGCGATCGGCGTGGTGTTTCTGATCTCCCTGCCGATGCGCCGTCCGCTGATCTTCTATCTTGCGCGCGCCACCGTTGCGCGCGAAATGGAAGGCGGCGCCGCGCGCTTCGAAGCGCTGTGGCAGGAGCGCCCCGCGCTGGTCGCGGCGATGCGCCTGATGACGCTGGTGTGGGGCATCGGCCTGAGCGGCGAAACCGCGCTGCGTGCGTGGATGGCGCTCACCTGGCCGATCGAGCGTTTTCTGGTCGTTTCCCCTTTTATCGGCTATGGCATCTATGGCGGGCTGACGCTGTGGACGCTGTGGTATCGAAACACCCTGCGCGGGCGCGTCGAGGCGCGTGTGCAGTCGGGTGGCGCTGCCGGTTGAGCGGGTTCGCCGCACAGCGCGCGGTGCTGCCGTGCTGCCGTGCTGCCGTGCTGCCGTGCTGCCGTGCTGCCCAGTTGCCCAGCAGCACTGCCGCCTTGCCGCCTTGCCGCCTTGCCGCCTTGCCGCCTTGCCGCCTTGCCGCCTTGCCGCCTTGCTGCCTTGCTGCCGTTCGATTGGGCAACACAACTCGCGTCGCGCCGTTCCCCCGCATCGTCCTATTCAGCGTCGCGCCACGCCTCCGCTATCCGCGCGGCCAATCCCGAATCGCGCTGCGTCGGCGTCGCAATGGCCTGCGCCAGCACGGCGCGAGCACCGACCACTTCCACCCGTTCGCGCGCGCGGGTAATCGCCGTGTAGACCAGTTCACGCGACAACACCCGGCTAAATACCGACGGCAGCATCAACACCGCATGCTCGAACTCCGAGCCTTGCGACTTGTGAACCGTGAGCGCGAATGCGGTGTCGTGCGGCGGAAGCGCGGCCGGCGATACCGCTCGCAAACCGCCGTCGCCGGTGCGGAAATATACGCGTAGCGCGCCGCTTGCGCCCGGCAGCGCAATGCCGATATCGCCATTGAACAAACCGAGTGCGTAGTCGTTGCGTGTCACCATCACAGGGCGCCCGGCGAACCACTGCGCGCCCACTGCCAGCGTCACGCCTGCCGCGCGCCGCACCTGCGCCGCCATCGCCGTATTCACCTGATCGACGCCGCGCGGCCCGGAGCGGGTTGCGCACAGAATGCGGAAACGGTTCAACGCATCGAAGAGCGGCAACGGATCCGGCACGTCGGCCGCGAGCGCCGCGACAAGCGCGTCGGCGTATGGCGCGAAACCTGCGGCCAGGCGCGCGACCGTACGCTCGGCAAGCGTCGCATGCGTGTCTTCGTGAAGCGCCGCTGCGCAAGCTTGCACGGGATCGATGCGCAGGACGTCGAGCGCCGCGCTCGCCGAGCCGTTCCGGATCGCGAGCGACAAGCGGCCAATCGGCGATTCGAGACCGAACCGGTAGTTGCGCTCGAGCCAGACGACGCAATCGGCGAGCGGGCTTTGCGCATGCGATGCCGACCTGGGCGGTGACGCGGCGCTTTCGAACAGGTCGCCGGCGGGCGGTTCATCGAAAGCGTCCGGTGAATCCGCATAGGCAAACAGATCGTCGGGCCGCGCGTCGGATGTGTCCGGCGCCTCGGGCTGCGCGAGAAAACAGGCGGCCTCCTCATCGAAGCGCCGCGATGCGCCCGGCAATGCCTGCACGAGCCGTGTTTCGTCGAGGCCCAGCGCCTGCGCAATGCGCTGCACGCCCTCCTGCGTGAACGCCGGACGCGCGCTGAGCTCGGCGAACACCGCACCCGCCTCGACGGCGGCGAGCTGGTCCTTGTCACCGAGCATCACGAGGCGCGTTTGCGGGGCAATCGCGTCGAGCAGATGCGCCGCCATGGCGACGTCGATCATCGACGCCTCGTCGATCACCACGACGTCGTATGGCAACGGATTGTCGCGATGATGCCGGAAACGTCCGCCCGGCCCGGAACCGAGCAAACGGTGCAACGTGTACGACGTCTGCGGCAAACGCGCGGCAAGTTCGGGCGGCAAATCGCCCGCCCGCGCAAGCAACGCCTCCTGCATACGCTGCGCCGCTTTGCCGGTGGGGGCCGCCAGGGCAATGCGCAAATCCACGCGCGCATCGAGCAGGCAGGCAAGCACGCCGACCACGGTGGTGGTCTTGCCGGTGCCAGGTCCGCCGCTGACGATGGTGAGCCGCCCCGACAGCGCCATGACCGCCGCGACACGTTGCCAATCGACTTCGTTGTCCTTTGGTGTCCCGAAGTAGCGCAGCAGGCGCTCCTGCAGCGTTTGGGCGTCGGCGCCTCCTTCGGCTCCAACTGCGGCCCTGACCGTGGCACCACCCGCGGCACCACCCGCGGCACTGCCGCCCGCCCCGGCATGCGCGACCAGCGCGCGCGCGAGCCGCCGCTCATAGTCGTAATAGCGAGCCAGATAGAGCCGCCCTTGCCCGTCGACCACCAATGGCCGCAACGCTGCCGCGCTTTGCGAACCATCGCTCGCCATGCCGCTTGCGAAGAGCGCGGCACGCGCTTCGGCGCTCGACGCCTCGAAGCGCCGCGCCAGCACCGCGAGGGGCACACACACATGGCCTTCCGCCGTCGCGCGGCTCGCGGCGAACGCACCCCGCGCGGCCCACTTGACCGCTTCCACCGAGGCGCCGCCGCGCCGCGCCAGCGTGCCGATGCGACGCGCGAAACCTTCCGCGAGCGCGATGCTGAAATCGGCCGGCGCGGGCAAACTCACGCCGATGTCGTCGAACTCGGGCGGCGTCGATGCGCTCTGTTCCAACGTGCTCATGCGACACCTCCGATCATGGCCGCATCGAGCAGCGCGACCAGTTCGAACGCGGGCCGCCGCCTATGCACGCCCGCCGGTCCATCGGCGTCACGCCAATGCGGACGAACGCCGCGCACGAACAGATACAGATAGCCGCCGATATGCGTGTCGTACGAATAATCACGCACCCGTGTTTTCAGATACCGATGCAGCGCGACCGTATAGAGCAGCGCCTGCAGGTGATAGGCGTGGCTCGCCATGGCCGCTTCGAGCGGCGCGGCGGCATAGTCGGCGGCCGTGTCGCCCAGATGGTTCGACTTCCAGTCGACAATCCAGAAACGCCCGTCGTACTCGACGATCATGTCGATAAATCCTTTGACGAACCCGCGCAACACGCCGGGTTCCAGTGCGACGTCGGGATAGCCGTGTTCGATCAGCAGCTCGCGCAACGCGGGAAAATCCAGCGACGGCGCCGCGAACAGAAACTCGAGCTCGTTCAGGCGCCGGCGCGGATTCAGATTCGCGAGCGCCATGCCGGGCTGCAGCTCGGTGGTGACCACGTCCCTGAGCAGGTTGTGCATCATCGCGGGCAGGCGTGCGGCGAGTTCGGGCACAGCCGGCGCGGGGCGCTCGCGCAACGCACCGCGAATGGCATCGGCCCATGTATGCGGCCCGGCGAAGTCTGCGAGTTCGAACATGCGATGCAGACAGTCGCCCGCCGCCGCGCCTCGCGGAAACGCGAGGATGTCGTCTTCCGCATAGGCTTGAGCCTGCGGCACGGGCGCGGGCGTGACGACGAGCGCATCGGCAAGCTCGTCGTGATCCGGTCGCACCTCTTCCACCGCTGTGCGCGCTTCCTCGGCTTGACTGCCGGCGGCGATCAGGCCGCTGAAACTCGCCATGCGCCACTGATCGCGCAGCGGCCTGCGATTGGCCCGCGCCTGCATATGCGCGCTGCGGTCCTGGAGGCTTTCCAGCGGCACGCGGCGCTCGGGCTTCGGCAGCGCCTGCAGCGTGATCGGGCCGCCCGCCAGCGCTTGCCAGCTCGCCGCCAACGCGGCTTCGTCGGGCGGCTCGGCGAGCCAGTCCTCGAAACCGTGGCCACCACCGCCCACCAGCCAGTTCAACACGCTGCGCCGCGACTCCTTCGTGGAGCGCGACGACAGATACGTGCCGGCGACCAGATAGCAGCGGTACACCGCGCGCGTCAACGCCACGTAGACGAGCCGCGCCCTCTCGGCCGCCTGCTCGCGCACCGCGTAACGCGACGCATGCTCGGCCTCCTCGTCGTCGCAACCGTAGTGCAGCACCGCGGCGCCTGTGTCGTCGTGATACTCGCGCGCATCCGGCAAGCCGGATGATGGCGGCTCACGCAACGCGCCGTCGTTCAGGAACGGGCAGAACACCACCGCGTATTCGAGCCCTTTCGATTTATGGACCGTGACGATCTGCACCAGGTTGCGATCGGACTCGAGCCGCAACTGCGCGTCTTCGCCACCGCCCTGGGTGCGTTGCGCGGCGAGCCAGCGCAAGGTCGGCGCGATGCCCGGTTGCGTCGCGGCGCGCGCCTGCACGAGTTCGGCCAGATGATTCACGTTCGTCAGACGACGCTCGCCGTCCGGTCCCGCAACCAGCCGTTGCGCGACGCGCAACTCACGCATCAGCGTGCGCCACATCACCGCGAAGCCGCGCTCATGCCACAGCGTGCGATAACGGGAAAAACGCTCGACCCAACCCATCGCGTCAGCGGCGTGCGCGGGATCGTCGGCGGATGACGGCGCCTCGGCGACCTGCTCGAGGCGCCACAGCGCCGCGGCGTCGAGACCCAGCCAGTCGGTTGCCAGCGCGGCGCGCAAACGGCGCAGATCGCCCGGCGTATCGACCGCGGCCAGCACGCGCTCGATCTGCTCGGCGTCGAGCGTCGCGAACGCCGACGTCTGCGCCAGCTCCACGCTGCCGACACCCCACGCGGCCAGCACCCGTTTGATCAGACTGCCCTGCTTGTGTGTTTGCACCAGCACCGCGATGTTGCCCGGCGCCAGCGGCGCGTCGCCGATCGTGACCACACCTTCGCGCGCGCCGCGCAACAGACGCACGATCTCGGTGGCGCACGCTTCGCTCGCTTCGCGCTGAGCCTCGCGCTTGGTCAATGCGGCGTCGCCCTGCGGCAAGGTCCAGATACGGAAGTCGCCGGCGCTCGCGTGCGGATCGGAGAACGGCGGCCTGCGCCGTTCGCCCGCACGCACCGGCTGATAGTCGAGACCATCCAGCACGAACGCCTGGCGGTTGGCTTCGAAGAGCCGGTTGCATGCCTCGACGATCGGCGCGGTCGAGCGCTGATTGACGGCCAGCGTGTAACACGCGGATGCCGCCTCGCGCGCGGTCAGGTAGGTATGCAGATCCGCCGCGCGAAAACTGTAGATTGCCTGCTTCGGATCGCCGACCAGAAAGAGCGGACCGGCCGGCGCGAAGATGCGGCTGAAGATCGCGAACTGCAGCGGATCGGTGTCCTGAAATTCGTCGATCAGCGCTGCGGGATAACGCGTGCGCAAAGCATCGGCAAGCCAGGGGTGCGCGGCGAGCGCGCGATACAGGTTGGACAGCAGATCGTCGAACGACACGACCCGGCGGGTGCGCTTGCGCGCCACCAGTTCGGCGGGTGCGTAGTCGAGCCAGGCCTGCACGAGCGAGAGCCAGCGCGCGCGTTGCGCGGCTTCGGCCGCGACCACGGCCGCCGCCAGCGCTTCGGCGTGCTCGAAGAACGGATGCTCAGGCGGCTCGAACTTGACCTTGGTGGCTTTTTTCAAGGCTGAAGCCGTCAGCTTCAATGCGGCTTTCGGCGGCGGCGCATGGCAGTCGCCCTGCGCGAAATACTCGGTCCATGCGGCGATGGCCGCGCTCACATGATCGGGCTTATGCGAGGTCCTGCTCAGACGGTCTTGCGCCTCGGCCAGCAAACCGACGATCCTGTCGCGCTCCGCATGCCAGAGGTCGCAGGCGGCTTCGAAACCGGCCTGCTGATCGACGCCCTGGCCGCTTGCGTCGAGCTTGCCCCAGCGCAACTGCGCCAAAGGTTTTTTCAGACGCCGCGCGAGTTGCTCGTCCAGTGATGCCGGGCCGGCGCGTCTGGCCACCAGCCACGCGGCGAACGCAGGGTGCGCATACGCTTCGGGCTCCACCTGCTCGCGCCAGAAGTCCGCCGCCATTTCGAAGCGCAAGGCCGCGTCGTCCGCTTCCATTTCGAAGGCGAACGGCATGGCGGCGGCGAATGGCGCCTCCTGCAACGCACGCTGACAGAATGCGTGGATGGTGTGGATCGCCGCCTGGTCGAAGGTGCGCAGCGCGCGCCGCACCACCTTCAAGGCGGCCTCGCGCTCGATGCCCCGCTCCGGCGCCAGCGTGGTTTCGAAGAGACGGCGGATGAACGGATCGCCGCCGTCGTCATCCATTTCGATCGCGCGGTCCAGTTCGGCGAGACGGCCGCGAATGCGCTCATGCAGTTCCGCGGTCGCCGCCTTCGTGAAGGTGACGACGAGAATCTGGTCCGCGTTCAGGTTCTTTTCGAGCAGCAGCCGCACGTACAGCGCGCAGATATTCCAGGTCTTGCCGGTGCCGGCCGAAGCCTCGATCTGATTCACGCCGTCGAGCGAACAGGCGAAGACGTCGAGTTCTTCGGCAACCAGCGCGTAACTCCGTTTGCCCCCGCTCATGAGACGCTCCGCAGATGTTGGATGAGCGGCTTGAATACGATCGCGGCAAGGCTGCCGAACGGCTCGTCGAGCGTGAGCGGCGTGCCGCGCAAGGCGATACGCAACGCGGGGTCGTCGGACTCGCCGCGCACGCGGTCGTTGATCCAGACACCAAGCGCCGCGGAATCGCTTTCGCTGACCTTGGTCCACGCGCTCTTCGGAAAAAAGCGCAGCGGCAGCCTGCGCCCGGCCTTGAACAACGCGGCAAGCGGCGCCAGCTCGTCGAGCGGCGCGGCGACCGGCGTGAGTTCGAAGCTCTCGCCGCTGCCATGCCATACGGTGCGGCGCGGACCCTGCGGCCGCGCGGCGCAGTACACCAGGTGCGCGAGCCACGCCGACAGATAGTCGCGTGCGGTGGGTTTGGCGTAACGGAAAATCACTTGTCCTGTGTCGGTGAGCAGATTCAGACTGCCGTGCAGTTGCAGCGGCGTTTCGCCGGCTTGCCGCAGCAGCGTGTCATGCGGGCCGAAGAGCGCGCCGGCAATGTCCGCGCTCTCCGGCCAGCGCGGCGCGATGTCGAGCACGAACGGCAGGCGCTCGACACCCGAAGCCACTTCGCGGCGCACGCTGTCGGCGAGCTGGCGCAACGCGCCGAGCTCACGTGTGCGCCACACCGCGCCGGTCGCGCCGCCCGGCAATTCCGGGCTGGCCGCCGCCACGCGGCGTACGCGTTCGAAGATGACCTCGTCTTCCGTCCCGGCGTCGAGCAGCACGGGCAACAGGCGGTCCGCCAATGCGTCGCGCCCTGAGTAATCCAGTTCGAACGGCTCGGTGTCGAGCAACTCGCCCTGCGCGTCCGACAACACGATGCCCAGACGGTCACGCAACAACGCCCGCGCTGGGTGGCGCCAGAAACGCACGAATTCGTCGAAGGCGATCGGCGCCGGGTCTTCCGGCGGCAAGGGTTGATCGAAGAAAGGCGCGGCGGCGGGATGGGTAGGCGCCGCGAGCAACGTGGCCAGTTCCGCGCGATCCGCGTCGTAGCTGAACAGCCCGGACTGCGAAGAGAAATAGTCCGCTGCAAATGCCTGCAACGGATGATCGACGATGAACGCATGCCGCGCGCTCTCGACCTCGGCTGGACTCGCGCCCTCGCCCGCCGACACCCGCGCGAGGTGGTCGAGCAATTCATCGACCAGCGCGGCCGGCGGCAACGGCGCATTGTCGCGAATGCTGCGGCCCGTATAAGCGATGAAAAGACGAGCGCGCGCGGCGAGCAGCAGATCGAGAAACAGATTGCGTTCGTCGTCGCGCCGCTGGCGGTCGCCGGCTTTGCCGAATGCGGCCATCAGATCGAACTCGTCGGCGCGCGCGAGACTCGGCAGGACGCCGTCGTCCATGCCGAGCAGGCAGACGACGCGATAGGGCAAGCCGCGCAAGCTGGTCAACGAAGAAAACGTCACGCTGCCCCACGGCACACCGCCGCGCGCGGGGTCGTCGAGCGCTTCGGTGAGCGCGCCGCGCACCACCGCGGCGGGCATTGCCACGTCTTGCGCGCCGGCTTGCATTGCGTCGCCCATCTTGTCGATCGCGTCGCGCACCGCGGCGAGCGAATCGGCGAATTCGACGCCGCCGTCGAAACACTGCGCCAACGTGTCTAGCAGCAGTTGCGTCCATTCGGCAGGCGTGCGTTCGATCGCGCAATCCGCCGCGAAACTGTCGATGTCGTCGACGAAGCGCGACAGGCGGCCGAGCAGTTCCGCATCCGCGCCGCCGGCGCCTTCGACCGGCAACCAGGCGTCGACCGGTTCGCCGCCGTCCGGCATGGCGTAGCCGAGGTACAGACGCGTGAGCGCATCCGCGAATGTATGACGGGCAATCGGCACGTGTTCGCCCGAAGGCTCGACCGGTGCGAGCCCACGACGCGCACCCGCTGCGGCCAGCCATTCCTGCGCGGCTTCGAGCGAGCTCGCGTCGATCCCGTAACGCACGGCAATCGCGTCGACGCGCAACCATTCGATCAGGTCCGGCGCGCCCACGCTGCGCTCGGGCAAGGCCAGCCAATCGAGCAGCAAACGCGCAACCGGATTGGCTTGCGACGGCGGCAAGCCGGTGATCCGATACGGAATGCGGCGCGTGTCGCCGGGCGGCGTGGTGCCGAACACAGCGTCGATCAATGGACCGGCCGCGGCGAGATCGGACACGGCGACCAGCACGTCGGACGGCTGCAGATCGTCGAATTCGTCGAACCAGCCGAGCAGGCGATCGTGCAGCACTTCGAGCTGCCGCGACAGACTGTGGCAAACGTGGACCTCGATGCCATGTTCGATCGGCAGCTCGTCGGCGTCGGTCTCCTTGCGCAGATCGAGAATGCCGTTCTGCACGGCGGCGAGCCAGCTCGGTTGCGGATTCTCGGTGAAATCGCCGGTCTCGCCGGAGGCCGCGCTTTCAGTGAGCTCGTGCAGCATATGCAACTGCGCCTGGGTCTGACGGCCCCACTCGGCGAGCAGCGGATGACCGACTTCCTGGTAGTCGAGCTGGCCGGCGGCGTCGAGCGCCTCGACACGTCCTTCGCTGACGACGTCGAACCAGAACTCGCGGCACGGGTTCATCACGTACAGACGCACGTCCACCCAGCGCGAGAGCGCGCGCAGCAACGCCACGTGCAACGGCGGCATGGTGGGCAGTGCGAACACGCTGACCGCTTCGGGCCACTGTGCGTTCGAGATCGCCTCGAGATCGAGCGTGCCGATTTCTTCCAGAAAACGGTAAGCGGGCGGCAACGCGGTCGCGGGCGTTTGCGCGTTGCCCGACAGCTCCGTGAGCACCGCGCGCCACAATGCCGCTTGCCAGCGCTCGTCCTCGCGCGCCGCTTCGCTCGCGCCGACCAGACGCGGCCCGCTGTCGTCAGCCGCCCCACTCGCGAAAATCGAACCGCCCTTCTGCCATTGCAGCAGCCATTCGGGGCGATACGTCAGATAGTGGTCGAGCACGGTCGCCACGCGCCGAGCGAGTTCATAACGCATGGAGGCGTCCGCCGCGTCGAGATACGTGCGCAGGCGCGGCGACGCATGCCAGGGTAGCGCTTCGTCGCCCTCGCTCACCTGACCCAGCAGCCGGTAGCAGCGCCACACGAGCCGGTCCGGCGCGAACGGCGAATGCCTGGGCACCTCGATCACGCCGCCGATCTGCGCCCACAGCCATTGCGCGAGATAACCAAAGTTGACATTTGCGCAGATGCCCTGGCGCGCGGCGATATCGAGCTCGAGACGGCGCCGCACCGCCGCGCTCGGGACGATCACCGGCTGCGCGGTCCAGGGGTCGGACGGCGCTTGCGCCAGGTCGTCGAGCAGCGCGCCGACAAGCGTTTCATAGCGATTCGAGTAGAAGAGCTGGAGCATGGATCCTGGGGTTTGCGCGGGGCACGGACGGAACGCCGGAGCCTCGACAGACATTGAAGCGACAGCATAACAAACGCATCCGCGGCGCAGAACCCGGCCAAACGGACGAGGTCAGATCAGCCATAAAATCAGTTAGACTCGACGGCAGTTTGGGTCTGCCCCTTCAACCGCGGCTTCTCAGTAAACGGAATCCAGGCAGTCGATGCGCTATTCGGTCGAAATAAAAAAATTCCTTTACAGCCAGTACTTTTATGGCGGCCTGCGCATCGCAGTCGGCGTGTCATTACCGGCGGTACTGTGCCTGATCGTGTTTCACGATCGCGAGCTCGGCTTCACGATCGCGACCGGCGCGCTCGGCGCATGTGTGGTCGACATGCCGGGCCCGCTCAAGTACAAGCACAACGAAATGCTGGCATGCACGGTGATCGGCTTTCTGTCCGCGCTCGCCACCGGCCTCGCCACGGTCAATGCGGTGGCGCTGTGGTGCACCGTCGTGCCGCTCACGTTCCTGCTGTCCTTGATCGTCGTGTATGGCAACCGCTGGCCGCAGATCAGCTTTGCCACGCTGTTCATGATGATCATGACGCTGGAAGAGCGTTTCACGCCCATGCAGGCGCTCGTCAACGCGTCGTGGATTCTGGTGGGCGGCCTCTGGTACACCTACTGGTCGACCTTCGTGAGCCGCTGGATGATGCACCGCATCGAACAGCAGGCGCTGGCCGAAAGCGTGTTCGCGTGCGCCGATTATCTGCTCGCGCGCGCCGAGTTCTACGACCTCGATAACGACCTCGACGACTGTTATCGCAACCTGGTCGACAAGCAGATCGCCGCGGTGGACCGGCAGGACGCCGCGCGCGACATCGTGCTGCGCAATCTGCCCAAGCTCAAGAGCGGCAAGCTCGAGCCGCGCCGCGCCATGCTGTTCAATCTGTTCATCAACACCGTCGATCTGCACGAACTGTTCGTCGGGGCGCACACAGATTACCCGCTGGTTCGCAACACCTTCGGCGGTTCCGATCTGCTGGTGTTCTACCGCGACCTGATTCGCAAGGCGGCCGCCGATCTCGAGGAGATCGGGCTCGCGGTGCTGCAAAACCAGGCGCCGCGCACGCGCGTGAACGTCAAGGCGGAATTGCGCGCCATCGAATTCGAAATCGAGTTGATGCGCAAGCAGAACCTGCCGGCGAAAAACCACGAGGCCTATTCGGCGATCTCGTCGACTTTCCGGCGCGTCTGGAGCGCCACGCGCCTGATCGACAAGATGCGCAAGAGTCTTTCGAGCGAACCCAGCACGACCGAGACCGAATTGCGCCTCGACCAGGCACTGTCGCGCTTCGTGTCGAGCCGCCGCGTGCCGTTCGGGCAGATCTTCTCGAACCTCACGATGGCCTCGCCGAGCTTCCGTCATGCGTTGCGCGTGACGATCGCGGTCGCCGTGGGTTTCTGGCTCGGCCGTCTGCTGCCGCTCACCAACGCTTACTGGATCGTGATGACCACCGTCATCATCCTGAAGCCCGGCTATTCGCTCACCAAGCAGCGTAACGGGCAGCGGATCGTCGGCACGCTGATCGGCTGCGCGGCGAGCATCGCGCTGATCATGTTCGTGAAGGAACCGCACATTCTGCTGGTGGTGATGTTCGCGTCGATGGTCATGAGCTACAGTCTGCTGCTGTTCAATTACACGGCGAGCGTGGTGTTCACCTCGTCGTATGTGCTGCTGATGTTTCATCTGCTCGCGCCGGGCAGCATGCGCATCATCGGCGAACGCGCGATCGACACCGTGGTGGGCTGCGCGATCGCGATTGCGGCGAGCCACCTGTTCCCGTACTGGGAATATCGTCTGATGGGCAAGCTCGTCAACAACATGATCAGCGCGACGCGTCAGTATCTCGAAGCCAGCTGGTGGTGGAGCGGCAAGCCGGCCGCCGCGGTGGTCGCCACCGTGACCGAGGCCGGCGCGCGCGCGCCGGCGGCGGCGATGGCCGATCCGGCGATCGAGTTCGGCAAACCGGTGCTCGCGACTACTGCCGACGGTGTCGTGAGCGATGCCGCAGGCGGTGGCGCACGCACTGCTCCGAACCGTGGCGCAAGCGTGGCTGCGAGCAACGGCGCACACGCTCTAGCCACCGCAGGTGCCGTCGCCGCAGCAACCCCGATTGCCGAGGCCGGCGCCGGCACCACCACGGTCAGCAATCCGACCGCGAGGCCGGCCTCAAGCGCCTCCGCTGCCGCCGCAGCCGCGGCGACCGCGCTCGATCGCGATTATCGCTACCGGCTTGCCCGCAAAAACGTTCACGTGGCGTTCGCCAATCTGGGCCAGGCGTTTCAGCGCATGATGCTCGAACCGAAGTCCGCGCAAAAGTTCGTGCCGGAACTCAATGGCCTGCTGGTGCGCAGCCACGTGCTCGCCTCGCAGATCACGGCGGCCGCGCCGCTGCTGCGCACCTCCGGGCAACAGCAGGCCGACGGCGTTTCGTTACAGCCCCTGCAACGCGCGTTGAGCGTGGTGCGCGACAATCTCACCGAAGCCGAAACCGGCACCCCGCCGCCAGCCGATCTGAGCGAGCAGATCAAACAGTTAGGCCGTGAGCTCGATGTGATGGTGGTCGAAACGGAAAAGTCGCCGAACTATTCGGCAGATGCCGTGCATGACATGAAATTGCTTGCTCATCAATGCAAGCAGATGCTGTCGGCGGCGGCGCTGATTCGCAAAGATGCGAGCGTGATCCGCCTGCCGGACGAGTGAGACGGTGCGAGCCGACGTTGCGCGTGGCGCGACTGGTGTACGTGCAGTTTCTGGATAGGCCGGCGTTTTGCGTTGCGGTGAGCATCGCCGCAAGATCAGGCGCAACGCTCGAACCGGGGTGCGCGCAGTCTTACTGAGAGGTGCCGCTTGCCGGCTTCGCGGCGGTGGCCGCGGCCGCCGCGTCCGATGCAATCGACGGCGCCGGTGCGTTCTGGCTGTCGAAATCGCGCTTTTCCTTGATGGCGTTATAGAAGAGCGTGGCGATCACCAGCAGCACCGCGACCACGATAAAGACGGCAATGCCAAAGGTCGGGTTCTTCTTGCGCGGCGGTTTGTTCATGAGGCGGGCTCGATTCGCGAGGTAGTCGCGGAAGGTGTCTGGGAAGGCGGCATTCTACGCTCGCCGAGCTTGCACTCGGCTTGCAACGGGCACGCGGTTCAGGTGTCAGGGCATGCACGCGTGAAGTGGCCGGACGCCTGAACCGCCGGGTCCGCACGCTGCACAGGTCGCTGCCCGAGGCAGAACAGGCGCGGAGCAAGCGCTGCGCCTGCGGCTTTTCGCCCCACGCTGGAGATGGCGCGGGTCGACCCCATGCCCGCATCCGGCGGGGCAACGGTACAAAACGTGCGTTACGAGGGGGCGTCCAGTTTCGTCTTGTTCGACTTAACGCGCTCGCCTTCGTTATCCGGGTGAACCGGGTCATTTGCCGTACTTCTTGCGAGGAAAACTTCGTGCTGACAATCCATCATCTTGGCCACTCACAATCGGAACGGATCGTCTGGCTGTGTGAGGAACTCGAGATTCCCTACAAGCTCGAAAAATATACGCGCGACCCGGTCACGCGGTTGTCGCCGCCCGAGCTGAAGGCGCTGCATCCGCTGGGCGCCGCACCGCTCATCGAAGCCGACGCAATCCTGCTTGCCGAATCGGCTGCGATTGTCGAATTTATCCTAGCCCGGTATGGTCACGGACGTTTGCAGCATGGGCCCGACCATCCCGATTTCGCTTCCTATCTCTACTGGTTTCATTTCGCTAACGGCAATCTTCAGCCGGTCATGGGCCGATCGATGTTCATAGGGCGATGCGGCCTCGCGCCCGACCATCCGATTCAAGTGTCGGTGCAGGGACGACTGGACAAGGTGCTCGCGCTGATCGAAGCGCGGCTTGCACAGAACGACTATCTCGCTGGAAGCGCGTTCACCGCGGCAGACATCATGAGCGTCTTTTCGCTGACCACGATGCGCCTGTTTCATCCTGTCGATCTCAAGCCGTATCCGAACATACTGGCGTATCTTCAGCGCATCGGCGCACGCGCCGGGTATCAGCGGGCCATGGCGAAAGGCGATCCCGACTTGACGCCGATGCTGACGTGAGTTTCAGGCAGGATTCGCTGTCCATTCAGCTTACGTTTGCGAGGACATATGCACCACCGCGTGCCGCGCGGCCGGGTGCACTAATCCTGTTTCTCTCGAACCTGTTTTGTCCCAGCTGAAAACGCTCAGTTCGTGCCGGAGCCGCTGTCCGCTCACCCGCGTCGCCGACCGTGGCGCGGATGCCGGCGAGGCAGGGCCTACACCGTATAGCGCACGGGCAGCGCCGTCGAATACTTGATCTGCTCCATCGCGAAGCTCGAACTCACGTCGTAGAGCGGCACAGCCGCGATCAGCAGCTTGTAGACGCGGTCATAGTCGTCGATATCCGACACCACCACGCGCAGCAGGTAATCGGTTTCGCCGCTCATCCGGTACACCTCCACGACCTCCGGAATATCCCGCACCGCACGCGTGAAGGTCTGCGCCCATTCCTCCGTATGCTGATTGGTGCGTACCGCGACGAACACCGTGGTGCCCACGCCGAGCTTGCGCGCGTCGCAAAGCGCGACCTGCGCGCGGATCACGCCCGCCTCCTTCAAACGCTGCAGCCGCTTCCAGCAAGGCGTTTGCGACAGGTTCACGCGCTGCGCCAGTTCGGCGATCGGCATGGTCGCGTCTTCCTGCAGCAACTCCAGCAGCTTCCGGTCGATGATATCCATTCCCATCATGACACCCCTATAGGAAATTATTCTACTTTTCAGATTCCAAGGGGAATTATATGGAAACTCTTTCTCCGGGCAAACCGGTATAAATATCGCTATCCGACAATCACAGATAAGCAGCCCGCGCCGCTGCGCAACCAACATGAGCCAAGACTTTCAATCAGCGTCCCTGCACCGTCCCACCATCCAGCGCGTGCGCACCAACGCGACGACTCAGGCGGACTCGCGCGGCGAACCGGCGGACATGCCCTTCCCGGTCGCCGGGCGCCACGCGCCGCTCGCGCGCCTGTGCGCTGCCCTCGATGCGATGTTCGAAGCCCGCGCGCATTTGCCCGAACCAGCGGATTCGACCTTGTTCGCGCGCAGCATGCGCGTCGCGCTTGCACAGGCGGCAGCGGACCCCGACTTGCTCACGGCAGCGCAGCGCGAAGGGTCAGTCGAGAAGTACCGGCGTCATCTGTTGGCTGCGGATCCGCACGGCCGTTATGCGATCGCCGCGCTGGTGTGGCTGCCGCAACAGGCGAGCCCCGTGCATGCGCATCACACGTGGTGCGGCTACGCGGTAGTGGACGGCACGCTGAGCGAAACGGTATTCGAATGGAACGGCGCGCAGCACTGCGCGAGCGCCACACGCACGCAGCCGCGCCGGCAAGGCGCCGTGTCGTTCGTGCGAGGCGGCCGTGGCGGGATTCATCAACTGGGCAATCGCAGCGACGCGCCTGCCGTCTCCCTGCATATTTACGGGGTCGCGGGTGCGCAGATCGCGACGCACGTCAACGATATCTTGCGCACCGCGCAGACATCTGCGCTCACCTGAAACGATGTATCACGGGTGCCTCGCACCCTAGGCGTAACGACACGTGTTGACACGCGACGAGTTCGGCTCCGCGACACTCGCCGGCGATCCTTTCGCACTGGCAGACGACGCGGGCCCCGCTCGGTCTGCCCCGCGTCCGCTCGCCAATCGAGCACTCTCTCAACTCTTGCCGCCCGCCTCGCCCGCGGTCGGAATCTGCGGTGGAATCGGCGCTGTCTGTCCGGTCGGCGGCGGCGCCGGCCGCGGTTCGTGCGATACGTCGCGCGCCACCGCAAGAGGCGCATGCACGGCCCGAGTAGACATCGCCGCCGCGTGCCCCCCGGCGTGCGCATGCGGCGTCATCCCCGCTACGTCGTCGTCCTGCAAGGGCTGCCCTTCGCTGTCCTTCGACGACGTAAACACCCGCATCTGCGGCACCGGAATCTCGATACCCGCTTCGTCCATCTTGCGCTTCAGACGCAGATTGAACGCGCGCGCCACGCTCCACTGCTGCAGCGGCCGCGTCTTGATCTGCCCTTTCACGACCATCCAGTTCGGATCGAAACGGTCCAGCCCCCAGACTTCGATCGGACCGAGCATCTCGCGCCGGTAGCGGAAGTCGGCCATCAGATCGGCGCCGACTTCGCGGATCAGTTGGGTAATCTGATCGACGTCGGTGGAGAACGACATGCGCACTTCGAACACCGCATACGCAAAGTCGCGCGACAGGTTCTTGACGATCTTGATCTGCGAGAACGGAATCGCGTGAATCGCGCCTTGCCCGTCGCGCAGCCGCACCGTGCGGATCGACAGATGCTCGACCGTGCCCGCATGCCCGCCGTCCACGTCGATCCAGTCGCCCACCGAAATCGTATCCTCGATGATGATGAACAGCCCCGTGATCAGGTCGGTCACGAGCGACTGCGCGCCGAAGCCGATCGCGAGGCCGATCACGCCCGCGCCCGCCAGCAGCGGCGTGACATTGATGCCGAGATTGGCCGCCGTCACGATGCCCGCGATCGTCATGATCGTGACGAGCAGCACGTTGCGCAGCAGCGGCAGCATGGTGCGCGCGCGCATGCTGGGTGCGCGCGACTTGTTGCGCGGACCGCCCGGATTGAGCGCTTCGGTGATCGCGGTATCGACCAGAATCCACAGCAGCCAGGCAATGAACACGGTGGCGATGATCGCCGTCACCGCATGCGCGATACCCCGCGCCGCCACATTCTCTTCGACCATCGCGGCGAGTGAAACGCCCCACAAACGCGCCGCGAGTTCAAAGAAGAACAGCCAGACGAACAGCGTCAGCAGCGTGCCGAAAAAGCGCAGCAAACGCGTCAGGTACGGCGAGCGGCGGCGCGTGCGCGCGCTGCGCGGACGCGTCAGGCGCAACACGATGGCCGACACGAAAAAAGCCAGCACCAGCAGCAGCGCCGTGACCACCGAGATCTGCAGCACGTTTTCGTTCGAACCCGAGCCGCCGAGCGTGGCGACCACCGATGCGGTGGCGAGCACCAGCACGGGCACGTGCCAGAGTGCGGCGAGCACGTCGAAGGCGTCGGTCGCGGCTTTGTGATGGGTGCGCTGCTCGTAAGGCCGGTTGCGGATCAGATGCGCGACCGGCCGGCGAAACGCGAGCGCGAAATAACCGGTGAGGACAGCGGCCGTCATGTTGGCCGCGGTCGAAATCAGCGCGGCGAGGTTCGGCCCGAGTTGATGCGCGACGTCGTAATTGACGGCGGCGTCGCCAAGCGCGCCGCACACACCGACCACGAACAGCACGCGCCGCGCATGGTCGATCAGCAGGCGCACCGCGATCCGCCGATGCCCCGAGCCGAACAGCGAAAACATGATCAGACAGATCGCGGAGAACACCGCGCCCGCGACGATCGCATAGGCGACCACCATGCCGAGCGTACGGCCGAGCGCGTCAGGCATGGCGCGCACGAACAGCAGCGCGGCGAGAAAGGCGATGATCCACGGCCCGACGCGGCGCAGCGCGAAGATCAGCAGTTCGCGCGTGGTGGGATTCGGATTGAGCCCCATGACGATGTCAAAGCGCCGATACAGCCGGTGCTGCACATAGATGAGCGCGGCGGCGCACGCCCCCCAGCCCGCCAGCATCGCAATCATCGAGAACAGAATGCGGCCGAAGCTCTCGTGCCCCTGTCCTGAAATGATCGTGTAGAGCTCGTTGCCCGCGGCGTTGAAGCGTCCGCCCCAATAGCGGACCGGCGTGCGACCCTGATGCACGTCGGATTCGAACGAGGCGATGCCCGACGCGATCGCGCCGAGCAAACCAGGGCTCGGTTGCGCGGGCGCGGCCGGTGCGACGTTTTGCGACACGTCGCGCAGCTTTTTGAGCTGGGCGACGAGCGCGGTGCGCTGCCGGTCGTTGTCGAGCGTGGAGATCACGCTGTCGAGCGAGCGCGTCAGTTCCGCCTGGCTTGCCGGCGAGGGCGCGGACGCGGCCTCCGCCGCCGAGGCGCCCGAAGCGGGGGACGCGCTCACCGTCGCGCTGTTGATCAGGCTCTGCAAGGCCGGGATTACCGGCGTACCGGTGGCGGCGCCGGCCGCGGCAGCGGTCGCGGGCATCAAACCGACACCCGGGATCAGCGCGACGCAGGCGGCGGCCAGCCATGCGCCAAGCCACGCCGCGAGCGGCGGGCGCACGCCGCGGCGGGCAGCGCGCACGCAATGAACAGAAGAAAAGCGAAAGGCGGCGTGGGTCGCCGGCTGCCCGCCGTTGAACGGCGCAGCCTCGGCCTCACGCCGCAACGGGCATGACTGCATGGCAATCCGTAGGAAAACGGGAGACGCCAGTGTAGCCGCAGTTTCACCGGGAGCAACCTGACATGCGTAACCGAATGTTAGGACGCGGGCGCGGAATTCGTGTAGCGAAGACCGCGCGCGCCCTGTGCAGCCTCGTTTGAGGCGCGCTCGCGGGTCGCTTGCGGGTCAATACGCAACCGTCGCGATCTGCCGGACGAATCGGCCCTGCTCCAGTTCATCGACGAAGGCGATGGCGTAATCTTCCGCGGAAATGCGGCTGTTGCCTTCGGCATCGGCCAGCAGTGAGTTCGCGCCGGTGCGGAACTTGCCGGTGCGCTCGCCGGGTGCGATCAGCGCGGCCGGCGCAAAGAAAGTCCAGTCGAGGTCGGTGACGCCGCGGTAGTAGTCGAATGCCTCGCGGTGCGCGAGCGCGATGGCCTTGTACGCGTGCGGAAAGCCTTCTGTATCGACCAGTTGCTTGCCCGGCGCCACTTCGAGCGAACCCGCGCCGCCCACCACCACGAGACGCTTCAGGCCCGCCGCGCGCACGCCTTCGACGAGCGCGCGCGTCGCCTTGCCAAGCGCCGCGAGATCATCTTGCGGCGGCGCGTAGGCGCTCGCCGCCACGTCGTGACCGCGTACCGCGGCGCTCACACTCGCGGCGTCGAGCAGATCGGCCTGGGCCGCTTTCAGATTCGCCACGTCGGCCGGCACGCGCGCCGGGTTGCGCGCCAGCGCCGTCACCTGATGCCCGCGGCGGGCGGCTTCCGCGGCGACCCGCGAACCGATCATGCCGGTGGCGCCGAACAACGCGATCTTCAACTGTTTGCTCATTTCAATACTCCTGTCATTGGCAGATATGTAACCGTACTGATTACATATAAACCGGAAAAAAGAGGGGCATGAGCCCCCGTTCGTCGAAAGACGCGTGCTTCGGTTACCCGATACGCGCCCTTTTCGTCCTGCTTGTTTTGCTACCTCACCCGTGCGAACGCTTCTTGCGTTCGCGCAGCTTTTCTGCCCGCACCACGTCGGCCGTCGCATCGGCCAGCGTACGCGCGCCGAGCGCGGCCTCCATGGCCTGCTGCGCTTCGTCGATGATGCCGCGCAGCACGCCTTGAATGTTGCGCCCGACCATGCACGCCGGATTCGGCTCCTCGCGATGCAACGCGAATAACTGCGCGTCATCCACCGCACGATACACCTCGAGCAAGGTGATCTGTTCGGGCGCCCGCGCAAGCAGCGCGCCGCCGCCCGCGCCAAGCTGTGAAGTGGTGAGGCCCGCTTGCGCCAGCATGGCGAGAAGCCGCCGGATCAGCGCGGGATTCGTGTTCACGCTGCCGGCGATCATTTCCGACGAAAGCGGCACGCCCTCCTGCAACGACAACAGCGCGAGCACATGCACCGCGAATGCAAACCGGCTACTCGTGTTCACAGCAAACCTGCCCGGCGACGACAATGTGTAACCATAGTAATTACATTTAATCGGGCTGTCAAATGCCCCTGCTGTGCAGCCGGCATGTCATTTGTCCATCTGCTTTTGCGCGTCGCCCGACTCGCCCGATGACGACGAAGCCGCCGCATTCGTCGACGACGCCGAGCTCTGCGCCGACCACTCCTGCAGCTTGCGCCCTGCCGACTCGAGGCTCTGCCCCGTGAGCGACGCGGCCTTGCCGAGTTGCGCATGGGTGGCGCTCGCGGCGCTCTGCAGATTGGCTTGCGCGGTCGAAGCGAGCGCGTTGGGGTCGATGTTGATCGTCGGCGCCGAGGCTGCCGAATCTAGATTCTGCTGCGCGGCGGATTTGGTCGCGTCGACCTGCTGGCCGACGTAGCTCGCCGCCTGATCGAGCTTCTGAGCGGCGACCTGGGCCGCGTCGTTGAGCTTGCCCGCTACCTGCCCTGCGGACGCGTCGTCCTTATGACAGGCGGCGAGTCCGCCGAACACGAGGGCCACGAACGCGGCACGGCGCAGCAATGAGGAACGCATAGATGAAATCATGTTTGAGTGTGAGCCGCGTCGAGCGGCTTCCGCTTACGAAAACGCGCCCATCATACGCCGTTGCGCTGCACGCGCTCCCAGCGAGCGTGTGGAAGCGCGCTGCTCCGACGCCGCGCCGGGCACCGGGTGACGTGCGCGCTCGGTTCGCGGCGCCGGCCGCACACCGCACGATCGACTGCATGGCGAGATCGGTCGCGGTTCTGTCAAACGTAGTGGAGTAGACTGCTTGAGCTTATGTGAGCGTCAGAGAGCATTCGCTGTGTTCCGTTGAACAATTGGAGGCATACGATGGCGGCAAAGAAGATTCTGTTTTTGACCGGCGACTTCGCCGAGGATTACGAAACGATGGTGCCATTCCAGGCGCTGCAGGCCGTCGGCCACGTGGTCGATGCCGTCTGTCCGAACAAGAAGGCCGGCGACCGGATCAAGACCGCGATTCACGATTTCGAAGGCGACCAGACCTACACGGAAAAACCCGGTCATCAATTCACGCTCAACGCCACCTTCGACGACGCCGATCCGCGCCAATACGATGCGCTGGCGATTGCGGGCGGCCGCGCGCCAGAGTATCTGCGGCTCAATCACAAGGTGATCGAAGTCGTGCGGCAATTCGCTGAAGCCGGCAAGCCGATCGCCGCGATCTGTCACGCCGCGCAACTGCTGGCCGCCGCCGACGTGATCCGCGGCAAGCGCATTTCCGCCTACCCGGCGTGCGCGCCCGAAGTGAAAATGGCCGGCGGCGAATACGCGGACATTCCCGTCGACGCCGCGATCACGGACGCCAATTTCGTCACCGCGCCGGCATGGCCCGCGCATCCGGAATGGCTGCGTCAATTCCTGGTGCTGCTCGGCACCCGTATCGAACTCTGATCCCTCGGCCTGAACCACCGGCGAGCGCATTGCCTCTTCGGCAAGCCGCGCTCGCCGAAACGCCTCGCATTTGAGACTAGTCCGATGGTTCGCAACGGAAGGCTTTCCTATAGTCGCCGGCTGACTTGGGAGTGTATTTCGATGGAACTGATCGACTGGATCGTGATTCTCGCCGTCGCGTTGATGGCCATTGCCTTTTTCTGCGGACGAACGCCGGCCAACTGGTCGCGGGAGAATCGCATGCGGCGTCTCGCAGGCATGCGCATGCTGGTTCAAGCCGCGTGTTCGGTATGGGCCGCGCTGCTGATCACCGCGCGCGGCCTTTTTGCGCTGGACGGCCTGCCCGGCTTGCGTCCCACGCCCCTTCAGGTCCTGACTGGCGTCGCCGTTCTCATGGCTTGCGGCTGTTACTGGTCGATTCGCGGCACCCAGCTGCTCAAACCGCGCCGCCTCTTCACCGCGCAATGATTACGGCGTGCTGACGCCACGCCCGGCACCTGCTGCGACATGCGGGGCCGCGCCGCCGCCTGCGCTGCCATCGCCCCTTGCGCTGCCGCTCGTTCGATCGCGATCTTCCAGGCCCGGGCGGCCATCGCGAACGGCGTGATCACCGCCCGTTGCCGCCGGCCCCGGCGTTCCGGCAGCCAGTTGCGCGATGCGCCTCTCGGCCTCCGGCAGCGACAGATAGAACGTCGTGCCCGCGCCTTCTTTCGATTCCGCCCACACGCGTCCGCCATGCCGCTCCACCACGCGGCGCACGAGCGCGAGGCCGATGCCCTCGCCCGCCGCGACATTGCCGTGCAATCGCTGAAACGCATTGAATAGCCGCGGCAACGCAACCGCGGGAATACCGAGCCCGTTGTCCCTCACATAGAAAATCCGCAGCGAATGCACACCCGGCGGCGCCGGCGTCGTACCGATCTCGATCCTGCCCTCGCGTGACGGATCGAGGTAATTCACCGCGTTGCCGATCAGGTTCGCGAACACCTGCTCCAGCGCGGTGGGGTCGCCCCACACCGCGGGCAATTCGTGCACGTCGACGCGCGCGCGCCGCGCCCGGATCGAGCCTTGCATCGCATCGATCACGCGCGGCACGATATCGCGCACCTCGACTTTCTGTTGCCGGTACTCCACCCGGCCGACGCGCGACAGCCGCAACAGCGCGTCGATGATGTGCGAGGCACGCAGCACCGCCGTCTGCAGATAGTGGAGCGCTTCGCCGATATCCTCGTCGATCACCCGTTCGATGCGCTGCCGCGTCTCGGCCGCGAGCGACGACTCGCGCACCGCGACGCGCAGCTCGTCGCACGCGCGGATCAGTTCCTTCGAAAAGCCTTGCAGGTTCACGAGCGGCGCGCGCAGATCGTGCGACACGCTGTAAATGAACATCTCGTTTTCCTGGGTCTGCTGGCGCAGGGTCTCGTTGATCCGCGCGAGTTCGCCGGTGCGCCGCGCCAGGTCGGCCCGGAAGCGGGCCTGGATGCGCTCGGCTTCGAGCAGGCGGCGGCTGGTCTCGCGCAAGGTCAGATCGAGGCGCGCGATTTCGTCGTGCCCCGAGCCGATCGGCGCCAGCGGTTCGTTGCCCGCGAGACGCCCGGCGTTGTCCGCGAGCAGCGCGAGCCGGCCGCGCACGCCGCGCGTGAACAACCAGACGGCCAGCGCGACGAACAGCAGGGAGCCGAACACGGCCGCGACCACGAGGGTCTGCTGCCGCTCGCGCGCAGCGTCGGCGGCACTCGAACGCAGCGTGTCGAGCCGCCGCTCTTCAGCCTGGAACGCGGCGAGTTGCTGGCGAAACCGGTCGAGCACATCGGTCGAGGCGAGCTCGCGCAATCGCGTCAGCACGTCGCGCCGCCGGCCGGAATGCAGCATGTCCTGAATGCGATCCGACCATTGCCGGTAGGCTTGCACAGACTGACGCACCTGAGCCACGCGTTCGACCTGGGCGGGATTGTCGGCGACCAGTTCGGCCAGTTGATCGATGCGCCGGTCCACGTCCATCCACACCGTCACCGGCGTCGCGAAACGGGTGTCGTTGGCGAGCACCGCGCCGCGCAGCGCCACGGACTCGCCCAGCACCGGCTCGAGAATCGCGGTGGTCTGACGCAGCACGTCTTCGCTATGAATCGCCCAGCGCTCCGCGAGCGTCGCGTCCGACTGTGCCATGACCAGCCCGGAGAGCAGCGCCAGTTCGAAGACGGCCGGAATCGCGATCAGCAACAGGCCTTTAGTGGTCAGTCTCATGCGTGCGCATTGGAGGTCGGTGGCCGGCGGATCACGCTCGGGGTCGGCACATTATGTCGGCGATTGTGCTGGAAGACAAAGAGGGCCCGCAAAGGCGAGGCCCTCGCCGACAAGCGGCGCACCGAGTGACGCTCAGCCGTCAGCGTTTTGAATTAAACGTAACGCAAATCGAATATTTCGCCCGATTTTGGGTCCGTGGGTTGGCAATTCTCGCGTTATGCACATTAATTGTGCCCTCATGCGCCATCAGAGGGTGCAGACAAGTCTCGGCAGCGCCGAACAGGCGCACAGGCGATCCCATCCCGGTGCCGAATTGCACCGGTTCGACGCGCTTCGGCACAAATTTGGCCCGCTTCTTGCATTCACTGCCCGCTTTTTTGGCCTAAGCAGGATTCATCGATGGAAAGTCTGAAAACCGGCACCGACACCCTTTTTCTTTTGCTCGGCGCCGCAATGGTGCTCGCCATGCACGCAGGGTTCGCCTTTCTCGAACTCGGCACCGTGCGCAAAAAGAATCAGGTCAACGCACTGGTCAAAATTCTGGTGGATTTCTCGGTCTCGACGATCGCGTACTTCTTCATCGGCTACGCCATCGCGTACGGCGTGCAGTTCTTCGGCAGCGCCGAGTCGCTGGCGGCGCACAACGGCTTTGCGCTGGTGCGCTTCTTCTTCCTGCTGACCTTCGCCGCCGCCATTCCGGCGATCGTCTCGGGCGGCATCGCCGAGCGCTCGAAATTCAATCCGCAACTCTTCGCGACCTTCGTGCTGGTCGGCTTCATCTACCCGTTCTTCGAAGGGATCGCCTGGAACGGCCGCTTCGGCATCCAGAACTGGCTCGCCCAGGTGTTCGGCGCGCAGTTCCACGACTTCGCCGGCTCGGTCGTCGTGCATGCGTTCGGCGGCTGGGTCGCCCTGCCCGCGGTGCTGTTGCTGGGCGCGCGCCACGGCCGCTATCACCGTGACGGCGGTATCGCCGCGCATCCGCCGTCGAACATTCCGTTCCTCGCGTTGGGCGCCTGGGTGCTGGCGGTCGGCTGGTTCGGCTTTAACGTGATGAGCGCGCAGACCGTCGACAAGATCAGCGGCCTCGTCGCCGTCAATTCGCTGATGGCGATGGTGGGCGGCACGCTGACCGCCTGGCTCGCCGGTCGCAACGACCCCGGCTTCACCTATAACGGCCCGCTGGCCGGACTGGTGGCGGTCTGCGCCGGCTCCGACATCATGCATCCGCTCGGCGCGCTGGTGACGGGCGGTATCGCCGGTGTGCTGTTCGTTTACATGTTCACCTGCGTGCAGAACCGCTGGCGCATCGACGACGTGCTGGGCGTGTGGCCCTTGCACGGCCTGTGCGGCGCGTGGGGTGGCCTCGCGGCCGGCATTTTCGGCTTGCGCGCGCTCGGCGGCATGGGTGGCGTGTCGTTCGGCGCGCAACTGGTTGGCACGCTGGGCGGGATCGTGGTGGCGACGCTCGGCGGCACCCTCGTGTACGGCGCGATCCGGTTGACCGTGGGCCTCCGGCTCGACCAGGAAGACGAGTACAACGGCGCCGACCTGTCGATCCACAAGATTTCGGCGACGTCCGAGTGAGCATGCTTCGGCGGCCGCCGCGGAACACATGAGTGGGCGCGTGAGGCCGCGCAGGAGCGCATGCAAGAATCCCGATCCGATCGTTGCGCTGCGTCGACCGACACGCCGGCTACGCGCGCCCAGCGCCGGCCGGCGTCCTCTGCGCGCCCCGCGCCGAACTGTCCCCACATGCATTCGCGGTGTTAGACTCCAGCGCTGGAGATGGCATTCTCCGTTAACCGCCCTCGGGGCTGATGATGCCTGCTTCGCCCGGATGATTGCGGACGCGGGGTCGTGCGCCACACTCAGCCCGGTTTGTCGACACTCCAGTTCTGCCAGGCCTCCCATGTATTTGTCCATTCTCGCTGTCGGCATCGGCGGCGCGCTCGGTTCGTTGTTTCGCTGGTTTCTGGGCATCCGCCTGAACGGCCTGTTCAGCGGCTTGCCGCTCGGCACTTTCGCCGCCAACGTCATTGCCGGCTACGTCATCGGTGTCGCCGTCGCGGGGTTTGCGCGGGCGCCGCAGATCGCGCCGGAATGGCGGCTCTTCGTCATTACCGGCTTGATGGGCGGTCTGTCGACTTTCTCGACGTTTTCAGCGGAAGTGGTGCAGCGGCTACAGGACGGCCGGCTCGGCTGGGCCGCGGGCGAGATCGTGATTCACGTGGGCGCGTCGCTCGTCATGACCATTCTGGGCATCGCAACCGTATCGCTGCTGTCACGCTGAAAGCGCGGCGGGCGGCTGATGCCGACCACGCTTAGCCCGTCAGGCATGTCCCTGGCGTCGCAACACGACACGATTCCTGCCGGCGCGCTTTGCCGTGTAGAGCGCGCGGTCCGCGCGCTCGAGCGCCATATTGATGTCGTCGGTCAACTCCACGCCGCACACGCCCGACGAAAACGAGTAGCCGATCAGAACCTCCGCGCCGATCGCCACGCGCCGCCCCGTCAGACTGCAGCGGATCCGTTCGACCGCCGCCGCGGCCTCGTCGACCGAGGTGCCCGGAAACACCAACAGGAACTCCTCTCCGCCGATTCGCCCGATCAGATCCGATTGCCGCATCGCCTTGCGGCTCAGTTCGGCAAAGTCGCGCAGCACGGCGTCGCCGGCCGCGTGCCCGTAGATGTCGTTGATGCTCTTGAAATGATCGAGGTCGACCAGCGCGACGGTGAGCGGCACGGCGGCGTGCGCGAACGCCGAAATCGCCAGTTCCAGATAGGACAAGGAGTGCCGCCGGTTGGCGAGACCCGTCAGCGCGTCGGTGCGCGCCTCCTGAATGGCGCGGTCGCGTGAGGCGATCAGCGCCTGTTCGCCGTGGCGCAAGGTCGAAATTTCCGTGCCGATCACGACGAGCCAGCCGGAGTCGAGCAGCGTCTCGGTCATCCAGAACCAGCGTCCGTCGACGAGATCGGTGGCGAAATGGCGCTGGCCGGGCTCGCCGCGCCGCCGCGCCTGGGTCTCGGCAATGAATTCCAGCGCGTCGCCGCGGTCGATGCGCGCGCCGCAGTGTCTAAGCACGCCGTGCAGAATGACGTCGGCAAAGGTCATCTCGCGTCCGGCTTCGTCGAGCTGAAAGGCCGCCCTGAAGGTACTATTCGCAAAGTCGAGGCGGTCCGCCGGATCGTACAGGCCCACGAGGATATGCGGACCCTCCAGCGCAGCGAACAGCGCCTGCAAACCGGCGGCGTTGCCGGGAAGGTCCAGAATCGATTTCATGTCTCGTGTTTTGTGCGCAATTCAGAAAAAAATAGCACGGAACATGCCGCGTTCGAATGGAATTTTCACGTTGTTAGTCTGAGGATTGCGGTTTGCGTCGTATGAATAGCGATACGCGCCTGGTGCGGTGGATAGCGCAATGAGATCTGACACGCGCGAGACGGTTTAACGAGCGGGCGAAAAAAAAGGCGTCACGTTGCCGTGACGCCTTAAAAAGTTCTAGCCATTCCGAGGGCCGTGCTAGAACCTGAGAGACGGTATTCGAAAGTTTTGCCTGCGATGCGGCGCCTTGAAGGCGCGCGGCATGGACTGTTACGGTGGACTGAGAGAAGACACTCGACCAGACATGCTGCGGACCACGGCCGGTTCGAAACTTCAAAATGCAGAACCTGAAACCGTCTTTCGAAATAGGATTCCATTTTTTATGGTTATGCTGACTAAGTCAAGCAAAATCTAAAGAGGCCTCATTCGTTGCGGCAAAATGTTCCGATACAATGAATCTTCTTATGGAAAATCACCTCCATGCCCCACTTTGGGGCCAGCCGCGGCACCGTGAGAGAGGCTTTCCAGTGCGGCTGAATACAAAAAACTGAAATAAAGTTCCAAAAAATTGCCATGATCCGACCCACGCCCTCCCGAACCGCAACTGAGCCCGCCAAAGATAGAGACGGCTCCGGCGAGGAAGTGACCGCCCTCGCGCGCGGTCTGACCGTGCTGCGCTCCGTCGCCGCCGCCGACGCGCCGCTTAGCAACCGTGAGCTGACCGAACTGACCGGCATTCCCAAGCCGACCGTTTCGCGGATCACCGCCACGCTGGTGGGCGCGGGTTTCCTGTTCCGTCTGCCCGACAGCGAACGTTTTGTACTGACCTCGTCGGTGCTGGAGTTGAGCAACGGTTTTCTGCGCAATTTCGACATTCGCGCCCGCGCGCGGCCGTTCCTGATCGAACTCGCGGAACGCACCGCATTGTCCGTGCATCTGGCCGTGCGCGACCGCCTCGATATGGTGGTGATCGACGCGATCCGGCCGCGCTCGGCGGTGCTGGTGTCGCGCCTCGAAATCGGCTCGCGCATGAATCTGTGCCGCACGGCCATCGGCCGCGCCTATCTGGCCGCGCTGGAAGCGCCGGAACGGGAAAAATTGCTGATCGGCCTGCAGGCCGCCGAAGGCGACGACTGGGGCCATGTCGGCAGCCGGCTCGAGAGTTCATTGCAGGAAACCATCGAGCGCGGCTTCGCGATCGCCACGGGCGAATGGTACGACGGCCTGAACGCGATCGCGCTGGGCTTCACCGGCCCGTCGGGCGAGCGCTACGCGGTCAATTGCGGCGGCTCCGCGGATCAATGCCCGCGCGACTGGCTGATCACGCGCGCCGCGCCCGCCCTGCTCGAGTGCGTGGCCAACATCATGCTGGAAATCGGCGGCACGCCCGGGCGCCGTCTCGACACCTGAGGCAACCCACGGCTCGCCGGTCGGCGGCCATGGCCATGGCAACCCATCCTGTAACCTTCGTAATCAAAAGAAAAATACGCGGGTGGACTGTTGCAGAGCCCGCGACGTAGGATCATGCCTTCCCGTCGCGGGAGGCACGTCCGGCTTGCCGTCTTCCTTTTCGATGACGTTGCGCCCGCCTGCCAGGATGCCGCCTTGCGTTACCATCCTTGTCCCGCGTCTTCGGTAGCATCGCGCTGAACGAGCGCGGCGCACGCGTTGTCGAAACCGCCTGCCGTGCCGCTCGCGCCGCTGCGCCGAAATGTCGAAACGGCACGAACGCGCGAGCGGCCCACATCCAAGCCAGTCACCTGACCGAACCGATGGACGAACAACAAAAGCATTCGGAAACCCCACGCCCCATCCCTCCGGCATCCCAACCGTCTTCCAGCGGCGGCCCGGCCGGCGCGCCGAACGGCGCGCGAGGCAGGGTGAAGCGGCACCGCGGACGCAATCTCGCCTTGATCGTCGCCGCGCTCGCCGTCCTCGGGTTCGGGCTGTGGCGCTGGCATCCGTGGGGCGGTCCCGGCGGCGGCGCAAGCGCCGCGAGCGGCGGGGGGCCCGGTCGCGGCGGGCCCGGCGGCATGGCCAATCTGGCGCAACCGGTTCATGTGGCGACCGCCACGCAGGGTGAAATGCCGGTGGTGCTGACCGCGCTCGGCACGGTCACGCCGCTCGCCAACGTCACGGTGCTGCCGCAGTTGAGCGGCACGCTGCAGGACGTGTATTTCAAGGAAGGCCAGATGGTCAAAAAGGGCGACGTGCTGGCCCAGATCGACCCGCGCCCCTATCAGATCTCGCTCGATAACGCGCAAGGCACGCTGGCGCGCGACGAGGCGCTGCTGCAAACCGCCCGCCTCGACCTGAAGCGTTATCAGACGCTGCTCTCGCAAGACTCGATCGCCAGCCAGCAGGTCGATACGCAGGCTTCGCTGGTGCGGCAATACGAAGGCACGGTGAAGTCCGACAAGGCCAACATCGACACCTTCAAGCTCGACCTCGTCTATGCGCGCATCACCGCGCCCGTGTCGGGCCGCGTGGGTCTGCGCCAGGTCGATCCGGGCAACTACGTGACGCCGAGCCTGACCAACGGCATCGTCGTGATCACGCAGTTGCAGCCGATCAGCGTGATCTTCACCACCTCCGAAGACAACCTGCAGCAGATCATCCAGCAGACCCAGGCGGGCGCGAAGCTGTCCGTCACCGCGTATGACCGCAGCAACACCACGTCGCTCGAAGGCGGCACGCTCGAAACGCTGGACAACCAGATCGACACCACCACCGGCACGGTCAAGCTGCGCGCGATCTTCCAGAACAGCAAGAACCTGCTGTTTCCGAATCAGTTCGTGAATGCGCGCCTGCTGGTCGATACGATCAAGGACGCCGTGATCGTGCCGACGCCGGCCGTGCTCAACGGCTCGATGGGGTCGTTCGTCTACGTCGTGAAGCCGGACAACACCGTGACCGTGCGGCCGGTCAAGATCGGCCCCGTGGATGGCGAGCGCACCAGCATCAAAACCGGCCTGGCGGTCGGCGAGCGCGTCGTGATCGACGGTTCGGACCGCCTCAAGGAAGGCGCGAAAATCACGATCCCGGCCGGCAAGCCCCGTGGTGCCTCAGGTGCATCAGGCGCCTCCGGTGCGCATGGCGCGGGCGCGGCGTCGGGCGCCTCCGGCACGCACGGGCATCATGGCAAACACGCGGCGCAAGCCTCGCAATAAAGGCACGGCACCTGTCGCATGAATCCATCCCGCGCCTTTATTCTGCGTCCCGTCGGCACCGCGCTGCTGATGGCGGCGATCATGCTGGTCGGTCTCGTCGCACTGCGCTTTCTGCCGCTCTCCGCGCTGCCCGAAGTCGATTATCCGACCATCCAGGTGCAGACCTTCTATCCGGGCGCGAGCCCGGACGTGATGACCTCGTCGGTCACCGCGCCGCTCGAGCGCCAGTTCGGGCAGATGCCGTCGCTCAATCAGATGTCGTCGCAAAGCTCGGCCGGCTCGTCGATCATCACGCTGCAATTCAGCCTCGATCTGCCGCTCGACATCGCCGAGCAGGAAGTGCAGGCCGCCATCAACGCGGCCGGCAACCTGCTGCCCTCGGACCTGCCGGCGCCGCCGATCTACGCCAAGGTCAATCCGGCCGACGCGCCGATCATCACGCTCGCGATCACCTCGAAGACGCTGCCGCTCACCCAGGTGCAGGATCTGGCCGACACGCGTCTCGCGCAGAAAATTTCCCAGGTGGCGGGCGTGGGTCTGGTGAGCCTGTCGGGCGGCCAGCGCCCGGCCGTGCGCATTCAGGCGAACCCGCGCGCGCTCGCCGCGTATGGGCTGAATCTCGACGATTTGCGCACCACCATCTCGAACCTGAACGTCAACACGCCGAAGGGCAACTTCGACGGTCCCACGCGCAACTACACGATCAACGCGAACGATCAGTTGACCGACGCCGAGGCCTACAAGAGCGCGGTGGTCGCGTACAAGAACGGCCGCGCGGTGATGCTGACCGACGTCGCCACCATCGTGCAGGGCGCGGAGAATACCAAGCTCGGCGCCTGGGTGGACGGCACACCCGCGATCATTCTGAACGTGCAGCGCCAGCCGGGCGCCAACGTGATCCAGGTGGTGGACGGCATCAAGAAACTGCTGCCACGGTTGCAGCAGTCGCTGCCCGCCGCGCTCGACGTGCGGATCGTCACCGACCGCACCACCACGATCCGCGCATCCGTGCGCGACGTGCAGTTCGAACTGGCCATGTCGGTGGTGCTGGTGGTGCTGGTGATGTACCTGTTCCTCGCCAACATCTACGCGACCATCATTCCGAGTCTCTCGGTGCCGCTGTCGCTGATCGGCACGCTTGCCGTGATGTACCTATGCGGCTTCTCGCTGGACAACCTGTCGCTGATGGCGCTGACCATCGCGACCGGCTTCGTGGTGGACGACGCGATCGTGATGATCGAGAACATCGCGCGTTACGTGGAAGAAGGCGAGTCGCCGCTCGAAGCCGCGCTCAAGGGTTCGAAACAGATCGGCTTCACGATCATTTCGCTGACGGTCTCGCTGATCGCCGTGCTGATTCCGCTGCTCTTCATGGGCGACGTGGTCGGCCGCCTGTTCCACGAGTTCGCCATTACGCTCGCCGTGACGATCGTGATCTCAGCGATCGTGTCGCTCACGCTCGTGCCGATGATGTGCGCGAAGCTGCTGCGCCACACGCCGCCGCACGAGAGCCACCGTTTCGAGGCCAAGGCGCACCGCGCGATCGACTGGGTGATCGCGCGCTACGCGGTCGCGCTCACGTGGGTGCTGAACCGGCAGCGCTCCACGCTGGTCGTCGCACTCCTCACGCTGGTGCTGACCGGACTGCTGTACGTGCACATTCCGAAAGGCTTCTTCCCGGTACAGGACACCGGCGTGATCCAGGCGATCACGCAGGCGCCGCAATCGGTGTCGTATGCGTCGATGGCCGAGCGTCAACAGGAACTCGCCGCGCAGATCCTGAAGAATCCGGACGTGGAAAGCCTGACTTCGTTCATCGGCGTGGACGGCAGCAATATCACGCTGAACAGCGGCCGCATGCTGATCAACCTGAAGCCGCGCGACGACCGCAGCAGCACCGCAAGCGAAGTGATCCGCCAGTTGCAACGCGACGTCGCGCATATTCCCGGCGCGTCGCTATACATGCAGCCGGTTCAGGACCTGACGATCGATTCGACGGTGAGCCCGACGCAGTATCAGTTCATGCTGACCGATCCGAATATCGGCGAATTCACGACGTGGGTGCCGAAGCTCGTCGAGCGCCTGCGGCAGTCGCCCGAACTGGCGGACGTCGCCACCGATCTGCAGGACAACGGCCAGTCGGTCTACATCGAGATCGACCGCGCCACCGCATCGCGTTACGGCATCACGCCGGCCACCGTGGACAGCGCGCTGTACGACGCGTTCGGCCAGCGCATCATCTCGACCATCTTCACGCAGTCGAACCAGTACCGCGTGATTCTGGAAGCGCAGCCGCAGATGCAGCACTACACCGAATCGCTGAAGTCGATCTATCTGCCCTCTTCCACGTCCACCGGCGGCCAGGTGCCGCTCTCCTCGATCGCGCGCTTCATCGAGAAACCCGCGCCGCTGCTGGTCACGCACCTAAGCCAGTTCCCGGCCACCACCGTGTCGTTCAACCTCGCGCCGGGCTCTTCGCTCGGCGCGGCGGTGAAAGCGATCGATCAGGCGCAGAAGGACATCGGCTTGCCCGCGTCGTTCCAGACGCGCTACCAGGGCGCGGCGCTGGCGTTCCAGGCGTCGCTGTCGAACGAGCTGTTCCTGATCCTCGCGGCAATCGTCACGATGTATATCGTGCTGGGCGTGCTGTACGAGAGCTTCATCCATCCGATCACGATTCTCTCCACGCTGCCCTCGGCCGGTGTCGGCGCGCTGCTGGCGCTGCTCATCACCGGGCACGATCTGGACATCATCGGCATCATCGGCATCGTGCTGCTGATCGGTATCGTGAAGAAGAACGCGATCATGATGATCGACTTCGCGCTCTACGCCGAGCGCGAGGAGGGCAAGCCGCCGCGCGAAGCGATCTATCAGGCGTGTCTGCTGCGCTTCCGGCCGATTCTGATGACCACGCTCGCCGCCCTGCTCGGCGCGCTGCCGCTCATGCTAGGCACCGGCGCCGGTTCGGAGTTGCGCCGCCCGCTCGGTATCGCGATTGCGGGCGGGTTGATCGTCAGCCAGTTGCTGACGCTCTTCACCACGCCGGTGATCTACCTCGCGTTCGACTCGCTCGGCCGCCGCGCGCGTGAGCGCTTCAATCGCGGCGGGTCGTCCACGGAGCCGACGCCGCCCGCCACCGACGCGGGGAACTGAGCAATGAACCTGTCGCGTCCGTTTATCTCGCGCCCGGTCGCCACCACGCTGCTCGCGGTCGGCATCGCGCTGGCCGGTATTTTCGCGTTCACGAAGCTGCCGGTGGCGCCGCTGCCGCAGGTCGATTTCCCGACCATTTCGGTGCAGGCCACGCTGCCGGGCGCGAGCCCGGATACCGTGGCGACCAGCGTCGCCAGCCCGCTTGAACGGCATCTCGGCTCGATCGCCGACGTTACCGAAATGACCTCGATGAGCTCAGTCGGCTCCACGCGCATCACCATGCAGTTCGGCCTGAACCGCGACATCGACGGAGCCGCGCGCGACGTGCAGGCCGCCATCAACGCGGCGCGCGCCGATCTGCCGGCGAGCCTGCGCAGCAACCCGACGTACCACAAGGTGAATCCGGCCGACGCGCCGATCCTGATTCTGGCGCTCACCTCGAAAACGCTCACCGCCGGCCAGTTGTACGACTCCGCGGCGACCGTGCTGCAACAGTCGCTGTCGCAGGTGGACGGCGTCGGCGAAGTGGACGTGAGCGGTTCGGCCAATCCGGCCGTACGCGTCGAACTGGAGCCGAACGCGCTCTCGCACTACGGCATCGGCCTCGAAGACGTGCGCGCGGCGCTCGCCGCCGCCAACGCGAACAGTCCGAAGGGTTCGATCGAATTCGGCCCGAACCGCGTGCAGATCTACACCAACGACCAGGCCAGCAAGGCGTCGCAATACAGGGACCTGATCATCGCCTATCGCAACGGCTCGGCGGTGAAGCTCTCCGACGTGGCCGAGGTGGTCGATTCGGTCGAAGATCTGCGCAACCTCGGCCTCTTCAACGGCAAGCGTTCGGTGCTGGTGATCCTGTACCGCCAGCCCGGTGCGAACATCATCGACACCATCGACCGGGTGACGGCGATGCTGCCGCAACTGCACGCGTCGCTGCCCGCGGACGTCGAGATCGCGCCGGCCGCCGACCGCTCCACCACGATCCGCGCGTCGCTGAAGGACACCGAGCACACGCTGATGATCGCGGTGGCGCTGGTGGTGATGGTGGTGTTCCTGTTCCTGCGCAACTGGCGCGCCACGCTGATTCCGAGCGTGGCCGTGCCGATCTCGATCATCGGCACGTTCGGCGCGATGTATCTGCTCGGTTTCTCGATCGACAACCTCTCGCTGATGGCGTTGACCATCGCGACCGGCTTCGTGGTGGACGACGCGATCGTGGTGCTGGAGAACATCTCCCGGCATATCGAGAACGGCGTGCCGCGCATGAAGGCGGCCTTTCTCGGCGCGCGCGAGGTCGGCTTCACCGTGCTGTCGATCAGCATCTCGCTGGTCGCCGTGTTCCTGCCGATTCTGCTGATGGGCGGCATTGTCGGGCGGCTGTTCCGCGAATTCGCGCTGACGCTCTCGCTCGCGATCGGCGTGTCGCTGATCGTCTCCCTCACGCTTACGCCGATGATGTGCTCGCGCCTGCTGCGCGAGCCGCACGAGCAGAGGGAAGAAGGCCGCTTCGGCCGCTGGCTCGAACGCGGCTTCGCGTCGCTGCAGCGCGGCTACGAGCGCACGCTCGGCTGGGCGCTGCTGCATCCGCGCCTGCTTGTGACGGTGCTTTTGCTGACGATCGGCCTGAACGTGTGGCTGTACATCATCGTGCCGAAGGGCTTCTTTCCGCAGCAGGACACGGGGCGGCTGATCGGCGGCATTCAGGCCGACCAGAGCACCTCGTTCCAGGCCATGAAAGGCAAGTTCGCGCAGATGATGGAGATTGTCGGCAAGAATCCGGCGGTGGACAGCGTGGCCGGCTTCACCGGCGGGCGGCAGACCAACTCCGGCTTCATGTTCGTGACACTGAAACCGAAGTCCGAGCGCAAGCTCTCCGCCGATCAGGTGATCCAGCAACTGCGCGCACCGCTCGGCGACGTGGCCGGCGCGCGGACGTTCCTGCAGGCCGTGCAGGACATTCGCGTCGGCGGACGGCAATCGAACGCGCAGTACCAGTTCACGCTACTCGCCGATTCGACGCCCGACCTGTACCGGTGGGGGCCGAAACTCACCGAGGCGTTGCAGGCGCGCCCCGAACTCGCGGACGTGAATTCCGACCAGCAGCAAGGCGGCCTCGAAGCCATGGTGACGATCGACCGGGCGACCGCCGCGCGCCTCGGCATCAAGCCGGCGCAGATCGACAACACCTTGTACGACGCGTTTGGCCAGCGCCAGGTGTCGACCATCTACAACCCGCTGAACCAGTATCACGTCGTGATGGAAGTCGCGCCGAAGTACTGGCAGAGCCCGGACATGCTCAAGCAGATCTACATCAGCACCTCCGGCGGCAGCGCGAGCGGCGCGCAGACCACCAATGCGCCGGCGGGCACGGTGACCGCGGCGGCGAGCACCGCCTCGACGAGCGCAACGACGGGCGGCACGGCGGGCACGACCGCCTCGAGCGCGGCGAGCATCGCCGCCGACTCCGCGCGCAACCTGGCGATCAATTCGATCGCGGCGAGCGGCAAGTCGAGCGCTTCGTCGGGCGCGGCGGTCTCGACCGCGAAGGAAACCATGGTGCCGCTGTCGGCGATCGCGAGCTTCGGGCCGGGCAATACGCCGCTCTCCGTGAACCACCAGAGCCAGTTCGTGGCCTCGACGATTTCGTTCAACCTGCCGCCGGGCGTCTCGCTTTCGACGGCGACCCAGGCGATCTACGACACGATGGCGCAGATCGGCATGCCGGGCACCATCCACGGCAGCTTCCAGGGCACGGCGCAGGCGTTCCAGCAGTCCATGTCCGATCAGCCGATCCTGATTCTGGCCGCGCTGGCCGCCGTGTATATCGTGCTGGGGATGCTCTACGAGAGCTATATCCACCCGCTGACGATTCTGTCCACGCTGCCCTCTGCGGGCGTGGGAGCGTTGCTGGCGCTGCTGCTGTTCAAGACCGAGTTCAGCATCATCGCGCTGATCGGCGTGATTCTGCTGATCGGTATCGTGAAGAAGAACGCGATCATGATGGTGGACTTCGCCATTGAAGCATCACGGCAAGGGCTGTCTTCGCGCGACGCGATCTTCCAGGCGTGTCTGTTGCGCTTCCGGCCGATCATGATGACGACGTTTGCCGCACTTCTCGGCGCACTGCCGCTCGCGTTCGGGCGCGGCGAAGGCGCGGAGCTGCGCGCGCCGCTCGGGATCGCGATTGTGGGCGGCCTGATTGTCAGTCAGATGCTCACGCTTTATACGACGCCGGTGGTGTATCTCTATATGGACCGGATCCGCGTGAGGTGGGAGTCGCGCAAGGCTCGCAGAACGGGCGTTGCGCCTTCCTGATGTCATTGGGGTTTCGCGCGCGCGTGTTGTCGCAATGTGGCCGACAGCGCCGCGAAACCCGATTGCAGGACTTCATCGCCTCCCACAGCATGACTCACGCTCGCGCGCACGAACTGCGGCACGGCGCTCTGTCCCGCCGCAAACAGGTCGGCGGCACTGACAAGACAGTTCTGCTGTCTCAAGACGGTCTGAACATTCGCCGCGCGTCCCGGCGCTGGAACCTCTATCCAGAAGTGCGGACTCTGCGGATGCGACACGTAATTCAGTCCTGCAAGATGGCTCTGCACCAGGTGTTTTCGACGTTCGAACTCGGCCGCCTGCTGACGTATCAGCGCCTGCGCCACCCCTTCCTCTATCCAGCGGCTCGCGAGTTCGATTGGTAGCGGCGTCGCCATCCAGCAGGTGGAACTCACCGCGGCGCCGAAGCGGCTGATCAACGGCCCAGGCGCATGGACATAGCCGACCCGCAAGCCTGCCGCGACGACCTTGCTCAAACTGCCGATCACGATGCCGCGCTCGGGCGCGAACAGACTGATCGGCGGCGGCCGGTTCGCCATCAACACGCCATGCACGTCGTCCTCGATAATCAGGACATTGTGCGCGCGGCAGACCTCGGCGACGACCTTGCGGCGTTCGACCGACAGCACGGCGCTGGTCGGATTCTGGATGCTCGGCGTGCAGTACAGCGCCGATATACGATGGGTACGGCATGCCTCCAGCAGTGCAAGAGGCACGAGCCCCTCGCCGTCCATTTCGATGCCGAGCAGCTTGATGCCAACCAGGCGCGCCGCGCTAATCAGCCCCGGATAAGTCAGGCGTTCAGTGGCCACGATATCTCCGGCGCGAAGCAACGCAAGCAGCGTGCAGAGCAACCCGTGCTGGGCGCCGTTGACACACACGATCTGTTCGGGCTCGGCGGCGAAATCACCGTGGCTCAACCATCGCGCGCCGGCCCGACGATGTCGCGCCGAACCGAGCTCCGGCGTATAGAGCATGAGTTCGCGCAGGGTCTCGGCATCCGCGGCCAGCGCCTCGAGGCTGCGCGCGAGCATGACAGTCTCCTGCCCGGAAACAGGCATGCTGCGGCTCATATCGATGCACCGCTGCGGCTCGTCGACGAAATTCTTGAAGCCGCGGTCGCGTGCACGCTCCAAACCGAGTTTGCGCACGAAGGTCCCGTCTCCCACTCTCGCGACAATTAGTCCAATGCGCTCCAGTTCGGCGTACGCGCGGCTCACCGTGCCGGGCGTCACAGCCAGCCTGTCAGCCAGCAGACGGTGCGGCGGTAGCTTGGCTCCGCCCGCGATCGAACCGTCGTGAATTCGCGCCGCGAGCGCCTCTGCCAGGCGTTTGTATTTTGCGGTGCGCCCACTCTCCATTGCCGGCTTCAGAATTGAAACCATGTCAATAATTGGTTTGACTGTCATTAGGCATCCTAATACGATTATCGAGCTCATCCGTGCCGATTTTATTGATTCATCGAGATTGAAATCAAGACAAGGAATCCATTGACATCATGCCGATCACGGCCACTATCGATATTCCGCACAAGACCCGCAGAGACTGGCGCAGCGGGTGTGTGACGTCCATCCTCTTTCTGATTGTCTGTCTAAGTTGGGGCACCACCTGGCTGGGCATCAAGATAGCCGTCGAAAGCACGCCGCCGCTCACTTCGGCCGGCTTGCGCTTTCTGATCGCCTTCCCGCTCTTCCTCGTCTTTGCGTTGGTGCGCAAAGAGTCGCTTTTGTTCCCGCGTGAGAAGGTCGGCTTTTTTATTTTCATCACGCTGAGCTACTTTTGCATTCCGTATTATTTGCTCAACTACGGCGAGATACATGTCGCCTCGGGATTGACAGCCCTGATATTCAGCAGCATGCCCGTCTTTATCTTGATATTTTCCGCATTATTTTTGCGAGAAAAAATCTATTTCTCACAACTCATCGGCATCGCCGTCGGTTTCGGCAGCCTGTTCATGATCATCAAGACTCAAGGCATGCACATGGATCATGCCGAGTTCCTCGGGGTTCTGACGATTCTCGCTGCCGCGGTCATGCATGCCTTGTGTTACGTCATCACCAAACGCCAGGGCGCGAACATCAGCGTGATCACCTTTAACACCCTGCCGATCGGCATCGCCGGCTTCATGCTGTTCATTGCAGGAGCGTTCCTCGAACATCCCAGACTCGCCGACATCACGCTTCGGTCGTGGGGCGCGCTGGCCTACCTGGGATTGGCGGCGTCGGTCGGCGGCTTCATCGTCTATTTCTTTTTGCTCAAGCGGCTCAGCCCGGTCATTCTCTCGTTCGTGTTCATCATTTTCCCCGTGTTCGCCGTGGTGATCGGTTCATGGTACGAGGGGCTGCCGATTTCGAAGGACCTCTGTTTCTATTCAGCCGTGTTGCTGCTGGGATTCGCCATCACAAAGTCGCCCGTGGAAAAACTCATGGCGAAAACCAACCAGACGGCACCGTGAGGCAGGTATGGACATGCTCAATCACGAAAATCTTCAGCGCATCTACCACCACGCCTGCAGCACCTATCCCGAGGAGTGTTGCGGCTTTATTTTCGCCGACGGGACCGTTCATCACGGCATCAATATCCAGAGCGAGTTGCATCACCGGCAACCTGATATCCACACGCGCACAGGCGCGAATGGCTACACGTTCTCCGTCGCCGACACGCTCGCAATGAACCGAAGCTTTCGAAGCAGCAACCCCGTCGCGGTCATTTACCACTCGCATCCGGACGTCGGCGCCTACTTCAGTCATGAAGACGCGAGCAAGGCGTTGTTCATGGGCGAGCCCGCGTACCCGGTCGCTTATCTGGTCGTAGATATCCGCAAGGGTCATGCTAAAGCGGCAAAGCTCTTCCAATGGAATGGCCGCTGTTTTGCCTGCGTTCAAGAGATTCACACCAACGAAAAAGACTCGACGGCACAAATCAGGAACTGACAATGAAAACAGTGATCTTCCCGGAAGTTCTCGCAAGAGCCGCACGGCTACCTGCCTCTCGCATGGAAGTCGACGGCGGCACACTGCGAGAAGTGATCGAGCACGTTTGCGCGCGTCACTCGCTGCTGCGTGCCCACCTGTTTTACGAGAACGGCGCTTTCAAGGAACACTTCCTCCTGACCTGCTCGGGCGAACTCGCAGACCTCGAACACGTCCTGCCGAGCGGCGGCGAAACTGAGATCATGCTGGCCACATCGGGCGGCCTCGACACCGACCACCTTTCCAATGACGAGATTCGCCGCTACGTGCGTCACATCACGTTGCCGGGTGTGGGGCGCGCGGGCCAATTGCGCCTCAAGAAGGCAAAGGTCCTGATTATCGGCACCGGGGGTCTGGGCTCGCCAGTGTGTCTTTATCTGGCGGCTGCCGGTGTAGGCACCCTCGGGCTGATCGACTTCGACGTGGTGGAGCGCAGCAATCTGCAGCGTCAGGTCGTGCATGGGAACAGCACGCTCGGCATGCTCAAGGTGGAGTCGGCGAAACAGCGGTTGCATGACCTGAACGCAGACATTCAGATCGACACCTATGCTGTCGCGCTCGACGCAGATAATGCGCGGCATCTGATTGGGCAGTACGACGTGATAGTCGACGGCACGGACAACTTCGCATCGCGCTACCTCGTGAATGACGCGTGCGCGCAGTTAGGCAAGCCGCTCGTCTACGGCGCGATATACCGCTTTGAAGGGCAAATGAGCGTTTTCAATCATCGCGGAGGACCCTGCTATCGTTGCCTTTTTCCCAACAGCCCGCCGCCGGAATTGGCGCCGAACTGTAGCGCAGGCGGCGTCATTGGCGTGCTGCCCGGCGTTGTCGGTCTCATTCAGGCAACTGAGGCGATCAAGTTGATTCTCGATCTTGGCGAATCGCTGGCCGGCCGGCTGTTACGCTTCGACGCGCTGTCCATGCGATTTAACGAGGTTCGGTTCGCGCGCCGACCGGACTGCCGCTCATGCTCCCCGAACTGTCATGACACGCTCGGCGAACCCGCCGAATCGCTATGCTCAAGCGCGAACGCTGGCCGACAACGGTTGGCCTCAAATTTCTTTATCGAACCGCAAGCGCTCAAGGCAATCATGGCGCGCGCCGACAGCCCCCCAATCTTGCTCGACGTGCGCGACGCGAATGAACTGGAAGTCTGCAGGCTGCCCGGAGTGTTGCACATTCCTCTCCACGAACTGAACGAGCGCATCGCCTTACTGGATTCGCGTCAGACACATTATTTGATCTGCTATGGCGGACAGCGGGCCGAGCGCGCCGCAACCATCCTGAGGGAGGCAGGCTTCCCCGACGTCAAGGTGCTCGAAGGCGGCATGAAGCGCTGGGTAAGGGACGTCGAGCCCGACATGCCCATCTATTAGTCCGCAATCCGGTGCCGATACGATGATTTACCAGTCGATACTCGATGTCATAGGCAACACGCCTATCGTTCGCCTCGGCGCCCTATCCGGCGAACTCGGGCTAGATGTCTTTGCGAAGCTTGAATCCTTCAATCCAGGCGGTAGCCACAAGGCCCGGATCGCCTTGGGCATGATTCTCGACGCTGAACGCAAGGGCGTGCTCGTACGGGGCAGTCGGCAGACCATCATAGAGCCTAGCGGCGGCAATACCGGTATTGGACTCGCGATCGCCGGCAATATTCTCGGCTACCGGGTGGTGCTGGTGATACCCGATAACTACAGTTCAGAAAAGCAAAAACTGCTGCGACTGTATGGCGCCAAGGTGGTGCTCTCGGACAGCCGCCTGGGAAATAATTCACACGGCCAACGGGCCATGGAGTTGCAACTCGAACATCCCACTTATGTGATGCTCAATCAGCAGCGTAACCACGCCAATCCGCAAACACATCGACAGTTCACGGCTCAGGAAATCATCCGCGACTTCGGCGAACGTCAAGTCGACTGCTTCGTTGCCGGGATCGGCACGGGAGGACATATCACCGGGATTGGCGAGACGCTCAAGCACCATTGGCCCAATATGCGCGTGCTCGGTGTCGAGCCGGAGCAATGCGATCTGCTGGCCGACCGGCATGCGCCGCATGACATCCAGGGGTTGTCGATCGGCGTCGTTCCGGCCATTCTGAACCTGTCGGTACTGGATGGCATGATCAAGGTTTCCAGCCTCGAGTGCGAGGAGAGGGTCCGGCAAACCATGCGGAGCGACTCGATCAGCCTCGGCATTTCCTCGGCGGCCAACCTTGTGGCAGTCTCTAAACTGAAGAACATGCTGCCCGAAAGAGCCGTCGTGCTAACCATGATTTACGACGGCGTCGAGTCTTACTTATCTTCTTTCGCATAGCGGCAGCGACATCCTATTTCCTTCGCTTTCCTTCGCACTTCGCTCAACCCTCACCGGTCCGGCCGGAGAGGGTTGAGTGCATGCCCCCAGAAGCAATCACGAATGAAAGGCGTCTGGCGCAAATACGGCTTCGCTAAACGAGCACGATAGACGCTCTTTACCCGCGCCCATGCTCTTGCGGCGTATCTCCATCGGCCCGATCGGCCGCGCATTGTCGAGGTGAGTGCCACCACAAGGGATCACATTGCCCTCGCACTCCCAATAGCGGGCATCCGGGTGGACAGAATACGGATACACGCGCACATCACTGGCTCGCAGGACAAATGCATTGGCGATGGCTTCTATCTCACGAATTTCTGCCGTGGAGATCCGCTCCTCCACGGCGAAATCGAGCCGCGCGGCGTCGGTTCGAATATGACATCCGAGTATCCGGGCCGCCGCGTCCGGTCTTATCTGTTGCGCGCCGATCAGGAGCAGATGGCACGCCGTGTGACTCAGGGAAAGTTGCGCCCGGCGCAAACGGTCGATTCGCACCTCGACCGCGTCGCCGACTCGTACGTTCGCGAGATGTCCAATGTCATCCGGATGAACGATATGTTCGATCACCCCGCCCACCTGGATCTCGGGACAGTCTGCGATTGCCAGATGATCGCCGTACATTTTCCTGGCATGAATGAAGCGAACTTCGACGCCACCCTTCAGGGCGATGACACCGTGGTCCGCGTCCTGCCCTCCTCCCTCCGGATACGCAACGGTAGCATCGAGTTCGACAAAGCCCGCACCGAGCTTGACGACCGTCGCGGCACAGCGGTCAAGATTGAAATCCTCGTAATAGCGCTTGTTGGTCTTGCGGTTCAATGAAAACATGGCAGTCAGGAAAGATCTATCAGGGTTTCGGCAGGACGTTCGGAATCTCGCCTCCGTGTCAGTTGAAGGGCGGATTTGAGCGTGACGATCGAGCCAGCGGGAACGTTCTCTGTGATCACGCAATGCGGCGAGATGAACACGTCGTCGCCAATGACTATGTCGCCGAAAATCCGCGTGAAGGCACCGACCTGGGCGCGATTTCCCAAGGTGGGATGTCGTTTGCCGGACGGATTTCCGGATATGCCCTTGGCGCCGAGCACGACGCCACCGAGAACGTAGCAGTCGTCACCGATGCGCGACGTTTCGCCGATCACCGTACCCCACCCGTGGTCCAGAACGAAGCGCCGGCCGATGTGACAGCGCGGATGAATCTCGGCGCCCGAGAGCAGCTTGCCGCGCGCCGATACGAGGGCGGCGACGCTCTCGATTGCTTTGTCCGGGTCGCCCTCGAGCAAGGCCATATCGAGAATGGCGTGAGCCAGCCGGTAGTGAAGCACCGCCTTGAAGGACGAGTAGCCGAACGCTATCTCTTCGGCCGAACCGCGAGATGCGGGGTCCTTGGCGGCGAAGGCATTCAGATCGTGTGCGGCCGCGACAGCCGCCGCGGCACACTGCGCGTGCGTTGCGATTCGATCGACCAGTGCGGGTGAGCAGCATTCCATCAATGCCGCATGAAGGAGGTTTTGAACGAGCTTGTCTGGCATTTATCCGTCCACGTTCGCGATAACTATCGTTATGCCAACGGGCGACGCATGCGGCTATGGGACAAGTCCGAAACCTGGCCGTCTATACGGTCAAAGGCCCGGCAGCGCCCTGTTCGATCCCCCTCCCCGCGCCGGCGTTGCCGGACGGATGAGCCGCCTGCCCTTCACAGCTTCTGATCTCTGGCAAGCAGCAAGATCCGCTGCCATTGCCTCGCCTGCCGCTCGCTCGACATGGGCAACACCCACACCTCACGCGCCGCATCCTTGACCATCAGGACGACCTGCGCTTGCGCCTCGCGGCCTTGCGCCTCTGCCCCAAGCAGATCGGCGAAGATATAGGCACCGTGCTGCGCGCCGACCCGAATCTCACACAGCCGCTTGCCGGCAGCGAGGCGGACCGATCCCCAACTGCCCTTGAGTTCGTGAGTCCAATCGCCATCGCGGATATTCGGCGACACTTCCTTGCGGCGGCGCCACCCATGAGCGAGGGCGGCCAGCAACAGCAAAGCGGCCAGCATGGCGACGCCGACCGCGACGGCCGGTCCGAACGCGGCCTGCAGGGCATGAAACGCGCGGACCGCGCCATACACGAGCGCGGCCAGCGCAAACAACGCAACGAGAATCGGCATCGCAAGCTCAAGAAGCAAAACAACTCAGTCCGGCACGCGCGGCGCGCGCCTCTCGCCGCAACGAACCATCACGGCACAAGGAGCATCCTCTTTCGACTTCACGGCTTGTGCGTCGCGGCCCAGTCTTTCACCGCCTTCAGCGTGTTTTCGACGTGCTTCTCCGGCGACAGGCTCGTGTACTCATAGATGATCTTGCCATCCGGTGCGATCACATACGACACGCGATTGGCCATCGACGCATGCATCGGCAGGCCGGCGTCATAGGCGCCGATCACTTTCGAGTCGGCGTCGGCCGCGACCGGGAATTTGCTGCGGCATTCGCTCACCGAGAACTTCGTCAAGGTGTCGATGTTGTCATGCGACACGCCGATCACCGTCGCGCCATATTTCTTGTACTCGTCGACGGCTTCGGCGAACTCGTGCGCTTCGATCGTGCAGCCCGTGGTGAAGGCCGCCGGATAGAAGTACAGCACGACCGGCCCCTTCTTCAACTCGTCGGCGAGCGAGTACGTGTAGGTCTTGCCGCCCAACGACGCCTGCGCGGTGAACGCCGGCGCCGCGTCGCCGGGCTTCAGGGTCGCCGACGCCGTCAGCGAATGCAGGGCGAATCCCACCGACACGGCGGCGGCCAGCGCCGCCGATATGAATTTCTTCTTCATCTGTGTGTTCCTCCAGGCGTTGATGCACGCGGTTCGTCCAATGAACCTGAGGCCGGGCGTCCACGAGAACGCCGGCCGACTTCGCTATTGGACCACGTACTCACGAGGTACGTCAGAACCCGCCGGAAGGATGCGCAGGTCGTTGCCCTCGATACGTCACCACGGCAACGTGCGCGAGAGCGGCCGCCCGTCAGACGGCCATCTCTCCGATATGTGCGCCGAACCAGGCCGCGGCCGACAGATTCAACTCGGCCAGCACATCGGGCGTGAAGGCCACGAAGCCCGCCGGCGCACCAGGATCAAGCGCGATCGACGCCGCGTCGCCGCCCTCGCCGGCCACCTCGGCAAGGCACAGCAAGGTCCCCAGCTCGCCTTGCCGCGACACGATCGCCTCGCGGATCTGCGGCGCGAGGCCGAGCTTCTCCAGCGCCGAGCCCGGCGAGCTGCCGAGCACCACGTGAATCAGAGAAAAAATGCCGGTCATGAACGCGGCATCGGCAAATTCGTCATCGGACGGATGCAGCCAGGCGGCGGCCAGCTCCATGAAGCGCGAGCGCGTGCCCGCCAGTTGCACCAGCGGATCGGCGCGCAACGGCAGATCGCCGCTGTCGGCGTAAAGCAGCAATTGCGCCCAACGGGCAATCTGCCGCGTGCCGGTGGCGATGATCGCCTCCCGCAACGACGCAATATTGCGCCCCAGCCCAAACGCACTCGAATTGACGAGGCGCAGCAGTTGCACCACCACGCTCGGGTTCAGCTTGAGTTCGGCTTCGAGCTCGGTCATGCCGGCATCGCGCGACAGCAGCGCGAGCAGGCGCAGCAGGCCCGGCCTCGGCGAGCGGTTGCGCGGCGCGGCCAGCACCTGCGGGCGCGCGAAAAAATAGCCCTGAAACAGATCGAAACCGAGGTCGCGCGCAAGCGCGAAGTCTTCACGCGTCTCGACTTTCTCGGCGATCAGCTTCTTGCCCTGCCCGCGCAACAGGGACGCGAGCTTCGGCAGCACGGCGCGATCAGTCTGCAAGAAGTCGATCTTGACGATATCGGCGTAGGGGAGCGCCGCGATCAGTTGGTCTGAGAGCTCGCTGACGTCGTCGAGCGCCACCTGAAAACCGGCGCGGCGCAGCTCGCCCAGACGGCGGCCCAGTTGCGCATCGAATTCCACCGTCTCGAGAATTTCGAGCACGAAGCGCTCAGGCGGCATCAGATGGACGATGTCGTTAAAGAGCAGCGCCCGGTCGATATTGACGAAGCCGCGATGCCGGCCCAGCACCGTCGGCACGCCGATCCCGCCGATGGCGCGCGCCACCACCTGCGCCGTGGCCTGGGCGTCGTCGGTGACCTCGGCGTAGTTATGCGCGCCGGCTCGAAACAGCAGCTCGTAAGCATTGAGCGCGCCGTCGCGATCGAGGATCGGCTGGCGGCCCAGATAGACGAACTGCGCGGGAGGCGACGGTTCGGCGCCTTCGGCCGTTGAATCGAGCACCTCGCTGTGCCGGGCAGCGATCCCGGCGTAATGGCGGTCATACATGGAGCATCGGTGCAAGTGTTCGGGAAGCTACGCAGCAACGGCGTCATGGCCGGCACCGCACAACGGGTTTCCCATATTAACGGACGTCGGACGGTCGCACTTTAACCGAATCGGCCCCTGAGCGGCGCTTTGCCGCGCAAGCCGTCCCCTTACCGGATGTTTTTCGCGGCACGCGCTAAAGATTTTCCGGCACGGGCCGTTATCTCGTTCTGATGGGGCGGCCTGATACCCTCTCGACCGCCCGACAAGGCGGAGACGGCCGTCCCGCCTGCAGACGAATACAGGTTGCCAGCGATAAACATGGAAGCGAACAGGATCACCGCGCCCCGCCGGGGCTCCTTGCGCACGGTCATCGACCGGCTTCGTGCGTTTGGCCGGCGCGCGGACGGCAAACCGCAGTCGGCCGCAAGCCGCAGCGAGCAACTGGAACAGGTGGTCGGCGCGGTCGACCTGCTGGCGCACGTCGACGACGAACTGCACTTCCTCTACGTGTCCGACGCCAGCCTGCGCTTCATCGGCTATCACCGCGAGTATCTCGAGACCATCACGCTCCACGATCTGGTCGCGCCGGCCGACGTGCCGCGCCTCGACGCCCTGCTCACGCGCGCGGCGGTGTCCGGCAATGTCGAGAAGGCCACGCTCGGCCTCATCAAGTCGCTCACTTACCCGATCACCGTCGAGCTGCGCGTGGTGCGCAGCACCCACGACGGCACCGACGGCTATGCGATCGCCGGCTTCGACGTATCGGCCTGGCGCGCCACCGAAGAACGTCTGACCCAGGCGCTGCATCTGGACCGCCTGACCAATCTGGCCAACCAGCCGGCGCTGATCCCGGCGCTGCTCGACGCCCAGCAGCAGGCCGACGCGCACGGCACGCCGGCCGCGCTGCTGCTGCTCGACCTCGACGACTATCAGCGCGTGAACCGCGCGCTCGGCTACGACGCCGGCGACGAAATGCTGCGCGACACCTCGCGCCGCATCCTGAATATGACGAGCCCGAACGAGACCGTGGCGCGCGTGGCGAGCGACGAGTTCGCGATTCTCATCAAGCCGGCCGCGAGCCGCACCGACGCGGCGGCCGCCGCCGAAGCGCTGGCGCGGCGCCTTTTGACCGCGATCCAGCAGCCCTATGTGTTCAACGGCCAGCAGGTGCATCTGTCGGCGAGCATCGGCATCGCGCTCTACCCGGACGTGCGCCACGCCAACGACACCGCCGCGCACGACACCCACCTGCTGCGCTGGGCCGACCATGCCCTGCTGCAGGCCAAGGCCGCCGGCGGCAACACGCTCGCCTTCTACGTTCCCGACGACAACCCCGCCGACGCCGAACGCCTGAAGCTGGAGGCCGACCTTTACGACGGCGTGCGCAACGGCGAATTTTCGCTGCACTTCCAGCCGATCACGAGCAGCCGCACGCACGGCGTGGTCGGCGTGGAAGCCTTGATCCGCTGGTCGCATCCGGTGCACGGGCTGGTGCCGCCGTCCATGTTCATCCCGCTCGCGGAGTCGATCGGCCTGATCAACTTCCTCGGCAACTGGGTGTTGAAGGTGGCCTGCATGCAGTTGATCCAGTGGGACGCGCAAGGCATTGCCCTGCAATACGTGGCCGTGAACGTGTCGCCGCAGCAGTTCCGCGACCCGCGCTTCAAGGACTCCGTGCGCGAGGCGATCGCGTTGACCGGCATCGATCCGCGCCGCCTCGTGTTCGAGATCACCGAAAGCCTGCTGATGCACGACCCGGCGCATGCCAAGGGTCTGCTCGAAGACCTGACGGCGATGGGCATCCGCTTTGCGGTGGACGACTTCGGCACCGGCTATTCGAGCCTGGCCTACCTGCAACGCTTCCCGCTCGCCAAGCTGAAGATCGACAGGAGTTTTGTCGAGAATCTGCTAACCTCACGGAACGATCAGGCAATCGTTAGCGCCGTAGTGGGCCTCGCTCAGACGCTCGATCTCGAACTGGTGGCCGAGGGTGTCGAAACGGAAGCCCAACGCACCCTGCTCACCGAGATGGGATGCGACCACATTCAGGGGTGGCTCGTCTGCAAAGCGCTGCCCTCCGACGAACTCGCGCAGCGGTTCGAAACGCGCTCGCTTCAGCTGCATACCGCATAGCGATGCAGGCAAAGCGCTCATGTAGCAGATCATGCAGCGGAACAAGCCGGCCTTGGGCCGGCGTGGCACTCATTGGAACACGTATGGCTTTTGCGGGACTCACATGGTAAAGGCGGCGGTGCTCGACCGGCTCTGGACGCGAATGAGCGAGCGCGGCGATTTCCCCATGCTGTCGCAGTCGCTGCGCACCACCATGGCGGCGATGAACAACGACGATCTCGACTTCACCGGCCTCGTGCAGGTGGTGTTGTCCGATTTCGCCCTGACGCAGAAGGTGCTGCGGCTCGCCAACTCGGCCATGTACATTGCGTTCGGCGGCAACATCACGACGGTGTCGCGCGCGCTGATGGTGCTCGGCATGGACGCGGTCGGCCATCTCGTGGTCGGCCTGAAGATCGTCGATCACTTTCATCACAGCGCGCCGCGCCGCATCGACGCGAAACTCGAACTGAACCGCACGCTGCTCTCGGGCTGCGTCGCGCGCAAGCTGACCGAGCGCGGCGATCTGCGTGCCGGCGAGGAAGCCGTGGTCTGCACGCTGATGCGCCAGATCGGCAAGCTGCTGGTGGTGTTTTACCTCGACGCGGAATGGGACCAGATTCGCCGTCACATCGACGACGGCACGCTCGAGGCCGACGCCTGCGTACTGGTGCTCGGCGTGACGTTCGACGAGATCGGCGCCGAAGCCGCCGTGCGCTGGCGCCTGCCCGACATGATCCGCTCCGGCATGGGCGAGTTCGACCCGCAGGACGTCACGCAGCCGCGCCAGGTGCAGTGGCTGCGCGCCATTACCAATTACTCGACGGCGGTCGCCGACGTGCTCACCCAGCAGAACATGCCGGACTGCGAGCGCGAGCAACGCATCGCCGATCTGGCGCGCGAATATAGCGGCGTGCTGAACACCGATCCCGAAGTGCTGCTCGATATGAGCGTCGCGCTCGCCCGCGAGGAAGGCGGTGACGGCGTGATGCGCGAAATCGTCGAGTTGCGCGCCAATGCGGATGCGATCGCGCGCGAGGCGCTCAATCCCGAGGCGCGCATCGCGGTGGGGGTCAAGGATCTGCGTGGCCTGCCCGAGGGCAGCCCGCTTGCGCCGGCACTGGCAATGGCCGCGGAAACCCTGCTGGCCGGTCTCGGCTTTGCGCGCACCGTGGTGTTCGTCAAGCACAGCAACGGCACTTTCAAGGCGCGCCTCGGACTCGGACCGAAGATCGACGCGGCCTTGCCAAGGCTGACCTTCAACACCGCCTTCGAGCCCGACGTATTTCATCTGGCGATCGCCAACTCGGTGGGCATCTTCATCGAGAATGCGCGCGATCCGAAGATGGTCGCGCGGCTACCGGAATGGTTCCGGCGCTCATTCGACGACGCCCGCGCCTTTGTGCTGCTGCCGGTCGTCGACGAAAGCGAATCGACAGTGGCGCTCTTATACGGCGACTGGTCGCATAGTCAGGAGCCACGCCGCATCTCACAGAAAGAAATGAGCGTGTTGAATGAACTGGCCAAGGAGTTAGGCCGTTTTTTCGGCCTGGGGCAGATGCGGGAAATGGAGATGATGTGAAGACCTGGCGTGATCGTTGATCACACTGCTTCACTCCCACCAATCCTGTATTTGCCCGACGCCACGTTGAAGTTGGGTCGGTCTCGCCGGAACCGGCATGCATGCCGGTTCCCTGTGCGCACCACTCGCCTCAATCCTCGATTCTTTCCAGCCCTTGCGCGCTGCGGTCCGCCACGCCGGCCCACGCGCCTGCCGCCAGAGCCATTTGCGCAACCTGCTCCACCGTCAGCGGCTGCAAGCGCGCGCACAGCGTGCCGATCTCATCCCAATCGCCGCGCTCCAATGCGGCAACCGTGCTGAGCAGCAGGCCCAACACACCTTCGCGGTGCAGGATCGCGGCCTGAAGCGGGCGCGACAATGTCAGCACGTTCAAGGTGCTTTCGAGCGAGCCGCCGAACACGGCATCGACGAATGAGAACACGCCGGTCAGGAATGCCGCATCGGCTTCGTCGCGGCCGGCTTCGGGCAGACGTTCGATCGCCAGTTCCATGAAGCGCGCGCGGGTCGCGGCGAGCTGCAATAGCGGATCGTCTTCGAGGGCGACCTTGCGGCCGTCGGCGTAGAGCAGCAACTGCGTCCAGCGCGCGATGCGGTCGGTGCCGGTTGCGTTGATCGCCTCCCGCAGCGTCGTCACCTTGTGCCCGACCGCGAGGCCGCTCGAATTGGCGAGCTTCATCAGATGCATCACCAGCACCGGATTGAGCTTGAGTTCGGCTTCGAGCTGCGCGACGGTCGGCTCGCCCGCCAGCAATTGCAGCAGATTGAGCAGCGCGTGGCGTGGCGCGCTCACCCGTCGCGTGCTCGAGGCATGCGCGCGCGCAAAGAAGTAACCCTGGAAGCGATCGAAGCCGAGTTCATGCGCCGTTTCGAAATCGGCTTGCGCGTCGATGCCCGAGCCGATCAGCAGCTTGCCCGCCGACTTCAGCACGCTCGCCAGCTTCGGCAGCAAGGCGCGCGGCGCGCGCGTGAAATCGATCTTGACGACTTCCGCGTAGGGCAGCAATCTGGCGAAGGCGTCGTTGGGCTGGGTCACCTCGTCGAGCACGAAGCGGTAGCGGCGCCCATGCAGCTGAACGATGCGCGCCACCAGCGTCTCGTCGACCTCGATCGTGGGCGCCAGTTCGAGCATGAAGCGCTCGGCGGGCAGCCGCAGGATCGCATCGTCGAGCAGCATCTCGCGGCTCACGTCGACATAGGCCGGATGTCCGGTCAGCGCGCCGCGCACCGGGCCCTGAATCAGGCCGTCGATGATGGCGCGCGCCACGAGTTGCGCCGGATCGGGCGCGCGGCCCGCTTCGGCATCCGCGGGTGCGCCGCTGTCCGCGGGCGCGGCGGAGCGCGCGGCTGGCCCGCTCTGCCCGGTCCATTCCGGTGCGCGCACCTTGATCTCGTAGCCGCACAGCATGCCGTCCCGATTCAGAATCGGCTGACGCGCGAAACTGGCATTCAATTGCGCATCGTCCGTGACGCCCGTCTGGCCCGGAGTTTCGATTGCGATGGTGGTCATTGGCTCCCCCGCTAAGCGCCGCCCCGGCGCCTCCTGCAATATTCTGGTTTTTGCCGCACCGTCGGCGCGCGGCCCGAGACGTGAAGCTCGTAGCGTCCGCGATGCATGCGGCGATTTTATCTCACGCCGCCGTGGCCAGACACGTCCGTGACGCAATATCTCGAAATAATTGGAGACGCGTCCGAAAGATCTCCGGCCCGAAATCGCCGATACTCCTGTGCAGTGCAGAAGCGCTCCAACCGAGTTCAACCACCGAGGAAAAACATGGACGTCAAAAGCGTGCTGTCGAATGCCTTCGCGATGCCGATCACCAGCCCGGCGTTTCCCATGGGCCCATACCGGTTTATCAACCGCGAGTTTCTGATCATCACCTACCGCACCGATCCGGATAAGCTGCGCGCCGTGGTGCCCGAGCCGCTCGAGATCGGCGAGCCGCTGGTGCATTACGAATTCATTCGCATGCCGGATTCGACCGGCTTTGGCGACTACACGGAAAGCGGCCAGGTGATTCCGGTCTCGTACCAGGGCGTGGCGGGCGGCTACACGCTGGCCATGTATCTGGACGACCACCCGCCGATCGCCGGCGGCCGCGAATTGTGGGGTTTTCCGAAGAAGCTCGCGAACCCGGTGCTCGCCGTCCATACGGACACGCTCGTCGGCACGCTCGACTACGGCCCCGTGCGCATCGCCACCGGCACGATGGGCTACAAACACCGTCAGCTCGATCTCGCGCAGCAGAAGAAACGCCTCGAAACGCCGAACTTCCTGCTCAAGGTGATTCCGCATGTGGACGGCACGCCGCGCATCTGCGAACTGGTGCGTTACTACCTGCAGGACATCGATCTGAAAGGCGCATGGACCGGGCCGGCCGCGCTCGAACTGGCGCCGCACGCGCTCGCGCCGGTCGCGGCGTTGCCGGTGCTGGAGGTCGTGGAGGCGCGCCATCTGATCGCGGATCTCACGCTCGGTCTCGGCGAAGTGGTGTTCGATTATCTCGATCAACCGCAAGCGAACACGCGTTGATCGATCAGCTGTCATAGCGCGGCAGCGGTTCGCGCTCAGTTCGCGCTCAACTCGCGCTCAACTCGCGCTCAACTCGCGCCTCACATGCAAACGGCCGCGATTGCGGCCGTTTGCATCAGATAAAGCGAAAAACGTGTGACACGCGCCGCGCCTTACTTCAATACCACCTTCACATCGAAGTACCTGGCCGCGAAGCGGTCGATCGTGCCGTCCGCCTTCAGTTCCTTGAGCGCCTGGTTCAACGCGTCTTTCAGCGCCTTGTCGCCCTTGCGGATGCCGAAGCCCACGCCGCCGCCGAGCAGCTTCTCGTCCGTGACGGCCGGACCGGCAAAGTCGAAGCCGGCGCCCTGCGGCTTCTTCAGGAAGCCTTTCGACGCGGCTTCCGCATCCTGGAACGCGGCGTCCAGACGCCCCGAGGCGAGGTCGGCGTAAATCTGGTCCTGCGTCTGATACGGCACCACATCGACGCCGGCGGGCGCCCAGCGGGCCTTCGCGTAGGTTTCCTGAATCGTGCCCTGCAGCACGCCGACGTGCTTACCCTTGAGCGAAGCCGGCGTCGGCAGCAAGCCGCTGCCCTTCTTCGCGATCATCTGATTCGGGATCGTGTAGATCGGATCAGTGAAATCGATCGCCTGGCGGCGTTGTTCCGTGATCGTCATGTCCGAGTTGATGGCGTTGAACTTGCGCGCCTGCAACGCCGGGATCAGACCGTCGAACGAGTTCTCGACCCACACGCATTTGGCCTTCAGCTTCGCGCACACGGCATTGCCGACGTCGATGTCGAAACCTTGCAGCTCGCCCGACGGCGACTTCGATTCGAACGGCGCATACGACGCCTCGACGCCGAAATGCACTTCCTTGATATCGGCAGCCGATGCGGTGCCGGCCGTGGCCGCCGCGAACAACGCGAGCGCAGCCATGTTTCGCCAATTCATCTTCATTGCGGGTGTTCCTCTACGGTATTGAATAAGACGGAGCCGAATCCAGGCAAGCATGATTGCCGCGCCAAAAATGCGATTCAAACTCGTGCGGCCGGCGTGATGCAGCGCAACAGCCGCGAGGCCGCGATTGTACAGGCTTCGTTTTCCGCCTCAGCGGGCGCGCCGCGCGGCGCGTCGTCGAGCGAGCGCTGCGAGCCTCAGGGGCGAAGATGCAAGTTGGTGTCGCGTTCAGGCAAACCCGCGCGCATCGGCGCGGGCTCGGGTGAGAACTACACGAGCTTCGAGAGCGTGTCCTGCGTCGTCTCGATGACCATCAAGCCGGCGCGCAAGCCGGGCTTGACCGTCGCGTTCGGAAACACGAGCCGCTCCTCGTCGTGCCGCACGACATAGCGGTAGTCGCCGTCGCGCGCGAGCACGGTGTCCTTCACGAATGGCGTGAAATTCGCGACGTCGGCTGCAACCAGCAATTCGAACGCATCGCTTTGCTTGGTGATCTGGTCGATCACCGTGAACGCCCTCGGCATCTCGGCGCGCGGCTCGCCCCGCAGGCCGGCCACGAGGTGCCGCACGGCGTGATCCGCACGCGCGAAACGCGTCAGATCGTTCTGACCGAACGGACGCACCTTGCCGAGTTCCAGCGTGCACGCTTGCGCGCCACAGGCCTGCGCGGTGAAATGCGAATACGTGTTGCCCTTGGTGGTGTGCAACAGCACCGCACTGATATGCGCCTTGCCGAGCCACGCGAACATCGCGCGTGAAAACGGCTTGCCGGTGTGCGGCAGCAACGCGAATTGCTCGAAGGCGGATGCGCGGATGGCCGTGTGCATGTCGATATGCCAGCGCGCGGCGGGATCGTCCGGCGCGGCCGCGAAGAATTGCGTGGCGGCCTGCTCCAGCGCTGCCGCTCGCGGCGCCTCGAAGCTGTGCGGCACCTGCAGATGACGGCCGCTGAAGAGCCGGTTCAGATCGTCGTCGCGGTAACGGCAGGCTTCACGCATCGCGTCGACGTTGCCGAGAATCACCAGCAGGCGGCAGGCCAGCGCCGCCGTGCCCTGGGCGATGTCGCGCACGAGAAACGCCAGCAGTTCGATCGGCGCGGTCTCGTCGCCATGCACGCCGGCGGAGACAAGCACACTGCGCATGCCCGCTTCCTGCGCCGCCGGCTCCATCAGCAGCACGCCGTCATCCAGCCACGACCAGCGCACGCCTGCGGCGCACGTGCCCTGTGCTGCAGGCGCGGCCGGGCGCGTACCCGCCAGCGTGTAGGCGAGAAAATCGTCCAGCAGCGAAACCGGCATCTCGCGCTCAGCGCTGGAAGTCATACAGCGAACCCAGCCCGAGAATCTGCGTCAGTTCGTCGAGCGCGGTACGCGACTCGGCGAGCAGGTGCGGATCGGTCAGATCGGCCGGCGCGAGGCGGTCGCGATAATGCTTTTCGATCCACGCATCCAGCCGGCCGAACAACGTGTCGTTGATCCACACGCCTTGCGTCACCGAAGCGCGCTCCGCATCGTCGAGCACCACCCGCAGACGCAGGCACGCCGGACCGCCGCCGTTCTTCATGCTTTCGCGCAGATCGAACACCAGCACGTCGTCGATCGGGCCCGTGCGCGAGGTCAGTTCATCGAGGTAGGCGGCCACCCGCGGGTTTTCGCGGCATTCCTGCGGCACCACCAGCACCTGTTTGCCGTCCGGCCGCGTCAGCAACTGGCTGTTGAACAGGTACGAAGTAACCGCATCGGCGACGCTCACCTGCGCGTCGGGCACTTCGATCACGTTGAACTCGGCCTTCAGGCCGGAGAGCTTCGTGCGCAATTCGTCGTAGACCGCGTTCTGTTCGACGAACGCCAGTTGATGACAGAACAGCGTGTTGCGATTGCCGACCGCGATCACGTCGTTGTGGAACACGCCGGCGTCGATCACGTCGGGGTTCTGCTGCGCGTACACCGTCGCCGCGTCGGCCAGACCATGACGATGCGCCACGGCACGGCTCGCCTCGAACGTTTGACGCGCCGGAAACCGCTTCGGCTCCGGTCCGCGACGATACTCGCTGCGGCCATAAACAAAGAATTCGACGCCACGTGCGCCGTATTCCGCGCAAAAGCGCGTGTGATTCGCCGCGCCTTCGTCGCCGAGCGCCGGCGTGCCGGGCAGCGCCTCATGCACCGCGAAACGGTCGGCGTCGCTGAACATCGCGCGCAACGTGCGGCGCGTCGATTCATGTTCGATCGCACGGTGCAGCTTGCTGCACAGATTGGCCGGCGTGAAATGCACGCGGCCGTCGTGCGTATCGGCGGACGGACTCACCGTTGCCGCATTCGCGGTCCACATGGCCGAAGCCGAACTCGCCGCGGCCAGCAGCTCGGGGGCGTCTTTCGCCACGCGCGCGATCACGGTTGCGTCGTCGCCCGAAAAACCGAGCTCGCGCAACAGGCGCATCGACGGACGTTCCTGCGGCGGCAAGACGCCTTGATGAAAGCCGAGATCGGCCAGTTGCTTCATCTTGCGCAGGCCTTGCCTCGCTGCAGCCTTCGGATTCGCAACCGACTTCTCGTTGTTCTGCGACGCGACGTTGCCGAACGAGAGGCCCGCGTAGTTGTGCGTCGGGCCGACCAGACCGTCGAAATTGGCTTCAGTGGCTTGCATCGTCGATCCTTAGAATTGAAGGCCCGGCGAGACGCTCGCGGGCATTTGCAGTTGCGCGCTTTCGACGGAAGCCATCGGAAACGCGCAGTAGTCGGCGGCGTAGTACGCGCTCGGCCGGTGGTTGCCCGAGCGGCCCGGCCCGCCGAACGGCGCGCCCGACGAGGCGCCGTTGGTCGGCCGGTTCCAGTTGACGATGCCCGCGCGGATCGTGCGCTGGAAATGCGTCCAGAGCGCTTCGTCGTCGGCGAGGAGGCCCGCGGACAGGCCGAACTCTGTGTCGTTGGCTTGTTCCAGCGCTTCGTCGAAACTGCCGTAGCGGATGATCTGCGCCAACGGCCCGAAGTGTTCCTCGTCCGGCAGATGGTTGACGGCGCTCACGTCGAGAATGGCGGGCGTGACGAAGCCGAGCTTCGGATCGCGCTGCTCCATTTTCAGGAGCGCTTTGGCGCCGTCGGCCAGCAGGCGTTCCTGCGCAGCGACGAGCCGCGACGCCGCCCGCGCCGAAATCACCGCGCCCATGAAGGGCTGCGGATCGGCGTTATATTCGCCGACGGCGATGCGCGAGGTGACCTCGGTGAAACGCTCCATGAAGCGATCGCCCGATGCGTCGTTCGGCACGAAAATGCGGCGCGCGCAGGTGCAGCGCTGCCCCGCCGACAGAAACGCCGACTGGATCGTGTGATGCACGGCGGCGTCGACATCGGCCACTGGTCCGATCACGAGCGGATTGTTGCCGCCCATCTCCAGCGCCAGCACGATCTCCGGGCGGCCGCCGAACTGCTTGTGCAGCAATGTTCCGGTATCCGAACTACCCGTAAAGAAAAGGCCATCGATCTGCCGGTGATTCGCCAACGCAATACCGGTGTCTTTCTCGCCTTGAACGAGATTCAACACCCCTGCCGGCAAACCGGCGTCGCGCCAGATCCGCACCGTGAGCGCGGCCACGCCGGGCGCGAGTTCCGACGGCTTGAACACGACCGCATTGCCCGCGATCAGCGCCGGCACGATATGGCCGTTCGGCAAATGGCCCGGAAAGTTATACGGCCCGAACACGGCGACCACGCCATGCGGACGATGCCGCAACACGGCTGTGCCGTCCGCCATTGCCGAGCGCTTCTCTCCGGTGCGTTCGTGATAGGCCTGAATCGAGATCTCGACCTTCGCCGCCATCGAAGCGGCTTCCGTGCGCGCTTCCCACAACGGCTTGCCGGTCTCGCGGCCGATCGCTTCCGCCAGTGCTTCCTTGCGTTCGGTGACGAGCGCGGCGAAGCGGCGCGCCACGGCGCAACGCTCGTCGAGGCTCAATGCCGACCATGCGGCGAACGCACGTCGCGCGCTGCGCACCGCACGGTCGACGTCGTCGGCCGACGCGCTGTTGCCTTCCCACACCGTCGCGCCCGTGCCCGGGTTGCGCGACGCGAATGCGGGTCCTGTGCCGGCGGCCCATTCGCCGTCGATGAAAAGCTCGCTCATGATCATCCCTGTTTGTGTTTCTGCGGCAGGACGCGCACGAGGTCGCCCGCCTTGACGTCGAGTGCCGAGGCCTCGGCCGCGCTCAGCCGGAACACGCCGTCCTGCGGCACGCCCGCCACCACGCCGACACGAAAATCGCCCAACGACGTATTCGACACCATCGATTTCTGCCCGTCCTGCGGCGCGCCCGAGGTGCTTGCCGTGCCGATCTCGACCGGCACCAGCACGCTCTCGCGCACCGTGCGCAAGTCGGCGATATGACATTCGAGCACCGGACCCGCGTCGAAGATATCGACGTGATTCTCGTAGCGCAGCCCTTCCGCTTCGAGCATGCGGCGCGCCGGAATCGTGTCGCTATGCGTGAGGCCGACGCATTGCTGCGCCTCTTCCGGCAACAACTCGACATACACCGGATAGCGCGGCATCAACTCGGCGAGAAATGCCTTGCGGCCGTGCGAACTCAGGTAGTCCGCCGCGTTGAAGTCGATCTGGTAGAAATGCGAGCCGACCGCGCGCCAGAACGGCGAGGTGCCTTCCGCATCGAAATGGCCGCGCAATTCCGCGCACAGACGCTGCGGAAAGCGCTCGCGAAACTGCGCGAGAAACATGAAGCGCGAACGCGACAGCAAGCCGCCCACACCGCTCGTGCGGTAACGCGGACTCAAAAACAGCGAGCACACTTCCGCGTAACCCGTCAGGTCGTGCGAAATGTTCAGCGCGCGCATGCGCGTCCAGATCCCGAGGTCCTGGCTCGCATGCACCACCGTGCTCACGCGATAGTTGTAGAACGGCTGTTTCAGGCCGACCGCGGTTTCGATCCCGCACACCCCGGCGATGTCGCCGGTGTCCGTGTCTTCCATCACGAAGAAGTAGCCGGCTTCATGCGGCTCGGCCTTGTCTTCCATCGTGCGGCGCGCGCGCTCCACGCGGGCCGCGAGTGCCTCGCGGTCCGGCTTGAAGGTGGTGAGGCCCGGGCCGGTTTCCTGCGCGAGCCGCATGAGCGCGTCCACATCGCCTCGTTGCACAACGCGAACGACGATCATCGTGCCTCTCCCGATTGTTCATCCTGGTGCGTCTGGTGCAGCGGCACGCAGCGCACCGTGTCGCCCTCCTGCACGCCGAGCGCGGCGCGCGCCGCATGCGGCAACGGCGCGCCGGCCTCCTTGCCCGCCGCCAGTTCACCGAGCACGCAGCGGAACTCGCCGTCGGCGCCGTTATGCGCGATCAGATACGTCGAGCCGCTAGCGGCCGCGGTGCTCTCCTGCACCACGCGCGTTTCGTTGCGCGTGACACAGGCGCTGCGATCCACTTGCGCGGTCAACACCGGACCCGCGTCGAAAATGTCGACGTAGCGATCCGTCTCGAAGCCTTCCTCGAGATGAATGTCGTACGCGAGCAAGGCCTTCGAATCCGGCTCGCCGAGCACGCGCTGCGCCGCCTCGGGCAGCAACGGCACGTAGACGGGATACGTGGGCATCACTTCGGCGATAAAGGTGCGGCTGCGGCCGCCCGATTCGATTTCGATGTCGGCGAAGTCGCGCCCGAAGAACTTGCGCCCCACCGCTTCCCAGAATGGCGACACGCCGTTCTCGTCGGTGACGCCGAGCAGCAGCGAAAACACTTCTGACGTGAAGCGCTTGCGATTGGCGGCGATATACATCATGCGTGCGCGCGACATCAGATGCGCGGCGGCGTCGCCACGCAACGACGGATCGATGTAATAGCCCGCAAGGCGGCTCTTGCCGGTGAGCTCATGCGACATGGTCAGCGCGTGAATCTTGCGGTTCACGTGCAACTCGCGCGACGCGTGAATCAGCGCGTCGTTGCGAAACGCGTAGAACGGGTCCGAATAACCTGCCGCGGCGACGATGCTCGCCGTACCCATCAGCTTGCCGCTTTGCGCATCTTCGAGCACGAACAGATAGAACTCCTCGCCCGGAAAATCGACTTCCGCGCGAAACGAGTCTTCCGACAACGCGACACGCGCTTCGAGCGCGCGCCGGTCGTGCGGCAGGGAATGCAGCACCGGTTGCGCGGTGCGCGCCATGTGCTCGAGCGCGTCGAGATCGGCGAGGCGGCCTGGGCGTACGAAGAGCATCATCGTTCCTGTTGAATGTGACGCGTGATCAATGCTGCGGCTCAGTGCGACGCCGCTTCGGCGTTTGCGCCGACAATGCCTTCGATCGCCTGGGTCAGACGCGCGAAGCCTTCGTTCATATCGTCGAGCGGCATGATCAGCGACGGCACGAAACGCAGCACGTCAGGACCGGCCATCAGCATGATCACGCCATGCTGGCCGGCGGCGGTGACGAAATCTTTCGCGCGGCCCTTGAACGCGTCGGTCAGTTCCGCGCCGATCAGCAGCCCCCTGCCGCGCACTTCCTTGAACAGGCCGAAACGTTCGTTCAGCTTCGCAAGGTGGCCTTTCAACGCCGCGCTGCGCGAGCGCACGCCTTCGAGCAGCTTCGGGTCGCTGACCAGCTCGACCACCTTTTCGGCGATCGCCGCGCCCAGCGGATTGCCGCCGTACGTCGTACCATGCACGCCGACCTTGAAATGCGCGGCCAGTTCGTTCGTGGTCAACATAGCGCCGATCGGAAAACCATTGCCGAGTGCCTTGGCGGTGGTCAGGATGTCCGGCGTCACGCCGGTTTCCTGGTACGCGTAGAAATAGCCGCTGCGGCCCACACCCGTTTGTACCTCGTCAAAAATCAGCAGTGCGCCGTGCTGATCGCAGGCTTCGCGCAGCGCCTTGAGGAACGCCGGATCCGCCGGGATCACGCCGCCTTCGCCCTGAATCGGCTCGACGATCACCGCGCAGGTCTGCGCGCCGATGGCCTGCTTCGCGGCTTCAATGTCGTTGTACGGCAAGTGCGTGATGCCGGCCGGCACCGGGCCGAAACCTTCCGAATACTTCGGCTGCCCGCCGACGCTCACCGTGAAGAACGTGCGGCCGTGGAACGACTGCGTAAACGAGATGATTTCGATCTTGTCGGCGCCGTGGCGCTCGAACGCGACGCGGCGAGCCAGCTTCAACGCCGCTTCATTCGCTTCCGCGCCCGAGTTGGCGAAGAAAGCGCGGTCGGCGAACGTCAGGTCTTCGAGGCGTTTGGCCAGACGCAGCACCGGTTCGTTGGTATAGCCATTGCCGATGTGCCACAGCTTGCCGCCCTGCTCGTGCAGCACCTTCAGCAGTTCGGGGTGCCCATGACCGAGCGCGGTGACGGCGATGCCGCCGGCGAAGTCGATATAGTCCTGGCCTTGCGTATCCCAGACGCGTGAGCCAAGACCGCGATCCGGCACGAAGGCGGCGGGAGAAAACACCGGCACCATGACTTCGTCGAAGGTCTGGCGTGTCACTGTCAGGTCGTTCATGGCAAATCCTCGTTACAGGTGAGAGGTGATACAGCTAGTGTAGGTAACCGCGCGCGATACGTCTTGCGCATACGCGACGCTTTCTATGAGGTTCCACGCGAGCGGCCGGCGTTCGGCGAATGGCCGGCGCGCTTTGGCCGGTGCTTTGCGCCGTGCTTCAATTCCGTTCAATCCGCTTCAATCCGCCAGATCCGGCCGTTCGATCAGCGCGCCCGGCCGCGGCTCGCTGGCCGCGGCGCCGCTCGCGCCGGTCTGCTTGTCGATCCAGTTGCGACGATCCTCGCGCGGTGTGACACCAAAGCGTTCACGGTACGCATTCGAAAAGTGCGCCGCCGACGAAAACCCGCAAGCCAGACTGATCTGCACCACCGATTTGCTGGTGCGCTGCAATTGCGTGCGCGCTTTCGAAAGCCGCAGCCCTAGATAGTATTTGGACGGCATCGAGCCGAGGTACTGGCGAAAGAGGCGCTCCAACTGCCGCCGCGACACGCCGACCAGCGCCGCGATCTCGTCGGTGGTGAGCGGATCCTCGATATTCGCTTCCATCAGCAGCAACGCGTCGTTCAGACGCGGATGGCGCTCGCCCGGCGCGGTCACGAACGGAATCCGCTGACGCTCCTCGCCGGCGCGCAACGCGCCCACGCCGAGCGTGTCGGCAACGCGATCCGCGAGTTCGGGACCGTGTTCGCGGCCGATCATCGCCAGCATGAAGTCGACGCTCGCCTGGCCGCCCGCGCAGGTGGCGCGATCGCGGTCGATTTCGAAGATCTGTTGCGTGACGATGGAGCGCTCGAACTGCTCCGAGAACTGCTGATAGGTTTCCCAGTTGACGCTCACACGATAGCCGGACAACTGCCCCGCCATGGCGAGCCACCACACGCCGTGGTGAATGCCGGTGACGAGCGGCGTGCGCTGGCCGACGCGCGAGAGGCTCGCGAGAAAGAGCCGATAGTCGGCGAACTGCTGGAACCGCTCGCTCACGATGATCAGCCAGTCGCACGAAATCGCGTCGCCGAAGGCGGCGTCGGCCGGCCATTGCGCGCCGCCCGAAAGCGGCACGGCGCGGCCGTCCCATGAGCACACCTGCACGCGGTACAGCGCACGGCCGTCGATTTCGTTGGCGAGATTGAGCGCGTCGACAATCGGCCCGACGCCCGACATCGATACGGGCGGCAAGGCGACGATGGCGACCTGGGTGGTGCGAGCCGGGCTGGAGGTGCGGGCCATCGCTGACGGGATCAAACGCTGCGGCGCGAGCCGTGCATTACTTCAGGCTGCCGGAGAGGAACTGCTTAAGGCGCTCGCTGCGCGGCGAGGTCAGGACTTCCGCGGGCAGGCCTTCTTCTTCGGTGCGGCCTTGATGCAGGAACATCACATGGTTCGACACGTTGCGCGCGAAACCCATTTCGTGGGTGACCACGATCATCGTGCGGCCTTCTTCGGCGAGCTTCTGCATGACCTTCAGCACTTCGCCGACCAGTTCGGGGTCGAGCGCGGACGTCGGCTCGTCGAACAGCATCACGTCCGGGTTCATGGCGAGCGCGCGGGCAATCGCCACCCGTTGCTGCTGACCACCCGACAGATGCGACGGATATTGCTTTTCGAGGCGCGGCGCGAGACCGACCTTCTCGAGATACTCGCGCGCACGCTCTTCCGCCTCGCGACGCGGCAGGCCGAGCACGTGAATCGGCGCTTCGACGATGTTCTCGATCACATTCATGTGCGCCCACAGGTTGAAGTGCTGGAACACCATGGCGAGCTTCGTGCGAATGCGCTGCAGCTGCTTGTGATCGGCGACTTCGAGATTGCCGGCACGGTCGGTTTTCGTCTTCACCGCTTCGCCGTCCACGACGATCTGCCCGGCGTTGGGGCGCTCGAGAAAATTGATGCAGCGCAGGAAGGTGCTCTTGCCCGACCCGCTCGCACCGATGATGCTGATCACGTCGCCCTTGTTCGCGTTGAGCGACACGCCCTTGAGCACTTCGTTGTCGCCGTAGCGCTTGTGAATGTCCTGTACGGCGAGCTTGCAAGCTTCGGTTTGAGTCGTGTGGAGCAAGATGCTCTCCCTTTGAAAATACGGATCAATCTTCATGACGGCGCCGCGTTGCCGCGCCGCTCGCTGCCAACACGGCGCGTTTCAATGCGTACGCACCGCGAGATATCCCAGCCAATGACGCTCGGCGCGGCGGAACAACGCCACCAGCACGAACGACACCACCAGATAAATCAGCGCCGCGAGGCCGAACGAGTCGAACGACCGGTAAGTGGCCGAGTTCGCGTCGCGCGCCACCTTCAGGATGTCCGGCACCGTGGCCGTGAAGGCGACCGTGGTGGCGTGCAGCATCAGGATCACTTCGTTACTGTACAACGGCAAGGCGCGGCGCAGCGCGGACGGTATCACAATGCGGCGGTACATCGTGAACCAGCTCATGCCGTAGGCGCGCGCCGCTTCCACCTCGCCGTGCGAGGTGGAACGGATCGCGCCGGCGAAAATTTCCGTGGTGTACGCGCAAGTGTTCAGTGCGAAGGCGAGAATCGCGCAGTGAAAACCGCTGCGGAAAAACGCGTCCAGTAGCTGATGCGAGCGCACGAATTCGAGGCTGTACATGCCGGTATAGATCAGCAGCAGTTGCACGTACAGCGGTGTGCCGCGAAACACATAAGTGTAAAGACGCACCGGCGTGGAGAGCCAGCGCTTCTTCGAGACGCGCGCCACCGCCAGCGGAATCGCCGCGCAAAAGCCGATTCCGACCGACGCCACCAGCAGCCACAGCGTGACCGCGAGGCCCGACACGCGCTGGCCGTCCCAGTAGAGAAACGCACGCCAGAATTGATTGAGAATGTCGATCATGGTCTTAGAGCTCCGCGTGCCGCACGCCGATCGAATAGCGCTTTTCCAGCCAGATCAGCACGAGATTCGACGCGGTGGTGATCGCCAGATAGATGAGCGCGGCGATCAGGATGAAGAAAAACATGTTGAAGGTGCTTTTGCCGGCGTCCTGCGCGGCTTTGACCACGTCGGCGAGACCGATGATCGACACCAGCGCGGTGGCCTTCACCAGCACCTGCCAGTTGTTGCCGATGCCGGGCAGCGCGAAACGCATCATCTGCGGGAACAGGATGCGCGTGAACACCCGCACGCCGCTCATGCCGTACGCGCTGCCCGCTTCGAGCTGGCCGCGCGGCACGGCCAGAAAGGCGCCGCGAAAGGTCTCGGTGAAGTACGCGCCGTAGATGAAGCCGAGCGTGAGCACGCCGGCCACGAACGGATCGATATCGAACTGCGGGAGATTGAGCGCGTCGGTGAGGTTGTTGACCGCGATCTGGATGCTGTAGAACAGCAGCAGCATCAGCACGAGGTCGGGCACCGAGCGGATCAGCGTCGTATAGCCGGTCGCGATTGCCCGCAGCGGGCGGTTGAACGAGAGTTTCGCCGCCGCGCCCGCGAGGCCGAGCAGCACCGCCGCCGCCAGCGACAGGACGGACAGCTCGATCGTCTGGATCGTGCCGGCCAGCAACACCGGGCCAAAGCCGTATAGGAACACGCGTGTCTCCATCCAGGTGGTTTGAGGATGTCTCGGACGGTGTCGGCTCGTGCCCGCCCCACTCGTCCGGCATGGCGCGGAGTCTCGCAAGCGAAAATTAAATTCTCAAAGGCGCGCGGCAGTTTTGCTGCAATGCAACAAGACTCGCTTTTATGCGGTGCGCGGCCGGCAGGGCTTGGTTTGGCGGGGCGTTGGAATTTGTAAGGCAGGGCGTGCGCGGCGAGCGCCGCCGCGATTTAGCAAGTTTCGGGTCGCTTTTTCGATAGACGGCGGGCGCTTGCGGCCACGCTAATCAATGCCCAGCCGCGCGCGAATCGCCGGCAGCATGTGTTCCACCGCCGCGCGCCCTTCCTCGATGGCGGGCGCCGCGCGGTGAAAGTCGAAAATGCCCATGCCTCCCAGCCGCGGCTGGATCAGAATGTCCGCCGGTTCGCCCGCGAGGCGGCTGCGCGTGATCCGCACCTGCATGATGTCGATACTTTGCGCGATCGAACTCAGCATGGACGGCACGCGCGCGCTCGGCGCGGGCGGCACGCGCACGTCGTCGGTGACGCGCGCGTCGGCGGGCGCGAGCCAGCGTGGCCACGGTTTGCCGTTGCGGCGCAGCGCGACCGCCTGCGGCTCCGCCGGGTCGATGGCCGGCGTATCGACCACCGCGCCGCCGAAATCGCGGCCATTCAGAATGTCGTTGTTCAGATCGACGGCGATCACGCAGTCCGCGCGCATGCCGCGCGCCACTGAAACCGGCACCGGGTTGCTCAAGCCGCCGTCCACCAGCCAGACGCCGTTGTGCCACACCGGCGTGAAAATGCCGGGAATCGCAATCGAGGCGCGCACCGCCTCGACCACGCTGCCGTCCTGCAGCCAGCTTTCACGGCCCGAATCGAGTTCGGTGGCGACCGCCGCGAACGGCATGTTCAATTGCGCGATCGACCGGCCGTTGAACTTGTCGGCGAACAACTGGATCACCTTGCGCCCGCCGAGCAGTCCGCCCGAGAGGCGCAGATCGAGCAGGCGCACCACCGTCTGCCACGTGAGCCGCGAGACCCACTCTTCGAGCCAGTCCAGGTCGCCGTTCGCGTACACCGCGCCCACCAGTGCGCCGATCGACGTGCCGCAGACCACGTCGGGTCTGATGCCCGCATCCTGCAGCGCGCGAATCGCGCCGATATGCGCCCAGCCGCGCGCGGCGCCGCCCCCCAACACCAGCCCGATCCGGCTGTATCGACGTCGACGTATCATCTTCTTCCCCGCTCTGACTTCTATCTTCTATCGCCCACGGATCACGTCGGAACGCGATGTCGTGTACACCTTCTGGTACTGGTCGAAATGCACGTTGAAAATCCCTTCTTCGGTCACACCGCCCTCGCGCCACTTCCAGCTCCACACGGTCTCCGGTTTGAGGGGAAACACCGCGACCTGGCCGGGCTTGCCGAGCAGGCGGCGCACTTCGTCCTCGCTCATGCCGATGCGGATCTTCGCGAAGTTGGCCGCCGTCAGCACCTGGGTGATGGCCTGCAGTTTCCCGTCACGGTCGATGTCGACCATGTACGTATTCAAGCCTTGCGGACCGCGCGGATATTCGAAGCGTTTCGAACCGTCGGTGAACTTGCGCTCGGTTTCCGGCTTGCCCATCTGGTCGCGGATCTGCGCTTCGGTCGTGATGCCCGGCGTCAGGTCCTTGAGCAATAAAGCATCCGGCTTGACGGCATTGAAGAATTCCTTGAGTTTTTGCACGGCGCGGTCGCTCTGTTGGTCGTCGCAGCCGGTCAACGCAACACTCGCGGCCAGCATGGCGACAGTAAGCAGTTTCAGGCTCACAGCGGATTTCCTGTACGGATGCAGACCGAGAAGGCCCGCATCCTGTTGTGTAGTGTCTACTACAGGATAACCGCGTAGAGGCAAAACCGCGAGCGGGCGCGGCACGGCGATGTGCGCCGGCGTACAGGGTAGCCGAGGTGGCGAAGGCCGAAGCGGAGGTGGAGGACTCAGTGGGCGTGGCCGCCCGCCGTGCAAGCAGCGTGGACGAAGTCGGCGCGAACCGGCCATGGCGGACGGCCACGCCGACGACGCGCATGAAAAGCGGCCGCCACAAGCAAAAAGGCGACGCTGTGCAAAGCGTCGCCGGGTCGGTCGATACGGTCAACCGCAAAATGAACGCGGCCATTGGGCCGCCTGACAACGAAGCACCGCGGACGACGCGCAGCGGTCTGGTTCCGGACGAAGCGGTGAGCAACCTTGGCTGCTCACCTCGCGCCATCGCCGCAATGGCAAACCGCTGCTTGACTGGTCGCCCTGGTCCCTCGATAAGCCTTCCAGGTGCAGCTAATCTAAACGCATTGGCAGATTTAGACGAGAGCGCGTTTACACCGAATTGGCAGATGATTTGCTGAGGGTGGGCATGGCTTCGTCAAGGCAAAGGGAAGCTGCGATCGAAGCTCGGGCGCACGTCCAGATGCGCGCGGATCACGTTGGCCGCTTCGTAAGTGTCCGCCGTGCGCTGCTGCGCCGCCACGACGCTGTCGTCGATCGCCACCGGATGCACCTGGCCGCGCTGATAGACGGTCTTCAGCACGTCGGTCGGCAAGCCCGTGACACGCGACTGCATCGCCGCGACTTCATCGGGATGCGAGAGCGCCCACCGCTGCCCGAACGCCACGCGCCGCAAAAAGTCGGCGAGTTGGGTGCGCTTGTCGGCGATCGCGCGTTCGGTCGCCACCTGATAGCTGAGACCCTCCGAGAGGCCGACGCCGTTGGCAATGATACGGTCGTGATCTCGCGCTTCGCCGAGCGCGGTGTACGGGTCCCACACCGACCACGCGTCGACGCTGCCCGAGGCGAGCGCCGCTTTCGCATCGGCGGGGGCGAGGAACACGAAGGTCACGTCGGCGAGCGGCACGTTGGCCTTTTTCAATGCGGCGAGCGCGAGATAGTGGCCGATCGAGCCGCGCGTCGTGGCAATGCGCTTGCCCCTCAGACTCGCCGCGTCGTTCAGCGGCGACTGCGCGCCGACCACGATCGCCAGATCCAGCGGTGTCGAGCGTGTCGCCGCGACCGCTCTCACCCGGGCGCCGGCGGCGAGCGCGAACACGAGCGGCGCATCGCCTAGACCGCCGACGTCCACCGCGCCCGCATTCAATGCTTCGCCGAGCGGTTGCGCGGCGGGAAAGTTGAACCATTCGATCTTGTACGGCAGATCTTTCAACTGCCCCGACGCTTCGAGAATGCCGCGCGTTTGCAAGGACTGATCGCCGACCTTGAGCACGGGCACATCCGCCGCAACGGATGACGCGGCCCACAGCGACGCCGACACGGCCAGCGCGGCAATACCCGCCGGCATGGAGAACGTGCGCCGCACAATAGATCGGATTGCGAAAGGAACACGGGAAATCGTCATGGCAGCGCGCACGTCGTGATATCGGATGGATTTGCAACGACGATAAGGTAGGCATCTGTATAAGACAAACGCATTATTCTGCTAAGCAAATATGCGGATTTTCTTCCACTGCAGGCGGTGAGGATGCGGCGCTACGGGTATGATCGAGCGCATTCTTTTGCATGCCCGATCCTGTCACAGCTCATCATGAAGATCGACGAGATCGACGCCTACGTCACCGTTATTCGCTGTCAGTCGCTGCAGCAGGCGGCGCGCTCGCTCGGCCGCGTCAAACTGGCGGTCGTCGCGCGCAAAGGCCTGCTGAAAAAGCGCGCGCATACGCTGACCGAATGCCAGTCGATCGGCTGGGTATTGAATCCGGACGGCTGCGGGTTTCGCGACGGTTTGCAGCGCGCGCTCACCGGCCTCGGGCTCGCCCTCAAGCTGAATCTGGAAACGCCCGGCACCGAATTGCAGTTGCAGCTCGTCGCCGATGGCAACGGTCTCGGCCTCGTGCCGCTACCGCTCCTGCGGGCGAGCGCTCGCGCGAATGCACTCGATATCGTCCCGATCAGCGACTTCAAGCCGTTCATCGATATCTGGCTCGTCCAGCCACGCGTGCTCGGCAAATTGCAACGACCCGTCGAACGCTTCGGCGCGGCCGTCGAGCGGCAGTTCAAGGAAACGCGCGCCCAGCGCGCGGCGTGAACCGCGCGCCGCCTTCGGCTGCTTCGGCTTCGACCCTACAGCCGTTTCGTTTCGAGCAAGCCGGTCAGATCACGCGAAACCCATGCGTACCGTCGCGCCCTAGCTGCGCGACGAGACCGTACTCCCATTCCAGATACGCATTCATCGCTTCGCGCGCGTTATCCGTGCCCTCGTAAGGGCGGCGGTAACGATCGATCCGCGACGAAGCCATGCGCGTCTCGCCGCTCTCCAACGGCAAGCCGGCATCGATCCACGCCGCCGTGCCGCCGCTTAGCACCTGCACCGGCTTGCCGGTGAGCGCCGCGACATCGGGTGCGGCGAAGCGTGCGAGCAGACTGCTGCCGCAGGTCACGACGTAACGTTGCGCGTCCGGCACCTTATGCAAGGCCTTCTCGAGTTCGCCACGAATCACGAACCACGCGCCGGGAATATGCCGCTTCACGTAATTCGCGCTGGTGGTGAAGTCGAGCACGGCCGTGCCCGGCGACTGCAGCAGTGTGACGAGTCCGGCCGCGGAGATTTCGTCGGCATCGGGCGGCGCGGGCGCATGGCGGGCGGCGGGCGCCGCGCCTTTTTCGCCGAAGTCGGCGGCCGTCAGACCGTCCACGACGTACACGTCGACATTCATCTGCGCGAGCCACGACGCGGTCATGTTGGCGCGCACGCCGTCGTTGTCGGCGAGGATCACGCGCGCGCCGCGCACCGGCGCGAACATGTCGGTCTCCTGCACGAGCTGGCCACCCGGCGCGCTACGAAAACCGGGCACGTGACCCGCTTCGTACTCCTCCGGCGTGCGCACGTCGAAGCGATAGACCGTGCGCACGTTTTCGCCGGCCCAGCGGCGCGCTTCGTCGCGTGAGGTACGGCCCACTCTGGCGCGGTCCGCCACCGTGCGCGCGGAATCGGCCGCGGACAGACGCAGCTGGTCGTCCACCACCGCGCCGAAGCGGCGCGAACTGCCGTGCGCGAGCGCCTGCCCCGCCAGCGTCCAGCCGATCGTGCCATTGCGCAACGCCGCGACCGGATTCGGCACGCCCGCGTTGATCAGCGACTGCGCGCCGATAATGCTGCGCGTGCGCCCCGCGCAATTGACGATGATCCGCGTAGCCGGGTCCGGCGCGAGCTGGCGTGCGCGCAGAACCAGCTCGGCGCCCGGCACGCTGACGCTGCCGGGAATATTCATGGTGTGGTATTCGTCGAAGCGGCGCGCGTCGAGCACCACCACGTCGGCTTCATGATCGAGCAGCGCCTGCACTTGCGGCGCGGTGAGCGACGGCGTATGGCGCTCGCATTCCACCAGTTCGCCGAACGCCTTGCTCGGCACGTTGACGTCCTGGAACAACTCGCCGCCGGCTTCGCGCCAGCCTTGCAAACCGCCTTCGAGCAGGGCGACGTCGCTATAGCCCAGCTCGCTCAAACGTCGCGCGGCGCGTTCGGCGAGCCCCTCGCCGGCGTCGAACACCACAATCGGCACCGCCTGGCGCGGCAAGCGCACCGGCGCGTCGAGTTCGAGCCGCGACAGCGGCAGATTGGCCGCGAACAGCGGATGACTGCGGGCGTGCGGATCTTCCTCGCGCACGTCCACGAGCGCGATTTCCTCGTGCTCGAGCAGTGCGTAGCGCACGTCTTCGAATGATCGGGTACGAAATGCCTGAACGAAACTCATGAGAACGGGAACTCCTTCGCAACATTCCAGATATTCGGCAACACGTCGTTCGCGCAGCCGGAGATAAACAGTTTTTGCGCGGTGCCGCGCGGATGACGGACCGTTTCACCGCGCCGATATGTGCACCGTACACGTGAATGCCCATCGACGTACGGTCACCAAAAGCGTGACTCGCGCGTTGAATACCGCCAATGCGCGGCGACACCGCATGCACCGCGCCGGCGTCGAACCGCTTTGCCGGGCCGCTTCCTGTAGGGCGCCGGATACGGCGACACCCCAGGTCGTCGCAATTTCCGCGCCACGGGAGCGCGGTGAGTCAGCCCGAGACGGCGCAGAGCCAGTCATCGTCCAGCCCGATGAGCAGCACATATTTATTCCCAAGCCGCATAACAGTTCTATTTTGAGACGCCGGAGTCAGTAATATCGCGATCCCCGACATGACAATGAGGTGAACAAATGCCATGGATCTATCGCCAAAGTACCGGTCGAATCGAGCGCGACGGAACACTTGCCGGAGTCGGATACAGCGGGTGCGGACAAGGCAGGAATAACCCCTCCCGACAAAACGAGGCCATGAGCGGCCCCATTCCGCGCGGAACCTGGTCGATCGGCGCACCGTTTACTCATCCTCATGCCGGTCCTTACACAATGCGGCTCACCCCCGTTCCGGGCACCGTTACCTACAATCGCACAGGCTTCATGATTCACGGCGACAGTGCCGCTCATCCGGGCGAGGCGTCGCACGGCTGCGTGATCGTCAATATCGTCACGCGCAGGCGCATCTGGGAAAGCGGCGATCACACGATCGCGGTGTCGCTGTGAGGGCCGCCGCCATGCTGGCCGTGCTGGCGGCCCCTGCCCTGTGTCTCGCCGGCGCACCTCCGCAATGCGCGAGCTGGCCGAAGCACATCACCCCGCTGATTCTGAAAAACGTCGGGATCACGGATCCGGTCAAAATCGACGACGCGAAGACCAGGGCCGTGCGGATCGCCTCGGAAAAGATCGGCAAGGATCTTTGGCGCGATGTCTACGACATCACCTTTCACGAACGCACCGGACGCGCGATCGAGGTGATTACATCGAGCGAAGTCAGTTCGCTCGAGTGCTCGATGTCCGATCCCGTCGTGTGGGTCGTGTCGCAAAAGGTCGACATCGACTAGTCTGATTCTGTTTGAGCCCTTCGCCAATGCCGTAGACACACTGCAAGCGTGCATTACAACGGGTTCAATCGAACACGTCGGGCTCGGCTTCGACCAGCCCTTCCAGCAGGCTCTGGAACGCGAACAATGCGCCCCCCGCGCGACCGACCTGCTCACGCGTGAGCGTGGCGACGTCGTGCGCGATCGCTTGCGGCGTACCCGCGGCTTCGGCGAGCAGTTGCGCGTGGCACGCGTTGTCGAGCGCGATATACCACCACGCCGCGGCTTCGACGCTCGGCCCCGCCGTGAGAATGCCGTGATTCTTCAGAATCACCGCCTTGCGCTCGCCGAGCGCGGCGGCAATGCGCGCGCCTTCATCGGTATCGAGCACGACGCCGCGAAAATCGTCGAATAACGCGTGATCCTGGTAGAACGCGCACGAGTCCTGTGTCAGCGGATCGAGCGTGCGGCCCAGCGACGACCACGCCTTGCCATACAGCGAATGCGTGTGCGCCGCCGAGACCACGTCGGGCCGCGCTTCGTGAATCGCCGCGTGGATCGCGAAGGCCGCCTGATTCACCGGCCCTGCGCCGACCACGATCTCACCCTCGGCGTTCACGAGCAGCAGATCGGACACGCGAATGCGGCTGAAATGCTTGCCGAACGGATTCACCCAGAAGTGATCGGGCCATTCCGGATCGCGCGCGGTGATGTGGCCCGCGAGCCCCTGATCGAAACCGTAGCGCGCGAACAGCCGGAACGCGACGGCAAGCCGCTCCTGCCGGTAACGGCGCTCCGCCGCGAGGCTCTCGCGCGGCGCAACCTCGTCGAACCAGAATTTGCGCAGCGGCGCATGACGCTGGATGGCCGGCGGCTCTTTGGCGAACGTGGTGACAGCGGTGAGAGAGAGATCGCTCATCGGGCCTCCGTTCACGCCGCCACGCGTTCGACGCGCGCAATCCGTTCGCGGGTGGCCGGGATCAGTTCACGGCCGTAGTCGATGGCGTCCTCCAGCGGATCGAAGCCGCGCACGAGGAACGTCGAGACCCCCAGCGCGTAATAGTCGGCGAGCGCCTCGGCGACCTGCTCCGGTGTACCGACGAGCGCGGTCGAGTTCGAGCGTCCGCCGATTTCCTTCGCGACGCCGGTCCACAAGCGCTCGTCCACGCGATCCGAGTCGCCCGATGCCGCAAGCAGCCGCCGCGCGCCTTCGCTTTGCGTCGGACCGCCCCGGCCGATCCCCTGCGCCGCGCGCAGCCGCCTGGTTTCCTCGAGAATGTGTTCGGCGCGCTCCCAGGCCGCCGCCTCCGTCGCCGCGAGAATCGGCCGGAACGACACCGAGAAGCGTACGGTGCGGGCGTGTTTCGCGGCTTGCGCGCGCACTCGCCCCACCTGCTCGCGCACCTGCGCCTTCGACTCGCCCCACAATGCGTAGACGTTCGCGTGGCGGCCGGCGATTTCGAGCGCGGGCGCCGACGCGCCGCCGAAATACACCGGGATATGCGGCTGCTGCACGGGCTTCACTTCGGAAAACCCCTGTTCGAAGCGGTAGTACTGGCCGTGGTGATCGAAGGGCTTCGCCTCGGTCCAGAGGCGCCGCAGGATGTGCAGGTACTCGTCGGTGCGGGCGTAGCGCTCGTCGTGAGACAGGAAGTCGCCGTCGCGACGCTGCTCGGCGTCGTCGCCGCCCGAGATGATGTGAACCGCGAGGCGGCCGCCTGAGTAGTGGTCGAGCGTCGCCAGTTGCCGCGCGGCGAGCGTGGGCGCGACAAAGCCCGGCCGATGCGCGAGCATGAAGTGCACCTTGCTCGTCACGCTTGCCGCATGCGCGACGGTCAACAGCGCATCCGGGCTCGTGGAATGATGCGGCACGAGGATACGGTCGAAGCCCGCGGCTTCATGCGCGCGGGCAAACTGCTCGACGTACCCGATGTCGATGACGGGTCCTTGCGCCGCGTTCGTTTCGGACACCTTGCGGGTCTGGATCATGCCGATGAATTCGATGGACACGTGCGTGTCTCCCTGAATGGTTGCTGCCCGGCGGGGCGGTGACGTGGCTGGCCGGATGCATGGCTCGCTGCGAGGGGATTAAAGTAGCAGCGCGGCATGCGCCTGTTAAATATTGATCGGCCATATCTATATCGGATTTGCATGTAACGGTCCGCTCTCTGGCGCAGCGTGTTGCGTTCGCCGCACCGCGCGCGAGCAAACCCCCTTTCACGAACGTGGACATCGCGGCGCCGTCAGCAGAAAAGCGAAACCTTTGCGAGAATGCCCCATCGCGCGACAGCGCCGGAAACAACAAGTGAACAGACAATGATCCCCTTCTCGGTCCTCGACCTCTCGCCGGTCACCGCGGGCGCCACGCCGGCGGACGCGTTCAGGAATACGCTCGACCTCGCCCAGCATGCGGAAAAGTGGCACTACCAGCGCTTCTGGCTGGCGGAGCATCACAACATGACGGGCATTGCCAGCGCGGCGACCTCGGTCGTGATCGGCTACGTGGCGGGCGGCACGAAAACGATTCGCGTCGGCTCGGGCGGCATCATGCTGCCGAATCACGCGCCGCTCGTGATCGCGGAGCAGTTCGGCACGCTCGCCTCGCTTTACCCCGGCCGGATCGATCTGGGCCTCGGCCGCGCGCCCGGCACCGATCAGAGCACCGCTCGCGCGCTGCGCCGCGATCTGCAAAATAGCGCGGACTCGTTTCCCGACGACGTCGTCGAATTGCAGCGTTATTTCGCCGACCCCGTGCCGGGCCAGCGCATTCGCGCGGTGCCGGGCGCGGGTTTGAACGTGCCGCTATGGCTGCTCGGCTCGTCGCTCTTCAGCGCTCAACTCGCCGCGGCGCTCGGCCTGCCGTTCGCGTTCGCGTCGCATTTCGCGCCGGATTACATGCTGCACGCGCTGCAGGCGTATCGCGCGCAATTCCGTCCGTCTGCCTCGCTCGACAAACCGTATGCGATGGTCGGCGTCAATCTGTTCGCCGCGGATAGCAACGAGGAAGCGCGGCGCCTTTTCACCTCGCTGCAGCAGCAGTTCATCAATCTGCGGCGCGGCACGCCGGGTCAGTTGCAACCGCCGGTCGAGCGGCTCGATGCGTCGGAGATGGAATTGAACAACGTGGCGCACTCGCTCGCCTGCACGGCAATAGGCGATCGTGATGCGGTGCGCGAAGCGCTGAAGTCGATCATCGATCAAACCGGCGCCAACGAGTTGATGCTCACCGCGCAGATTTACGATCACGCGGCGCGACTGCGGTCGTTCGAGATCGGTGCGCAAGTGCGTGAGGAGTTGGCGGCCGGTCAGTAAAGACATGGCCGGCCTCACACCCATCCGGCTATCCCCCCTCGAATAGTCGATGTAAAAGCGATGCGTCGTGAAGAAGCCGATGCCAAGGTCGGTGACCGTACTGTTAGGCAGGACCGTCGTCGTGTAGACGCCGGTCCCGGTGGTGAATTGATAAATGTAAGTGGGCATAGGAAGAGCGCCGCGCCCTGTCTGCCCGAACTGAATGGTGACCTGCGTGTCGGCCGCGATCGTCGCTGGAAACACCCCAGGGTTGCCCGGCCCGAGCGTCATGCCCGAATTTCCCGTGTCCAGCAGCACGGCGGTGACGGAGGTAAGGTTGTCGTAGGACTCGAGTTCCCGATCATAGTAGGGCGGACCGCATCCGTACGACGCAGGCGGCACGTAAGTCAGGGTCAGCGAGGAGCAGCCCGCGCTTATGGACCGGCCATTGGCGAACCCCAGCACCTGTGTGGTGGCATTGTTCACCCCAAGCGTCAGGGACGGCGCGGCGGTGCAACTGCCCGGTGTGCCGATCTGACAGTTTTGCAGTGACAGCGGCGCGAGCAGGAAGCCGGGATCGATGTTCGACGTGAACGACAGCGATCGCAACGGGCTGACAAGGTCGCATGCGCCCGACGAACCGGGCGGCGTGGCGCACGTGGTCGTCGGATAGACGTAGGCGCCGGTCAGGGGACCGATGGGGGTGAATATCCCGCCAACACCGAACACGTTGGATGCGACGGTCGACGGGAGCGCCGGGCCATTGGCGCGGGTCGACACCTGGTACACCAGCAGGATCGGAACGACCGCCGTCGTCACGGCTGCGCCGGAACCGAAGGTCAGCTGCGCATAAGCCAGATTGCCGGTTGCCGCGATCAGGGGGCCATTGGTGCTGTAAGCGCCGGAGAGTGGTCCCGATCCAAAGTCGATGCCTGCGCCCTGCCCATTCAGATACGTCGTCATCACGTTGTTCGTGACCGTGATGCCGTTGTACGCGATCGTGTTGTGACCGGCCGGGAGATTGAAGCCTTTGATGCTCACCATTGACGAGGGAACGACATCGAACGCATTCAGTACGACGCCGGCCGAAGCGGTGTCGAACGCCGCGTTGATCGACACCGGGTTGTTGCCCACCATCGTCACGGGCACGTAAGCACGGGAATAACCATCAGGCCCTGTTGCGACCGGATAGATGCCGACTGCGGTGGGACTCGAGATGACCGTGTTGCAGGCTACATCGACGTTGCCGACGTTGGCGCCCACCACTGTGCCGCCGCCCTGGCTGATCACACAGTTCTCGTCGGCCGGCTGACTTGCCACTGAAATCTGATAGACAGTGCCGTCGACCAGTTGATCCGGGAACACAAAACGGATGGCGCCCGAGGCAATGGCGATGGCCGTCGTGCCATTGGTCAGCGTCGGCCCGGGTGACGAAAGGTGATCGACCGTTCCCGAGACCGTATAAAGCGCCGACGGGCCATTTCCACCACCGCAGCCGAACAGCGTGAAGATGCACGCCAGCAACGCGATTCTGATTTTCATGTCGTGCCCCGCTTCAGTCTCCGTCCTGACGGCGAATGGGCCGTCGCCGGTATCAACTCGCTATAGTGGCTGGTTTCGCCTCACGGTAAGTGATGCGGGCGTACTGTGGCTGGACAGAAAACCGGCTCACGCCCCCTTAGCGGTTCGTCGGCGCCGCTGTCAGCCAGTCCAGCAACGCTTTGTGAAACGCCTGCGGGTCCTGCATCTGCGGCGCGTGACCCAGGTCGGCAAACTCGACTAGCGTCGCGTGCGGAATCGCCTTCGCAGCCGCCTTACCCAGTTCCGGGTAATGGCCGATCTTCGCTCGCACGTCAGGAGGCGCCGCATCCTTAGCGATCGCGGTGGTGTCTTTCTGGCCGATCAGCAATAGCGTCGGCATGCTCAACTGCCCCAGTTCGTACACCACCGGCTGCGTGTAAATCATGTCGTACAGCAGCGCGGAATTCCACGCCAGAATCTGTTTTCCAGGCCCGCGGTACATGCCCGCCAGCATCTGCACCGACGGTTCGTAGTCCGCGCGCCACTGCCCCGCGTAATAGGTGAACTGCTCGTAGCGGCGAATGCCGTCGGCGCTCGTCTTCAGCTCCCGCTCATACCACTGGTCCACGGAGAGCGACGGCACGCCCTTCGCCTTCCAGTCCTCCAGACCGATCGGGTCGACCAGCACCAGTTGCCGCGTTTCGCGCGGATACATCAGCGCGTAGCGGATCGCCAGCATGCCGCCGGTGGAGTGGCCGATCACGGTCGCGTCGGTCACGCCGAGCGATTGCAGCAACGCGTGCGTATTGCGGGCGAGCTGTTGAAAGCTGTACTGGTAGTGCTCAGGCTTGCTCGATTTGCAAAAGCCGATCTGGTCCGGCGCGATCACGCGATAACCGGCGTCGTTCAACTGGCGAATGGTCGGTTCCCACGTCGCCGCACAGAAGTTCTTGCCGTGCAGCAACACTGCCGTGCGGCCGTTCGCGTGCGCCGGTTTGATATCCATGTAGGCCATGTGCAGCGCCACCCCTTGCGAGGTGAAGTCGTATTGGCTAACCGGCGCCGGATAGTTGAATCCCTCCAACTCGGGACCGTAAGCCGGGCCGGCATCGCCGACGGCGTTCGTGGCGTTCGCTGCGTTCGCGGTGTTCACCGCGTTGGTGGCGGCCGGACCGCCCTCGCCGACCATGGTCGGCGCGGCGGCGGCCGGCGTGACGGCTGAAGCAGCGAAAACCGCGGGCATGCAGACAAAGGCTGGCGTGCAAACGCTCAACGTGGCGAGCAAGGAAAGGCGGCGAAGACTCATCGAGGTTCTTTACGAAGGAAAAGCGACGGGCAGCCGACGAGGCACGCGCGCGGCCAGGCCGGCGCCGGCACCTTCGGCGAGGAGCCGACGATTCTACGACGCGCCACCCGAGCCTGCCGCCGCCGACGCGGCCCCATCACGCCACGGACGGTCGTGGCACGCATATTGCGGCGCGTCACATCGCCCGCTATGTGTCGTGGCGCACGGATCGCCGCGATGCAAGGGTTGATCGTGCGCAAGGTGGATACGCACGCCGCATCGGCGTAATTCAGACTATTCCCCTGCGGCAAATCGGTGCTAGAACTAGCAGACGGGCCCGCGAAGACGGAGCCGCCTGGCAGCACGAATCATCAGGGGAGAGCAAGCGACCATCCGGGGAATACTAACCAGCAACTATCTTGCATGAGACCGAAGTGAGCCTGGCATGAGCCGGAGTAGTGCTTTTCGCATGGGACCGGAGTAACGCTCTAGAGCGCGCCTCTCTCCGGCCGACAGCTAACGCGCCAACTCCGCTCGACCGCCAATGCGCCAACTCCGGTCGGCAAAGGAGACAGACATGGACACTCCGGCACGGCTGAACGATCTGCAACGCACCACCCTCGCCATCGTCCTCGCGGGCGGACGGGGCACGCGGCTCGGGCCGCTTACCAACAAACGCGTCAAGCCGGCCGTGCACTTCGGCGGCAAATACCGCATCATCGACTTCGCGCTCTCCAATTGCCTGAACTCCGGCATCCGCCGCATCGCGGTCGTCACCCAGTACAAGGCGCACTCGCTGCTGCGCCATCTGCAGCGTGGCTGGAGCTTCCTGCGCGGCGAATTCGGCGAGTTCATCGACCTGTGGCCCGCGCAACAACGCGTGGAAGGCGCGCACTGGTATCGCGGCACCGCGGACGCGGTGTTCCAGAACCTCGACATCATCCGTTCGATCCGGCCGAAATACGTGGTGGTGCTGGCGGGCGACCACATCTACAAGATGGACTACACGCGCATGATCGCCGACCACGCCGAAAGCGGCGCGGATTGCACCGTCGGCTGTATCGAGGTGCCGCGCATGGAGGCGGTGGCCTTCGGCGTGATGCACGTCGATGAAAACCGCCGCGTGACCGACTTCCTGGAAAAGCCCGCCGATCCGCCCTGCATTCCGGGCCGCCCGGATACGGCGCTCGCCAGCATGGGCATCTACGTGTTCAGCGCGGATTACCTGTATTCGCTGCTCGAAGAGAACATCTCGACCGTGGACACCGATCACGACTTCGGCAAGGACATCCTGCCGCGCGTGGTCACGCAAGGCACGGCGATCGCGCATCCGTTCAGCATGTCGTGCGTGTCGTCGGACCCGAACGTGGAACCGTACTGGCGCGACGTCGGCACGATCGACGCCTATTGGGCCGCCAATCTCGACCTCGCCTCCACCATCCCGACGCTCGATCTCTACGATCGCAGCTGGCCGATCTGGACGTACCAGGAGCAGTTGCCGCCCGCCAAGTTCGTGCGCGACCTGAAGGGGCTGCAAGGCACAGGCAACAATCTGATCGTGTGCGGGGGCTGCGTGATCTCGGGCTCGCAGATTTCGCGCTCGGTGCTCTCGTCGAATGTGAAAGTGAGTTCGTTCTGTAACATCAATGAGGCAGTCTTGTTGCCGCAGGTCACCGTCGGCGCGAGCTGCCGGCTGCAGAAAGTGGTGATAGACCGCGGCTGCGCGATACCGGACGGCACGGTAATCGGCGAAGATCCGGCAAGCGACGCCGAGCGCTTCTACCGTACCGATGACGGCGTCGTGCTGGTCACGCCGGACGCATTGCGGCAAAAGGTGTAGTAAGGCCGGCCGCGGCGTCGGACTCAACCCGCAATAACACAGGACAGAGACGGAGCCTATGACGATTCGCGCCCTGCACGTCGCAAGCGAGCTGTATCCCCTCCTCAAAACGGGCGGTCTCGCCGACGTCGCGGGCGCGTTGCCGCCCGCGCTGATCGAGCGCGGCGCGGATGTGCGGGTGCTGCTGCCCGGCTTCCCGGCGGTGCTCGCCGGTTTGACGAAGCTCGCGCCGATCGCGCAACTGGGGCGCCGGTTCGACGCACCGGGCGTCACGCTCGAACGCGGCACGCTGGCCGCCAACGGCCTGATCGTCTACGTGATCCGCGCGGGCACGCTGTACGACCGGCCCGGCAATCCCTACCTGAACGACGAGCACGTGCCGTACGGCGACAACGCCCAGCGTTTCGCGCTGCTCGGCTGGGTCGCCGCGCAGCTTGCCCAGCAGCTGGACCCGGCGTGGTCGCCGCAGATCGTCCACGCGCACGACTGGCACGCGGGGCTCGCGCCGGCCTATCTGAAGGCGGCCGAGCGCCAGCATGGCCGGTCCTTCGCGCGCAGCGTCTTCACGGTGCACAACCTCGCCTACCAAGGCGTGTTTCCCGCGCATCAGTTCGCACAACTAGGGCTGCCGGCCGACTACTTCAACATGCACGGCGTCGAGTTCTACGGGCAATTGTCGTTTCTCAAGGCGGGCCTCTACTACAGCGACCGCATCACCACCGTCAGCCCGACCTACGCGCGCGAAATCCAGACACTCGCTCAAGGCGGCGGACTCGACGCGCTGCTGCGCCATCGCTCGCACGACCTGAGCGGCATTCTGAACGGCGTCGACTACACGGTCTGGAATCCCGCCAGCGACGCGCTGCTCGAGAACCACTACAGCGCCACCCGCCTCGCCGGCAAACTGGCCTGCAAGGAAGCGCTGCAAAAGCGCTTCGGCCTCGCGCAGAAAAGCGACGCGCTGCTGTTCGGCGTGGTGAGCCGCCTGACCGAACAGAAGGGCCTCGACCTGTTGCTCGAGGCGGTGCCCGAGATCGTCCGGCATGGCGGACAACTGGTCGTATTCGGCACCGGCGACCCGGCGCTGGAGAACGGCTTGAAACGCGTCGCGCAGTCCCATGCGGAGTCCGTGGCGGTGGAACTCGGGTTCGACGAAAAGCTCGCGCATACCATCGTCGCGGGCAGCGACGTGATCGCGGTGCCGTCTCGATTCGAGCCTTGCGGGCTGACCCAGCTGTATGCGCTGGCTTATGGGTCGCTGCCGCTCGTGCATTGCGTCGGCGGCCTGGCGGACACGGTGGTGGACGCCTCCCTCGAAAATCTCGCAGACGACCTCGCCACCGGCTTCGTGTTCGAACGATTCGACCTAAAGGGAATCGGCGCCGCGATCCGCCGCGCGTTCGCCCTCCATGGACGCCGCACCGACTGGAAAGCGACGCAGCGGCGCGCGATGCGCCAGGACTTCGGCTGGGGGGCCTCGGCGGAGCGCTATCTGGCTCTGTATCGCGAGTTGACTTGAGGTTGGCTTTTGAGGGCGGGCTTCGAGGCGGGCTTTCAAGGTGGGCTTGAAGTTGCCTAAAGCCAGCTAAGCTCGGCTGAGGCCGCACGACTCGAACTGCGTCGCCCCCGTTCAATTGCGTGGAGCCGATCTGCGCAGCCATTTTCACGTGCCTGGCCGTCCCGCCCCAGCCGCGCGTCTGATGGTTCGACGCAACAACACGGGGACGGATCAACTCGCGCGCGGCAAACTCATGTATTGTTTCCTGACCATGCAGAGCGTGCCGATTTCCTGCACCATCTGAACAGTCCTGCCGTACGAGGCGTCCCGCCCCCGCCGGGGTGCCACTGCGGCGCATCCTTCCGGTTTTCTTTGATCGCGCATCTCCGGTTGCGTGGGCCACACCATGACGAAAAGCGTTCTGAGCATCCAGTCACATGTCGTCTTCGGGCACGCCGGTAACAGCGCGGCCGTGTTTCCGATGCGTCGGCTCGGCGTCAACGTCTGGCCGTTGAACACCGTGCAGTTTTCCAACCACACGCAATACGGGCATTGGACCGGCGGCGCAATCGAGGCGTCGGAAATGGTCGATCTGGTCGACGGCATCGGTGCGATCGGCATGCTGCCGCGTTGCGATGCCGTGCTGTCCGGCTATCTGGGCACACCCGAACAGGCCCAGTCGGTGCTGGAGATCGTCAAGGCCGTGAAGGCCGCCAACCCTCGCGCATGGTACTTCTGCGACCCGGTGATGGGCGCCGTGAGCGGCTGCAAGGTCGAGCCGGGCATTCAGGAGTTTCTCGTGCGCACCATGCCCGAGGTAGCCGACGCGATGGCGCCGAATCACACCGAACTGCAACGTCTGGTGGGCCGCGAGATCGAGACGCTGGAAGAAGCCGTCACGGCATGCCGCGAGATCATCGCGCGCGGCCCCAAACTGGTGCTGGTCAAACATCTGCTCGATCGCAACAGCCTCGCCGACCGCTTCAACATGCTGGTCGTCACCGAACGCGAAGCATGGATGGGGCAGCGTCCGCTCTATCCGTTCGCGCGGCAACCGGTGGGCGTGGGCGATCTGACGAGCGCGGTGTTCGTCGCGCGTACGCTGCTCGGCGATTCGATCCGCGCCGCGTTCGAGCACACGCTTGCCGCCGTGAATGCGGTCGTCAAGGCGACCTGGCAGGCCGGGCGCTATGAACTCGAACTGGTGGCCGCGCAAAGTGAAATCGCGCAGCCGCGCGAATGGTTCGACGCGTGGGTGGCAGAGACGGCGTGAGTGGCGTGAGTGGCTTGGGTGGCTTGGGTGGCTTGGGTGGCTTGGGTGGCTTGGGTGGCTTGGGTGGCTTGGGTGGCTTGGGTGGCTTGGGTGGCTTGGGTGGCTTGAGTGGCATGTTCAGCATGAGTGGCGTGTTCGACATCATCCCCGCATAACGCGCAAAACGCGGCGCGGATCTGTCGCGTCGCCCTCTGCGCCGCGCTTGAATACGCTACGCGCGTCGGACCCATCACCCGCGCCCGCACGGCACTTACCGGCGCGGCACGAGCAATCCAAATGCACGCCGCGTGGCGGCGGATTCGCGCCGCGTCTCTCACCTGTCAGCCACCCGTCCTATAATGCGTGCCGCGTGGACGAGGCACCCGCCCCGCCCGCACCGCATTTTCAGGCATCCGGCATTCAGCAGACGAGGCATCGATGGACGGTTATATCCGCAGCGAGCGGGAAGAATTTTTTGAGCAGTTGTGCATCAGCGTCGACGCCGACGAGGCACACGAACAGGAAGCGATCGAGTTCTTCGAGAACCAGTTCGACCAGGCCGACTTCGATCCCGCGCAGTGGCTCGACATTGCGCTCTACTATTCGCCCGCCGTGGCGCGCGGCATCGTCGACATGGTGACGGCCGACGACAAGGCGCGCAGCAATATCGCAGAAGTCATCGCCGACAACCTCGACATCTCCTATGGCGAGGACGAGTGCCAGCAGTTTGCCGAGACCATCGAATTCGCGCTGAACAACGGCGTGCCGGTGGATCTCGATCTCGTGCTCGACGGCTGCCAGCGCGCCATTGACGATCTCGACACCTGGGCCGACGACGACACCAAGGCGCCGCTGCTGCGCCTGCGCGAAGAGTTGTTGCGCCAGCAAGGCGAGCACTGAGCGGCCGCCCGGCCGCCTTTGGTTCGCCAGTCACCTTTGCCTCGGCGCATGCCGGCGGATTCGTTCCCGCCGCTGCGCCGCGGGCACCCGGTCGGCGCATTCGCGCCGGTCTCTTAAGCATGTGCCGCAATCCGCACCATGTCCCACGCACCGGCATCCACGCGCTATCAGCGAATGCGCCGCGCCGGCTGTGCCGAAATGCTCATTCAAAACGCCTTGAACTGCCAAGACGACGGCAAATTGGCTTTCTATATTCGGGCCAGATTGATGCGCGGATGACCGCGACGGCGCGTCCCTGGAACGTGTTTCTCAGGGGCGCTCCATAGGGGACTTCCTTCGGGCGTATTCCACTATTGTTTATGGCGCCGGATCATCCGTAGTCTCTCGATGCGCGCCGTGCGATGTTCACGCTCGCGCGTCGATCCAGCGTTACTGCCTTGCCGCTTTCACAACCTGAAACTGTCGATGGAAGGAGAGACCATGAGTCTTCGCAACACGCTGAAACCGCTTGCTCTGTTCGTTGGCGCGATCTTCGCCGTCGCGCCGCCGGCCACGTTCGCCGACGACCTGCCGGTGAAGATCGGTTTTGCCGCGCCGCTGACGGGCGCCAATGCCGGCTACGGCAAGGATCTGGAGAACGGCGTTCGCCTCGCGATCGAGGAAGCCAACGCGCAGAAGATCAAGATCGGCGACAAGGTCGCGCAATTCCAGATCGTCTCCGAAGACGACCAGGCCGACCCGCGCATCGGCGTGCAGGCCGCACAGAAACTGGTCGACTCGGGCGTGTCGGCCGTCGTGGGCCACTTCAACTCGGGCACGACGATTCCGGCCTCGCAGATCTACGAGCAGGCCGGCATTCCGGTGATCGACCCGGCCGCCACGAATCCGGTGATCACGGGCCGCGGCTTCGCGAACACCTTCATGGTGATTTCCACCGACGGGCAAAACGCCGGCAATGCCGGCGTGTACGCCGTGCAGGTCACCAAGGCCAAACGCATCGCGATCATCGACGACCGGACCGCGTTCGGCCAGGGCGAGGCCGACGAATTCGAGAAAGCGGTGAAGGCGCACGGCGGCAGCATCATCGCGCGTGAGTACACCGACAATAAAGCGGTCGATTTCAGCACGCAGATCACCAAGATCAAATCGACCAATGCCGATCTGATTTTCTTCGGCGGACTGGACACGCAGGCCGCCGGCTTTGCGAAGCGCATGAAGCAGCTGGGCATGAACGCGCAGCTGGTGGGCGGCGGCGGCGTGATGGATCAGGATTTCATCAAGCTCGCCGGCGATTCGGCTGAAGGCGTGATGGCCTGGGAATACGGACGCCCGCTCGCGCAATTACCCGGCGGCAAGGATTTCTCCGCGAAGTTCAAGAAGCGCTTCGGCGTGGATATCCTGTCCTACGCGCCGTTCGGCTATGACGGCGCATGGGCCGCGATCAAGGCCATGCAGCAGGCCAAATCCAGCTCGCCGAACGACTACCGGCCCGTGCTCAAGGCCATCGATTTCGAAGGTGTGACCGGCAAGATTTCCTTCGACAACACCGGGGCATTGAAGAGCGGCGCGTCGACGCTCTATCAGGTGAAGAACGGGGCGTGGGTGCCCATCGTGACCAAGAGCGGGAGCTGACGCGGGTACCGGCACGGGCTTCGTTACATGTGCCCGTGCCGGCGGCGTGGCTACCGGCTCGTCGAACCGGCAACCTTGACGATCAGTCCGGTATCGAGATCGCGCTCGATTCGCACGAGGTCGTCGTGCATCCCGGCAAACTCCTCGACTGAGCACATCTGATGGGAAAAGGCGGCGCGCAGGTGCCGCCTGACCTGCAGAAGCCGCGCGGCGGGATCGAAGACATAGCTGGATGAAAACGTGAGAAACCGGTCTTGCACCGCTGTGTCGATTGGCAGATCCGTCACCCGCACGAAGCGCGGCAACGTCATTTCCAGCGTCTCGTCGAACTCGCCGCCGATGCAAGCCCACGGCTGAGTCCTCGCAGGCTCCGCGAGCCACGCCTGCACCTGCGAACCCATGCCGCCCGAGAAACTCGTCAAGGCCGGTATTGCGGTGGTGCCGTCGGTCCAGACGAAGTGTTCGACCTTTCCCTGCATCGACGTGGCGAACGGTCCATTCGTGGCCGTGAGATCCGCCGTGCGCAGTTGCACGGTGCCGTGCAGACCCGTCTGCAGGAGACGGTTCGCGGCGATCTGCTGTGTGCGCTGCCGCGTCGCGCGACGAAACGTGTTGCGCTCGATCTCCGCGGTAAAACCCGCGTCTTCCGCACGGTAAGCGTAATGCGCCGCTCCGCTTTCATCGATGTCGATCTGCACGCGCGCGCTGCGTTCGCGCAATTGCGTGGCCGGCGTTCGCGCCAGCACGCCCTCGCCCACCAGCAGCACCGGCCTGTCCATCACGCTCGGCGGCAGATAACCGAAAGCGGTGCCGCCCGCCGTCGTATCCGCGTACAGCGACAGCTCAGGAATCCAGATAATCGCGTGATTGATCGCGCTCGAGCCGTAGCCCGGCACGTCCGGCAAACTGTAGTACGGACCGAGATTGAGCAGCACCGCCTCGCTGCCGATGCCGACCGCGGCCAGCAACGCGCCATACAGCGCGACATGGTCCTTGCAGTCGCCATAACGGTTGCGCAAAACGTCGATCGCCTTGTGCGGGATCGCCGCCGTTTCGCCAAGAAACAAGGCCACATAGCGGATATTCAAGCGCATCCAGTCGTACAGCAGCCGCGCTTTCTCGCGCGGGTCAGCCGTGCCGGCGCTCAGCGTTTGTGCGAGCCGGACGATGGCCGGATCGCCCGTCGTCGCGTCGATCGCGGGCCCGCGATATCGCGCGGCAAAGCTCGCGAAGTCCGGCACGGTGGATACCATCAGGCGGTCACCCCAGTTCGCGTAGCCGACCGCCCCCGCTTCGAGCGGCGCATACGGCCCGTGCTGATAGTCGAACTCGTAGCGGGTACGGCCGTTCGCCGTCACCGGCGGCACGGCGACGTAGCCGCGCGCATCGGCATATAGCGGCACATCGGCGGGCAGATCGAAAATCAGGCGCTGCATTTCGACGGGTTCGCGTGTCGGTTCGACGAGATACGCGAAGGTGCCCGCCTGCAACGGCTTCGTGCGGGTCTTGCGAAACGCCAGATGCACGCGCGAGCCCGGCTCCACGCCCGGGAAGATCACCGTGCGCAACACGCCGTCCTCGAAACTCGGCGCGCCTGCCGAGCGCGGCTCCTGCACGTCGCGGATCGCCTCCGGACCGACGGGATGCGCGACGCCACCCGGATCGATCGTTTCAGCGGCCAGCAACCGCACCTGCTCGATGTCCTTGTTGAACCACACGTAGCGTTGCGCGATATCGTCGACACCGCTCGTCGTGTCGGCGCGCATGACCGTGTCGTCGTGTTCCTCGATGGAGCCGTCTTTCTGGATCGTGAAGAGATGGACGTCGCGCTCGATCGTGGAGGGCGCGCGATCGTCGCCGGCTATGGTGGACGCGCTGTCGTCGGCCAAGGCGATGGCGGCCGGGCACGCGCCCAGCGCCAGACCGAAGAGCAGCCTGAGAAAAACCGCCATGCAGGCGATCTCGCGTCGGCACCGCCTCGCGCGCGGCCTCACTCCGTTTCGCCGAGTTGCCCGAGTAAAGCCTGCAAGCGCTCAACGTGTCTGAGCAGCAGGTGCCGATGTTTTTCGATCTGCTCCAGCCGACCCGCGAGGTCGGCGGAGATCGGGTCGTCGAGATCGCCGGCGGCGATCACCTCTTCCACCTTGGCGCGCATCGAAGCCAGTTCCACCGGCGCATGGCTCAGATGCCGCTCGAAACGCCGCACTTCCTGCATAGCCACGTCGCGCACTTTGCGAAAGTGCGCCTGCCGCCGATGCGTTTCGGCGTCGAGGATTTCTTCTTCGACCCGTTTGGCGGGTCCCGGCTGGCCGAAAATCGGCTCGGGCGGCCGCAACACCGTCTTCTTGCGCACCGGATGCGCGGTGCCGCGAAACCGCGCGAGCGGCTGCTCGTTATCGATCGCCTCACGCGCGTTGGGCGGTATGTCCTGCTCGGTGTGCGGCACGTTCATCCAGCCACCGGGCAAGCCGGTGACCGCTTCGATCCCGCGCACGAATTCCTCGCTGAATTCGCGCTGACCGGACAACATCAGTTTCAGGTAGCTCGCGGAGAAGGTCATCATGCGCGCAAGACGCGTCGCCGCACCGACCTCGCGGGTCAACAGCACCAGGTTCGCTCGCCAGACCGGGAGCAGCAATTCGTCGGAATCTTCCATCGCTGGGTCTTCCATCTTTTTGCCCGATGTAGAGATCACACGCATGGGCGCGTCATCGTTTTGAAAGGGTAGCCGCTACACCGCATGACGCGCAATCCCCGCATTCCATGGCGTGAGCGTCGATCTGTCGTAATTACACGCCACTGCGTGATGCGCGCCGTCACGCGGCAGCCACTGCCGGCGGCGGCGCGCGGTGGTCATCGTTGTGAATTGACACGTGCATTTGTCCAGCGTTCCGCCGCTCTCGACACGCAATGTGGCATGCTTGCCGGCGGTTGCGGCACGCCCCGTGCTTCAACGCTAATACCCCAACACCGATTTAAGGATTCTGTAATGAAAAAGATTGTTCTCACCATCGCCGCAGCCGTCGCCGCTCTGAGCGCCATCGCTCCCGCACAAGCGTATGAGCATCATCACCGCGAGTGCCACAAGGTGCACGTCCATCATCATTGGGAAAAGCGCTGCCACTAAGGGTGGTGCCTTGCCCTGACGGGCGCGGCACATCGTCGAGCCCCGCTTCAGGCGGGGCTTTTTTTCGCCGGCAGGTCGGGCCCGGCGCCATGCGCGTGCTCTACGTTCTGCGCGAAGACGGCGGCATGCAATCACGGACACATGCTGTTACACCTTTGCGGTGTCAGCCGACGCGGACACGGTCCTGCGCGATTTGCGCAGCACCGTGAACCGCATGGAAAAAGAAGGGCAGACTAGTGGCGACCACGCGGGCGTCATGCCGCCGCGACGATCTCCAATGCCTTGACGACGAGCGCCTCCAGCAAGGGCTCGACCTTCGCAGCCAGCGCTTCGTCGTACGCATACGGCATGTGCTCTTCCATATACGTGATCTGCGACAGTTCGAGTTGCAACGCATGCACGCCTTGCGACGGCTGCCCGTACTCGCGCGTGATATATCCGCCCTTGAAGCGCCCGTTGGCCACAGCCGAATAGCCGCCGGCATGTCGCCCGACGATGGCGGCCATTTCCTCGGCCAATCCCGCCACGGCGCTCGCGCCGTTGGCGGTGCCGAAGTTGAAATCGGGCAGACGTCCTTCGAAGAAACGCGGCACATGCGAACGGATCGAATGCGCCTCCCACAGCAACACCTTGCCGTGCTTCGCTTTGAGCGCCGCGAGTTCGCCTTGCAGCGCCTCGTGATACGGCTTCCAGTATGCGTCGCGACGACGCGCGACCTCGGCTTCGCCAGGCAGACGGCCGTCGGGATACAGCGGTTCCTTGTCGAACGTATCGACCGGCAACAGGCCGGTCGTGTCCTGGCCCGGGTAGAGGTTCGCGCCATCGGGCGGACGGTTCAGGTCGATCACATAACGCGCGTAGGTCGGCGAAAGAATCGACACACCCATGCGTTTTGCGAATGCATAGAGGCGGTCGAGGTGCCAGTCGCAATCGTCGGTGCGCTGCGCGACGGGTGTCATCGTCGCGGCGATGTCGGCGGGGATTTGCGTGCCCAGATGGGGAATCGAAATGAGGAGCGGCAGGCGTCCCTGATGCAGCGAGAAAACCGGCGTTGGGTTCGAAGCAGTCATGTCAGTCCGGAATCGATGAGGTCGAAGAATCAGTTCAGCAGATCATGCAAGGCGCGCTGGCGTGGACACTATTCGAGGAGGTCCGCGAGCGCCACGCGGTAGCGCGCGTACGCGCCCTCTTCGTCGCGATGCCGGCGATTGTCGACGACCTTGTCGCCGCCCGCATAGACATCGCGAATCGGCGTCTCGCCATGCTCGCAGAATACAACGCCCGAGAGCCACGCGTGCGGCGCATGCTCGGCGATGCTCGAATGATCCGCGTCGAGCACCAGCCAGTCGGCGCGGCGGCCCGCCTGCAACGCGCCGACCGCGCGACCCGTCGCGCCTGCGCCACCTTCGAGCGCGGCGCCGTACAGGCGGTCGGCAACATGCGTCGCCCGCGCCGACGCCAGCACGTTGCGCTGCCTGCGCGTGAGACGCTGGCCGTATTCGAGCAACCGCAATTCCGCGCGCCAATCGACGCCGATATGGCTATCCGAGCCCACGCCGATGCGCCCTTGCGCATCGAGATATTCCTGCGCGGGGAATATGCCGTCGCCGAGATTGGCCTCGGTCGTCAGGCAGAGCCCGGCAACCGCGCCGCTCCTCGCAAGCGCCAGCGTTTCGTTCGTATCGACGTGCGTGGCGTGCACGAGGCACCAGCGGCTGTCGACATCGAAACGATCGAGCAGCCATTGCACCGGACGCGCGCCTTCGGCTTCGAGGCACGCGTCGACTTCGGCGGTCTGTTCGGCAATGTGGATATGGACGGGCGCAGTGCCGTCGATGCCACCGAGCAGCGCGCGCAACGAATCCGCGGAGACCGCGCGCAGCGAATGCGGCGCCACGCCATAACGCAGCGCGGCGCTTTCAGGGCGCGCGGCGCGCAGCGTGCCGAGCAGATCGAGCAGACTCTCCGGCGTGTTGATGAAACGCCGCTGATCGTCGCGCGGCGCACGCGAGCCGAAGCCGCTGTACTGATACAGCACCGGCAGCATCGTCATGCCGATACCGCTCGCCGATGCCGCATCCACGACACGCTGCGCGAGTTCCGCCTGATTCGCATAGCGGCCGCCCTCGGGCGTGTGATGCACGTAATGGAACTCGCAGACCGACGTGTAGCCCGCCTTCAGCATTTCGACGTACAGCCACTGCGCGACGCTCGCCAGACCTTCCGGCGTGATGCGCGCGGCGAAGCGGTACATCAGATCGCGCCAGCTCCAGAAGTTGTCCGTGGCGCCCGCGCCGGAGGCGGCGCGATATTCGGTGAGGCCGGCCATCGCGCGCTGAAACGCGTGCGAATGAAGATTCGGCATGCCTGGCAATACCGGACCCGCGGCTTTCCGTACGCCGGCGGGCACGGTGGACGTGTCGGGCGTGACGGCCGTCAGCGTGCCGTTTGCGTCCCACTCCAGCAGCACGTTGCGCCGCCAGCCATCCGGCAGGTACGCGTGCTCGGCGAATAGCGCCTGATTCGCCTGCTTTGTTGATTGGGTCTGGGGTTGGGTCTGCGGTTGGGTCATCTCTCAGGTCCTAGCTCAATTCACGCCGCGTATAAACGGTCTCGCCCGCGCGCACGACTCGCGCGCACAACGGGCGTCCAATCCAGTAAGCCAGCTCGGCCAGCGAGTCGACCGACCACACCGCGAAATCGGCCGCGCGTCCGGCTTCCAGCGAGCCGTGCCGACCCGCCTTGCCGAGCGCGCGCGCCGCGTGCGACGTCACGCCTTGCAGCACTTCGGGCACCGTCATGCGGAACAGCGTGGTGGCCATGTTCATCATCAGCAGGAGCGACGTGGCGGGCGACGTGCCGGGGTTGCTGTCGGTCGAAATCGCGATCGGCACCTGATAGCGCCGCAGCAATTCCAGCGGCGGCAACTGCGTCTCGCGGATGAAGTAATACGCGCCCGGCAGCAGCACGGCCACCGTGCCGGCCTCTTTCATCGCGGCGACGCCGGCTTCGTCGAGAAATTCGAGGTGGTCGGCGGACAGCGCACGATGGCGCGCCGCGAGTGCCGTGCCGCCGCCGTTCGACAACTGCTCGGCATGCATTTTCACGGGCAGCTTGTAACGCTCCGCCGCCTTGAAGACACGCTCGCTTTGTTCCAGCGAAAACCCGATGCGTTCGCAGAACACGTCGACCGCGTCGACGAGACCTTCGTCCGCAAGCGCGGGCAGCATGCTGTTGCACACTTCGTCGATATACGCGTCGGCGCGGCCGGCGAACTCCGGCGGCAACGCATGCGCGCCGAGAAACGTCGTGTAGACCGTCACCGGATAGCGCTCGCCCAACTGGCGCGCGACACGCAGCATCTTGCGCTCGCTGGCGAGATCGAGGCCATAGCCGGATTTGATCTCGACGGCGGTCACGCCTTCGGCAAGCAAGGGTTCGAGCCGCGCGGCCGACTGCCGCAGCAGCGAGGCTTCGTCCGCGGCACGCGTGGCGCGCACCGTGGAGACGATGCCGCCACCCTGGCGCGCGATTTCTTCGTAGCTGACGCCCGCGAGGCGCTGCGCGAATTCGTCCGCGCGCTGTCCGCCGTACACGAGGTGCGTATGACAATCGACGAGACCCGGCGTCACCCACGCGCCATACAGATCTTCGCGTGGCCATGCGGCGTAGTCGGCGGGTAATCCGGAGGCCGCGCCAAGCCACACGATCGTGCCGTTTTCGACGGCGATCGCGGCATCGGGCAGCGTGTGTTGTGGATCGCCCTGTGGGCAGAGTTTCAGGTGATGCCAGACGGTTTGCTTCATCGCGTGCTCTTTGCAGCTTGTTGCGTGTCTGTGGTGGTCCGCGTGCGTGCGCCGTGACGGCGCTGGGCGCGCACGCGAATCGTCGTCATGGTTGTGCGTAGCGGATGCTGACCGCGAGCAACGCGCCCTCGCCTTCCACCCTGCACGACAGCGCGCTTGGCGTATCGATGCGCAGCGTGTCGCCGGCTTCGAGCGGCAGCGCTCGCGCTTCGCCCGGTGTGATCCGCACGGCGCCCTGCGCGCAGTACAGCAGGACCACGTCCTCGGACAGCGTGCGTTGCCCTGCGCCGCGCCACACATCCACTTCACCCCGAGCCGCGTCGCGACGCACCATCAGGTTGAAGTCGCGCGTCGCGCCGTCGACGAGGCGCGCGTCGATATGCGCCTCGCCGGTGAAGCGGGCCACGTCGAGCGCCTGCGTCAACGCGTGCGTCTTCACGCCCTGCGCGCCGTCCGCTTCATCGAGCAGCATGCCCGCGCCCGACAACAACACGAGTGTGCGATCAATGCCGGCAAAGCGAGAGAACGGCCCGGCTTGCGCGACATCGGCGACGCTCACGCGCCACACGAACGTATCGAGCCCCGCGCCTTGCGGAACAGCCGCCACTTCGCGCGTGACGCCGCCGCCGTTCTTCCACGGCGCCGCCACGAGTTCGGCGCCGCGAATCAGCGTGACGGTTGCGCCGCCGCCGACAGGCGTACCGTGAAGCGCCACGATCAGCGGCCCAGCATCGGCAGATTGAGCCCTGCCTCGCGCGCCGTTTGCTGCGCGAGCTCATAACCCGCATCCGCGTGACGCATCACGCCGGTGGCCGGATCGTTGAACAGCACGCGGCCGAGGCGCGCTTTCGCCGCATCCGTGCCGTCCGCGACGATCACGACGCCCGAGTGCTGGCTAAAGCCCATGCCGACCCCGCCGCCATGATGCAGCGACACCCACGAGGCGCCCCCCGCCGTGTTCAGCAGTGCGTTGAGCAGCGGCCAGTCGCTGACCGCGTCCGAGCCGTCCTTCATCGATTCGGTTTCGCGATTCGGGCTCGCCACCGAACCGGTGTCGAGGTGATCGCGGCCGATCACGATCGGCGCCTTCAGTTCGCCGTTCCTGACCATTTCGTTGAACGCCTGGCCCAGACGATAGCGATCCTTCACGCCGACCCAGCAGATCCGCGCCGGCAAGCCCTGGAACGCGATGCGTTCGCGCGCCATGTCGAGCCAGTTGTGCAGATGCGGATCGTCGGGGATCAGTTCCTTGACCTTCGCATCGGTCTTGTAGATATCCTCGGGATCGCCCGACAGCGCAACCCAGCGGAACGGGCCCTTGCCTTCGCAGAAGAGCGGGCGGATATACGCCGGCACGAAGCCCGGGAAATCGAAAGCGTTTTCCACGCCCATTTCCAGCGCCATCTGGCGGATGTTGTTGCCGTAGTCGAGCGTGGCGGCGCCGCGTTCCTGCAGCGTCAGCATGGCTTGAACCTGCTTCGCCATCGACTGCTTGGCCGGCAGGATGATCGAATCCGGCGCGGTCTTCATACGCTCACGCCAGTCTTCGACGCTCCAGCCTTGCGGCAGGTAGCCGTGAATCGGATCGTGCGCGCTGGTCTGATCGGTCACGCAATCCGGCGTGATGCCGCGCGTCACGCATTCGGCGAACACGTCGGCGGCATTGCCCAGCAGGCCGATCGACACCGGCTTGCCGGCCTGCTTCGCTTCGTCGAGCATGGCGAGCGCTTCGTCGAGCGTCTTCGCTTTTTTATCGACGTAGCGCGTCTTCAGACGGAAATCGATGCGCGTCTCGTCGCATTCCACCGCGATCATCGAAAAACCGGCCATGGTGGCCGCGAGCGGTTGCGCGCCGCCCATGCCGCCCAGACCGCCGGTCAGGATCCAGCGACCCTTCGGCTCGCCGTTGAAGTGCTGATTCGCCACCGAGAAGAACGTTTCGTAGGTGCCCTGCACGATGCCCTGGCTGCCGATGTAAATCCAGCTGCCCGCCGTCATCTGACCGTACATCATCAGGCCCTTGCGATCGAGTTCGTGGAAATGTTCCCACGTCGCCCAATGCGGCACCAGATTCGAATTCGCCAGCAGCACGCGCGGCGCGTCGGCATGCGTGCGGAATACGCCGACCGGCTTGCCCGATTGAATCAGCAGCGTTTCGTCTTCGTTCAGGTCCTTCAGCGACTTGAGAATCTGGTCGAAGCAATCCCAGTTGCGCGCGGCGCGGCCAATGCCGCCGTACACGACGAGCGCATGCGGATGCTCGGCGACTTCCGGATCCAGGTTGTTCTGGATCATCCGGTACGCGGCTTCCGCAATCCAGGTCTTGCAGGTCTTCTCCGCGCCGCGCGGCGCGCGGATGGTGCGAGTGGGATCGAGACGCGGGTCGATGTGTTTCGGGTTGTTCATGATGGCCCTCGGAATGCCTGAAGATGGTCGAAAAAGATTCGGAATCGGAAAAGACGGCTGTATTAGAAGTGTCCGGTGAAGCGATAACGGCTGCCGGGATGCCACAGATTGGCGATCGAAGCGACCTGGCTTTGCGACCACGTGCGCCGATGCAGCACGAGGCACGGCTCCAGTTCGTCCATGGTCAGCAACTCGCGTGTATCGCCGTCGGCGGCGAGCGCCTCGATGCGGTACTCGACCCGCTGCAACGGCGCCACGCGCACGAGATACTGGTTCGGCGTGGTGTTGGTGAAGTCCTGCAGCGCATATTCAGGCGCGACCGCCGGATTGACCCAGCGCTCTTCGAGCTGCACCGGCTCGTCGTTTTCGAAATGCAGCACACGCGAATGAAACACCGGGCTGCCCGCGCTCACCTGCATTTCCTCGGCGAGCGCTTCGTCAGCGATGCTCGCGCCGATATGCAGCACGTTCGCCTGATAACGATGACCGCGCGCGACGATTTCGTCGGAGATACTGCGGATCGCCACCAGCGTCGATTCGTACTTGGGACGGGCCACGAAAGTCCCCGACCCTTGCACACGCGTGAGCACCTGCTCCGAAGTCAACTCGCGCAACGCGCGGTTGACCGTCATGCGCGCGACGTTGAATTCGCGCGCGAGCTCGTTTTCGGAGGGCACCTGGTCGCCTTCAGCCCACTCGCCCGCATGGATGCGCGCGAGGATGAAGTCCTTGATGCCCTGATAGGCCGGTGCGTTCATTGGCTTGACGGACGTGCGTGAAACTTACTGTTCGGACACGAAGGAGAACGGGCTCAGCTTCGCGATCGTGCCGTTCTGCACGAGCCGCGTGACCGCCGCGATATCCGGTGCGAAGTAGTGATCGAGCTCGTAATGCGCGACGTCCTTGCGCACGGCGTCCATCACTTTCTGCAGGCTCGGGCTGGTCTTGTGCGGCGCGCGCAGATCGACGCCTTGCGCGGCGGCGAGCAACTCGATCGACAGAATGTTCGCGGTGTTTTCAGCAATATCGCCGAGCTTGCGCGCGGCGAACGTCGCCATCGACACGTGGTCTTCCTGGTTCGCGGACGTGGGCAGCGAGTCGACCGATGCCGGGTGCGCGAGGGTCTTGTTTTCCGAAGCGAGCGCGGCCGCCGTGACGTGAGCGATCATGAAGCCCGAGTTCACCCCGCCGTCGCGCACGAGGAACGGCGGCAAGCCCGACAGCGTCGCGTCGATCAGCAGCGCGATGCGGCGTTCGGCCAGCGCGCCGATTTCGGCTGCGGCGAGCGCGAGGTTATCGGCCGCGAAAGCGACCGGCTCCGCATGGAAATTGCCGCCCGACAGCACTTCGCCGGTGTCGGGGAAAATCAGCGGGTTGTCGGAGACGGCGTTCGCTTCGAGCAGCAGCACGTCGGCGGCGTGGCGCATCTGGTCCAGACACGCGCCCATCACCTGCGGCTGACAGCGCAGGCTGTACGGGTCCTGCACCTTGTCGCAATCGGCGTGCGAGACGTTGATCGCCGAGCCTTGCAACAGCGAGCGGTACGCCGCTGCCGCGTCGATCTGACCTTGGTGGCCGCGCAACTCGTGAATGCGCGCATCGAACGGCTTGACCGAACCCATTGCCGCATCCACCGACAACGCGCCCGCCACCAGCGCCGTGCGGTACAGGTCTTCGATGGCGAACATGTTGTAGAGCGCGAGCGCGGTGGAAGCCTGCGTGCCGTTCAGCAGCGCCAGGCCTTCCTTGGCTTGGAGCGTGAGCGGCTTGAGGCCGACGAGCGCGAGACCCTCGGTGGCCGGGATGCGCTCGCCCTTCGCGAACACTTCGCCGACACCGAGCAGCGTCGCCGACATATGCGCGAGCGGCGCGAGGTCGCCCGATGCGCCGACCGAACCCTTGACCGGAATCACCGGCAGCACGTCGGCGTTGTACAGGGTGATCAGCGCTTCCATCACTTCGCGGCGAATGCCCGAATGGCCGCGGCCGAGGCTCGAGAGCTTCAGCGCGATCAGCAGGCGCACGACCGGACGCGACATCGGCTCACCCACGCCCACGGCGTGCGAGAGCACCAGATTGCGCTGCAGCAGTTCGAGCTGGTCGTGCGGAATATGCGTGCTGGCGAGGCGCCCAAAGCCCGTGTTGATGCCGTAGGCCGGCTCGCCCTTCGCGGCGATATCGGCGACGGCTTGCGCGCAGGCGTCTATCGCGGCATGGCTGGCGGGATCGAGTTGCAGCGCGACGTGTTCGCGTGCGATCTGGCGCAGTTGCGGGAGAGTCAGGTGGCCGGGCTTCAGATTCATCATGGTTGTCGTCCTGTCTATACAATTTCAGAGAAGTCTAGCGGCGTCGGCTTGTATATACAACTTGTTTTTGGAGATTTCTGCCTAGGGGTTTCCATTAGGGCTAGATGCATACCCGGCTTGGATCTTGCCCATGCGAGGACTCCCCACGCCAGCGCACCGGGCATCGCATCGCCGTTGTCGCACGCCCAACTTGTATATACACGTCCAAAATGGCAGGCGCCAAACGGACAAAAAGATTTCGCCCGGATGCGGCGATGGCTGCGGGTCCATAAGAGCGTTATAGGCGAGGCTGCTGACCACGCAAAAAAGCCCGCGGACTCCGGCAAGCCGCGGGCTTCGTTTCGGCGAATCAGGAGGAAGGCTGCGGCTAAAGCTTCACGCGCGCCGCGATAAAGTCCAGAAAGCACTGCACGCGCCCCGCCAGCGACGCGCTCTGGTAGTACACCGCGCTTACCCGTTGCCGCTCATCCACCAGCACATTGCCGAGAATCGGCACGAGACGCTTCTCGCGCACGTCCGCCGCGCACATGAAGTCGGCCAGACACGCGATGCCCCATCCCGACAACGCCAGTTGCCGCAACGTCTCGCCACTTGACGCGGTGATCGCCGGCTCGATCTTCAGCGTTTCGACGCCGCCCTTGCGCCCTTCCCGCAACGGCCAGCGATTCAGATGCTCCGGCGCCGTGAAGCCGATCAGCCGATGCTCGCGCAACGCTTCCACCGATCTGGGCTCGCCATATTCGGCCAGATACGCCGGGCTCGCGAGCACCCGCAGCTTGCTGGTGCCCAACGCACGCGCATGCAAGGTCGAATCCTGCAACTCGCCGATGCGGATCGCGATATCCACCTTCTGCTCCAGCAGATCCACGATCCGTTCGTTGCTGGTCAACTCCAGCCTGATCTCCGGATACAGCGCGGAAAACGCCGTCATATGCGGGGCCACGCAATGCAGCATGAAGGGCGACGCCGCATCGACGCGCAAGCGACCCGAGGGCCGCTCGCGGCCGCGCGTAACGGACTCCTCGGCCTCTTCCATCGCGTGCAGAATGGCCCGGGCGCGCTGCAGGAAGGTCTCGCCCTCTTCGGTGAGTTGCAGACGGCGCGTCGTGCGGCGCACCAGCGCGGTATCGAGTTTCTTTTCGAGGCGCGTGAGCGCGCGGCTCACGCCGGAGACCGTTTGGCTCAATTTCTCCGCAGCCGCGGTGATCGAGCCGCTGTCGATCACCGTGACGAACACCAGCAACTCATCGGTCGAAGTTTTCATTGTTGATTTCAAATCAAGTTTGATTTGAGACTAACACGCTTTTTGCGAGAATCAAGACGGCGGATACTGCGTGCATGTCATCGTGTTTCTCACCAAGGAGAACGACTTGAAGATTTTCGTCACAGGTGCAAGCGGTTTTATCGGCGGCTCCATCGCAGCGCATCTCGCGCGCGCCGGCCACGCCGTGCGCGGTTTGATCCGCAACCCCGAACATAGCGCCGAGCTGCAACGGCTCGGTATCGAACCCGTGATCGGCACGCTCGACGACCGCGCGCTGCTGATCGCCGAGGCAAAAGCCGCCGACGCCGTCATCAACGCCGCGAGCAGCGACCATGAAGGCGCGGTGAAAGCGCTGATCGAAGGGCTCGCCGGGTCCGGCAAAACGTTTCTGCATACGAGCGGTTCGAGCATCGTCGGCGATGCGTCGGGCGGCGAAGCGGGTCAGGCGCGCATCTATCACGAAGACGCGCTGCCCAAGCCGACCGTCGACAAGGCCGCGCGCGTGGCCATCGATCAACTCGTGCTCGACGCCGCGCAGCAGAACATCCGTTCGGCCGTTCTGTGCAACACGCTGATCTACGGCCACGGCGCGGTGCCCGGCAGTGCCAGCGTGCAATTGCCGCGCCTCGTGCGTCAGGCGCAGAAGAGCGGCGTGGTGCGCCATGTGGGCAGCGGCGGCAACATCTGGTCGAACGTGCATATCGACGACGTCGCCGAACTGTATCGCCTTGCTCTCGAGAAAACGCCGGCCGGCACGTTCTACTTCGTCGAAAGCGGCGAGGCGTCGTTCCGCGAAATGAGCGCCGCGATTGCGCGCGCGATGAAGCTCGGCGAACCGCAAGACTGGCCGCTCGAAGAAGCGCAGAAGGAATGGGGCTACGAAATGGCTTCGTATGGGCTCGGCTCGAACAGCCGCGTGCGCGGTGAGCGCGCCCGCAAGCTGCTCGGCTGGCAACCGAAGCGCACCTCCGTGATCGACTGGGTCGAGCACGACATGCTGACGCCGCAGGAAGCCGCCTCCGAAGCGTAAGCACTGTAAGCGCCGCCGTTGCGAATCCGTAAGCTCCGCTCGATAGAATCGCGCTCACCTGATCGCGCGATTCGACAGTCCGCGTCGCGCATGAGCCCGGATTTGATCGATGAATATGGCGCTGAATTTCGATTGGCTGACCAATCTGCTGGCGATTCTTTTCGTCGTAGCGTGCCTTTATGATGCACGCTACGACGAATACGGCACGTTGACGCTGTCGGCGGCCGTGATGGGGCTCGTCGTGATGGCGATCGAAGTTTTCCTCAAGCCCGCCTTCGACATGTCGCTTTGAAGCGTCGTCGCCTCGAGTGCGACGACGCGCCTGGCAGGTTCATCTCCCCCACGGCTGCGCTCACAACGAGCGCGCACCGTTGCATCACACCGCGACTTCCGGCGGCGCCTGGCGAAAACAGCGTGTGATCCAGCCGAGATAGCACAAGCCCAGCACGAACCACACCGCGCCGAGCACCAACGCGGTCCTCTCCAGACTCACCAGCAGCCACACGTCCGCGAGCGCGCCGGCCAACGGCAGCAGCAGCCCGCCGATCACGCCTATCGCCTTCGCACTCCCCTTCGCATTGAAGAACTGACGGATCACGCACAGATTGACGGCCGTGAACGCAAGGAACGCGCCGAAGTTGATGAACGAGGTCGAAGTCGCCACGTCGAGCTTCAAGGCGACGAGACCGACGGCGCCCGCAATCGCGATGTTCAGCGCCGGCGTCTTGAACTTCGGATGCACGAAACCGAAGATGCGTTTGGGCAGCACTTCGTCACGGCCCATCGCATACAGCAGACGTCCCACGCTCGCTTGCGCCGAAATGCCCGAGGCGAACTGCGCGAGGATCAGGCCCGCCAGAAACACCGTGACGAAAATATCGCCGCCCACTTTGCGCGCGACTTCGAACGCCGCCGAATCCGGGTCCTTGAATACCGCGCCCGGATGCGCCAACTGCACCGTGTACGCCGCGATCACGAAGATCGCGCCGCCAATCAGCGCGATCAGCACGATGGCGCGCGGCATGGTCTTTTCAGGGGCGATGGTTTCTTCGGTCAGTGTCGAGACCGCGTCGAAGCCGAGATACGAATACGCGGCGATCGCGGCGCCCGCCATCGTCGCCGAGAACGGCACGTGCGGCTTGAAGAACGGCTCGGCCGACACGAGACCGCCGGGTCCGGCGGCCGCCGTCACATAGTGGCAGCACAGCACGACGAACAACGCGACGATCGCCAGTTGCACCACCATCAGCACGATGTTGAACCGGTTCGCGAGTTCAATGCCGAGAATGTTCAGCGCACTCGTCAGCACGATGAATGCGACGATCCAGATCCAGCCCGGCACGTGCGGAAAAGCCGCGCTCAGATAGGCCGCGCCGATCAGCCAGATCACCATTGGCAGGAAGAAATAATCGAGCAAGGTGGCCCAGCCGATCATGAAACCGAGATGCGGATTGAAGGTCTTGCGCGTGTACGTGTAGGCCGAACCGGCCACCGGGAATAGCCGCGCCAGCTTGCCGTAGCTGAGCGCGGTGAACACGATTGCAATCAGCGCGATCAGATAAGACAGCGACGCGGTATCCTGGCTGGCGCTCGCCAGCACCCCATAGGTCCCGTAGACGATCAGCGGCGCCATATAGGCAAGGCCGAACAGCAGGACCGACGGCAGGCCGAGCGTGCGCTTCAGATGCGCGCTGCGTGAGGCCGCGGGTTCGGCGGCGGATGGTGAAGTCATACGGTGTCTCCTCTTGCGAATGGGCGAGCATCGTCCCGGGCGCGGCATGGCGCGCCCCGGTCGAGCCGGGTCGATCGGATTGGCTGACAGCGCGATTCGCGCCGCCGGTCTTTGCCTGATGTGCCGCGCTGATACGCGCCGTCAAGGCGGCGTATCAGCCCGGCCGTCTCTCTGCCTGAAGGTTCGCTTCAGCGTGTGCGAATCACGCGCGCACGTTGGCCGTGCGCGCCGTCTTCGGTGGCCAGATCGAGCGCTATGCGGGCGTCGTGCAGGTAACGGTAGTGTTCGCGCGCGCCTTCGAGGCGCGCGCGCTCCAGTGTCGCGCGCAGCACGGTTTCCTGCTGGCCCGCGTCGCACACTACGTCGCCGAATGGATCGATCAGCGCCGATTCGCCGGGAAACGTGAGGTTGTCGTCGCCGGAACCGATGCGATTGACGAGCGCCGCGAACATCTGGTTTTCCATGGCGCGCGCCACGATGGCCCGGCGATGCACCGGCCCGAACGGGTCCATGTTGCCGTTGGTCACGATCAGCAGATCGGCGCCCAGCGAGGCGACCGCGCGCGCCGTTTCGGGAAATTCAATGTCGTAGCAGATCAGCAGACCGACGGTCATGCCTTTGAAGCTGCATACTTCGTAACGCTCGCCCGGCTCGAACACGCCAACGTCCGACGCCCACAGGTGAGTCTTGCGATAGCGCAGCGCGATTTCGCCGCGTTCGTCGATCAACACGGTGGTGTTGAAAAAGCGGCTGCCGTCGCGCTCGGCGAGACCAACCGCAACCGCCACGCGCGCCTCACGCGCCGCGTTGCGTACCGCGGTTAGCGAAGGACCGTCGAGCGTTTCCGCCACGTCGGCAACGTTATGCCGCGTCGGGAAGCCTGACAGCGTGGTTTCGGGAAACACGATCAGATCGGTTTGTGCCGCACGCTGACCGATGATTTGCAGCACGCGTTGCACATTCGCGCCGCTGACGCCCGCGGCGCCGTCCACGATCGGAATCTGCGCCAGTTCAAGTTGAAGCATTCTGTCTCCTGTCGACCAGAGTTAGCGCTTTAGCGGTTACTCTGGTCCCATGCAAAGGCGGTCGACCAGAGTTAGCGCTTTAGCGGTTATTCTGGTCCCATGCCAAAGCCCATGCAAAGCACTTACTGCAGTCCCCTGCACTTTGGTTGCTATTCATACCGGACCACTTCGCGCCCGGCAACTGCCGTTCCCGGCCACCCTGCGATCACGTTGGGCCTATTATTACCAGACATATTTTTGTCCGTAATTACCCTGCTGGGTTACCCTCATCGGAGCACGCATGGAACTCGAATGGCGCGATCTGGCCTTTCATCGCGAGATCGGCGCGGTTATCGAAGCGCTCGATAGCGCGCAATTCTGGACTCGCCTCACGCGCGCACTCGAACGGTATGTCGCCTTCGACAACTGGGTCGCGTTGCGCTTCACGACGGGCGAGGCGCCGCTCGTGTGCGCCGAATCGCCGATGCCCGACGGCACCGTGGACACGATGTTCCAGGATTATCTGGCCGCGCTCTATCAACTCGATCCGTTCTATATCGCCGCCACCGAGAAGCCCGCGTCGGGCTTCGTCACGCTGGCCGATGTCGCGCCCGACAACTTCTCGATGACCGATTACTACCAGCGATACTTCCAGAAGAACATTGTCGGCGACGAGGTGCATTTCAACTACATGATCGACGCGCGGCATACGCTCGCCTTTTCGCTGGGCGCGACGCATCGCTATGCGGAGCGCGATCTGGCGGTGCTCGCGCTGTCCGCGCCGTGGGTGATCGCGCTTTTGCGGCAACGCTTGCCCTACGAGACATTCGACGCAGCGCGGCCGGCCTTGAACGAAGCGCCCCCCTTAACGGTGACGGAATCACCCGCCGCCACCGACGCCCCCGCCTATGCCGCGCGCTTCGAACAGGTCGCGTCCGCGGGCGGCCGCGCGTCGCTCACCGCGCGCGAAGTGGAAGTGGCCATGCTCACCTTGAGCGGATTTTCGACGCGCGCGATCGCGGAGAAACTGACGATCTCCTTCGAGACCGTGCGCGCGCACAAGAAGCACATCTACACGAAGCTGAACGTCAGTTCACAGTCGGAGCTGTTCGCACTGTTCTATGAAGCGGGACGCCAGGGCGCATGACGTCCCGCTTTTTTCTCGCCGGATCGCGTCAACCCGTTTCTATCAGGAGCCGCACGCGGCGCAACCGCCTTGCGTGGTTTCTTCATAGCGGTCGTGATGCCTGACCCAGTCGGTCAGATTGCTGTCTTCATTGCGGCCCTTCGGCGTAACGTCGAGATGCGCGTAGGTATTGATGAAGCGTTCGTCACCGCGTCCATAGCAGGAATACGTGTGATACACGTCGCCTTGTTCGTCCTTGTAGAACACGCTGTGGCCGTGTTGTTCGTCGATGCCGACGTCATCCTCAGTGAAGTTGTAGAACGCCTTCCTGCTTGCCAGCTCTTCGGGCGTGAACGACACGTGATAGTCGAAATTGAAATCACTGCCGTTCGACGACACCCACGGAAAGGTCCAGCCCATGCGTTTCCTGAAAGCCTCGATCTTCGCAAGCGGCGCGCGCGACACCGTCACGTACGAGACGTCGTGATGTTCGAGATGCGTGACGATCCCGGTCATGTGATCCGACAGAAACGAGCAGCCGACGCAGCCCTCTTCCCAATCCGGGCCGAGCATGAAGTGATAGACGATCAACTGGCTGCGCCCGTCGAACAGATCGGCCAGCGTCTTGCGGCCCTGCGGCGTATCGAACGTGTAGGTCTTGTCGACCTTGACCCACGGCAGCGCGCGACGTTTGCGCGCAAGTTCGTCGCCGGCGCGCATATGCGCCTTTTCTTCAGCTAACAATGCCCGGCTGGCAGCCAGCCATTCCTCTTGAGAACCAGTACGGTGTTGCGGTTCCATCTGCGTCTCCTTTGCCTGCATCGCGCAGGCCAATCAGCGCGCCCCGCGGGAAGCCCCCGCGGGGACATGCACACCATTCAGGCCACGTAGCGTTCCAGCGAATCGATCCCATCGGTCCAGCCGCGGCGATGATCTTCGCGCTGGGCGTCGTCGGCAAGACGTTCGTGTGTGAGCGTGAGCCACGTGCCATCGCCGTCCGGTTCCAGCAGCAGCGTGACCTGCGATTCATGCTCCGGGCTATAGCGCCATACCCACGTGAAGACGAGCTTGCGGTCGGGCACCACCTCCAGATACTGGCCGTTGACCTCGACTTCGTTGCCGTCCGGCTTGCGATATACGATCGCGTAACGCCCGTCGACGCGCACATCCAGTTCCACACGCACCACGTCGGCGCCGCCCGGATGCATCCACGTCATGAATTGCGCCGGTTCCGTCCAGGCGCGGAAGACTTTGGCGGGCGCGGCGTTGAGACGCCGCTGGAGGGTGAGGCTGGGCTGGGCGGACATGGGGCTTGCTCCTCTTCGACGAAAGCGGCCAGACGATCGAGTGATTCGGACCAGAAGCGCTGATAGCGGCCGAGCCACTCCATGGCTTCCTCCATCGGCCCGGCGCACAGGCGGCAAGCCACCGTGCGGCCGGTTTTGCTGCGCGTGATGAGACCCGCCTCTGACAGCACGTCGAGGTGCTTCATCACTGCGGGCAAGGACATCGCAAACGGCTCGGCGAGTTCGCTGACCGATAGATCGTTCGCCGACAGACGCGCGAGCAACGCCCGCCGTGTCGGGTCGGACAGCGCGGCAAACGTGCGATTCAGCAATGCTTCATTAAACTTAACCATAAGGTTAAGTATAGAAACGAAGCGTGGGATGTCAAGGACGGGCCGGCACTTTCGCAAAGCGCGCCGCACCCCGCGCGAGGGGCGCGGCAAAAAGATACGCGGCGCGCCGCAGATGAAACCTGCAACGCGCCGCGTCAAGGTGGAGAACAACCGACTACAGGCTCGAGCAAAGCGGCCAATGTCGCGCCACCCGGCCCTCGCTTTCCAGCAAAGATCCGATAGATTCAAACCCGGGCGTCGGCAACGTCCGAGCCCATTCCCGCTGCGATCAGATCGCCCAGCCGCCGAGATAGAAACCCACCAGCACGATCGCGATGACAACCGTGCCCACGTTCAGCTTGCGATATTCGCCGCTCACCACGCGGCCGATCACCAGCGTCGCGAAGCCGAGCATGATGCCCGTCACGATGTTGGCGGTCAGCACGATGAACACCGCGCACATCAGACCGGACATCGAGTCCACCATGTCGTCCATATGCAGCTTGCTGACGTTCGAGAGCATCAGCAGACCGACGTACATCAGCGCGGGAGCCGTCGCATACGAAGGCACGAGGCCCGCGAGCGGCGAGAAGAACATCACCACGAGGAACAGCAGACCGACCACCGCTGCCGCCATGCCGGTCTTCGCGCCTGCCGCCACGCCCACCGTCGATTCGATATATGCCGCCGCCGGCGCGCCGCCCAGCAGCCCCGAGAAAATCGAGCTCAGCGAGTCGGCCGTCAAGGCGCGGCCACCGTTGATGATGCGGCCGTTTTCATCGAGTTGCCCGGCTTGTCCCGCGACGGCGCGGATCGTGCCCGTGGCGTCGAACACCGCGGTCATCACGAGGGCCAGCACGCTCGGCAGGACGGCCATCGACAGCGCGCCCTTAATGTCCATCGCGCCGATCAGCGACGCGTGACCCGGCGCGCTCAGCGACGGCACGGCGAACACGCCGTGGAACGACACGGCCGGATCGATGACGAGCGCGATCGCCGAAATCGCCACGATCACGATCAGGATCGAGCCCGGCACGCGGCGGCGCACCAGACCGAAGATAGCCGCGAGTCCCGCCACCGACATCAGGGCCGGCAACGCCGTGATATTGCCGAGCGACACCGGCAAACCGGCGCCGGGATTCTTCACGACGAGACCGACGTCGTTCGCGGCGATCAGCAGCAGAAAGAGGCCAATGCCGATTCCCGTGCCGTGCGCGATGCCGGTCGGCAGATTGCGCAGAATCCACGAACGCACGCCCGTCACCGAGATCGCGGTGAACACCACGCCCATCAGGAACACCGCGCCGAGCGCGACGTTCGGCTGCAGGCCCTTGCCGAGCACGAGGCCGAACGCGGTGAATGCCGTCAGCGAAATCGCGCAGCCGATCGCGATCGGCAAACGCGCCCACACGCCCATCAGCAGCGAGCCGAAGGCCGTGGTCAGACACACGGCGACGAACACCGCACTCGTGTCGAAGCCCGCCTTGCCGAACATGCCCGGCACGACGAACACGGAATAGACCATCGCGAGGAAGGTCGTGATACCCGCGACGATCTCCTGACGCTGCGAGCTGCCGCGTGAAGAGATTTCGAAGTAGCGGTCGAGAAAACCCTTTCCGTCGAATGATTCGGCGCCGACTTCGGAAATCGGTTGGGCGTGGGGTTCCATCATGATGAGTGCCTCCTTTATCAGCGTGCTGAAACGGCCGTCGATACGGCCGCCATCAGGTTCGTCTCGTTGCGTTTGGTTTAGTGTGGTTGCGGTCTTTTTTTGCTGTCTCGAAATGTAGGGCAACACAAATATGTCTCCCATCGCATGAATGGCATGCCCGACATGTCGCGACGCTTATATCGTTTAAGGGACGCCAGACCAGCTCGACGGCCCGCGCGTTTACACCTACGGTTTGCCACGAAGATATGAAAGGGTTTTGAGAGATTCGACGCGTGTCGATCGGCCTCAATCGACCGCGGCCGGGTACCGAAGCGGCAGAGCGCGGCATGAACCATGCTTGGGGCAACCTGTCAGACTGCCTGCGAAACCGGAGCCGCCCAACGTCGCGGGTTACACTCTGGCCCGTACCTGTCTTAACTGCGGCGGCCCACTGCGGCCGTCCGCACCGGCCCTTGGAGTCCTTCTTGATGAGCGGCGGTTTCTCGCGTCCTGCCTGGCGTCACTTGCTTCTTGCTGTGTTCGCTCTGTTCGCGCTGTCTGGTTGCAGCAGCCTGTTGTGGGGCCCGCAGCAGGCGCCGATCGTCGATGCCACGGTGATGCCCGTCGAGCCCGCCAGCGCGCCGGTGGCCGCGTCCGCGCCCGAACCGGTCGAGACCGAAGCAGCCGAACCCGAGCAGCCGAGAAAGCCGAAGAAACCGGTCGTCAAGCCGCACAAGGTCGAGCCTCCGCCGCCCGTCGTCGCGCCCGCGCCGCCGCCTCCGCCGCCCCCGCCGCTGATCGTGCTGCGTACGATCGAGCGCAGCGAGGCGCGCGCGCTGCTCGATAGCGAAGTGCAGAAGCCCGATGGCAAAGTGGTCGGACGCGCGGTCGATCTGATCGCGGACGCCGGCGGCAAGCCGCGTGAAATGGTCGTGAATCTGCAGGGGTTCCTCGGTGTGGGCGACCGCAAGGTGAACTTCCCGTGGAGCTCGTTCCGCTTCACGCCGTCTGCGAAAACCGCGCCTATCACGCTCACCGTTGCCGCGATTCCGGCGAACGCGGCCAGATCCGCCGCGCCCGCGTTGCAATTGCCGCTGATCGACGCCACCGTCGAGCGCTCGAACGGCGCCAAGGTCGGCCGCGTGATCGACGTGCTGATCGACGCCAACGCGCAACCGCAGGCGGTCGTGCTCGACGTCAACGGCATGGTCAGCACCGAGCGGCGCACGATTGCCGCCAGCTGGTCGGCGCTGCGGTTCATCACCAAAGACAAGGCGTTGCATCCGCTGCTCGAGTTGAGCGATGCGCAGATCAATGCGTCGCCGCCTTATGCGAACGACAAGCCGATCCGCGCGGTGTCGCCGGCGCCGCCTCCCGCGCCAGCGCCAGCGCCAGCGCCCGCTCCTGCTTCCGCGCCCGCCGCCGTTGCGGCGCCTGCCGCCGCGGCTACGACCACGGCGGTTTCCAACGCGCGGGCGGCCCGATGACCGGCCGCACTCTGGTAACGGCGCGCAGCTTGCGCGCGCTCGATTGGCTGAATTTCTTCGTCGCCAACGTGCAAACAGGTTTTGGACCGTTCATCGCGTCCTATCTCGCCTCGCATAAGTGGACGCAGGGCGAGATCGGCATGGCGCTCTCGGTGGGTACGATCAGCGCGATGGTGAGCCAGGTGCCGGGCGGCGCCGCCGTCGACGCGTTGCGCAACAAGAAAGGCGCGGCGGCCTGGGCGATCATCGCAATCATCTTGAGCGCGGTACTGCTGGCCGTCAGTCCGACGGTGCTGCCGGTGATCGCCGCCGAGGTGTTTCACGGCTTCGCGAGCTGCATGCTGACCCCGGCGCTCGCCGCGATTTCGTTCGCGCTGGTGGGACGGGCGAATCTCGGCGACCGGCTCGGGCGCAATGCGCGCTGGGCGTCGATCGGCAGCGCGGTTGCCGCCGGCCTGATGGGCGTGTTCGGCGAGTACTATTCGCCGCGCGCGGTGTTCTGGCTGACCGCCGCGCTCGCCGTGCCGGCCCTCTTCGCGCTGACGATGATCCAGCGCACCGACACCGTCGAGTTGCCGAAGGCCGCGCCGACGCCGCAGCAGATCGAGCGGCGCGAGAGTTTGCGCGAGTTGTTGCGTGACAAGCGGATGCTGCTGTTCGCGGCGTGCATCGTGCTGTTCCATCTGTCGAATGCTGCGATGCTCAATCTCGCCGCGGGAGAAGTGACGGCCGGCATGGGCGACAACGTGCAGCTCGTGATTGCGGCCTGCATCATCGTGCCGCAGGCGATCGTGGCGATCATGTCGCCGTGGGTCGGACGCTCGGCCGAGCGTTGGGGACGCCGGCCGATTCTGCTGCTCGGGTTTTCAGCGCTGCCGATCCGGGCGTTGTTGTTTGCCGGAATCAGCAGCCCTTATCTGCTCGTGCCGGTGCAGATGCTCGATGGTTTGAGCGCTGCCGTGTTCGGGGTGATGCTGCCGCTGATTGCCGCCGATGTGGCGGGCGGTAAGGGGCGCTATAACCTGTGTATTGGCCTGTTTGGATTGGCGGCCGGAATCGGGGCTACGTTGAGCACGACCGCAGCCGGGTTTGTGGCGGACCATTTTGGGAATGCGGTGAGCTTTTTTGGTTTGGCCGCGGCTGGAGCGTTGGCTGTTCTGCTGGTGTGGGCCGCCATGCCGGAGACTCGGGATGCGGCGGCTGAAGATGAGGCGCCGGTGGCGGATGCGGGAGAGTCGGCGGTTCGGTGATGGATGTGGGGTGTTGCCCGTGCCGCACAGGCAGCACCCCACAGGCAACACCTCACTACCCAATATCCCGCCCAGCAGTCTCCCGCATAAACGGCAACGGCAACAAAGAAACCACCCCACACCCGATCAGATACCACGCCGGCGCGAGATTACTCCCCGAAACCTGAATCAACCACGTAGCAAAAAACTGCGCAAATCCACCGAAAATGGACACCCCAAGACAATAAACAATCGACATCCCAGTCGCGCGAATCTCGCGAGGAAACATCTCCGGCAACATGACGATATTAGGCACCGCGGTAAACGCAACCAGCACGGCCAGCCCCGCGACCACCGACAACAGAACCGGCACCGTCGGCGAAGCATTGATAATCATGAACGCCGGATACACGGCCACAATCAGCAGCACACGCGAAACCCACAACACATGCTTGCGCCCGACGCGATCCGACAACGCCCCTGCAAATGGCGAACAGATCACCGTCACCACAGCAGCCGTCCACGCAGCCCAGAGCGCCGACGACATCGGCAAATGCAAAATCCGGATCGCGTACGTGGACAGATAGAACAGCACGATATAGTTCGCCGCCGTGCCGCCGATCGTCGTCAGAACGCCCGTCGCGATCACGCGGGAATGCTCGCGAAACAGCTTGCGCACCGGCTGCGAGGCGGGTCGCGAGACAGGCTGCAAAGTCGCCGCGACACCCTCGCCCGCGTGCGGCGCCGAGCTCTCTTCGACACCCGGCAGCGTTTCATCCAGATGCCGCCGGATATAGATGCCGATCGGCCCCATCGCCATGCCGATCACGAACGGCACCCGCCAACCCCAGCTCTCCAGCGCGGCGGTTGAAAGCGCCGCGGCCAACGCGACACCGAGCAACGATCCGCACACCGTGTTCAAGCCCTGGCTCACGAACTGCCAGCTGCCGTAAAAGCCGCGCGTCTGATTGCTGCCATACTCCAGCAACAGCGAGGTCGACGCCCCGACCTCGCCACCCAGCGCAAAGCCCTGAATCAGCCGCGCCAGAATCACCAGCAGCGGCGCGGCCATGCCGATCGCCGCGTAAGTCGGCGCGAACGCGATGATCGCGGAGCCGAGCGTCATCAGCCACAGCGTGAGACTCATCGCGGCCTTGCGGCCCGCGCGATCGGCATACGCACCGAGCACGATGCCGCCCACCGGACGCATGATGAAGCCGACGCCGAACGTCCCGACCGCCAGCATCAGTTGCGCAAGCTGCCCTTCCACCGGGAAATACAGCTTGCCGATAATCGTCGCGAAGAAGCTGTAGATCGTGAAGTCGAAAAACTCGAGGCCGTTGCCGAGCGTGATCGCTGCAATTGCCTTGGCGTGGCTCGCGCGCTTCGCGGGCTGCGCGGCCGCACTCTGCATGGCCAGCGTGTCGGTGCCGGCGGGCTGCGATGTGGCGGAATAGTCCATCTGTCTCTCCATGGTGTTCTTGCTGCGGATGCGCGGCTTTGCCCGCTCATGCAATCGCTTGGGCGTCAGACCAGAAACGTCTGCGCGAGTCTCACCCAATAGGCCGCGCCGGTGGCGAGGCAATCGTCGTTGAAGTCGTAGCCGGGGTTGTGGACCATGCAACCGCCCTCGCCGTCGCCATTGCCGATGATGAGATAGCTGCCGGCGCAACGCTCCAGCAGGAAGGCGAAATCTTCACTGCCGGTGAGCGGCTGCATGTCCGCGATCAGGCCGCCTTCGCCAAGCCAGTCGAGCGCGACTTGCCGCGCAAGACCGGTCATGGCCGCATCGTTGACGAGGACCGGATAGCGACGCTGATAATCCACCTGCGCCTGCGCGCCGAACACGGCCGCCTGGCCGCACGCCACCGCCGTGATGCGTTCCTGCAAGTAATCGCGCACCTCGGGCTTCAATGCGCGCACCGACAGGCGCATCTCGGCCGTCTCCGGAATCACGTTCGGTGCATCGCCCGCGTGAATCGCGCCGACGGTGATGATCGCCATGTCGAGCGGCGCAATATTGCGCGAGACGATAGACTGCAATGCGAGCACGATCTGCGCGCACACCACCACCGGATCGACGGCCTTATGCGGCACCGCGCCATGACCGCCGCGGCCGGTCACCTTGATGATCACCGTATCCGACGAGGCCATGAAAGAGCCCGGCAGGAAACCGAACTTGCCCGTCGGGAAGCCTGGCATGTTGTGCATCGCAAACACGGCGTCGCAGGGAAACTGGTCGAACAGGCCGTCCTCGAGCATTTTTTTAGCGCCGGCCAGGCCCTCTTCCGCGGGCTGGAAAATCAGATTCAACGTACCGTCGAAGCACTTTTCCCGCGCCAGATGTTTGGCCGCGGCGAGCAGCATGGCCGTGTGGCCGTCGTGACCGCATGCGTGCATCTTGCCGGGCACCTTGCTCGCGTAGGGCAGGCCGGTGGTCTCGTGAATCGGCAGCGCGTCCATGTCGGCGCGCAGCCCCAGCTTGCGCGTACCGGTGCCGACTTTCAGTTGCCCGACGACACCCGTTTGACCCAGCCCGCGATGCACGGTGTAGCCCCACTCCTGCAAGCGTTCGGCGACCAGGTCGCCGGTGGCGAACTCTTCGTAAGCCAGTTCGGGCTGCGCGTGAATACGGCGGCGCAGCGCGATCATTTCGTCTTCGAGTTCGGCGATGCCCGCCGGAATGGCCATGGTGTTCACGTCGTGTCTCCGTCAATGAAAGCGTGAACCCAGCATAACGACGCCGATTTTCCAGCGGCAGGCGTAGAATCGTTGCGCCGGCAACCGCTGGTTGCCACCTTATCCCCTCCTCGTCAGATGAAACTGCATCAGCTCAGCACATTAGCGGCGATCGCCGATACTGGAAGTATCCGGGCCGCCGCCCGCTCGCTTGACCTGTCGCCCGCCGCCGTGACCAAGGCCATGCGCGAACTGGAAGCCGATCTGCAGGCGCCGCTGGTGGTGCGCAGCGCGAGCGGCGTCGCGTTTACCGAATTCGGCCGCGCGCTGGTCGTGCATGCGCGCCTCGTGCTCGGGCAATTGCAGCGGGCGCAAGCCGAGATCGAAGCGCTACGCGGCGCCGCCGCGGGCAAACTGTCGATCGGCGTGACGCCGTGGGTTGCGTTGACGTTTCTGCCGCCCACCGTGCAGCGGTTCCGTCAGCGCATGCCGGAAGTGCAGCTGGAGTTTTTCGAAGGATTGCTGGCGGTCGTGCAGCCGCGCCTGCGCGACGGCAGCCTCGATTTTTCGATCGGTCGGCCGCCTCCCGCGTCGCCGCAATCGGAGTTTCACAACGTGCCGCTCTTTTCCACGCATTCAGCCGTGGTCGCGCGGCGTGATCATCCGAAAGCCGGCTGCCGCACGCTGCTCGAACTGGAAGACGCGGAATGGGTATTGAACTGGGATCCGGCAAGCCGCGAGTCGATCTCGGACAATGTGTTTCGCAAGCGCGGCATGCAGGTGCCGCACACCATTCATCTCGCGCACTCGCTGGCGGTCGTGCTGGGTCTGCTCGCGCACACGGACATGCTCAGCATTTTTCCGTGGCCGCTCGTGGAAGTGACGCTCGCGAAGGAGCAGCTGTGGGCGCTGCCATTGCGTGAAACGGTCGATGAAACCATCGTCAGCATCACATCGCGCCGCGGCGCGCCGACGAGTCCGGCGGCCGCGTGTTTTCTCGAATGCCTGCGTGAAGTGATCGGCGAAGGGGCGCGCTCGCAAGACCCCGAGCAGCGCCGGCTATTTCATTCGATCGAACTGCTGCTTTAGTCGCGGCATGCGTGACGTGATGCCGCTGCGCACACTCACGCGCCGTAACCGACCACGCCCTTGATCTCCAGAAAGTCCTCCAGGCCGAACTCGCCGTACTCGCGGCCATTGCCCGATTGCTTGAAGCCGCCAAACGGCGCCTCGGGATTGTAGTCCGCGTAGTTCAGATAGATCGTGCCGGTGCGCAACCGCTTGGCCACCGCGCGCGCGTGCTCGATCGAGCCCGATTGCACGTAGCCGGCCAGACCGTAGAGGCTGTCGTTGGCCATCGCAATCGCTTCGTCTTCGGAGTCGTAGGCGAGGATCGACAGGACCGGACCGAAGATTTCCTCGCGCGCGATCGTCATGTCCGGCGTGACCTTGCCGAATACCGTCGGCCGCACGAAGTAGCCCTCTTTCAACTCTTCCGGGCGGCCCGGGCCGCCGGCCACCAGCGTGGCGCCCTCTTCCATGCCCACGCCGATCAGCCGCTGGATCTTGTCGAACTGCGCTTCGCTGATCACGGGGCCGAGATCCGTCTCCATCGCATTCGCGGGACCGACGCGCAACGCTTCTGCGGCCTCCTTTGCATACACCAGCGCTTCGGCCTCGCGCGCGCGCGGCACGAACATGCGCGTGGGCGCATCGCACGATTGACCGCTGTTGTCGAAACAGGCACGCGTGCCGCGCATGACGGCCTCTTTCAGGTCGGCGTCTTCGAGAATCAGGTTGGCCGATTTGCCGCCCAGCTCCTGATGCACGCGCTTGACCGTGTCCGCCGCGGCCTTCGCGACCAGCACGCCGGCGCGCGTCGAACCGGTGAACGACATCATGTCGATATCCGGATGAGAGGACATCGCTTCGCCCACGGTGCGGCCTTCGCCGTTCACGAGGTTGAACACGCCGGCCGGCACGCCGGCTTCGTCGAGAATTTCCGCGAAGATGATGCCCGACAGCGGCGCCAGTTCCGAAGGCTTGAGCACCATCGTGCAGCCGGCCGCCAGCGCGGGCGCCACCTTGGTGGTGATCTGCAAGGCCGGCCAGTTCCACGGCGTGATCAGCCCGCATACGCCCACCGCTTCCTTGCGGATCAGAATGCCGCTCTTCACGTATTCGAACTCGAAAGTGTCGAGCGTGCGGATCATCGTTTCCAGATGCGCGACGCCGGTCCAGGCTTGCGCGTCGTTCGCGTACTGCAGCGGCGCGCCCATCTCGCGGCTGATCGCATGCACCATGTCGTCATAGCGCTTGCGATAGACGTCGAGGATCGCCTGCAGCAAATCGATGCGCTGCGCGATCGTCGTTTCGCTATAGGCGGGGAACGCGCGCTTCGCGGCGGCCACGGCGCGATCGACATCCGCCGCGCTGCCGAGCGAGATCTGCGCGAACGCGCTGGCGGTGGACGGATCGATGACGTCGAGCGTGGCCGCGCCGGCCTGATTAACCGGAGCGAGCGGCTCGACCCATTGACCATCGATATAGAACTGCTTGGCGTGTTCCATGAGGCTTGTCCTTTACGTGAATGTTTCAGGTCAGATAGAGCGCCGATCGCACCCGCGGCGGCATCGCCTGCTTTACATCGACGCCGCTCAATCTGAATGTCTTCAAATCGAAATTCACCGCTACGCAGCTTTGGCTCAGACTCCGGCTTCGAATCCATTGTTCGCATCGATTCGACGATAGCGACATCGATCCAATCAACCAGGAGAGACTCATGAGCACCATCACTTTCACCCGCATCGACGCTAGAGGCCCCGGCGCCACCGGTCTGAATCCGGCCCTGCACGATCCGGCCGACGTCATCCTCGAAGGCGCCACGGCACCGCACGCCCTCAACGCTTACTCCGACGCCACCAACATGCTGTCAGCCGGCGTATGGCAATGCGATGCCGGTACGCTGAAGCTGGCCGACCTGCCGATTCACGAAGTCTGCGTGCTGATCGAAGGCGAAGTCGTCGTTACCAGCGACGACGGCCGCAGCGAACGCTATGCCGCAGGCGACGCCTTCATCCTGCACAAAGGCTTCTCCGGCACGTGGCACATGCCGGTGGCGACCAAGAAATACAGCATCGTCTATTGCGGTTGATTCACACTGCATTGCACCGCTGCTTCACCAGGGACCGCACCCGTTAAGGTGCGGTTTTTTTATTGCGGCGGCAACACAAAAAGAAAGCGTCCGCCACCGCTGCGCGGACGCCTCGGGCTACATCGGAAAACCCAGCGCCTTGATCGAATTGATCCACAGACGCCGCCAGCCGCCGCGATCGTCGGCGCCGTCGAACGCGTTGAAGGTGATCTTCGCGGCGATCCAGCGCACGGGTTCCGGCGGAATATAGGACGGCCCCTTGCGCGAGATATCGAGCGACGTGATCACCGTATCGCGATGCCACAACATGTCGAGACCCATCCTCGCGCCGAAGCGGCTGCCCGCCACGCCAAAGCCCGTATAACCGGCGACGAACACGCTCTTGCCGCCGTGATAACGGCGCGCGAACACCGCTCCGCGCGAGCAGTAGTCGATCGGGCCGCCCCATGCATGGGTGAAGCGCACGTCGTCCAGTTGCGGGAAGGTGCGGTAGAACGCTTCGGCGAGCTTGTAATAGGTGCTTTCATCGCGATCGGCTGCGGGATTCGGATCGCCGCCGAAGTGGTAGCTCACCCGGCCGCCGAAGATGATGCGATTGTCTTTGGTGAGCCGGAAATAGTTGAGCTGCGTGCGCGTGTCATAAATGCCCTGGCGATTCTTCCAGCCGATGCGCGCCATCTGTTCGTCGCTCAACGGCGCCGTTGCGATGATGTGATCGCGCACCTGCATCACACGGCGCTTGATGTCGGTCACGCCCACGTCCGCGGTGCCGGTGCCGAGCAGCACGCGCGGCGTCTCGATGCGGCCCGCCTGCGTGTGCACGACCATTGCCGCGCCGCGGTCTTCCAGACGCGTGAGCGGCGAATGCTCATGCAGACGCACGCCGAGTTTCAGCGCGGCGGCTTTCAACCCCCATGCGAGCTTTGCCGGATGAATCGTGCCGCTGCGGTTGCGCGACCACATCGCGCCGGCAAAGAGCGGCGAATCGAGTTGCTCGCGCGCGCCTCGACTGTCGAGCAAGACCACGTCATGCCCGTGTGCCACATGCAGCTCGTAGTCGCCCTTCAGATGATCGAGGTGGCCCGGATCGACCGCGACGGTCATCTCGCCGTTCCACTCGACTTCTGCTTCGATGCCGTAGCGCGCCAACGACGCCTTGAAGCCGTCGAGATTCTCCTGCCCCAGCCTTTCGAGCACGTCGAGGTCTTGCGGAAAGACCCGCGTCGCGTTCGGCAAGCCGTGCATCACGGAAGTCGAGATGATGCCGCCCGGCCGGCCCGAGGCGCCGTAAGCCACCTTGCCCGCCTCGATCAGCACGACGTCGAGCGACGGGTCGGCTTCTTTCGCCTGAATCGCGGCCCACAAACCGGTAAAGCCGCCGCCCACCACGACCAGATCCGCACAAGTCGGACCGATCAGCTCCCGTTCGACAGCCGGCGCGCACGGATTGTCCAGCCAGAACGGAAATAGCTTTACCCCTTCAAACGCGCGCTTTACTGACTCGCTCATTCTGTTTGCCTGCCTGATTTGGAAACCATTGCTCGTATTGCACGAATGCGAAACTCAGCGTCATCCAGTTGACCGGCAGGCCGAGCAGATGGTTCGCGCCGCCCACCAGCGCGTCGCCCGAACTCCACACCGCCAGCGAGAAGAACGCGACGGAGGTCAGCAACGCGAGAAACGAGCCGACGATCCGCCCATGAATGCCGAAATGCGCGCCCGAGGAAACCGGGTCGCTGGTGCCGTTACGTGGACCGAACAGGCTCATCGGCGCGAGAATGCACGAGCCGATCATCACGCCGATCACGATCGAATAGACGCCCGCCTTGAACGACAAGCCGAGCAGCACCGGAAAACTGCCGAGCACCGACGTCGAAAAGGTATTGCAGCCGCCGAACAGCAAGCGGAACAGATCGATCGGCCGCGCATATCGCGAGCGATCCGGAATGCGTTCGAAACCGAATGTTTCGACTTGAGTGATGCTGTTGCTGCTCATTGTCTCCGACTCCTGTAACGGCCAGGTCAATCACAATGGCTCGCCACGGGGATGCGGCGACCACTTTTCTCAGATGTCTGGCCGCCACTGTAAAGACAATCGTCGCCGGCAAAAATATCGCCCGCCCAACCTTTACTTCGATACCCGGCGATGTAACCCGCAAGCCCCATCCCATATAGCGCTACGGGCGCGCCGGCAGGCCTGCCGGCGACCTGTTGCGAGGCACGCCCGGCGCAAACGTCGAAGCGAATAGCGAGAATCGAAACGTCTTTCATCCACCTTACGCGCCGCCCGCCTGACGCGTCTGGCGGCGCTTTTTTGCCGCGGCGACGGTGGGCAGCGGCACCGGCACCGCGCCCGACATGCCGTGCTCGATCAGAAAATCGCGGAACAGACCGGCCACGTGCGGCAGCCGTTTATCCGACACGTGCATCACATACCAGTCGCGCTCGATCGGATTGGCGGGCAGCGGCAGCAACGCAAGCAGGCCCGCCTGAAACTCCAGCGAACACGCGTGCAGCGAAAGAAACGCAATGCCCAGTCCAGCCTCGACCAACTGCTTGATGGCCTCATTGCTCGACAGCTCGGAGCCGATGTGAAGCTTCAGACCCGCGAGGCGAAACAGATTTTCGACGGTCGAACGCGTGCCCGAACCTCGCTCCCGCACGAACAGATTCGCGCTTTGCAGGTCGTCGAGCGACAAACGCTTTTTCTTCATCAACGCGTGCGCGGGCGAGGCGACGAACGCCATGGGATGCCTCGCGAACGCGGTCGCCGCCGTGCGCAGTTCGCGCGGCGCGCTGCCCATCACCGCGAGATCGATCTCATGGGTAGCCAGCATACGGATGATGTCGGCGCGATTGCCGACCTTGAACTGCACCTTCACCTGCGGGCGCGACTCGGTGAAACGCACGAGAAAAGGCGGGATCAGATACTCGGCCGTGGTGATCGCGCCGATGCGCAGCGTGCCACCCTGCTCGCCGTGCAACGCGGCCAGGTCGTCAGCCGCGCCGTTCCACAGGTCGAGGATTTCCAGCGCATAGCGCGCGAGGATCTCGCCGGCCGCGGTCAACTGCACGCCGCGTCCCACGCGCTGCAATAGCGGCGCGCCCGCGGCCTCCTCCAGCAAACGCACCTGGAGCGAAACGGCCGGCTGCGTGAGCCGCAACTCCTCGGCCGCACGCGATACGCTGCCGAGCTTCGCAACCGTATGCAAGGCCTTCAACTGACGAAACGTGGCGGCTTTTAACATAAGTGAAAACCTATATATTCCTCATAAACATTAAATTGTGCTGCGGTTTCGGCCGATTTTATACTGGCCTGACAGATCAACCGGGGAAGCTTCGATATCGCGCTCCACACCGCGCCATCACCCGCCCCGGCACGAATAACGTCAGGAGGATAGCGATCATGGTCGAAACCGATCAACAGGCATGCACGGCAACGCAACGCGAGCGATCCGCGCCACGTGCGCAGCGGACGGACAGCACGGCGGGGCATCGGATCGTCATCGTCGGCGGCGGCGTGGGCGGACTCGGGCTCGCCACACGTCTGTGCGAAACGCTCGGGCGCGCCGGTCTCGCGCAGGTCGTACTGGTCGACCGCTGGCCCACGCACTTCTGGAAGCCTTTGCTGCACGAAGCCGCTTCGGGTCAGCTCGACCCCGCCACGCATCAACTGCAATATGCGGTACAGGCGCAACGCCATGGCTTCGAATTCGAACAGGGCGAGCTCACCGCGCTCGATCGCGCGCAGCGCCACATCACCCTGAGCGCGCTGCGCGATGCCGACGGCCGCGAAATCCTGCCGGCGCGTCAGATCGCCTTCGATACCTTGGTGCTGGCCATGGGCAGCGTCACGCAGTATTTCGGCATACCAGGCGCCGCCGGCCACGCGCTGCCGCTCGAATCGGTCGCGCATGCGGAAGCCTTCCGCCGCAAGCTGCTCGACGCCTGCCTGCGCGCCAGCCACGCGCGCCGGGCACGCACCGCGCAAGCGGACACGCCGGTGTCGATCAACATCATCGGTGCGGGTGCGACCGGTGTCGAACTCGCCGCGGCGCTGCGCGACACGGTGCGTTTGCTGAATCGCTACAGCCCCTTCTCGCTCGATCCGGTGCGCGACTTTCGCATCCGTTTGATCGAAAGCGGCGGGCGCGTGCTGCCCGCCTTGTCCGAAACGATTTCGGCGCGCGCGCAGCGGATGCTCGACAGCCTGGGCGTGGAAGTATTGAGCACGACCCGCGTCACCGAAGTACGCGCCGACGCCGTGCTGACTGAAGGCGGTGCGCCGCTCGCGAGCGACATCGCGATCTGGACAGCGGGTATCGCGGGGCCGCCGGTGTTGCGCACGCTCGATGGCATCGCCGTGAACCGCAACGCGCAGGTAAGCGTGGATCGCACCCTGCAGTGCACAAACGACGCCAACGTATTCGGTCTCGGCGATTGCGCGGCCTGTCCCGCCGATACCGCAGGCGCTTTCCTCGCGCCGCGTGCCCAGGTCGCGCATCAGCAGGCATTGTTTCTCGCGCGTGCGTTGAAGTGCCGGGTAGCGGGCAAAGCGTTGCCCGAGTTCGTGTATCGCGACGCCGGCACGCTGGTCGGCTTCGGGCGTGAAGGCGCCATCGGCAGCCTCAGCAGCAGCTTGCTGACGCGGCCGGTATTCGTCGACGGCTGGTTCGCCACCGCGGTGTACAAGCTCATTTATCGCCGGCACGTCATGACCTTGACCGGTTTCGCGCGCATGGCGCTCGATACGGCGAGCCACTGGCTGCGCAGACGCGTGCATCCGGTAATCCGTCTGCACTGAGCTAAACGCGGCGACTCACGAGCCCCGTGAGTCGTCGCCGGCCACTGACATCTTCACCTTCGCTTAGCACGGCGCCAGCCTCGCAAGCCATTTCCCCTCCCCCGATCGAGCCTCCGTTCGATCGAGTCTTCACGCCCGCTCCACACGGCTCGATCAACGCGCGGTAAATGCGCGGCAAATGCGCAACAAGCGCGCGATCAACCTCGACACGCCACGGGGCAGCCGCCAAGCGCATCGAGTATCGAAACAAAACATGCATCCGCGATATATGACGGAATTGTCATCTTGCTCTCACGTTGATATCGATCAACGACTTGTACGATGAAGCCGTTTCACTTTCGACCCGTACCGTATGCGGCATTTTCAAAAAATGCGAAGCCTGACAACGCGCATCGCTCATTTCGGCGCAGGCTTCCCGGCGCAATGGGAAAGGCTTCAGATCGAACGGCCGGTCTCGCTGGCAGCCGCCCTGGTCGTGATTGCGGTCAGCTCTATGGCGTTCTGGTGGAATCAGCCTGACGGGCTCTTCGACGGCGGCGACCCGTCCCGCGCCGCGCCATCCGCGTCCGCATCGGCCTCCCTCTCGGCAAAGCCGGGTGGCCCCGACGGCCCGTTGTTCAGCCACGGGCTGCTCTCCCTTGAAGTATTCTCCGCCATGACACGCACGCCGACACGCCCGTCGAGCCCCTTGCCCGTGGACGATCTCCGCCTCGGCGCACCCCATGCCTACCTGTCATGCAGTCCCGCCGCGCGCATGGGCCGCTGAAAAGCGTCACCGGAGAGAACGCCATGCGTATCCTGATCGTCGAGGACGAAATCAAAACCGGCACGTACCTTCGAAAGGGATTGACCGAAGCGGGGTTTATCGTCGACTGGGTGGCGGACGGGCTGACCGGCCAGCATCGCGCGCTGACGGAAGACTACGATCTGATCATCCTCGACGTCATGCTGCCCGGCCAGGACGGCTGGACCGTGCTGAAAAACCTGCGCCGCACCCATTCGACTTCGGTGCTGCTGCTCACCGCGCGCGACGAAGTGGACGACAAGGTGCGGGGACTCGAAATGGGCGGCGACGACTACCTCGGCAAGCCGTTCGACTTTGCCGAACTGCTGGCCCGGGTCCGATCCATCCTGCGACGCGGACAGGCCCGCGACGCCGCCTCGCTGCAAGTGTCGAACCTGGTGCTCGACCTGACGCGCCGCAAGGCCACACGTCAGGGCGATACGATCCTGCTCACGGCCAAGGAATTCGCGTTGCTGTGGCTGCTGATGCGTCGTCAGGGGGAAATCCTGCCTCGCTCGACGATCGCCTCCCAGGTGTGGGACATGAACTTCGACAGCGACACCAACGTGGTCGACGCCGCGATCCGGCGCCTGCGCGCGAAAGTCGACGACAACTACGAACCGCGGCTGATCCACACCGTACGCGGCATGGGCTACGTGCTGGAAGAGCGCTACCTGTTGCAGCCATGATGCGCCGTCTGTTCGCGGCACTGAGTCCGCGCGCGAACGCGCGCCGGACCAGGCTGCGCATGCGCCTCCTGCCGCGCACACTGCGCGCGAGGCTGTCGATCCTGTTCGCCCTGTCGACCTCGGCCGTGTTGGTATTGAACGGCGTGGTGCTGTACCACGGTCTGAAAACGCGTCTTGAAACCGCGTCGGCGCACGAGATGGCCACCACCCTCCTCACGTTGCAAACGCGCCTTCGCACCCTGCCCGACCTCGCGGCCGTCACTGCCGATCGGGCGACATGGCACAACCAGTTGCACGGCCACAAGAACCTCGATATCGCCTTGTTCCACGCGCGCAGCGCCCCGCTCATCCGCACGAGTGGCTATTGGCCAAATGCGCAAACGCTCGCCGTGCGCGCCGGGATCGCACCCGTGCATGTGTCGATGGAAACACAACCGCTGCGCTTTCTGGTGGCGACGGCGCCGCTCGGCGACGTATCCGGCACCCAGGTGCGCGTGGTCGTGCAATACGATGCGCGAGCCGAACGCGCGTTCCTGCGCACCTACGCGCTCAACGTGCTGGCCGTGATCGCGATCGGCACACTGGTAAATGCGCTGCTCGCGTGGTCGATCGCCCGTTTCGGCTTGCGGCCGCTCGCCTGTCTGACCGCGCGCGCCGAACGGATTTCCAGCAGCCACCTCGCGCAGCCGTTGCCCGAGCACGACATGCCGGGCGAACTGAAAGAGCTGAGCCGCGCCTTCAACCGCATGCTGGCACGACTGCATGAGTCGTTCACGCGTCTCGCGCAATTTTCATCCGACCTCGCGCACGATATGCGGACCCCGCTCACCAATCTGCTCGCCGAAGCGCAGGTGGCGCTTTCGCAACCGCGTTCCGCGGATGAATATCGCAACGTGATCGAATCGAGCGTGGACGAATTCCAGCGGCTCGCGCGCCTGATCGACAGCATGCTGTTTCTCGCGCGTGCGGACAGCGGTCACCACCGGCTGACGCTGCAGTTCGTCGACGCCCGCAGCGAGGCGATGCGGATTGCCGGCTACTATGAAACCATGGCCGCGGATGCCGGCGTCGAGATCGTGGTATCGGGTCATGCGCACTTTCACGGCGATGTGCCGCTCGTGCAACGGGCGCTGAGCAATCTGATTTCAAACGCATTGAGCCACGCGCCGCGCGGCAGTATCGTCAATGTGCAGTGCGCCGAGCGCCGGCGCCACGCCCAGCTATCGGTATCGGACTGCGGCGCCGGCATCGCCAGTCCGCATCTGGAGCGCATCTTCGACCGCTTCTACCGGGTCGATCCATCGCGTCACAACTCGGCAGGCGGCACGGGTCTCGGACTGGCCATCGTCAAGGCGATCATGGACGAACATCAAGGCGAATACAGCGTGGAAAGCGTGGCGCACGAGCGCACCACATTCAGCCTGCATTTTCCGAAACATCCGCTTCAGCCGATGGGTGGTTGAACGAAGCGCAGACCGGCGTGCAGGAAAGCACGCGCCGCCAGGCGGGTCACGCATCGCGGCCGGTCAGTCCAGAAACTCCGCGGCCCGCTTGCGCAGCACCGCGCCGAAGTCGTCGAGCCAACCGATCGACAAACGCCAGCTCTGCCAGTACAGGTCGACATCGATCGGCTTACCGGGCGCCATCTCCACCAGTTCGCCGTTCGCCAGATGCGGGGCGATCATGCGTTCCGGGCACATGCCCCAGCCGAGGCCCGTCACGCAGGCGCGCAAAAAACCGGCGACGTGCGGAATCCAGTGCAACGGCGGATCGAGTTCGGCGCGCGTGATGCGGCGCATGAAACGCTTTTGCAACTGGTCCTTGGGATTGAAGTCGACGCACGGTGTGCGCCGCAAGCTCTCGCGCGTCACGCCGCCGGCAAAGTGACGCGCGAGGAAATCCGGTGAACAGACCGCCAGATAACGCATCCGCCCGAGGCGCGTGGAGCGGCAGCCCTGCACCGGCTCGGCTTGCGTGGTGACCGCGCCCTGCACGCTGCCGTCGCGAATGCGCTGCGCGGTATGGTCCTGATCGTCGATCACGAGGTCGAGCAACATTTCCCGTTCTACGCAGAATTGCGCGACCGCGTCGATGAACCAGGTGCCGACGCTGTCGTCGTTGACGGCCACGCGCAGCGCCGGCCACGGTTCGACCAGCGCGCCGGGCAGCACCGGCAGGCGGCCGGTCAGTTCCGCCTCCAGCAGTTGCACGCGTTCGGTGTGGCGGCACAAGAGCGCGCCCGAGGTGGTCGCGACGCAGGGCTGGCCGCGCTTCACCAGCACGCTCCCCACACGCTCCTCGAGCAGCTTGACCCGCTGCGACACCGCGGACGGCGTCACGTTCAGTTCGCTGGCGGCACGATCGAACGAGCCATGGCGCACCACGGCGGCCAGCGCGTCGAGCAGCGCATAGTCGAGCATTAGCGTTCCTTAATCGGCATTAAGTGAATTAGCTTCTCTTATGGGAAGCAAACCCGCAGACTAGCCCCGTTCGCTTCTCCCGTCTACTGGATCGATTATGAACTGGCTGTCTTTTTCCCACGGCGCCGCCCTGTGCGCATCGCTGATCGTGACCATCGGCGCGCAAAACGCCTTCGTGCTGCGGCAGGGCATCATGCGCTCGCACGTCGGCAAGATCGTCGCACTGTGCGCGCTGTCGGACTTCATTCTGATCGGCGCGGGTGTCGGCGGCGCCTCGGTGCTGGTCGAGCGCTATCCGGTGTTCGTCCACGCCATGCTGTATGTCGGGCTCGCCTATCTGGCCTGGTTCGGAATCAATGCGCTGCGCCGCGCGGTGCGGCCGGGGCACGCGGTGCTGGAAAGCGAGGCCGCCGGCGCGGCGCCGGTGCAGCGCGCCGTACCGATCATTCTGATGACGCTCGCCTTCACCTGGCTCAATCCGCACGTGTATCTCGACACGTTCCTGCTGATCGGCACGGCCGGCGCCCGCGAACCCGACGGCGCGCGGGTGGCGTTCGCGCTGGGCGCAATGGCGGTCAGCGGGATCTGGTTTCTCGGTCTGGGTTACGGCGCGCGCGCCCTCGCGCCGCTCTTCAAACGGGCGACGGCCTGGCGCGTGCTGGATGGCGCGATCGGCAGCATGGTGTTGCTGCTCGCGGTGACGCAATTGCGCTGAAAGCCGGACCGGCTTCGGGCCGTTGCGGGTCCGTCATTCTGGTCGGCTGACAGCGAAGTGTGCTGTCCACGCGTTGCGGTTCACGCGCCGTTCGCCTAGATGCAGCCGAGCGCGGAAGCCTTTAGGGTAGCCGCGGCTCGGGTGGAGCATTCGAGCTTGCGAAAGACGCTTTCCACATGCGTGCGCACGGTACTCGGGCTCAGGTCGAGAATGCGGGCGACCTCCTTGTTGCTCGCCCCCAGACTGATGTGTTTCAGCACTTCGGTTTCTCGCGGCGAGAGCAACCCGGCTTTCGGGCTGCGCGCACGTTCAGGTTCGGCAGCCGCCGGGAAATCGTCGAGCTCCGCGGAAACCGTGGCCTTGACCACTTCTGCGTCGAAGCGCCCCGCCTGCGCCTGCCCGATGAGCAGAGCGGCGGCCTCGTCCGGCGACAAAGCCGGCCGCCACGGGCGAGCCGAACGCAGCGCCACCCACGCGGCGGCGACCGCGAGGACCCGCGCTTCGCGCCCGATCGCATCACCGCCACTGCTGCGGAAATAGCCTGAACCGTCAAGACGCTCATACGCGAAAGACGCGATCTCCGCCTCCCGGGCCAGACCTTCGATCTGCTTGCCGGCACGCGCCGTCCAATACGGAACGAGCCGGACCTTTTCCCATGCGGCTCGCGAAAGCTCGCCCGCGGTGTTCCAGATCGCGTTGGGAACCGCCATGCGTCCCATGCCATGGATCAGGCCCGCCATGTACGTGCTGCGCCGCGCCTCCTCACTCATGCCTGAACGCACGCAGCAGGCGGCGGCCGTTTCGGCCACGCGACGTGAATAGCCGGTCATCCACGGCAGCTTCAGGTCGATGACATCGGCGACGATCTCCGGCGCACAGGCAAGTTGCATCGCATCCGTGCACATGGGCTCGTCGCGGCGCTGCGCGACCGAAGCGTCGAGTTCGTCGAGCCAGGCGGCCGCACGCGCGCAGGCGAGCCGCGCCAACTCCGCCGGGTACTGGCGGCCCGCCTTCTGCGCGATCAGCGTCTGCGCTCGCTCGAGACCATACACCCGACTCAGGATCTCGAGATCCCCGGCCACGGCAACCATGAACACCGCCTGCGGAACGTCTCGCCCCGGCCGCTGGTCGGGGAAACCTCCGCCATCCCAACTTTCGAAAATACGCCGAAGCGCCTCCTGCGTCGCGCTAGCCAGCCCCAGCATGCGAGCCACCTCGCCGGAAACTTCACAGTGGATTTGCGCGAGCGGCAAGATTGCCGCGCCGACTTGCGCCGCTGCTGCGTCGCCGCCGGCCCAGTCCGGCCGCATGGCAAGCATGGCCGCACGGCCGCCGATGTCGTCACCGAGCCAGTCGGAAAAACCGGTCGCGTTTGCCGTACAGCCCGACCACCTCAGCAGGGACACCTCCTTGACCACGTCGCATTGCACCTCGTCCAGACCCGCCTGCGCCGCGAGCCGCGCCGCGAGCCAGCCGGTGCGCGGCGAATGGTCGGTTGGCTGCCCCATGCTGAGGTCGCCGATGAACGCCAGCGCCTTGACCGCGTCCAGCACGCGGATTACAGAAATGTCATGCATGGCTTTCGACCTTGTGGTCAGTCCTGTCCGTTGCGCCCGGCCGGGTCGGATCGGTCGTTCGACCGATACAGGAAGTCGCCCGAACGGCGCATCCTCCAATCCGCAAGTAATTCTCCCCAACGAAACTGATCAAGAGGATGGACATTATGAATACCCTGCTCAAAAAATGTTTGGCTGCCGCGCTCATGCTGGGAGGCTTGCTGCCGCTGGCCGCCCTCACACCGGCCAGCGCGGCCGCCCCGAACGACGATCTCAAAGGCAAGAGCGTCGTGCTCGTGCACGGCGCATTTGCCGACGGCTCGAGCTGGAACAAGGTGATTCCGCTGCTGGAGGCGAAAGGCCTGCACGTGGTGGCGGTGCAAAACTCCCTCAGGTCGCTCGACGACGACGCGGCGGCGACGCATCGTGTCATTGAGCAACAGACCGGGCCCGTCATTCTGGTCGGTCACTCGTGGGCCGGCGCGGTGATTTCCCAGGCGGGCAACGACGACAAGGTCAAGGCTCTCGTCTATGTCGCGGCATTCGCGCCGGATAACGGTCAGTCGATCGACGACATACTCAAAGGCAAGCCCGCGCCTTCGTGGGCAGCGGAGTTGCAGAAGGACTCCGCCGGCTACCTGACACTGTCGACCGACGCGATCGTCAAGGACTTCGCGCAGGACCTGCCGCCCGCTCAAGCCCGTATCGTAGCCGCGACGCAAGGCCCCTGGTTCGCCGGTTGCATGGACGACAAGGTGGCCACAGCGGCATGGCACACCAAGCCGTCGTGGTACGTGCTGACGGAGAAGGACCGCATGATCCCCGCGCCCCTGCAGACAGCCATGGCGCAAGAGATCGGCGCCACGGTGGTCAAGCTCAACGCGAGCCACGTCGCCATGCTCTCGCAGCCGACCGAAGTCGCGGCGGCCATTATCACGGCGGCTCGTGCGGCGAAGTAAGGACGACGGGTTGACAGCCGATGACGGCGGGCGATACGCCGACGCGCTGTCACGCCGAATGCCAGCGCCGGGTCATTCTCCCGGGTCATTCTCCCGGGTTATTCCCCGTCACTGGCAGTGACCAGCCGCAATGAGCGAGGCCCGTGCGCCCCTCTTTTGCGCTGATCACCCGTGGCTGTCGATCCAGGCACGCGCCCACTCCAGACCTGCGCGTTGCGCTTCTTCTTCGGTATCGAAGTGGGCGAGAATGCCCGACGCCTCGATCAGTTTGCCGGCTAGCGTAATAGTTCCGCTCGCCCCGTACCGCTCCGGCTGCAATATGCCCTCCTGCTGCAGGATGGCGTGGCCCCAGACGGTGTAGCCGTGATAAGTCTCGGATTCCATCAGCGCATCACCTCAGCCTTGACGCCGCGGGCACTCACGCGCAACACATTGCCCTCGGGGGTGATCTGCCGCGGAATTCCGGACATATCCGGTGCGTGCACAGGCGCGTTTTCCTGCATGTCAGTTTTCGTTGCGAGCTTTGCCACCGGCGCCGGCGCGCGCCGCGCGTGCACTGTCACGGCACGCGCACCAACGCGTTTGCCGGCCGCCGGCCTGCGGACGGCGCTCGCGCGGGGCGGCATGCCCGTTCGCGCTTCCGGCGGGTTCCAGATCTCGACATAGTGCTCACCCGCCACGCCCGTCGAAGCCACCGCGAACAGCATTGCACCCAAGCCGAAAAATCGAAACATATTCTCTCCGTATGCGCTTTCGCGTGTCTCACGACTGGCGGGAAGATTATCGCGAAATAGTACCTGCTCGCCGCTACGACACGCCGCCAGATACTGTACATTCATACAGGTTTTTGCGCAATCGGAAGAGCTTTCACCCATCGCGGAGGACCACGCCCACCGCGATGGCCCCGTGCGAGCGAACGCGTACGGCGAGCCGGGCCAACGCCGGGCAGCCGGTGATTGACGCCAATGACATCAGGCAGCGGCTCGATCAGGCCAACGAGAAAGCCCGTTCCGGGTTGTAATTGGACGGTGGCGGGCCCGTCTTTCTGTGAGACATCCGCAAGTCATGGAAGGCGGCGCAACGTCGTGCAGCGGCACTTTTGCGGACGCGTCAAAGCGGGCCGGCGCCGCATCGTAACGGGAGCGCGCTCATGTGGAAATACCTCGCGATCTGGATTGGCGTTCTGATATCGACGTGGCCGCTTTCGCCCCATGCCGAACTCACGGCGCCGATCACCATGGAGTGCCGCAGCGGCGAATTCGTGGTCGGCCTGGTCGGCAAGACGGGGGCATGGATCGATTCCATCGCGCCCATCTGCGCGCACTGGGAAGAGCGCAATGTCCAGTCGGTGATGGCGCGATCCGTCCCGCGGGTGGCGGGCGGCACGGGCGGGGCGAGAAACCAGCAGACCTGTCCCGATGGGACTGCCCTCATGTCGTGGAAAGTGGAAAAGGTCCTCGTCAACGACGCCGCCTACGCGTCGGCCGTGGTCTCGCAGTGCCGCTCGCTGCTGCCGCCTCACGCGCAGGAGCCGGGTGTCTTGCGCTACGCAGGCGCGGGCGGCCCGCCCGGGCGGCAACCGTTGCCGCAGGAAAACTGCCCGGCCGGCCAGGTCGCGACCGGCGTGCATGCCTGGGTCAGCCACGATCAGCGCTTCGTCACCGAGGTCAAGATGAATTGCGGCCCGGCGCCCTTCGTCCATTCCGACATGACCACACGAAGCAATCCGGATGGGAGCGTCACCTATTTCTCGCCCACGCTGGTCTTTCCCGATCGAGAAGGCATTCGCGTCGACTGGTGCCGCGATTGGGCCGCCAATTGCGGCGCCCCTGCAGCGGACGCGTTTTGCCATTCGCAAGGCATGGGCAACGCCGCGAGCTTCGATGTCAAAGCGGATGTGCCGCTGACCATCGTGATATCGAGCCGACGCATCTGCCGGCAGCAGGGATGCAAGACGTTCGAGCGGGTCGATTGCGGGGCGCGCAAGTAACGCGCGTGCCCTCCACACTCAGATGGGTTTGTCGCTCGCCGGTTTGCCGAAACGGGCCGGCGCTTTCTCACCGTCCTTTTCGAAGTCGCTATTCGTCCAGTCGAATTTCGCGGTCGACGTCGCAAGCGAACGGCTCAGCCCGATGCCGTATTCGGTCAGATACGTGCGGCGCGTCTTGTTCTGGATGATGCCGTCTTTGGTGTCTTCGCAGTCGAGGTCGATCGCCTTGCCGGTCAGCACGGCGTTGATCTGCGAAGCCGGATAGTAGTGGCCCGAATGACAGCGCGACACGGTCGTGCGGAAGTTGGCGATCTGAACCGTCGTGCCGATCTTGAACGTCGTGGTGTACCTCGTATCTTCCTTCGGTGCATCGAACGCGAACTGGTCATTGTCGCTGTCATGCACGACGAACGGAATGAAGGCCATCGTCTGCGAGTACGACGCCGTTTCCTGCTTCAGACTGTACAGGTTGAGGTACGACAGGCTGAACGTCGCGCCGCTCGGTACGTCGTTGGCCGACAGCCGCCAGTCTGTCTGAGCCGAGCCGAGCCGAGCCGAGCCGAGCCGAGCCGAGCCGAGCCGCCGGCAGCTTATCGCACGTGCTCGTTTCGACAGGGAGGATTCAGGAAGTCGAAAGACACGCTATCCGAATACCCAAGCCCATGCCGCCCGAAGGCGACGCGCGCGGTTTTCGAAGAGATACGAGGCAGCCAGCGCCAGGAGACCTGAAATAGCCCCGGTCAGGATGTGCTCGACGTACGGAATGCGGTAGTGACTCGCGTGTGAATAAGCGTCGCCTATCGCCGTCAGGACGCCGACGACAAGCGCATTGCCGTATCGATGCGCGTAGAGTTTCCCCACAGGGGTGAAAGTCAGAAGGACGGCCAGAAGTCCGGTGAGCAGACCGGTATGGAATGCAATCGTCCAGTGGGCAAGGCTCATGACATTGCCCCAGCTCCCCGGCATGCAGGTCATGCACGCGCTGGTCGGCTGCCAGAAACGCTGGATAAAAAGCCTGGCGCGGCGCTTCCACTCGATTGACATGATCTATTCCCATCAATCCGTTGTCTTGATCGATGCCACCATGCGTTTCGTCAAGGCGGTTTTCAGGCCCTTCAACCAGACTGCGGTCCACGCCGTGGGTGCTTCAAATCGACATCCCGTCGAGGCCGGGTGAGAACGCGTACATGGTCGAATACTACACCGCGGCTGAACGTCCGCCTGGAAGTTCACACGGGAGCCAAGCGCGTTACGGGTCCCCTGCGTAGCTTGGCGATGTTTCCAGTCAGTTCATCTAACGTCCAGACAATTGCACGATCGGAGCCCCCCGCAAGCCATTCGCGGGCGTCCCTCACGGAATGCCCGCGGGCGCCGCGATTGCGGCCCCAACCCGCCGGTACAAACGCGCGAGTTGACTCAGGTCAATGGTGACCTGCCCGTGTGGAGTCCAATGATCGAAGACGTCGTCACGCGCAGACTCAGAAAGCGTGTGCGCGGAATCGGCCGGTAGCCGCTGCGTATGCCATGCTGCGACCGGGTCGAGCGCGGTGGCGGCAATCAATCCGCCCGAGAAATCCAGAAGCAGCATGGGCTCACACGGCGTACACGGAGACTTCACGAAATGGTCCTTTTCGCCGCGTTCATTTCACTGGTGTTCCTCTACAGCCTGATATCCCGGAGGCTGGAGCGAACGATTCTCACCGCGCCCATTCTGTTCACCGCGGCGGGTGTGCTGATGACGGCCTCGCCCGAGGTGCTGACCGAACTGGCGCTTGACCGCAAGGGCTTGTTGCTGGTTGCCGAACTGGGGCTCGTGATGACGCTCTTTGCCGACGCTTCACGGGTCGCTCCTCGCATGCTCAAAGGGCGCGTCAATCTGCCGGTTCGCCTGCTGACCGCCGGCATGCTGCTGACTATCGTGCTTGGCGCGCTCTGCGCGATGGGCGTTCTCGGGAAACTCTCCTTGTGGGAAGCAGGCATTCTTGCAGCGATTCTGGCTCCGACCGACGCCGGGCTCGGACAGGTCATCGTGAACAGTCCGCAGGTACCGCAAAGGGTTCGACAGGCATTGAACGTGGAAGCCGGTCTGAACGACGGGCTCGCCGTGCCGTTCATGATGTTCTTCATTGCATTGGCCGCCGCCACGGAGGGGAAAGCCGGCGGCTCGGTACTCGTCGGCGTTCTCGTCCAACAGATCGGTTACGGCACACTGATAGGACTGGGCATCGGGCTTGGAGGCGGCTGGTTGATAGGCTTTGCACGGCGCAAGGAGTGGATGGCCGAACCACTTGCGCAACTCGGCGTGGTCGTGTTGCCCCTCGCTTGCGTGCTCGCATCGGAAGCCACCGGCGCGAGCATGTTCATTGCCGCATTCGTTGCTGGGCTCTCTGCCCAGGCGGGCTTCAGCGAAGTGGGCAAACACAGCGTCGAGTTCACCGAGGAATGGGGACAACTCTTCAACTTTTTTGTGTTCTTCCTCTTCGGCTTGCTTGTCACGCGACAGTGGACACAATTCAGCTTCGCGATCTTCGCCTACGGCGTGCTGAGCTTGACGTTAATTCGCATGCTTCCCGTCGCGATAGCACTGCGAGGCACCGGGCTAAGTCGGCCCACCGTACTTTTCATGGGCTGGTTCGGCCCGAGGGGGCTGGCGTCCATCGTGCTGGCACTTGTCTATCTCGAGGGGGAAACAAAGCTGGCGGGCGAATCGACCATCAAGCTTGCCGTTACAGCGACGGTGCTGCTCAGCATTCTCGCTCACGGGCTCACCGCGCTCCCCGGGATCAGGCGCTATGCGACAGCGATTGCGCGGCTGAACAACAATGCAGCAGAGAACGAGCCGCCGGGTCCCCGCGAGAAGAATCCCGCACCGGGCTGAAACACTGCCTCTTCGCGCAGGTGGAATCCGTTTGAAAGAGCTTCGCAAACTTGCGCCTGAGCATCTGTTGTCCCGATTGTTTCTTTTCTCGCAGCCGGCGCGCGCTACATCCCCCAACGCAGCGCCGGCGTATGGACCTGGCTGTCCCAGTGACCGACCATCTCGTCGTCCAGCACAGATAATGTAATCGACGCACCCGCCATCTCGAGCGATGTCGTCAGCGCGCCCACCTGCGCCCGGCCCACCTTCAGACCGCGTTGCTGAAGCCACGCGCGCGTCGAGTTGAAAAGCAGGTACAGCTCGCCGAGCGGTGTTCCACCAAGGCCGTTGATGAGCACCAGTAGTTCAGCGCCCGCCTGGGGCTTGAGGTCATCGACGATCGCTTTGAGCAGCTCCCCCGCAATCGCATCGGCGCCCGAGAACTTGGCGCGGCGCCGGCCCGGCTCACCGTGAATGCCCACGCCCACTTCAATCTCATCGTCGCCAATCTTGAACGTCAACGTTCCCGCGGCCGGCACGGTGCAACTGCTGAACGCCACACCCATCGAAGCGGTGCGCTTGTTGATGCGGTCGCCGAACGCCTTGCACTGTTCGAGGTCGGCGCCGCTTTCGGCCATGCTGCCTACCAGCTTCTCGACGATCACCGCGCCGGCGACACCCCGCCGCCCGGTGGTGTAGCTGGAGTTTTCCACCGCCACGTCATCGTTGATGAGCACCATCGCGTTTGGGATCTCCGACATCTCCGATGCCATTTCGAAGTTCATCAGGTCACCGGAATAGTTCTTCACGATGAATAGCACTCCCGCACCGGTATCGACAGCGTCGGCGGCGGCCATCATCTGATCGGGCGTCGGTGAGGTGAAGACCTGACCGGGACAGGCTGCGTCGAGCATGCCATGGCCCACAAAACCGGAGTGCAACGGCTCATGCCCCGAACCGCCGCCCGATATCAATGCCACTTTGCCCGGTTTGAGCGTCTTGCGACGCACATACACCGGGTCGCTGTTGAGCACGACCAGGTCGCTATGCGCGGATGCAAACCCGGCCAGACTTTCGGCGAGGAAATCGTCGACATGGTTGATGAATTTTTTCATGGCCTGGTCTCCTTTCACGCCGGCTCGCGCGCCAGATGCGCGCACACGGCGGCGATCATGATCTGACTGGAACGCGCGCCAGGGTCGATATGACCGCGCGAGCGCTCGCCCAGAAACGAAGCCCGCCCTTTGGTCGCGAGCATATCGCGGGTGGCGAGCATGTTCTGCTCGGCCACCTGCGGCAATTCCTCCAGTACGGTCTTTCGCAACGCGGGGGATTCGCTCGCCGCAAGCTCCTTGAAGCGCGCGGCAACGGGAATCAGCACGTCCATCATCGTCTTGCTGCCTATGCCCGTTTTGCCCCGCTGCCCGACCGCTTGGACGCCGGCCGCAAACATCAGCGCGGTGCCCGCAACGTCCAGCGGATGGTTCGCCGATGCTTTCGCCATCCCGTTCAGCAACGAAAAGAACAGCGGCCCGGATGATCCGCCGACCGTCGACAACACCTTGTTCGCCGCGAGTTCCAACGCGGCCCCCAAGGTCTGCGCTTCGATGTCCGGGCGCACCGCGAGCAAGGCCTCCATACCGCGCAGCAGATTGAAGATGTGATCGCCGTCGCCGATCTGCTGGTCGAGCACGGCGATCTCGTCCGTGTGCTCTTTGAGCGCTGCGTATGCGGCGTCGATACACTCCATGACCGTTTTGCCGTTCATGTCGGGATCCTCCTGCCGTCGGCACGAAAATATAAGAGGCTGCGAGCGGGCAGCGACACGCCCACCGACTGCCCGGGGCTGAAATTGCGCTCGGCCATCGTGGTCGCCACAACCGCGGTTCCGGCACGCTCCATGATCAGCAGATGACGCAGCGGCGAGTATTCGAGCACCTTCAGTTCGAGCGCGTCGCGCGCATGACGGCTGCCGGGGGCATCGCGCGCGTCGCCTTCTTGCAGCACCACGTCTTCAGGACGAATCGCCACGGTCGCGGTGCCGGTCGGCACCGCTGCCGGATCGAACAGCGTGGGTGGCAGCAGGTTGATCGGCGGCGAACCGAGCCGCTGCGCCGCGCTCAATGAAACCGGATTACCGTAGACCTCGCGCGGCGTGCCGAGCTGCACCAGACGGCCGTGTTCAAGAATGCCGATGCGGTCGGCCAGCGTGGTCGCTTCCACCTGATCGTGCGTGACATAGAGAATGGTCGCGCCAATCGTACGATGCAGCCGCTTCAGCTCGATACGCAATTCCTCACGCAGCTTTGCATCGAGCGATGACAGCGGTTCGTCCATCAGAAATACTTTCGGCTCGCGCACGAGCGCGCGCCCGATCGCGACGCGCTGCATTTCGCCACCCGACAAATGGGTTGCCATGTTGTCGAGCTTCGCTTCCATATGCAGCATCCGCGCGACCGCGTGCACCCGCGCGCGCACCTGTTCCTCGCTGCTGCGGCGACGCGGCGAACGCAGCGGAAACGCAAGATTGCCGAACACGGTCAGATGCGGATACAACGAATATTGCTGAAAGATGAACGCAACATCGCGATCGGAAGGATGCACGCCGGTGGCAAGCGCGCCGTCGATCAGCACGTCGCCGGCATCGGGACGCTCCAGTCCCGCGACGAGGCGCAGCGTCGTGGTTTTTCCCGCGCCGCTCGGTCCGAGCAGCACCACGAATTCGCCGTCTTTCACGTCGATCGACAGGTCGTCCACTGCAACGATGTCGCCGAAGCGCTTCGATACATTGCGTAGCTGAACTTCAGCCATGAGCGTCTCCGTTGGCAGATAGCATGGAAGCCGCGCCCGGCAGGAGCCGTTCCGTAGCGGCGTCATAAAGCAACGTGCGTTCCTTCCGAAAAGAAAGACCGACGTTCGTGCCGGCGGCAACACCATCGTCTTTGCCTGCCCGCACGCGCACGACGCCGAGCGCGGTTTCAACCGCCAATACCTGGTGCGAGCCGAGGTATTCGTCGGCGATCACCTGGCCGCGCAGCGGGCCGTGCTCGTCGATCACGACGTGCTCTGGCCGGATGCCCAGCAACACGCGCGCGGCAGAGGCCTCGCAACGCCGCACGGACACCGCCGCGCCATGCAGACTCACCTGCTCCTGCCCCGCCGTCACCGCCTCGTCGACGGGCAGGAAATTCATGGGTGGACTGCCGATGAAGTTGCCGACGAACACTGTTGCGGGAAAGTGATAAATCTCATGGGGCGAACCCGCCTGCAACACTTCACCCTGGTTCATCACGACGATATCGTCCGCCATGGCCATCGCCTCGCTCTGATCGTGCGTGACGTACACCGTGGTGGCGGCCAGCGCGTTGTGCAGTTTGCGCAATTCGAGGCACATCAGTTCACGAAAGTCCGCATCCAGCGTGCCGAGCGGCTCGTCCATCAGGAATGCTTTCGGCTGCCGCACGATCGCGCGGCCGAGCGCCACGCGCTGCCGGTCGCCACCGGACAGGCCGCCGGTCTTACGATCGAGAATGTTCTCGATGCGCAGCATATGCGCGGCCGCATCGACCCGGGCGGCAATCTCGCCGCGCGACACGTGTTCGTTCTTCAGCGGAAACGCGATGTTATTGCGCACCGTCATATGCGGATACAGCGCAAACATCTGGAACACGAATGCAATGTCGCGTTGCCGCGCGCGCAATGCGGTCACGTCCTCACCATCGATCAGGATCTGCCCGGAAGTGGGCAGCTCAAGTCCCGCGATCATCCGCAACGTCGTGGTCTTGCCGCAGCCCGACGGCCCGAGCAGCACGACGAAGCGTCCCGCGCCGATGGTCAGGCTGGTGTCGCGCACAGCGACAAAATCGTCGAAGCGCTTGTGAAGATGAGCGAGAACGATCGTGGACATGATTCAGTCAGGAAAATGGCTGGTGACGACGAACGCAAGCGCGCCCACCAGAAGCACCGGAAACGACCACGTGAACAGCGCCAACGAAAACGGCTGCACGAGCATCGCCACACCTAGGCCGATCAATACCGTCGACGCCCCCTCGCTGTACCTGCGACGAAGCAGCCAGCGGTGCGGCGGAAAGACTTCGCGTTTCATTTGCGCACGGCTCCGAAGGTGATGCCCCGCAACAGATGTTTGCGCAGCAGAACGGTGAAAAAGAGAATCGGCAGCACGAACAAGGTGGTTGCAGCTGCAACGGCCGGCCAGTCCTGACCGCCTTCCCCGATGATGAATGGAATGAATGGCGGCATGGTCTGCGCATCGCCGCTTGTCAGCAGCGAAGCGAATGCGTATTCGTTCCATGCGAAGATCAGGCAGAAGATCGCTGTAGCGGCAATGCCCGTCATCGCTTGCGGCAAGACCACCTTTACGAAGGCCTGCAAACGCGTATAGCCGTCCACCAGCGCCGCCTCTTCATACTCGCGCGGGATTTCATCCATGAAACCCTTGAGCAGCCACACCGCCAGCGAGACATTCACCGCCGTGTACAGCACGATCATGCCGACATAGCTGTCGCTCAAGCCGAGCGCGCGATACATCAGGTAGATCGGAATCGCAACTGCAATGGGCGGCATCATCCGTGTGGACAGAATGAAGAACAGCAGATCGTCGGACAGCGGCACCTTGAAACGCGAAAACGCGTAAGCCGCCAGCGTGCCGAGAAATACCGCCAGAAACGTCGAACCGAATCCAATCACAAGCGAATTCACGAAACGCGGCACGGCCTTCGAAGGTCCGGCGATCACCATGTTGCGCTTGCGTACCTCACGCTCATACCAGGTCCGCGCAGGCGGCAGGCTCGCAATGAACTCCGGCGTCTGCCGCGAGCGGATCGTGAGCAGGTTGACATAGCCTTCCATGGAAGGCTGAAACAGCACGACGGGCGGATACGCTATCGCATCCTCCTGCGTCTTGAAGCTCGTCAGGAAGATCCAGACCATCGGCAGCGTGGCGATCAGCGCATACGTGATAACGAGCGCGGCCGCGAAGCGCTTGGCCCGCGCGGACGACGCCACCACGGAATGTTGTGTGGTAGTCGGTCTCATCGCTGTTTGATCCGGTTGAGTGCCTTCACGTAAATATTCGCCGCGCCGAATACCGTCACGAACAGGATGATGGCGAGCGCGGACGAATAACCTGTCTGCCACTTTTCGAACGCGGCGCGCTTGAGCGTGATCGATACCGTTTCGGTAACCGAGCCCGGGCCGCCCGATGTCAGCAGATTCACCATATCGAACATCTTGAAGTTCTCGATGCCGCGAAACAGCACCGCCAGCATCAGGAACGGCATGGTCATTGGCAACGTGATCGACCAGAACTGACGCCACGGTGTCGCGCGATCCACTTCGGCCGCTTCGTAGATATAGTCGGGAATGGAACGCAAGCCCGCGAGGCAGATGAGCATGACGTACGGCGTCCACATCCACGTATCGACCATCACGATGGTCCACGGCGCGAGCGCTACGTCGCCGATCATCTGGAACGACCCCGGCGCGATGCCGGTGAAGAAGCTGACGATGTCGTTGAAAAGCCCTGTTTGCGGTTGCAGCAGGAACGTCCAGAAGTTGCCCACCACCGCGGGCGAGAGCATCATCGGCAGCAGGATCAGCGTGGTCCAAAAGCTATGTCCGCGAAACTGCCGGTTGATCAGCAAGGCAAGACCGAAACCCAGCAGCACCTCCAACCCGACCGACCAGAACACGAAACGCGCGGTCACCTGCATTGCGTACCAGATATCCTCGTCGGTCAGAATGTCGACATAGTTGTCGATGCCGACAAAGCGCGCCGGCACGCTCGGCATGTTCGACTTGAAGTTGGTGAACGACAGTCGAAGCGCCCAGATCAACGGGAAGATGTTGATCGCGAGCAGAAGCAGGATGGTCGGAAGAATGAACAGCCATGCGATGGCCCGATCCGACAGTCCGCTTAGCCGCTTCGCGATGCGCGTCGACGCACCCCCATCGAGACTGGTGGGTGAAAAAGGCTTATCTGCCAACATGCCTCGCTCCTTCAGGCGGACCGGAGACAGGCTGTTCAGCCGCCCCCGGTCCAGTCAAGTCAAGTCCGGCCAAAAGCTAATACTTCCCTTCTTGCTTAAAGACCTTGGTCCAATCTTTCACCAGCAGATCCAACGCATCTTTGGCCGTGCCCTTATCGGCCACGACGTAATCGTGCACGCGCTTTTGCATGTCGAGCAACAACTCGGCATAAGCCGGCTCTGCCCAGAAATCTTTGACGATTGCCATCGACTTCAGGAATGCGGGGGCAAACGGCGCGCTCTTCGGAAAGTCCGGGGCGTCGACCACCGATTTGGCCGCCGAATAGCCACCCAGTTGCCACCACTTCTTCTGCACGTCGGGTTGCGCGAACCACTTGATATATTCCAGCGCGTCTTCCTTATGGTCCGAGTACGAGACGACCGAGATGCCCTGCCCGCCCAACTGCGTGTATTGCTTCACCTCACGCGGATTGACGAAGAAGCCGATCTTGTCGCCACCGACATTCGGGTCTTTATAAAGCCCCGGAAAGAACGCGAACCAGTTCATCTGCATCGCCACCTGACCCGACTTGAACGCGTCGAGCCCTTCCTGCATGTAGGCGTTGGTCATGCCCGGCGCCGTGCAGCACTTATAGAGGGCCTTGTAGTATTCGAGCCCCTTCACCGCGCCTGGCGAGTTCACGAAGCCATCGAGGTGATAGGGCTTCTTGGGATCCTGATACTCGAAGCCGAAGTTGTACATGGCGTTGGTCACGCCCATCGTGATCCCCTCGGATCCACGCTCCGTGAAGATATACACGCCATAGACCGTCTTGCCGTCGATCTTTCGGCCCTGGAAGAATTCCGCAGTCTGCTTGAGTTCATCGAGCGTAGTGGGCGGCGCAAGCTCACGGTTGTATTTCTGCTTGAACTCCGCGCGCAGCTCCGGGCGTGCAAACCAGTCCTTACGGTAGGTCCATCCGACCGCGTCGGCCATTGCTGGCAACGCCCAATAGTTCGGCGTATTCTTTGGCCACTCCGAATATCCCACCACCGTGGCCGGCACGAAGTCGTCCATGGATATCTTGTTCTTGGTGAAGAAGTCGTTGAGCTTCACGTAATGTCCGTTGACCGCCGCGCCGCCGATCCACTGACTGTCGCCAATGATCAGATCACACAGCTTGCCGTGCGAATTGAGTTCATTGATAAAGCGGTCGGCATAACTGGTCCACGGTACGAACTCGAACTTCATCTTGATGCCGGTCTTGGCCGTGAAATCCTTCGACAGTTCGACCAGTGCGTTGGCGGGATCCCATGCCGCCCAGCAGAGTGTCAACTGCTTGTCCTGTGCGTGCGCGCCCGTTGCCGTGCCGAGCCCCAGCGATATGAGGGTTGCCGCCACTAGCCTCGCTGACGTTAGACGTAACATGTCTCTTCTCCTTGTCTTTCTCGGGTCTCCAACCTGATGACATTCAGCGCCCATGCGCCGGGCACCGCATTTCGGCTCTGGCAGATCAGAACTCGGTCCGCGTGTCGCGAGCGTCAGGCATGCGCATTCTCACGAAGATAAATCCGGGTTTCCGGCGTGGGGATGGCAAGCGCTCCCCGGACGTCGTTGACAAAATTGATCGCGGCAAGCCCGGCCCAATGCACAATGCCGCGCACGTCCTGATCGAGTATCACGTCGATCGCACGCTCCGACAGTTGGGCGCGGGTCTCCGCCGTGCATTCGTGGCCAATCAGGACGAGGTGTACCTTGTCGCCGGACTCCTGCAATGCCGCTGCAACGCCGGAGATGCCGCCGCCCGTCACATACACGCCGACCAGGTCCGCATGGCGCGCACTCAGGCCCTGCACGGCCAGGCCGGCGCCATCGTCGTCTTCGGCGAAGTCGGGTTCGGCAATCCAGCGCAGGTTGCGGAAGTCCTCCTCCAGCACCTGCGAAAAGCCGGTGCGCCGCTCCACCTGATCATGCAGACGCGACGATCCCGATAGCACGGCAACCGTGCCCAGCTTCGCGCAAAGAAAGCGCCCCATCAATAATCCTGCGGTGCGTCCGGCAATCCTGTTGTCGACCCCCACGTAGGCGGCGCGCCGGCTCGCGGGTAGATCGGAGAACACGGTAACGACCGGCACGTGAGCGTCGCTCATCTCTTCGATGAACCGCTCGACCCATGGATAGTCCAGAGGCGCGAGCACCAGCGCGTCGTAGTCGATCACTTCGGCGGCGAACGCCGCGGTCTCGCGTTGGCTGGAAAAATCGCAGCGGTAAAACGACGGGGTGATGCGATGCTCACGAAAGAAGCTGGCCGATAGCGCAATATCGCGCTCGACGTGATCGAGGAAGCGGGAGTTCACTTGCGGCAGCACGAACGCGACCCGGAACGAGCCGACCTTTGCCGGCCGGCCGCGGCTCGCCCGCTCGTCACGCAGATTCGCGAGTGCAAGATGCACGCGTTCTGCGGTTTCCGGACGCACGGCCTGATCGTCGCGCAGGACACGATCGACCGTGGCCACGCTGACGCCAGCCCGACGCGCAATCATCGTACGAGTAGCCGGCATGGGTCTCCTCCGGTGCCGAGCGAAAGAATTGTTTTGTTTTACTGAAGGTAGTTTTTTCCAGAAAAAATGCAAGCTTTTTTTCCCGGAAAAACCCGTCATTGATTTGATGAACAGAGCGGCGGCTAATCGGCGCCGCGAGCGCCGATGGCGTGCGGCGATGACGAGCGTCGGAAGAGAAAACCCCGGCCCACTGCCTACGGTCCGGATTGTGTAGTTGATTTCCCCAGCCACACACGACGCTTGAACGCAGGGGTGGATGACGAGGAAATTTGAAGTGATTGTTTACCGCGTCGAAGGCGGTGAGTTCCAGGAGATAGAAGACCGGGTACCGCATTGTGCGCGTGGGTCGCGACGTGACTCCCCGGCGAAGCACACGTCCCCTCGATCACCGCATGGAAAGGCACCAGGTGTGCATGCAGCGATTCACGCGCCCGTCTGCGATTTCGAAACCGTGAGCGGCAGACGTAACCAACCGGGCTCGAGGTCCGCGCTCCAGCGCTGCGAAAGCACCCCCCCGCGCCCGGCCGTCAACTCATCATTCCACCGTAACGGACTTCGCGAGGTTTCTCGGCTTGTCGACATCGGTCCCACGTGCGCACGCCGTATGGTAGGCAAGCAACTGCAACGGCACCACATGAAGCAGCGGTGACAGCGGCCCGTAATGCTCCGGCATCCTGATCACATGAATGCCCGGTTCGCTGCCGATCCGCGTGTCGGCATCGGCAAACACATACAGCTCGCCCCCGCGCGCCTTCACTTCCTGAAGATTCGACTTCAGCTTTTCCAGCAGCGTGTCGTTCGGCGCGATCGTCACGACCGGCATGGCGTCCGTGACAAGCGCCAACGGGCCATGCTTCAGTTCGCCGGCCGGGTAAGCCTCCGCATGAATGTAGGAAATCTCCTTGAGCTTGAGCGCCCCTTCCAGCGCAATTGGATAGTGCGAACCGCGGCCGAGGAACAGCGCGCTTTCCTTGCCGGAAAACTTCTCCGACCACGCGATGATCTGCGGCTCCAGGGCCAGCACGGCGTTCAATGCGGCCGGCAGATGGCGCAACTGGCGCACGTAGTCGGCTTCCTGTTCCGGGCTCACCGTGCCGCGGATTTTCCCCAGCGTCGCGGCAAGAACGAACAAACCGACCAGTTGCGTGGTGAACGCCTTGGTCGACGCCACGCCGATCTCGCGGCCCGCGTGCGTGTGAAACGACAGCGACGTCAAGCGCACCATCGCGCTCGTCGCCACATTGCAAACCGACAGCGTGTGCTTGTGTCCGAGTGACTGCGCGTGCTTCAAGGCAGCGAGCGTGTCGGCGGTTTCGCCGGATTGGGAAATCACGACCACCAACGCCTTCGGATTGGGCACTGAATCCCGGTAGCGGTATTCGCTGGCGATTTCGACCTGGGTCGGAATCTTCGCGATCGATTCGAGCCAGTACTTGGCCGTCAGTCCCGAGTAGTAACTCGTGCCGCAAGCGAGAATCAACAGGCTGTCGATGTCCGCGAACACGGCTGCCGCCTGCTCGCCGAACAGCGAGGCATCGAGCGACTCGCCTTGCGGCACCGTGTCAGCGATCGCGCGCGGTTGCTCGAAAATTTCCTTCTGCATGAAATGCCGGTACGGTCCGAGTTCCACGCCACCGCCGTATGCGGCCACGGTGCGCACTTCGCGCTGCACGTCGGCACCCTCGCGGCCCACCACGCGCACGCGCTCGAGCGTCAACTCGCACACGTCGCCCTCTTCCAGGAAGATGAAGCGCTCGGTCTCGCCCGCCAACGCCAGCGCGTCGGAGGCGAGAAAATTCTCGCCTTCGCCGAGGCCGACGACGAGCGGCGAACCTTGCCGCGCCCCCACGACGAGATGCGGATGAGCCTTGTGCTCGACCGCGATCGCGTACGCGCCGTCCAACTGCTTCACGGCTTCCCGAACCGCCTCGAACAGATCGCCGCGATACAGGCAATGCACGAGGTGCGCAACCACTTCCGTGTCGGTTTGCGAAACGAACACATAGCCTTTCGAGCGCAGCATCTCACGCAGCGGCTCGTAGTTTTCGATGATGCCGTTATGCACCAGCGCCAACTCATCCTTGGAGAAGATCGGATGCGCGTTGTCCGTGACAGGCGCGCCGTGCGTCGCCCAACGGGTGTGCGCGACGCCCGTGCCGCCTTCGAGATGCGTTTCGCGCGCCTGCGCGTCGAGGTCCGCGACCCGTGCCGTGCTGCGCGCGCGGCGCGGGCCGGCGGCGGCGAGCACGGCGACGCCGCACGAGTCGTAGCCACGATACTCGAGACGACGCAGTCCTTCGATCAGAACCGGGACGATGTTACGTTGCGCTACCGCGCCGACAATGCCACACATAAAATTGCTTTCCCACGTGATGTTGTATCGGATGGGGCGAGCCGCCCCGGATCGAGCCGAGCCTCAGGCGAACCCGGCAGGATTGGTCGATTGCCAGCGCCAATGGTCCGCGCACATGCGTTCGATGCCGTACTGCGCGCGCCAGCCGAGCAGTTTTTCGGCAGCGGCCGGATCGGCGAAACAGGACGCGACGTCGCCCGGACGGCGCGCCACGATTTCATAAGGCACCGGCCTCGCCGATGCCTTTTCGAACGAGCGCACCACGTCCAGCACGCTATAGCCCTGCCCCGTGCCGAGATTCACGACGAAGCCCGCATCGCGCTCGACGAGCGCATCGAGCGCGGCCAGGTGTCCGCGCGCCAGATCCACCACGTGGATGTAATCACGCACGCCGGTGCCATCCGGCGTGTCGTAATCGCCGCCGAACACCCGCAGCTTCTCCAGCTTGCCGACTGCCACCTGCGCGACATACGGCATGAGGTTGTTCGGCACGCCGCCCGGATCTTCGCCGATCAGGCCGCTCTCGTGCGCGCCGACCGGATTGAAATAGCGCAGCGTGGCAATACGCCATGACGGGTCCGACACTTCCAGATCGCGCAGCACCTGTTCGGCGATCAGCTTCGTCTGGCCGTACGGGTTGGTGGCCGAGAGCGGAAACGATTCGTCGATCGGCGAGGTCTTCGGCACGCCGTACACGGTGGCCGACGAACTGAACACGAACTGCTTCACATCGCGCGCGCGCATGACCGCGAGCAGCGCGAGCAGACTGCCGAGATTGTTGTCGTAATACTCGATCGGCTTCGAGACCGATTCGCCCACCGCTTTCAACGCCGCGAAGTGGATCGCGCCGGTCACCGGATGCGCATCGAAAATGCGTTGCAACGCGGCTTCGTCGCGCGAATCCGTTTCATGGAACGCCACGCGTTTGCCGGTGATCTGCTCGACGCGTTTGAGCGACTCGCGATTGCTGTTGACGAGGTTGTCCACCACGACCACGTCGTAGCCGCCGTTCAGCAATTCGACACAGGTATGCGAGCCGATAAAACCGGCGCCCCCGGTTACCAGAATCGTGCCTTTCAAAGCCATGCGAAATTTTCCTTTATATCGATTCAACGTGAGCGGCACGCCCACTCAATGCCGCTCGGCCGTACTCACGCCGACGGTCGCGAGGCCGCCGTCCGTCACGTAAGGCACGATGCCGGTTTGCGCAATGCGCGCGGCGGTGTCAGTGGCGCAGGATTCGTCGGCGGGCGCGCAATAGTCGATAGCCAGCACCGGCAGCCTGTACTGATCGCGAATGATCGCCGCCTGCGCGAGCAGCCAGTCGCGATCGGCCTGCGGCACTTCGGTATAGCGCTGTTTGCCGGCGTCCCACCCGCGATACAGCGATTCGAACGCCACCATGTAGGCGAGACCATGGACCTGAGGCAACACCTCGAACCCGCGGTTGAAAATCAGCTTCGCACGCGGATAGCGCGCCTTGATCGCGCGGATGACCCGCACCAGCCCCGCTTCCTGCGCGGCTCGCGCGGCGTCGGTTTTGGCGATCAGGTGGTACGAGTCGAGCGTGTCGAGGAAGAAGCCCCGATAGCCTTTCTTCCATAGCGGCGCGATCACCTTGTCGACGAAAAACGCCGGCCATTCAGCGGCCGTCTGATCGACCACATGCGAAGCCCACGTTTCATTGACACCGGGCAGCCACGCTTTCGGCATCGCGCTGTAATACGCGCGATGCGGGTTCACTTCACCCACGCTCACATAGGCGAACCACGCGGGATGCGCGTTCGCATGAGCACGCGGATCGAAGCGCGCGTCGGGCTCGACCACCACGACATCGAACGGGGCCAGCTCTTCCACAGGCGGATTCGCACCGTAGTACAGCGCCACCGACGGACCCGCCGGCGCGTGCGCCTCATCCGCCGCGCCCTGCGCATGCGCCACGGAAGCCAGCGCGCCGAGCGCGGCGAGGCGCGTGAGCCGGCTCACACGCCGCAGCAGCGCGCGTAATGGAGAACGTCGGTCGTAATCATGCTCAGGCAAAGCCAGTTCCTCTTTGATGTTGTGCGGGCAACGCCGCCCGCTTCAGATCGTCGGTGCTAACTACCCACTGGCAGGAACGACCACCAGCAGATACTGTCGAGCGCGACAGTCGCAATCGACGGACTGAACCCCGCCTGCTGCGCGGCCGTCCACGCGGTTTGCGCGGCCGAACTCGCGGTGCATGTCGACGCATAGTCGAGCGACCCGGTGAAAAACCCGCTGCGCCCGAGATTCTGTTCAGTGGTTTGCCAGGACTTCAACTGTTGCACGACCGACGTGCTCGTCGACGGCAGGAACACCTGTTCCGCGATCACGCCGTCGATCAGCCACGGAAACGATACGCCCCCCGTCGTCCCGCCGATAGCCTGCACCGGCGCGGCATTCGGCACCAGCGCAAGATCCGGAAAGCGCTCGCGCAGTTGCTTGACGAGATCGAGACCGCCTTGCGCACAGCTTGCATCGCACGGGGCGGTGGACGAATTGACGCCGTGTCCGACGATCTCGAAGTTATCCAGCATGAATCCGTCGACGCCGGTTGCCGCGAGACGCGGAGCAACATAGTTGACGATCAGATTCTGATAGCCGGCGTTGGCGGGATTCATCCAGTATTCCGGGTAGCCCTGATATTTGCTGATTTGCGCCGCGCTGTTCGCGCCGCACGACACGAAGCCCGAGGGCACGGTGTTCCAGTAAGTCCGCGATTTCTCGCAGGCGCCGAAATTCAGATAGCTGAGCACTTTCGCGCCGTTCGCCTTCAATGCCGCGATCTGTGCGGCGGAAAAGGCCGGCGTGCCGGTGCCAGGATCAGCGTCGATCACGATCAGCCTGAACGTGGACGCGGCCTGGGCGAGGTCGATCGCGCTGCCCTGCCCGTAAAAAGCGGCCCAAACCGGCGAGGGCGGCAACGCGCGGGCCGCCGAAATCGCCGGCGCGGGGCTCGCCGGTTGCGTGCTGGTGTTTGTGTTCGTGCTGGTGCTGGTGTTCGTGCTGGTGTTCGTGCTCGTGCTGGTGTTCGTGCTGGTGTTCGTGTTCGTGGCGGTGTTCGTGTTCGTGGCGGGATTCGTCGAACCGGGCGCATTAGAAACGTTAGTCCCGCTGACGCCGGCCGGCGAGGCCGAGGCAGCGGTCGAGCCACCCGTGCCGGCGCCGCCGCTACTGCCGGAACCGCCGCCACCGCACGCGGCCATCAAACCGGCAGCGGCGAATACGATCGCCGCGTCGAGCCATCGCCGCGCTATGCGCGAGGCAGCGTGAATAGTGGAGGCTGGGCGCGCGCGGGCGGCCCGCTGAAGCGGGCCAAAGTCATACTGTTGCATGGTGGAATCCGGAGTCGAACGGTGTCAGGCCGAAGGTGCGGGCGTGCCGCTTCGACCCGCGAGACGTGCATCAGCCTTCACCGTTATGCAACGGCAGGCCATGCGCGAAGCCGAGTCGAAACAGCAGCGCCCTTTGTTCAACCCCGCAACATATACGTTTCGTATTCCAAAGACATGAATTTGCGGTCGAGCACTTTCACCGCCGCCACCACCACGACGAGCAGCGCGAGCGCAAATCCATAGCCGTAGAAATCCGGCCCGAGCTTGAGCGTGATGCCGGTAAAAAGCCCGTTCAGCACGACGAATGCGCCGGTCAGACGCAGCACGACGCGGCGCCCGTCGAGATAGAAGAACACGTTGAGCAGCCCGAGCAGCAACACCTGCAGACTCGCCGACACCACGTCGACGACCAGCAGCGGCATATACAGCGGCGAGATGCCGAGCGAGCCCAGCACGCGTTCGCCGAAGGCGATGATCAGCAACAGCACGACCGCCTGCACCTTGATGATCTCGTACAGACCGGCCCGTACGCTGCCCACCATCATGTCGCGCATTTCGTTGATATGGCGCAGAGTCGCGCCGCTGCGCACCGCGTCGTAGAAGGCGTCGTAGTACTCGACGAAATCCGCCTCGATCCGCACGAGGAACGTCGCCATGCCGGGCATCACGCACACGTAGGCGATAAAAATCGGAATGTCGTAGATCACCGAGGCGCGCAGCGGCCCGATCACCGCTGTGCCCGTGCCCGGCGAATACCAGAACATGAACTTGTCGAGCCACACACCGATGTTGAACAGCAGGCCGACCAGCGCGAGGCTCGGATAGGCGAAGCGCCGCTCGAACACTTCGAACGAAACAAAGCGCTCACTGCGGTAGTTACGGTAGATCAGGCCCGACAACCCGGCGAGCAGAACGATGTGCCCCGCCACGAAGCCGCCCAGCAGACCGACCAGCCCGAAGCCGTTCAACGCGAGCGCGAGGCACACCACGCAGGCATAGCCCACGGCGAACACCAGCAGGATTTGCCGATACTGCTTGACGCTCGACAAAAAGATCACCGCGATCCAGATGTTGCTGACCACGACAAAGCCCGTGATCATCAGCAAGCGGTAGATCAGCGGCTCCTCGCGAAAGCCCACCAGCATCGCGATCACCGCGACCACGCTGGCGAGAATCGACGACACCAGCACCACGCCGTTGTAGTTCGACAGCACGAGGTCGTCGCGCTTTTCGAACAGGCGATCGGAAATGAAACGCGTGAACGACAGCTGCAGCGGCCCGGTCAGAATCAGGCTGAGCGCGATCAGATACGTGACCGACACCTGAAACTGCACGATCGCGAAAGTGGGGATCACCGAGGTGAGACTGATCAAGCCGATGATCAGGATGCCGAAGATCGACAGGATCAGCGGTCCGGAACTGATCAGGCCCGCGTAGGCATAGGCGCGCGCCACGCCGGCGAGCGTGTCGCGGCGCATGATCTTGCGCAATTCGAAGCCGATACCCGCCATCAGCGTGTCTCCTGCGATTGAACGGACTGCGCCGGCTGCACGCGCGGCTGCGCTCCGGATTGAGAGCCGTGATTCATCGGGCAGCGCGCCGCACCGGCCGTGCCGTCGCGTTCGCGGTCCGGCTTCGCGGCGAGGCGCTCGTAAAGCGTGCGGTAGCGGTCGATCATCTGCTTTTTGGTGTAGTAACGGCGCACGCGCGCGAGTCCGGCCTGCTGCGCGGCATGCCAACGCGTCTCGTCGGCGAGCAGCGACAGCACTGCCTGGGCGAACGCCGCCGGGTCCGCGAGCTGAACCACCATGCCGGCCGAACCCAGCGCGCGATCTTCCGCATCCATGCCTTCGATCAGTTGGCGGCACGAGCCCACGTCGGTCGTGATGGCCGGCACGCCGGCCGCGAAGCCCTCCAGCACCACCAGCGGCAGTGCCTCGCTGATCGAGGTCAGCGCGATTACGTCGACTTGCGGCAGCATGTCGTCGATACGCTGGAAGCCGAGGAATTTCACGTTGCGGCTAAGCCCGAGACTCTCCACGAGCGCCCGGCATTCGAGCGCATACGCGGGATCCTCTTCTTCCGGTCCGATGATCCAGCCTTCGAGATCCGGCATGGTTCGCGACGCGATGAAGATCGCGCGAATGAAGGTCTTGATGTCCTTGATCGGCACGACACGCCCGATCAGCGCCACCACGCGGTGCGAGCGCGGCTTGCGCTCGGCCACGAGCGGCCCCAGCGCGTCGACGTCGATACCGTTCGGAATGCATTGCGTGCGCTCGGCACGCGCGCCGTCGGTGACCTGGCGCTGGCGGTTCGCCTCGTACAACGCGACGATGTCGTCGGCGGCGTCGTAAGCGAGCTTGCCGATCGCTTCGAAAAAACGCACCCACAATTCACGGAAATAGCTGACGCGAGAAATATCGCGTTCGAACACACCCCGGTTATCGCGAATCCACTGGCTCTGCAGCAAGTCGATCTTGCGTTCCTTCGTATAGATGCCGTGTTCGGAGATCAGCAGCGGACGGCCCGTGCGGTAATGCATCAGCGCGCCGAGAAAGCCGCCGTATCCGGTCGATACCGTGTGATAGACACGCGCGGGCAGCAACTGCTCGGCGACGCGCGCGAGTTGCCACAGCGGCTTGTGCATGATCCGCACGGTCCAGAAGTAGTCGGTAAACGACGGATCGGTACAGTACTTCTGATACTGATCGACGATGGTGTCCCAGGCCGCGCGGCTCGACAGGAACTGTTCCTCGTTCAGCGCGCCGTGCGCGCCGAGCATCGGGATCATGCTCGCCATCAGTTCGCCGGCGTCCTGGCACTTGCGCGGATCGCGCAGGGCATCGTGCAAGGCCTGCGAGCGCGCGAACGCCGCGGCGTCGCCGTTCACCGCGCGCGGCTGAAAGTCCGCCACGGCCTGCTCGTACAGATAATGCGTTTCGAGGTGCACGACGTTGTCCGGCAGCGCATACGCCACCCCGGCGTAGTCCTGTTCCCGGCTGCCGATAAAGACAATCGCGAAACGGGTCTCGGGATACGAGCGGATCATTTCGTTGACCCAGCTCGACACGCCGCCACGCACGAACGGGAACGTGCCTTCGAGCAGCAGGCAGACATCGGCATCGGCGGCACGGCGGATCGGGAGTTCTTTCATCATGACCAGTACTTCACAACCGGTTTGAGTGTGGGCAACGCAGCGGCATTGCCCAGCGATGCGAGAAGCTGCGAAACACGAGCGTAGTCGCCGCGCAGGAAGTCGGCTTCCGCCAGCCACGGCACCAGCCGTTCCCGCGGGAAGCCGAGTTCGAGCGCATGCGCGATGTATTCGTGCGCGGCATTGGGCAACGCGTTGGCCAGCGCGAGACGGCCGCGGATCAGCCACAGCGCCGCATCGGTCGGATCGGTTTCGAGCGCCGTCTGCGCGTAGCGGTCGGCCTGTTGCAGCGTATGGCGGTACACCGCGCCCTGCACCAGGTTCTGGTACACGAGTTCGAAATACAGCTCGGCCAGCATGCGGTTCAGCGCGTGCCGTTCGGTGTCGTTGCCGGTCGCTTCCAGCGCTTTGCTGGTGCGGAAGATCTTCTGCATGATTTCGTTTTCGGCGTGATCCAGTGTGCCGTAAGCGATCAGGCGAATGTCTTCGAGCGGGTCGGCCAGCAACTCGCGCAGCAACGTGCCGGTGGTGCGGGTAGGCATGCTCTGGATCGCCACGAGGGCCGACAGCCGGTCGGTGGGCGACACCTGGGTATTCGCGAGACGCGCCTGCAGCCGCGCGCCGCCGCCGTGCGACACGCGCGACACCAGGTACGTGACGAATTGCGGGCGCGGCACATCGGCGAGTTGGTCGCTGTCGTGGCTGGCCGGGAAAAGCGCTGCCCAGATGCAGCTGGTCAGCACCACGAGGCCGCCGAACAACGGCACGAAGGTGCAGGCAAGCCACAGGAACAGCAACGAGAGCGCCCGCGGCTCGCGGTAGTTCAACGGCAACCACGCGCGGAACGCGACCGCCTCGGCGAATCCGGCCACCGCCTGCAGCGCCAGAAAGCGCAGCAGCGGATCGAACGCGCCGGCCGGTTGCAGCAGGCTCGCGATCGCCAGGTATTGCACGATCACGGCCGCCACGGCCGCCAGCACGCTGACGATGAGAGAAAGGGTCTTAGACATCGAGGCCGCTTCGTTTGAGAAGACGCGTCAGCGCCGCGCCCGGGTCGTCGCCCTCGAGGTGGAGCGTATGGACGCCGACGCGCGCGCGTTCCAGGTCGGTGTTGAACTGTGCCGTCAGGCTGGCTTCGATCCGCGCCAGATAGCCGTCGATACCGGTCGTATCCGTGGCGGGCATCAGATTCACCAGCACCGACTGTTTGGACGTCTGCACCGGCCACATCACGTCGAGCGAACGGCGGCGGCGCATCACATGCTCGAACAGCGAGTCGCCCTCTTCATCGCGCGGAAACGCCAGCGCGACGACCGACGACGCCACACCCGCCTTCTGCTGCAGACGCGCGAGGCGGCTCAGGTCGAGCGCGAATTCGTACGGGCAATTCGGCACGCGGTCGAGAATGCGCTGCACGAAGGCGGAATGCTCGACGCCGTCGGCGTAATAGCCCAGCAGCACCAGCAGCAGTTGCAGGTTGTCGAAGTTGAGCGACAGGAACGGCATCCGCTTGACGACGAGCAGCGCGCGCAGTTCTCCGTCCGCCGACACCAGCGGCGCGCACACCAGGTACTGGCTGACCGGCACCACCGTGTCTTCGTTCTTCAGATGCGCGACGCTCAGCGTGTTGAGCGCATGCGTGACGAGTTCGTCGTGCATTTCGAGTTCGAACGCGTCGCCGATCCGCGCGATCGCCTCGGTACCGAGCTTATTGTCACGCACCGGGACCGCGCCGCGACTTCGATCTGGCAGGCTTGCGCGACGAATTCGAGCAACCCGCTCGCTCCGCCCAGCGGGTGGCCTTCCCGCGCGACCGCCGGCACGGCGAGCGCCGTCTCGGTGGAGACCGACAGCCGGCGCAATTCGGTAATCGAGTCGCGCAGCGTGGTCGGCCGCGACAGCAGGTCCTTTTCGAGCCGCTCGTGGGACAGCCGCATAAGGTAGTGGCTATTGGTCAACGCGACGAGACGGTCGTTCAGGTAATCGTTCAGCGAAGACGCGCGCTCGGCGCGGCTACCCCACGTGTCGCCGAAGTGCCCGGCGAGAATCGTCTGGATCAGGCCGCCCGCGAAATACAGCGCGGGGAACGGGCCGCCATGCGGGTAAAAGAGCGCCCACGCGCCCAGCATGAAAGCCCCGGTCAACAGGCCGAGCAGGCTGCCGTAGCGCAAGGCGACCAGCAGCGACACCAGCCACAGCCACGGAAAGCCGGCGCGCAGCAGCAACGGGTCTTCCGGATGAAGCCAGCGGGCCACGGCCAGTACGACCAGCACGAGCACGGCGGTCTCCACGATCGCGAACGGCCGCGCCACCGCGGGCGCCAGAAAGCGGCGCACACGTCCGAGATTGCCGAACGGATGCGCATGGCGCGGCTTGGATGCGCCCGGGTTGTTTTCCACGGCTGCGGTATTCACGGCCATTTCCTTTTCACATGTCGGGTTGCGGCTTGCGGCCCGCGTTTCGGGTGCACGCCGGCAACCTTGGGGATATGCTTACTGACGCGCTTGCAACGGCGACAGAACCTTGGCGATCAGCGAGGTCGCCACGCTCGACAGACCCGAGCGGCTCCAGCCCGTACGCGTGCCCGTCGCGCTCCACACCACGGCGCCGTTCGACACGTCGATCAGTTCGAACGTGACGCCGACTACCGGCTCGCCGTCCACGCCCGTCTTGTAACGCCATTCTTCGACCGCGCCCGACAGCACATAGCGGGCGTTCTGCGAACGCGCCCATTCCAGCGACTTGTCGCTGTCGGCGCGTTGCGTCGTGTCGAACAGCGAATTGCGGTTCGCATCGGCCGGTGCGATGCGCACGTCGGCGATACCGCCCGCGCGCAGCGTGTTGGCCGCGATCGATTCGGCGCTGTGACCGGCATCCGGCGTTTCAGTGTAGTTGGCGATCGCCACCACCGCCACCTTGTCGCCGCGCGCGAGCGCGGGGCCCGAGGTCTGGCGCACCGTGCCGCATGCGCTCACCAGCAGGGCCAGCGCGGTTGCCGCGACACACCAGGCGCTCGTACGAGCCAATCGTTTAATGCCGTACATGAAGAATTCTCCTTGGGATAACTATGCGAAATCCGGTTCAATAAAACCAGCTATAGCGAGCGCCGATCTGGGTCACCGGCGTGCCGAGGCGCGAGACGCGCTGATGCGAGAAAAAGAGCGCCGCATGATCGCCGCCGAACACCGTGCCCGCGAGGCCGAGACTGACTGACGGACCCCAGCCCTGCAACGAGTCGTGCAGCACGCCGACGTCGAGGAACGGCCGCCACGCCCGCGTGTACTGGTCGATCAGATCGTTGCCGAAACCGAAGAACAGCCCGTATTGCGAGTAGGTCTGCGGGATGAACGTCGACGCGGTGACCGGACCCGCGCTCACGGGAATCAGCCGCGAGATCAGGCCGTCGGCCTCGCCGCTCGCGCTGTAGTCGCCATGCGCGCCGATCAGCCGCAGCGTGTAGTCCGGATAGTTGGTGCGGATGCGATAGCCGATTTCACCGGTGGACAGGACACCGCTGCCAAGATAGTTGCGCGCCTGGCTGTAGAAGCGATCGGCTTCGACGGTGCCCGTGGCATACAGACTCTGTGTCGCGCGGTAGGTGATCGTGCCGACCACGTTGTCCTTCATGCCGCCCACCTGCAGCGTCTGCGATTCGCGCGCGGTCTGGTTGCGGCCCGCTTTCAAGGCGATCGACAACGGCGAATTCCTGCCCCACTCCGCGGCCACCGACACGCTGTAGAAGCTGTCGAGCGCTTCGCGGCGGCCGGCGGTGACCATGAAGGCGGTGTCGTAGGTTTGACGCCGCGCGTAAAACTCCACCGAACGATCCACCGACGGCACGTTGGTGAGCTGCCCCTGATCCGTCGAATGCTGGAAGCGCTGGATACCGTTCACGCCGACCATATACAGATCGGCGATCTTGATGCTGCCCGCCAACGTCTGTTCGATGAAATCGAGCGGGTGCTCGACGTAGCTGGTCACGCTCGCGTCGAGCGATTGCGGCCACGTCAGCGCGGTCTGCTGCAGGCGGCTATGCAACTCCGAGTCGTAGGGCGCGCCTTCCAGGCCCTGAAACGCGAGGTTTTCAGCCGCGCCCGGACGATCCACCGCGATCGACGCGTCGATACGGTTGTAGATCGGCAAGCGCGCGCCTTGCTGGTCGAGCAGCCGCTCCATGGCCGGCTTGTCGTTCTCCGCGAGCGCGATCGCGATCAGCTGCTCCGAAGGTTGAACGAGAACATTGGCGTACTGACGGGCCAGCCAGCGCTTGGCCAACGGATTCGCTTCATGCGACATCGCCCACGCGAGCGCCACGTCACGCGCCACCGACGAACTCAACTGCGCCTGCTCCGGCGACGCCGCGACGGCCTGCGCTTTCACGGGTTGTGCGGGCGGCAGGCCGGCCGCGTCGCCGAGCAGCGTGCGGCGTGCTTCGGCGTTGTCGTTGCGGCCCGCGTCGCTCGCGAGCAGATCGATCAGGAATGCCTTCGACACGTCCGCGTTTTCGAAGATCGACGCGAGCGTCACGCGGCGGCCGAGCATCTGCTCACGCACTTCGCTGCCCTGCGAGGCGCGCGTGCGCAGCACGATCTGACCTTGCGCGCTGTTGGCGCGCACCTCGGCCTCTTCCTGCTGCATCTGGCGCCAGACGTTGCGGCGGATCGACCACGCGAGATCGCCGCGCCCCGCCATTTCCTGCGCTTCGGCGTAGGTCAGTTGCCAGAGCGGATCGCGCGACATGGCCGCCGACTGCAGACGCAGATACTTGAGCGCCGCCTCCGGCCGGTTCAGACGCATCAGCGCGGCGGCCAGCGGCCCCCACAACGCCGGCGCCTGCGCGGGTGCGTCACGCCATTCGGCCACCGCCTCGCGCAGTTGTGCTTCGCTGCCGTAGTCCACCAGCGTCCAGAGCAGCGCGGCGCGCAAATCGAGCGTCGCGCCAGGCAGCGCCACCGCGTGCTGCAGGTCGTGCAGCGCGTCGAGCGGACGGTCCGTCTGGCGATAGTATTCGGCGCGCACGCGCAGAAACGCGGGGTCGCCTTCGGCAGCCGCCAGTTGCTCGGGCGTCAGGCTTTTCAGCAGCGCCTCGACGCGATCGTACTGCTCCGCATCGGTGTAGTAGTGAATCGCGCTCTGCAGCGCGCGCGGCGACTGGTCGCGGCGGAACTGCAACTCGGACGTGCGGGCCGCGTCGACCGGATACGCGTCGTAGAAATACGTCATCGCGCCCAGGTCTTCGGGCGCCGCCTTGCCGCTTGCCAGCAAATGCTTGTAGGCGTCGTTCGCGATGTCGTCACGCTGCAGCAGGCGCGCGAGTTGCGCGGCATTGCGCCAGAACAGCATGTCGTCGTCTTTGGCGCCGCGGCGTGCGGCGAGCAGCGTGTCGAGCGCGCCCTTGTAGTCGCCGTGACGGTACAAGAGGCTCGCCGTGCGCAGCGCGTATTGCGTGTTCGACGGGTACAGCTGATCGAGCTTGCGGTAGTAGGTCAGCGCTTCGTCGTCGTGACCGGAGCGCTCGGCGAGCTGGCCCAGGCGCGCGTCGATCGCTTCAGCCGGCGAATTGCGTTGACGGCTGCGCAGGAAAGCCAGCGCGTCGTCCGGGCGGCCCAGACGCTCGTAGGCCGCCACCACCGAGTCGACCAGTTTGAGATCGCCGGGCGCCGCATTCGATGCCTGGATCAACGCAGCCAGATAGGCGTTGTCGTCGTTGAGCATCGGCGCGAGACGCATCACGTTCTTCCAGCCTTCCGGATCGTGCGTGGCTTGCGCGTAAGTGAGCCACATCTGCAAGGCGAGCGGCGACGCATGGTTCCATTCGGCGACCTGCGCGAGGCGCCTCGTCCAGACCGGCGAGCCAGGATTCTTGCTGACCTGCTCGGCTGCCACGCGCTGGGCGTCGGGCAGATCGTTCGATTCGAGGAACGACTGATAAAGCAGGCTGGGCACATCGTTCGATGCGGCGGCGTTCGGTGCCGCGTTCGTGGCCGCATTGGTGGCCGCATTTGTTGCCGGGCTCGACGCCGCCGCCGGCGCGGCGGCCGATGCCTTGTTCGCCGCTGAACTCGACGCCGCCGCGGCAGGCGCCGCCACGCGCACGAGATGCACATCGCGCAAACCGTGCGTGCGGGGACGCATCGCGAGCGCCGCCCCGGCTCGCGGGCCGTCCATATAGGCGTACTGCCCTTGCGAGCCGTCTTCACGTGCGCGATCGCGGATAAAGTCGACGAGCCGCAGCGCGCCATCTTCGTCAGGCCGGCCCTGCGCGTAGCCGGCCAGCGCCTTCGCATAGCGGTCGACCAGATCCGGACGATGCGCGGCCCGCGCCAGGTTCAGCAACACCACGAGCGTCTCTTGATCGTGCGCAAACGCGGCGCCGTGTTCGTTGGCGGCAGCGAGCGCTTCGTCGAGCAGATTGCCCGATTGCAAGGCCCGAATGCCCGCGATGAAGCACTGACGCTGCGCATCGAACGTCGCCGCGCTAGCCTGCAAACGGAACCAGGCGTTCGCCGCGCCGCGATAGTCGCCGCCATACATGGCGAAGCGCACCACTTCGCGATTCCAGCGCGCTTGTTGCGCCGGGTCCTGCGCGGCAAGGCGCGCGTACAGTTGCCCGGCGAGTTGTTGCGCATTCACCGAAGCCGCCGCCTCGGCCAGCATCTGCAAATCGGCATTCGACCACGACAGAGCCGCGGCACTCGCCAACTGCGTACGCAAGCGCGCGAGCGCGGCTTCGCGGCCCGGGTCGCTGGCGGGCAGCGCGAACGTCTCGCGCGTGTCGACGCTCAGGCGCAGCAACTGCGCCGCGCGGTGCATCTGTTCGTTGGGAATCGCCTCCATGCGGGCGGCGATACGGCGCGCGTCCTCGTTGCGTCCGAGACGCACATACTGCGTGCCGAGCACCGAGAGAATTTCCGTGTTGTCGGGCTGCACGCGCAGCCATGCTTCCAGATACGCAATGCTGAGATCGCTCGGCGCGTCGGTCGAGGTCATCCGGCTACGCAGGCCGCCGCGCGGATGCACGAGATACAGCGTGATCAACACCACGCCCGCGAGCAGCAGAACGAGCCACGTGGGCGCGATGCGAGGACGATTATCGGCCACAGGCGACCTCGACTGACTTGTAGTTCAGTTTCTGTCCGACCTCTGCCGGCGTATCGAAACGCAGGAAGTCGCCGTCACGACGCGTGGCGACAGACTGATTGTTGACGCTGACCTTGCACTGCTGCGCGTTGGCCAGCTTGACGAATGGCTGATAGTGGCCGGCGAATTCGAAATGCATGCCCTGCGGCGTGCGCCGGAAGTCGCGCACGAAACCGTTGGCTTCGCCGATATACGGCGCTGCCTCTTTGGCCGCGCCGCCGATCGCAAAGCGGGCGCTGCCGCCGTCGATATGGATATAGGTGCCGTCTGGGCCGTTGGCAAAGCCGGTCACGCCCGAGGCGCTGTCGAGCGACGGTTTGGCCGTCTGCGGCCAATGCAATTCGCGCACTTCGCCGTTGCCGCGCACGATCCAGTCGCTCGCCTGCGGGCCCACCTCTTTCGCCACCGCGAAGGTATGCCAGTCGAGCACCTTGCGGATGTATTCGCTCACGTAGACCGGCATCACCGGCTGCTTGAGCACCGTGGAGAAGATCTGGTCGAGCGCGCGCAACGAGGCCACCTTGGTGCCGCTGTACATATGGTAGTAGATGTCGATCGGCTTGAAGCGCAGCGGCCGGTCGGTCATCGCAAAGGTCTCCAGCACGCGCGTGAAGCCATAGAACGGGCCTTGCCAGTCGTTCGTGTAGACGTTTTCGTCCTGATTCGGCGCGTACACCTGATATGCGTCCGGTCCCTTGTCCACGCCGATCGGCGCGATATTGGTCCAGCTATTGGCCGACTTCGTGATGACGGTGTCGCCGCCGTTGAAGTTGTAGACGCCCGCCTCATACACCTTGCGCACGACGAAACCCGGCGGCCGGCAGTCGCCCGACCATTGCAGGATTACCGTCTTCTTGCCGGCCGGCGCAAGACGCGTGTTGATGTAGTCGATCGAACCGGTGATCTCACGGTCGATATTGAAGCGATAACCCGGAATGTTCAGCGAGAACGCCGCGTCGCCGCCTCCGCGGTCCACCTGCGCGCCGGTCGCGCTGTCCACCTGCTCCCATTGGAACGGATGCGAATACGTGTGCGTGCCGATCTCGACATGCGGCAGCGCGAACATTTTGCGCGCGATCTCTTCCAGACGCGGCGAGATATCCGGATGCAGGCCCTTCGGACCGACCTCGCCCTCGATCACCGACAGTGTCATCGGCACCGGGTAGCGCGTGAAAATCTGCTGATAGAGCGCTTCGCCGGAATAGTCGGGGCCGGGGAATTCGGCGCGCGAGGCGAAACCGTCGCCATCCACGTGCGACATGAACAGACGCCGGCCGTTTTCAGTCGTCACGCTCGGCGACGGCATGTCCGGCAAATGCAGCGCCGCTTTCATGAACGCCATCGGCTGAATGGCCCAGCGCTCCTGCTCGATGCTGTCGAGCGAGGTCACGGTGTATGGACTGAGCGCGTAGCCGCCCCACGGCGTGAGCGCGACCTGGTCGAGCAACACGCCGTTGGCCGACACGCGCAGCAACGGCTGGCTGCGCGAACCCACGCGCACGCCTTGCAGATCGCGCGGCTCGGGCTTCGGGCTGATTTCGAAGCCGACCATGGGATCGCTCTTGACCACCGTGACCGGCGCGGCCAGCGTGCCGCCCACCGCTTGCAGATCGAGCGCCGCGCCGGCCGAACCGGCCGCGTCGAAGCCGAACTGCCCGAGGAAGGCGACGGGAATGTGATCGGCGATGCGGGCGGCGACCCAGCGTTGCCACGCTTCAGGGTCGGGCACCGCGCCGCGCTGGATCCACGCGACCACGCCCGCGTAGCGGTCCGGCGTGATCGCATCCGGCAAGCGCGACGAGAAATCGGCGTACTCGACGTCGTAGCCCATATAGTTCAGCGGCGTGGCCAGATCGCGCACGCCGGCGCTCAGGTCGAGCGGATCTTTGGTGTCGCGGTCCTGCACGACGAGAATCTTGCGCGGCAGCACTTCGATCTTGCCGATGCCCACCACGTCGCGCCCCTTGCTCGTGACGTAAGGCAGCATGCCGGCCGATACGACGCGCGCGGCCGTATCACGGGCGCACTGCCGGTCGGTGCGAGCGCAAAACTCCACGGACACGACAGGCACTCCGCTTTGCTGCGTGAACGCGCGCGCCGCTGCAATGCGTTGGGCGCGCAACGATTCAGCCACTTCGAGCAACTGGCCGCTGTCATCCATGCCGCGAACCAGCGAGTCGCCGACCACCGCATACAGCGACTTCGCATAAGGCAGCGCGTTGCGCATGACGTCGGCGCCGCCCGCCACGAGGCGCGCGTCCGGGTGCGCGTCATGAATGCGCCCGGCGGCGGCGACGGCCGCGGGCGTCTCGAGCAGGAAGCCGCGATAGCCGCGCTGCCACAGCGGTTCGATCTCACTGGAGAGGAAGGCGTCGGCCGAACCGGCGGACTCGGCTCCATGCGTGCGCGCGATCCAGGTGGTATGAGCCAGCGGATGCGCGGCCGGATCGAAGCCGGTAGCCGGGTCGACCACGACGGCGTCGAATGCCTGCAATTCGCCTACAGGCGGATTGGCGGCGTAAAAGAAAGCGAGATCCGGCTGAGAGAAAACAGAACTGGCGACAGTGGCAGCGGACTGCAACGGCGCAGTTTCGGCCTGCGTTGCGAGCGGTGCGAGGCCCGCCGTGCCGAGCATGACCGCAATCAAGGTGCGTGTAAGAAATCGTTCGCCCGCACTTTCGACAATCCCGCAAGAGTCCCCGCCGGCGCGCGCCCGGGTCCGCTTCTTCATCGCCAAAATCTTTTCCCCGTTCTGTCTGAAGGCGAGCGGCGTAATCCCCGTATGGAGAAAATTTCCGCAAGCTGATTTTAAGCCGGTCAAATCCGCATTATTTGCACCACGCAATTCGACGTTGCGACGGATGCGAAACCGACTCTTTGTTGTTTCCTGCTAAAGCCGAGGAAGATAGCACATCCGATGGCGCCGTCTCAAGATCGGTCACGCCATTGGCTGACTCAGAACAGTTAAATAGTGAAAAGCGCATCCACTTGAATTCAAAGGCAAACGATTGCGCGGCCGAGGGCGAATGATATTACCGGAGGCAGCCTTCAAAAACCGATTCGTCAAGGAGTTCGCGAATGTGTTGGAAAATCGCCGCAATCGGACTTCGACCCATCCGCCGCTGCGGATCAATCTTCTGATCAATAATCGCGAAAAAAACGAACCATCGTGCTTTTTCAGAAAGGCGCTGATTCCTTAAAATAGTTTGATCAACGCGCGCGTGGCAATAAATACCGGAAAGCAAAACGCCGGAAATCAATTCCACAGCACTCGCGAGATGCACTGGCTCCCACCAATGCAAAAAAGATAAATCCGCGCCCTAAAGAAAATTCCAAGGATGCCGTTAGCGCAGTTGGGCAAACCCGGAGTGATCCGGCGACGCAAAACTATAGGGACTCCTTTACGGGAGTTCGCCAGTTGCCCGCCGTATCCACGGCGGGCCAATCGACAGTGGTTTCAAAAGACCGCGTCAGGAGGCTACATGCAAGAAAATCGGGGAATGGGTGCGGTCGCATTTGCTGCTTCGGAATCGGCGGAAGAATCCCGCCTCCTCGCCCGCACCGGCAGATGTCTGAAACGGGCCGGACTGATCGCCGGCCTGTTAGTGGGGTGCCTTGGCGGCACCGCTTTCGCGGGCACCACCACAGCCACCAGCGTCGTCGTCCCCTCCTACTTCAACGCCACCAGCAGCGTCGCGAACTGGAACAGTCTCACGACCACGGCGCGTAAGGTGCCGACCACCGCCATCCTGAATCCGAATAGCGGCCCCGGCGTGAAGGAAGACCCGAACTATGCCGCCGCCATCGCCAGGCTTCGCGCCGCGGGCGGCAAAGTATTGGGCTATGTGTCCACCTCGTACGGCAAGCGTTCGCTGTCCGCGGTCGTGACCGACATCAATACGTACGTAGCCTTGTATAAGGTAGACGGCTTCTTCATCGACGAGATGACTTCCGACAGTCAGATCTCGCACATCCAGTTCTACCAGTCGATCTACAACTACATCAAAGGCCTGAACGCCACCTACTCGGTGACGGCCAATCCGGGCACCAACATTCCTGAGTTGTACGCGAGCCTGCCGACCGCCGATCAGTTCGTCGTGTTCGAAAGCACCGCAAAAAGCTACGCGAAATACCAGCCGATGAGCTGGCAGACCGCCTATCCGAAGAGCCGCTTCGTGCACATGGTGTATGGCGCGACCGCCGCGCAATTGCCGGGCGTCGTGCAATACGCGAAGACGCATGGCGCGGGCGGCGTGTATGTCACGTCGCTGTCCGGTGGCAATCCGTATAAGGCACTGCCGCCGTACTGGAACGACGAGGTGGCGGACGCCGCCGCGCCTTGATGATCCGACTCGCGGCGGCATGATTCATGTCGCCACGATGCTTACGCAGGCCGGCAAACCCGTGATGGATGCGCCGGCCAACTGCCGGCCGGCGCGGTGTGTCTTGCTTCACTGTCTGCCGGTTGACGACATAGTGTATTGAGTATCGAGCGCTTTGCCCCGCCGGCGTATTCGTCGGCGTTTTCTTTGGCTCGCGCGTCATGCCGTTTTTTATGGAAGTTTGCCGATAATCGAGCTGCATTCGTCCTTTGTGAAAGCGCGCAGCGTTCGCGTGCGGACGTTACCGGCAGAGCCCAGCGCGTAGCCGAATGACACGAAGCTTTGCTCATCGGGTGCTTCGATCACCGTAACAACGTCATATTCGCCCAACGTCCAGTAGATCTCTTTCATTTCACAGCCAAAGGTCCGGGCTAGTTCCGCCGCTTGACCCGCACGCTGCGGGCTGTTCTTGACGTTACGGATTCCCTGATCGGTGAATTGTGCAAGTACCACATACGTCGCCATGACGATTCCCCTTACGATTAACACGAGACGGGATTCAGACGCGCAAGTCGGACTGCTCACGCTATTGCGCTGTTGATGCGCGATAGCGTTCCGCGCGCAATCCAAGTGTAGGTAATGGCGACGCGTGCTACCGGATCTTTGCGGGGATGCACGCGCCATGTCCGCGTCTGGCATCGATCCTCAAGGGTTCCGATAAAGCACGTGACTGGCAATGGCGGTGTGCGTTACTCGCCTGCGTTCGCGCCGTGCTCCGCACGAACATCCGCCACCAGCAGCGCCGTCATGTTGACGATGCGGCGCACCGTCGCCGAAGCCGTCAGCACATGCACGGGTTTCGCCGCACCCAGCAGCATCGGACCGATCGCGATGTTGTTGCCCGCGGCGG
>Ga0255336_100124_pt1 | contig 176310 bp, 201 predicted proteins | sample MeOH1_35cm_T3_17_FD_189102 | JGI IMG/M metagenome (GOLD analysis project Ga0255336, IMG submission 189102) | Sandy soil microbial communities from University of British Columbia, Vancouver, Canada - MeOH1_35cm_T3_179 | ecosystem: Engineered > Artificial ecosystem > Sand microcosm > Unclassified... | reverse complement strand
AGTGGCGGAAGAGGAAGTCCGAGCTCTGGCACTCCGATGTTTGAAGCAGATCTTTTCTGTGAGTATCGGAAGTACCAGGGGACAAACGAGACTCGCCACGGCCCTGACGCTGAAGTATATTACTTCGAAGAATCCACCGCGCGCGATGCCGGAGGGTGACCGTCAGGGCAACTGGGCGACATCGTTGTTCGAGGCGATTGCTCGATGGACCCCGGTCCAAGACCGCTTCATCATCGTCGTCACCGCCATGGAGGCTCTCGTACGAAGTCCAATCATTGAAACCTTGTTGGAAAGGCAGCTGGTCCTTGCCATCATGATCGACTGGCTACTCAGCTCGAATATCAACCTGATCGGCTTGAGCGTGATGGATGTCTTACTCGGATTCATCCACCACACACTCCTCCTCCTCCAGCTCGGTGGCCGTGACTCCAAGGTGCTGCCGCACCATCAGCAGACCCACACCCTGGGATTCTATCGAGAAGCTCGAGACGCTTTCGACCCCAGCACCGTCCTGGCTCCGCCGGAAAGTGGCCGGCAAGCCGTCCCGACCACGGAAGCAAAGCCATCGCCCATACGGCAGGAATTGCTGTGCCGTCTGCGAAAATGCATCGCCTCGCTGTCGAATCACATCTACTACACCGATCAGATCGCCGACATGATGACTGCCATTTTGGCGCGCTTGAAACCTTCTTCTCAGTCGGAGGTGCCCACGGCCGCGGCCGCCGTCAACGATCCCGAGGCCGCGACCAAAGCCATCCTCGAGTCCGGGAGCCTGCAGGAAGATGCGACGACGGATTCGTTCTTCAGCTTTACGACGGCGAGAATCCTCGCCTTGAGGGCCATCAAGGACATCTTGGTCAGAGTGAACGGCCGGCGCTCGGCCTCGGGCGGGCAGATCGAGGCTCGTGCCCGAGTGGGTATCCAGGTCTGGGAAGGCACGCAGTGGTTGCTCAAGGACGAGGACAGAGAAGGAAGACTGGCTTATGTCGACTCCTTGTTGACCTGGCTCAGGCTGGAGACCAACAAAAACGACATGTTACTGCCCCGGGACGGGCCCCGAAAGGCGTTATCGCATGGGAAGAAAAATGCCGGGCAGAACGGTGAGGCCGCGCTGGCCAAACGGGCCGTCTCGAGTGCCTCTAAAAAAGAGCCAAAGCTGGCCAAGTCAAACTTCTTGCAGTTGCTACACCTGGCCATCTATGACAGCATTCTGGACCAGGCCGAGCACGAGGCTGACATGCTGCTGTTATATCTGTTGCTCACCAAGCTCGTCGACCGGCTCGGCGTCAATGCTCTCCGGACCGGCTTGCCCATGATGATAAGGCTCCAGCAGACCACTCTCAATGGTGAAGTCGTCTCCGCTCGGGCACGAGTTCACGTCGCCAGTGTGGTCCATGGCTATTTGTGGTCGATCGCGGAAAGGTTTGATTTCGAGGCGAGCAAAGTGGGCCATGAGATCAATGCGGAAATATCTCGACGGAAGAAATTGGCCGTGTGGTTTGAACAGATCAAGTTTCCCGCTTTGTCCATTGACCACATACGAACGACTCTTGCTTCCGACGAGAAAGCGCCGAGCTATGCCGAGGAAGCTGTGGACACGATCAAGCCGTTCCTCAATGTCGCTGAACTCGTCGACGAGATCGCAACCGCGTATGACAAGGCACACCTCACGCCACCGGGTTCCCCCCCCGGATCTCCTGGTCGAGTCTTCTCCGTGCCGACCCTGGGCTTTGGCTACGGCTATGGGATTGCGCCGGTACCGCGACAATCACGAGAAAACCACATGCCACAGAAGACCAAAGACGAGATGGCCAGCCGATGGACGAGGGAGTCTTGCATCGCCGCGCTAGAGAAGGAGACCACTGTTTCCATGACCGGATCGAGAACGGGTGCTTCGTCCGGGCCGATACAGCACTTGGGCCTCATGGCCAATGGTACCAATAAGAATGGTGGATCCGGGAGCGGGCGAGAATCTCCAGTGACCGCTAATGGCGAACCCTCGCCTGCTTTTGGTCTCTTTGGCGGGCTTGGAAGCATTCGAAAACAGAGACGGTTCAGCACCACCGGCTCACCCGCGCAGCTCACGCCCACATCGAGTCGAGATTCGACGGTGCGAGTGAAGGATCTGAAACGGGCACTCTCTGGCTACGCTGGAAGCATGCGGCATCCGAGCCCGTTGCGACGGCCTCCGACCTCTTCGCGACGGAGTTCACCAACCAGTGCCAGCGAGAGCATGGTCAGCTGGAACGAGGCCGATGACCACAATGCATCGATGATCGACATCGAGGCGGGCCCGGCTCCCAATGGCATCGCGGATGATACCACCGTCGCCGCCACCACGGCCACCGGCGCCGACACCGAACCATTTCCGCAAAAACTGGAAACCATGGAGAAGCCGCAGGATAACGAAGCTATACCATCCGCATCCCATGACCAGACCACACTACCTGGCCCAATGTCTGATCCGAGGTTGGGCAATGATGTCCCGCCAGTGCCCAGAATACCTTCTACTCTCAATTTGCCTGGAACTTGGCCTCGAGATGCTTCTCCAGTGCGACCACGGGCGGCAGCCAATCTCGACAGGGGGAGCCAGTCACAAACTGACGACGTTGGCGCCAGTCCACGGTCCCAAAGAATTTCCAGCTCCTCGGCTTACGCGGCGTCTTCGGTCCGGGAGAAACAGAGCCGCAAAATGACTTCACGGCCGACGAGCAGGAAAGGTGCGGGCGAGAAGCAAGGCGGAGCCACTGAGAAACTTGACGTTGGCTCTCTGCTTGCCGCGATCCGATCGGGTGTGGAGGTGGAGGACGTCGTCGCTGAGAAGACACTTCGGCTAGGTCAACCCCCTTATTAATGACACGGTGGCAGACGATCAGAGCCGGGCAGAAATGGAAGCAAATATGGGAAGGGGTTCTGGACCTGCTTTTGTGGACCTTTTGGATTATCTTGTACAATATGCGTAAGGTAGTGAAAAGGGTGTTTGCTTGTTTTTTGAGTCTGAAACGATTTTGTGTTGCACCCAGCGGAAAGCAGCGATTGAGCGGCCAGCAGATATCTCTTGCATCTCGACTCGCGTGGTCAGTGCAGGGCCGTCCAAGGAAGCACAAGTAAATTTGTCCTGATCAGGCAACGGCATAGATCTGGCCTGTTCAACATGGTGTGTCTGTGCACCTAAATGTGTACCTGCCATAGCATAGCACAGTATATCATGTCATACTAACATGCTGTACCATCTGAATTCACTAGAGTTGGCTGAGTCTTGTCTTGGTGAGTCTGGGCGTTGCCAAGGGAATCGATGATTGGATGACTGTTGTATAGAGTTCATGTGGCATAGGAAGAGCTACCACAGGAAGAGGAAGAGAGACCAAAGGATGATATGAGATGAGGGCAGAAGAAGAGCGAGAGCAAGACGACAATGAAGGAGGAAGTGGCGGTGGACAACAAGTACATGTCACTGCGGCCGGAAGGGATGTGAATGTGGTTGTGACTGTCAATCCAGTCCTGGCGTCAACGTTGCTGGATCTGGATCTGGATCTGGATGCCGGAAAGGGAAGAGAAAAAGATCTCAACGAAACTGATGGAGGCGGTCGGGACGCTAACGCTGCCGAAGCTGGGACAGGACCCGCTGGCCTGAGTATGGTCGGCCTGGATCCGAACCGGGATGTCTATGGAAACGTGGTATGGCGGGGCCTACGGACGGCAGCCAGAGTTGTTGGAGTAGGCTGTGCTGGCAATGGTGGAGGTGGTGTTGGACATGGTTACGGCGGTGCTGCAGAAGGAAGAGTACAAGGAGTCGGAGAGGAAAAGGTCAATGTGAGTGTCTATGCCGGATTCAATTTCGTTTGTCATTGTCAATCCCCACTCGATCGATATCAATGTGGTTGCTTTGCTTTGCGTCGACAGATTGAGAGATAGGCACTTTATGCTGATTGTCATGGTTATGCGAGGGACGACATGAGTACTGTTTGGGACTGAGAGCAGCACTGTGAGGCGGTAATACTAACAATTGGACGTTGCTATGCGACAACAGACGCTGATCCAGACACTTTCGGCTCGGCTGCTCACGGCGACGTTGTTGGACACAACAGCGGAGTCGGGTTCAGCAATCACCACGACAACAACCATGACGGCCACTGCCAGGATGACAAAGACTAGCACGGTCTACATTGTTGCACCAGCCACCACGACGATTGTGCCGGAGATCCACGTGTTGTTGGCAGAGCGGACCTCGTCGATGGACGCGATTCACCTGCTCGACGCGGTCCAATTGCTACAGTACTTTGACTTGACGGGGCTCGCGGAGTCAGTGGCCGAAGTGACGCAAAGAGCATATCAAGCAGCTCCTAGGACTCGCGGGGTTGGGCACGAAGACGATGCTGATGCTGATGGTGTGGCGGCGGCGGCTGAGAAAGGAAGGACGAGCATCACGAGCAGCGGGACAGACATCCTCCTCATTCAGGGACTGAGTGCTACGATGGCTGTGGCGCAGAGGAGGAGTGGGGTTGTACAGGCCACGGCACTGATGACAGCGATTTTGAGGAACATCACCCATGTCGCAAGGACGGAGAGGATGCTGGTGCTTGTGGAGGTCGATGTCGAGGTTAAGCATCGCGGCAATGTGGGCGACAGTGCCAGCAGCGACGCCGGCAGAGGGGGAGAAGATATCGTGTCTGCTTTCTCTAGCGCCGAGGGAAGTGCAATGAAGATCGTGCCGGGTGGTGTCATGGGCCGGACCCTTGAGGCCGGCTTGGATATGTTTGTCGTCGTCCATGATGCGTTTGGCAAGGTGAAGAAGGGGACGAGAATCGTTGAAATGGTCAAGGATCGATTGGGGGGAGGGACAGGATTGTGGACGGTTTGGGCTGGCCCATGAGCGAAGGGAGGAAAAGCCGAATTTCTATCAAACGGTGCCTGCTTCTGGCAAGAGATGTGTCAATACAAGGCAGCCTCTAGTCCATCAATCAGTGCTCCGATGGCTCCGAGCGTGGACACTTGAGGACGAACGTCCCAGCAGGCTGGCCAGTACCTTTGCAGACAACATAATGTCATAGTGGGTGAAGCTGACAAGATCAATAGGCAACAATTCCACATCAACTTGCCGCTCGTCAACCGGGAATCCGACATCTTGCCCGAGAGTGTCTCGCGTCGCTGGCAAAGATCTCGATAGTTGACGAAGGTCGGAACTGTGGCCTTACCCAACCGTAATCGTGATCTTAACCGCTCAAACTGTGCCAGAGACATGCAGCTGAGTAAAGCGGCAAGGCGACTGACCCAGGTATGTTAAGATTGGCAGCCGACTGCTAGCTGAGACATAAAATTGATCACTCCGTACACAAAGCTTCCCATATGTGATGTCTCTGCTAACCGAATCGAGCTGTGCACGTCACAATGTAGTAAAAGGACTTAATTGCATACTCAGATCAGTCCTCTGAAGCGTTCGATCACCGCGCTGGTTGTCTGTAGTTCAGGCCGGATTCAGATGGATCAGTTGAACCGAGAATCGGCATCCAATTAATCATAACCGAATTCCGAACCTTGCCTGCTTGGCGGCGAAGCTCAGGCTGTCCTGCTCAGGCTGCCCAGAAATCGGAGCCGTGACGGAGGAAATCTGCCAACACTGTTCACACTCTGGGGAGAACCAACAGCTTTGCCCCGCCAACTCAGACCGCCACGGTACACATGCGGAAGTCAAGATCGCCCAGAAAACACGACAAGAAGAAAACCAAGGCCGATCCCGATCTGCATCCTCTTAATCTTCCTCCCGACGAACTGCGGCGCTTGTCCGCCTTTATGGCACAAGACGCGGCAAGAGCCTCAGCCTCGATGGACACGGACAAAGAAACGCCGGTAGCAAACGGTGCGTCGCCGCCGGTCACGCCTGCCAGAGAAGCAGTGGGTTCGTTCCCGGAGGCACAGGCAAATGGAGATGCCAGCGGCGTCAATGGAGGACATGAAGAGAAGAGTCCTACACCTCCCCCACATCGAGTCACTCCCACTCCCAAGGTCGACGCCGAGGCGTGTAAAGCCGCGGGCAACAAGTTTTTCAAGGCCAAGGATTATGAAAGGGCAATCGTTGAATACACTAAAGGTGGGACTGACCCTGGTGTTCTACTCCTGCACATTTGCTAATGGATGTCTTTTTCAGCCGTCGAGGCCGAGCCGTCGAATCCAACTTACCTGTCCAACCGCGCCGCGGCGTACATTTTAGCCAATAAATACAGCCAGGCATTGGCCGACTCGTTACAGGCCAGTCGATTGGACCCGAACAATGACAGAATCCTTCATCGTCTGGCACGGATCTATACTTCGCTCGGTCGGCCGCAAGATGCCCTGGATACGTATGCGAAGATTCCCCATGCCTCGGCCACCGACATGGCTGCCGCCAGAAAGGCGGTCCAATCGATTTCGATGGCGAAGAAACAGATCGAAGATGACGATGGTAACGGCAACATGGCGCTGTGGAGTTTAGAACAAGCCAAGCAGACCTTGGGCTTCGGCACTCCTACTCCGAGAGACTGGCAAATATTACGGGCCAAGGCGAATTTGAAAGTCGGTTCGGCCAATGCATTGGGCGAGGTGCAGGGCATTGCGCAGAACCTGATGCGCGAGAATCCGATGGATGCGGAGGCTCTCGTGCTCGCCGGTCGAGCGTTCTATCTCAAGGATGATAAGTCCGTGCAGAGCAAGAGTGACTACGAGCGGGCCGAGAGTTACTTCAGGCAGGCACTGAGTTTGGATCCAGACAATGCCGACGCCCGAAACTGGCTGAGAACGATGAAGAAATTGGACCGGGCGCGAACCGAGGCCAACGATGTCTTCAAGCGTGGGAGATATGCCGAGGCCGTTCAGCTCTACACCGACGCGCTCAAGATCGACCCGACGAACAAGGTGACGAATGCGAAGCTGCTGGGAAATCGCGCGTTGGCCAGGATCAGGACCAAGGAGTACGATCAAGCAAGGGCCGATTGCGATCAGGCACTCAAGCTCGACCCGACCTACACCAGAGCCAAAAAGACAAGAGCCAAAGCTACGGGTGAAGCCGGCGATTGGGAGCAAGCCGTCAAGGACTTGAAGGCCCTGAGCGAGGAGCACCCCGGGGACAGCGATCTCGCCCGTGAACTTCGACAAGCCGAGCTGGAGCTCAAAAAGTCCAAACGTAAGGACTATTACAAGATCCTCGGCGTGGACAAGGACGCCGGCGACAAGGAAATCGAGAGAGCATACAAGAAAAAGGCTGCCGTGCTGCATCCGGACAAAACGAACAATGACAAAGAAAAGGAAGCGCTGTTTAAAGACTGTCTCGAGGCAAAAGAGATCCTGCTAGATCCACAGAAGAGGCATCTTTACGATTCCGGCGCCGATTTGAACGATCCAATGTCCGGCATGGGAGGTGGTTTTCCAAGCGGTTTTGGCGGGGCCGGATATCCAGGAGGTGGTATGGATGGAGTGCAAATAGATCCAGAGGTGCTGTTCAACATGATGGGCGGCATGGGAGGGATGGGCGGAGGACGACCGGGCGGACCTCAATTCCATTTCAGCACAGGACCCAGAGGCAGAGGCGGCTACAGTCCTTTTGGCTAAAGGATGGGATAGACGAAAGCCGCCAAAGAACATCGGTTTAAAATCTTGGACCCGGAGAATATCGACGAGCTCAAGCGAACGGAGTTTGCGTCGCCGCAGCAGCAAGCGGGCCGCGCGTCTGTGTGCAGCGCGAGGGACATTTTATTTCTTCCAAAGGAGGGCATCGTGGGACGGGGAATGGCATTTCCCAGAGCATGGATGAATTTCGGTCTTTGGAATGCATAGCGGCCGGCGCAGTGGCAAAGCCTCCGAAATAGAATTACCTGGCTTTGGTTCGATTATCTGAAGCATCCGTTCGTTCACTTACCATCCAGTCCAGGATGAACAAAGCAGAGCAGAGAACTGTGCTTTCCCTTTTCTCGATCATTAGAATTTAGCGAAATGGAAATGGCAGAGATGAAGTTCGGCTGTGATTGCCTTTTTCTTTTTGATACTTCTTCCACTGGGAAAGGCAGTAAAGGAAGGGTCTAATCCGAGTGTAATCCGGTCCATCTAGGAATGAGAAGTCTTCCAAGGGACAGCGCGGACCGGGTTCATAATATCCCGCGGAGAGAATCAGAGAACGAGTGCTCTAATTATCGAGGGGAGGGAGGCCGCTGCTCAGGCATATTAGTGTGCAGCTCGCTTCCCTTATCCCACGGTCCTCTCGTGAACTGAGTAAGAGGAAGTTGGCAAAGCTGCCGAACCTCCACAGATGGCGGGCCGCAGCCGTCAAATCTTCAACTGAACGCAGCGTGCTGCAGGGCACGGGCAGTGGACGTGCCTCTAGACGTCGCTGAACAATGTCGGTGCAGGCACAGTCTGGCCTCGGACGAGGTGGCGCTTGATGTTTGGCCGGTCAGCGATGAGCGGCATCTTTGGACCGGCTTCTCTTGACCATCGTTGTGGTATGCTGAAGCGTGGATACGTTTCCAACATCAGTCATCACTCTTTGCGAGTCACCATCGTCGTCATCATCCGTCCTCATCTTCATCTCTCATCGCTCTTGTCGATCCCTCTTCTCCGCTGCCGCTGCTCGTGAGGTTCGGCATTCACCTGATTGCCACCGCTTTCATCTTCGCTTGCTTGATCGGCCGGCTGCTGCTCGCTTATGTTGATGCCCAGACTTCGACTTAGCTTCCGGTTCAGCTCTTCCTCCTCTTCTTTGACGACTCCATCCTCGGCACCAGCGACTCCATAGCCGTATACGCTTTTGACTAACCCAATCACGCCGTTCACCCCAACTTCCACCTTGCCCCGCGGCCCCACGACCCATTCGACAATCTCCTCGCCCGAGCTGGTGTCCCGTCTCTTTTCGACGTATCCGTCACGGCTCATACGCTGTAGCAGCTTCTCTAGGCTGCCGAAGGGCGTGTATGTCTCGGCATTCACCCGCCTGAGGTATCTTTCCAACTTTTGCTCCGGGAGCGAGTTGTTGTTGAGATATATCAGCGCCAGAATGAAACTATACATGGCCGTGTAGCCGGCCTCGGCTTCGACTGATGGCGCTCTCGAAGGCTGAATAATGGCCGGATTGGTCTTGTATTCCTTTGGCAACACGGAAACAAGAATCCAGCTTTTGTTGCTGCTTCCACCAGTCTTGGGTTGCGTTGCTTGGATTCTCCTGTCTTTTAACGTCGTCTTTTCCTTCGAAGGCAACTCCACCAACTGCATTCCGAAAGTACCCTGAAGGACTCTTTGTGCTTCGGCAAAAACAGCTTTGAAGCTCCGCGAGGCATTGGTCTCCTTGAAGACCTTGGCTGAGATCTCACCACGGCGGAGAGGGGCGCGTGAGTATTCCGTAGCGAGGGCAAGTCGAACCAGTTTCTTCACCAGATTCGCGGTCTGAGCCGCTGCTCCAGAGTAACCATCATCGTCCTCTGCCGCTGACGACTCCTCCACCGATGCTGACGTGGATGATGACCGTTGGCGTTGTCGTGCTGGCTCGGGCGACTCTGATCGCTGTGGAGATGCGTCGCGGGATATAGCTTCCACACGACGTTTCAGAGTCCGAGGCATTGCGCCGACGATCTGACCGGCGGACGCGGACGTAGATAAAGAACAGAAATTGCCCACGCACTCTCTTCCGCTGACAGTCCCAGGTCCTGGAAGGAGTGGGTGGCCTTGCTTGCGCCTTTACACGGCGCGTCGCGCGTCGGGCTTGGCAAGAACCATCTTGTGTTTTGAGAGACAGTTCTCCAGCAATGCCACCATGGAGTCATCGCATTCATCCGACACTATCAAAGCCTATCTAGCCAATCGAATTGTGTGAGAAGTGTCCGGCAGAGGCTGGCCCCCAAGCACTGTCCGAAATTGGGTGTAGAGCGGCTGCCTGCTTCGCATGAGTCAAGCATTGTTGCCGGCAGCCTGATCAGCCCGCTTATATAAGGCATCACTGCAAAGACGCCTAACGTCAATGTGTGACCTCTCTCAAAGATACGGGGGCGGAATAATTCCTGGGAATTTTGATCGCAGAGCATGGCATTCTCCCTGGTCACTCGCTTCGTGCCTCGCCGCTCTTCCCCCTCCGCTTCCTCTGGCCATTCGTTCCACGTACTTGGCTTTCGCCCCGCCACGACCTCAAGCCCTGGGGCTTCTATCTCTTCCACCCCTGAAAGTATTACAAGACTGCTTCTATACACCATGGCCGGTCAAGGGCCTTCGTCTCTTGCAGTCACAAACGTCCCGGATTATATCCTGCTGACCGAGGTGGACCGGTATTTTCGCATTCTAGATGGTTATCTCGGCGCCAGACCGATGACACAGGGAGTGACGGGTCGCAGCTCAGGCCTGTTGGTTGACGTGATCATCGAGTTCAGTACTGCCTCGGACGCTGCCAAAGCTTTTGCTCGCCATTCCCACGTCCTGCTCAGCGATGGCATTCACACAGTGGTACCGTTTGATGAAGGTCATCTTCTTGACAGCACAACCAGTACCGCGACTACTTTTATGCTCTTCGACAGCCCTGCGTCCGATGATGGACGTCCATGCAAGAGGAGGAAACACGACGACAGGGACTCGACGAAACTGGCCTGCAATATCTGCTTCGAAGACATCAACGGACCGTACTCCACGCCATGTCGCCAATGCAAGAAACCCCGTTGCTACGAGTGTGTCAAGAAGCAATTCGTCATGGCCATCCGCGATCATGAAGAGATGCCCGCCCGTTGCTGTGGCAGTGTACTGCATCACGAAGTCTCCCGTCAGATCTTGCCTCGGTCCCAGTTTGAGATGTACAAGCAGAGATACGATGAATTCAAAACCATGAATCCATTGTATTGCCCAATTTCGACCTGCTCGACCTTCATTCCCCCACGAACGATCCACGCAAAGGATGAGAAGATTAATTGTCACAACTGCCACACGACAATTTGCGTCAAGTGCAAACATCAGGCTTTAACTGGCCATTCGTGTCCGGTCAAAGATGTGAGAGTAACGATCTTGGAGGCTTTCCATTATAAAGCCTGCCCCCGCTGTGGAACAGGGGTCATGAAAATGTTTGGGTGTCCGCATGTGCGTTGCCCATGTGGGGCTCATTGGTGTTGGGACTGCCGACGACCCATGAATATATGTTACCTGAAGCCTTGTCACACCAGGCGGATAGACACAGGGGAACCAGACCCAGGCGCGGACGGCGGCGGCGACGGCAACGACAACTCCTCCGATACAGAACGTGACGTTAGTGGCACAAATGAACAATATCCATCCAGTGATGTTGAACCAATCCGCCTGGAAGAGCGAGGAACAGGATCTGAGCCAGGGCCATCACGCACCAATGAAGCCATTCAGAATGATGGTCATCAGACTATAACGACCACTGCGGGTCATGCCGCGGAAGAACGAGCAGTGCCGTCGGTCGAAGGCGACAACGGAAATGCTATCCCGCCATTGACGGAGCAAAACGTCGATCATTTCTCATTACCAGAGGAAGCTGGACATTCGAGTGAGCCCAGGGAAGTCGTTCAGCTTCCAGACCGTGTCGTCAATCTCGACGATCCAGACGAGCTTGATTGGGAGACGGCCAGTATTTCCTTCGGCGATGAGCCGCAGGACGAACCTTGGGACACTTGGGGCTGTAATCATCACTTCCAATCCCTTCACAGGGATTCTTTACCTGAAAACTGGATGGTGGGAATCGAACTGAAAGCGGAGAAAGAATTGAGTGTGGAATGCATGAACTGCTTCGGAGTGGCTGAGATCACAGACAAGCCTAAGGATCAGGAAAACAAGGATTCTGTGCTCTGGGAGTCTGATTCTGAAGCAGCCGGTGAGACGATGACCAAAGGTAATGTAACTGCTGCCGATGGAAAGGCAGTGAAAGCCAAGGGGAAAACTCACCCGACAAGCACGGCGTTTGAATGCACCCTGTGTGGAGTGGTGTATTGTCATTCTTGCAAAGAGTTTGCTCTGAGGTGGGTGGAAAAGCAGCAACGCCAGACCGGTTGATTCCTCGAACAGGGCATGAGAGCGAGATTTTAGTTGAGCTCTTCCCGGGAAGATGGAGAGATCCTTGCTTGGCTATTCAGGAGAAAGCGACGTCACGGATGACATCCCTTCTCCCCAATCTTCAGCAAGTCTGGATGAATATTTCATCTTCATGGGTGATGATGAGCCCAGTAGGAGCTCCAAGAATGTACCCAGGCTAGGCATGTGGCATGATGCTTTCAGCTCTCCTTATTGAGAAGAGAATATGGACAGCCACGCACGGTCCTAGCTGGGACGAATCAGATCCTTCCAGATCCAGAAACGTTGAACTTCTTTTAACCCAAACGAGCGAGGAAGCATGGAGGCCGGTGTGGGTCTAGTGGTGGTAGAAGAAGGCGTGTTGAACAGGATGGATATAGCAAGTGTCTTTGAAGCCAGCCGGCTGACATTTTATAACCCAGACATGACAAGGTTCTCTGGAGTTGACAGTTCCATCTGCGAGCTCTGCCAATTGCCTCTTGAACTGCCATGGCACTTTTCGTCCGCGAACCCATCAGTGTCAGAGCAGTCTACCCTGATCGTGGATTAGAGATAATTGCTTTGCTCTCCCCAGTTGATTGATGAATTCACGTGGCATTTAATGGTGAGGAAGCCGAGCGTTTGTTTTGCAATTGCCGATGATGATCTCTTCACCATCGTTACATCTTCGGGCACCTCCCTGTCCGCAGACGTTTCTTTACTGGCTCGGTTGTCAGCGGCTTTCGCGCCTCACCTCAGTGGCATGAGATTGCAAGGCGACGCCAGGATAAGGCTCAACGTAGTCGGAGACAAGGCGAGAGAAGGGCGCCACTGTCTCGATTTGGGAAAAGCTCAAAGCCACAAGTGGGGGACATTTCCTGACAACTTCCAGTCCGAGCGGCTCCGGCCCTGTGCCCGGGCACAATCTCGCCAGACCAATATTGCTGGACAATCACGGAGTTTATCTTGCTGATGTTATGACGTCTGTTGCCACCGATTTCTGCATCCGATACCTTGCCGGTTCCTTCGGCAAATGATCTCAGGGCCACCCACGATCATTTGGATGACCTGGCTTTTCGCATGAACCAACGTCCACATTCATATCGGTTCAAATAAAATAGACAGTACAGAAGGGAGTCTTCAGGTCAAGGCGAACAATGGAGAACCACACAGTGACACTTGCCTCCGGGCACCAGATGCCGCTGGTCGGATTGGGGCTATGGAAGGTGCCAGTGAAAGATGCCGCCGACACGGTTTACAATGTGAGGGAAAGCTCTCGGGATGCCAGTGTTTGCAATCTAACTAGCATCGATAGGCTATCAAAGTGGGATATAGACTGTTTGACGGTGCTTATGACTATCAGAATGAAAGAGAGGCTGGCCAGGGTATCAGGCGCGCTATCGACGAAGGCCTTGTTAAACGCGAGGACATCTTTGTGACCACCAAGCTGTGGAACAACTACCACCGTCGCGAACACGCTCTAGCAATGGCCAAGGCGCAAAATGAAGCCTGGGGTCTGGGCTACATCGATCTTTTCCTCGTCCACTTTCCTGTGGCGTTGGAGTACATTAGTCCAGAGCAGAGAAGATATCCTGTTAAGCGCAGCCATTTCGTCCTGTCCCATATGGATATCCATGCTGACGACTCCCCAGGGGTGGTGGATGGATGACGCCGGCACGGTCAAGACGGACAAAGTTCCGATCCGCGAAACTTGGGAGGTTCTTGAGGAACTCGTCGACTCCGGACTGACCAGATCCATTGGCATCTCCAACACCCAGGCTCAACTCCTCTACGACATACAATCATACGCCAGGCACCCGATATCTTCGCTGCAGATCGAACATCACCCTTACCTTGTTCAGCCAGACCTGATCCAGATGGCCCGTGAGAACGGGATCGCCGTGACCGGGTACACGTCCTTCGGGCCCGCAAGCTTTCTGGAACTTTCCGGAGCATTCAGAGAGCGAGCGAAAGACGCCGGCCTGCTCTTCGATGCTCCAGTCGTGAAGCAAGCTGCCGAAAGGCTCAAGGTGACGCCGGCCCAAGTGTTGTTGAGATGGGCCACGCAGAGAGGCATCGCCGTGATTCCCAAGTCGAACCATGTCGAGAGACTCAAACAGAATCTGGCGGTGACGAGCTTTGATCTCTCTCAAGATGAATTAAAAGGGATCAGTGCGTTGGATCGGGGTCTGAGGTTCAACGACCCCGGGTTTTACCTACCCAACCATCCCATTCGGATATTCGCATAACTTGAATGGATTCCTCCTGATGACACTGTCTTGGTTGACTTGCCAGTGCAAATCATGCAACGAGGCCAATGTTGTCTCCTTCAAATCCTATCTTTTCTTTCCCAACCTAGGCTCGGCCTTGATCTTTTCCGACCTTGTCTCGTGCCCGCTCGTAATGGAGTGATCTGAGAACACATGTTCTTCCCGGTCAGCCCTAGGTTTCAAAAGCGCCGTCCAGTGATGTGTCTCATCCGCAGGCCAAATACCACAATCGAAAATAGCAGGTCATCAATGGCGCTTCACGACGAGAACCAGATAGCCGAGGAGTCTATAAGCCGCAATAATGCCGAGCATGATGCCAACCCATTCCGCCACTTTGTCGTTTCCATTCGAATAATGGTATGCTTCGAGGACGGCGGTCCCTCTGATCTTGCCCACCGGCTCCAGGTCGCTGGCATACATGCATTGATAGCCGTGAGCAAGTCGGTCGCAGTCGTAGATGGTCTCTTGAAATTGATTGACCATCATACCCTGGAAGACATAGGCTTGGTAGTCGATGTAGTGAAAGACGTCTAGATATTCACGCGTCAGCTGTTGGTCTCACCTCTCGCCCCGTTTCTTGGACATTCCGAGAAGCGGATACCCACATTTCCAAAATACGTTCAGTGAACCCATTGGGACCAGAAATCCATCGACGCACATCCACAGGCCGTTGGCGAACGCGGTGATCGCAAGTGAGACCACAAATATGGGGAACAAGCTGGAGACAAGGACAACCATGCCCTCAGCCGCGAGAAGGTCGAGGAAGAGCCATAACTCCCACATCCAGAACCCCCCGGCGGCCGAGCGAAAGTGAGACAGCCAATATGTGATGACAGAGAAGATGATGCTGATGAGGAAGAGCCAGGGGATCCCAATCAGCGCGTTCGCGATGGAGAACGGGAGTGGGCCGTACAAGCCGTTGGCACGTTCTTTGCGGAAGGTGTGGAGATCTTCGATGATCGAGGGGACATAGGCGACCGCCATGAAGGACATGAATGCTCCGCCGAAAAAGATGGCGGTGATGAATGGCTGGATGGAAGACTGGTCGTAGGAGAGTCGGAGCCACACGGTCCCTAGAGGAGTAGGTGTCAGTCGTGGGAATCATACCGCGCCGTCTGGGGATGGTGGATCGGTGGACTCACCCATCATGACCGCTAGCCCAGTGTACATGGCCACTCGGGTGCCATATGCGAGGAAGTCCCGGTAAGATTTGATGTAGTTGCGGTGCAAGAGAACCAAGGGAAGAATCATCAGATTCGTCTTGAGAACGGAGCCGCCATCCTCGGTCTGGTGTTCGACACCTGCAAGTAGTGCGGCCTCGGCCAGCTGCGTTTCAAGCGTCTTCTGCTCCGTGGATCCTGTCCATGCCTCATGGACATGACTGAGCTGGCTTGCCGCCGCGGTCGTGTCTCGGGTGAAATCTCGGTTCACCATGTCAAGAAGGAACTCTGCAGGATTGATGTGCAGCGGGATTGGGCGGTCGATGCGCGCGAAATAAGCGTCGACATCTCTGGTCGGCCCGAAGAAGCATGTTTTTCCTTCTGACAGCAGCATCAACTTATCAAACAAGGCAAAAGTCGTCGTCGAAGGCTGGTGAATGGACGCAATCACGACAAGGTGATGTTTTCGGGCAACGCCGGTGATGTATCTCATCACCTCGTAACTTGCGGCCGAATCCAGGCCACTGGTGGGCTCGTCGAGGAACAATATTTTGGGCGATGTCACCAGCTGGCTGGCCACGCTCAGCCTGCGCTTTTGGCCACCACTGACACCTTTCCGAAGCGGTGTTCCCACTATCGTGTCGGCCTGACGTTGGAGACCAAATGCCTCGATGAGCTCCTCCACCCTGGCCTTCCTTTCATGCCGGTTCAGTTTCCCAGGCAGAGACAGTCGTGCAGCGAAGTCGATGGTCTCCCGTACAGTAAGGCTGCCAATCATCGCGTCTTCCTGTTCGACGTAGCTAGAGACCTCTCGAAGCGCGCTCTGGCCGATCGGTCGGCCGTTCACCATGACCCTGCCCTGCACGTGAGCCTTCATCGATGCCGTCCGCTTCGCTAAAACGTTCAGAAGAGTCGTTTTGCCGCTTCCGCTCGGTCCCATGAGAGCGACAACGTTTCCGGCTGTGACAGACCCGAAGCTGGACGTTAAGATTTGAACTGGCTGCTTTGTTTTGCGATCCTGGACTGCAACGCTCACGTTCTCCCATGAGAAACTTTGGACGGAACCATTCGTGAGGCTGCGGCTCAGCTTGAGTCCCTTTTCAGGGTCGTGGATGTGAGAATCTGCCATTTGACTGGAAGGCTCGTCAGAGGGGCTCGAGGCCAATGTCTCCATTTTCTGTTGCAAGGTGGGATCCATGCTAATTGAGGATACTCGTCGTCTCACCTGGCAAGAGAGGTGCTCCGCTTGTGCAATGGTGATGTCCAAAACCTCACCTCGAGAGGAAACAATCGAATCGCCTCTCGGAGAAGTGAGACACAGAGAGGTATTTATTCTTTTGGGTATACCAGACCTTCTGTCATTCGCATGTCAGGGGGAGGCTTACCAGCTCAACAGACTCGGGGTCTGAATGAGGGGAACGATATCTCTAAGAGGAATAGTCTTGACAACGCCAGGCCCGCTCCATGTCAAGAGATGGTCGGGGACTACTAGAACCCGACCACATCACTCCGGTCTCAACCAGCCTGTTGAAAGGTGGAATGCTCTGAAGCCAATCGGCGCTGGAGATGATGGCCAACGTGCCAGAAGGCCGACATGCGAGCTGATCCTCTCATTATTGCGGCCATGATCGCAGATGGCTTCACGGGTCACAAAGGACAGGTTGAGCAAGAGGAGGAATTGGCAAACCCTGGCCGGCTCGGGCTTTGTACTTGATGATTTCTCCAGCCAATTAAATGGAACTGTCCACGAGTTTTGTTAGTCAGCATCACGTGGTGTGGCGACTCTGGTCAGGTCTAGAACGGCGGATGTGTGAGGACCAAGAATCATCAAGGAAGAGCCAGTCGACCAGGTGAGGTCGGGAATCTCACAACATACGTCTCGGTGTCGTCAATAGTCTGTCCAACCAAGAGCAATCTCTTATTCATCCCGATGACCCTCTAAACCTCGCCCACACAGCGACACTCTCACGCCATGTCGGGCTCCACGACGAATTCCAAGGGCATCCGTTCGAAGCCGCCAAGTCTGTTAGCATGCATCCCTTGCAGGAAAAGCCATCTGAAGTGCGACGGCCAAAAGCCGCTCTGCAGGAGATGTGCTGACCGTAACGGGGACTGCTTCTGGATCGAATCCCGGAGAGGATACAGGGACCACCGCAAGGCCCAGGCTGTTTGCCGTGTGGAAGAGGGCAGGCGGGGTTCAAATCCCCGTATCTTGGGCCTAGTCACCGATTCATGTGCCAGCGATGATCTCCTAGAGTATGAGGAGCTCTTCCGGTCCGGCTTGCCAAAACTGCCGGCTCTTGACATCCAGCCTTTGAAAGAGGCCGACTTGGCTGGTGGCAGTCCAGGGAACAAAAGCGACTCGACGACGTCCATCTCTCGCGAAAGCCAATCACTCAATGGCGGCAGTGTGACGACCGAATCTTCAGACCTGTTGAATCTATTTTATCGATACTTCTTTGCTGCTCATCCCTTCGTCGTGCCGCGAAAGGTCGCGCTTCAGAGTCCGGACCTTCTACCGGAGCCTGTGCGGGCGGTGATGCGATTTCTGGGAAGCCATTACGTCCAACATGCCAACAAAGCCGCGCTCGAGAATGCCGCCGGCGCCGTCATCTCCGACGACATCCCTGACGACGGCTTCAAGGTCCAGGCGCTCTTGCTCTACTCCATCCTCTGCTATGCTCGCAGTGAACAGGCCAAAGGGGTCCTGGCGTTGGACAAAGCTATTGACATCGCCCTGCGCATCGGTATGAATCGACAGTCCTTCGCCTTGCGGCATGGGCAGAACAATCCGACATTGCAAGAGTCCTGGAGAAGAACATGGTGGTCGTTGTTTATCATCGACGGGCTTGTCACGGTCATCGGCGGCCAGGAACCCGTGTTCCGCCTCTATTCCGCTGCCTGTGATGTGCTCCTTCCGGGGAGCGACGAAGACTACAACGAGGGTCAGCCCTCCCCTCTGACGCGCAGCCTTGCTGACATGCGCAATCGGACCTTCTCCGAGGATCCTTATCCCTACTCTTCCTTCGCCTATGCCGTGGAGGCCGCGTGCAACTTGGGATCCGTTCTACAGCTCGGCCCGGATTCCTTTGCTATTACAGACCCACAAGTCGAAGCAATTGATGCGAGCATCTCCAGTTTTCTCCTCTCCCTACCCGCAGCCAAGCGGGAACCTGTCCGCCCCGACGGGACGGTAGACGAATGTCTGCTGTTAGCTCATCTGGTGATCAACTGGGCGTCCATCAGTCTCCACCGGCCCAGATCGACTTTGACATTTATTCGAAATCACTACAAAACCGCATGCACGAAGCCTGAGGCGGCCGGACTGCCAGCATTGGCATACGCGGCTCATACGGCCAAGGCAATCAGAGCGGCAAACAATATCACCAACCTGGTGACAATTCAGCGGCCACTCGGCCACTCGACACCATTCCTGATGTGCGGCGTCTCCGCGGCTGCGACCGTCCACCTCCCGGCATTCTCGATAGCGGATCGACCAGACCAAGCGGTCGCCATTAGAGAACGTCTCCAGCTCTGCGTCAGCGCCTTAGGCTCTTTTGGCGAGATCTGGCCGAGGGCTGCCACAGTGAAGGGTCAGGTGGCACAGTTCGCGCGAGAGACTCTCACCAACCCGGGGTGGTGTGTCGGCAGCCCCGTAGCTGCTCTACCTATCGGCTCCGATGCCGTAGATGCACCGACGGAGATAGAGTGCGAGATGCCTATCAACAACGACGTGTGGATGGACACATTGTTGCAAGATGAAGTGGATGAGAGTGAAGACAGTGCCCACAGAGGGTTCCTTGTGCCATTCCAGGTCCAAGAGTGATCCCACGAGCGCTGACTCCCCAGAGGTCAAGGCCACGATATTAGGGGCCAAGGTCTGCATATCTCAGAATATTACGCAAGCGACAGAATTGAGATGGCTGATTGCCATGCTCGTTTGATCCATTCCACGTCCGCGATGAAAGATTTCACGACACCAAGCCGAATAGAATAGCGATTACCTACTGGTCTTGACAGGGATTTTGGTTTACAGGACCCAGCAAAGCGGATCATCTTCGGATTGATATATCACTGGAGCCGATGGCCGAGGAGGTATGTCGGCCGAGTGGAGTCTAGTGGCATCGACATAGCGATGGGCCATTCCCCGCGACATCCCTTGCAGAGACTCGGTAAACAGGCGCCAGAGTCGTTTCCATGCGGATTGAAACCGACTCACCAATCAGCAGTACACCGCACTTGCCATCGCGGTCGCCAACGTCAAGTCAAATCGACGTCTTTGTGTGGTCGGGATGAGATATGCGACTATGACGGGACCGACCCAAGGGCGGTACCACTCTGCCAGGCGGCCTTCCACTCTGCCATTTACTAATGACCTGGCCAAGAGACGCCGCCAAGGTGAGAAACAACGTGAAAATGCCGGGATGGGTGGCGTCTTAATCTTAATCTTTGATGCTGATTTTCATGTAGAGTGTTTTCAGGTGCTCAGAATAGTATTTCTACTCCATTCATTCATCTCATTCATGGAATGAATCCCTTTGACATAACTCTTCAAGGAAAGCTCGTGTCTGGAATGCTCGGCCAAGATTTGCCCTCCTGAGGTGAGGGACTAGGAAGGGAGAAAACGGTTCCGCAGCATTTCGGTATCTAGGCCAGTAGGCCTGTCCTGGCGGGAGTCGATAGCAGAGAGCATGTCCACGACTGGTAGGGACCGTGGTCGGGTGCACACCCTGAACGGTTCTGACCAGAGCCGATTCAGGTTGCCAGAGGCAGACCGCGGAATTCAGAGTGATAGCGGCAAGCTGAGCTGAAGATGAAAGTGGACAAGGTGAGACATGGTTTCAATCCTTGGGTTGAATAATGCTGTACAGAGCGTAATGGGTAATGGTACACATCGGAGCGTCTGAAGGAGTTCCCAATAATCCTCAATCGGTTCCCGTCCTGCTCCTGCCGTAAGCGCCGCCAGTAAGCACCGGCTTGGCGGGATCCCAAGGTCCTATGACGACGTTCTTGTACCTTTGCAAGGTTATCAACCACCAGGAGGAACCACCCATGACAAAGGCAGTGGTCAGACCACCGACGGTGAACCCGATTGTGCTGTGAAGGACCACATGCCAGATCCAACCCAGGCAAAACCCACAATTGCCATATGTATGTGTATACGACTTCGATAGGACCAATCCTAGGCCACAGGTCGACATGGTCACAAGGATGAGAGTGAGGAGGACATGAAGTGTGAATGATCTATGGCGAAGATGGCGACGGAAGACGGGGAAGAGCCCAAAGACTTGAATGGAAAACAACGTCAGGCTGAAGACCGCCGTCGTGGTGAGGAGTCGGGAAGCCAGGACGGTGCTCGCCATCAAAGCGGCATTCGTGGACAACGAGGAGGGGAAGCGTGGAGCCCGGATGGAATTGCTCACAGGAGCAAGAGAAGGATCCACCGGGGTGGCACTGGACGAGGTCGAGGACACTGGTGTTGTCTCCGATGTTTTTGGCGCGTATGCACTGCCATAGTCGAAAAAGAAGATGTTGATGATCAACAGCCAAGTCGCGAGCGCCCATATCGAGTCAGACGACGTCGACTTGGTCAGCGATTTCAAAATCGGAGAGAGCCCGAGGAGAGCGGAAAAGATGAGAAGCGCAGATTTGAACGTCTTCAGGCGTGCCTTGGTCCGGGGGGAGATGGAAGGCGGAAGAGTGGTCGGCGCATGGATGATGACAGACGACCGTTCTGGCAGCGAACGTGAACCCGTGGGACACAGGTCGGGAAATGGTTCCATGTGGGTCAACGAGTCGATCGGCGAGATGGACTGAAAAGAAGATTTGGACAGTGACTGGCCATGCTTACTTCCCGCTTTACACCCATGGTTCTTCGCGCTGAGGTTCGAGATCGACAAGGTCAGTGCCAAACCTCTTCCCTCGATGTTGCCGTTTGCATGTCCATTCACCGTCAACGGCATGCCCGATCCGGTCGAACTGGTGCTCGAACCGTCATCAACCTCGACAGATGGCCTCTTGGTCTTTTTTGTCAAAGCAGCCACGTCTTCCTCCTCTTCTTGTCCAATCCAGTGATCCCATATAATCCAGCCAAGCACGGACGCGATCGTACCGCACGTCACGACCGCAACTGGTGACAGTCGTCCTTGATAAATCCCGGCATAAGCGCAAACGAAAATAGCCACCGAGCACACATGCTGTACGATAACCGTGGAATCGGCAACAAGCGGCCAAAAGTCATACGGACGAAGTCGAGGGTTGCGCTGTAAATGGTCTAGGAACGTCTCGGTGTCGGTGTAGTTGTCCGGAAAACCGTGCTGTTTGATCCACAGTAACTTCTTCCACACGTGCGGCTGTCTCCTTCTTCCGTTTGCGTTCCTTCGTCTCTCCTCGGCTAGCCGTGCTGCCACCGGGGGGATTGCTGGTGGAGCGCGAAGGGACGCCACGGCCGGACGAAGAGCGGCCGCTGCGGCCGAGGCGGCGGCTGAGCCATTGATTTCAGGCACAGGCCGCAGCCGTGGAGGAGAGAATGTTCTATAGGCATCCTCTGGCGCAAGACGGCCAGGATCTGGAACGATCCGGTTTGCTTGTGGTTTCCCGCGATTTGGGTGGGTCTCGACAGGCACCGGAGGAGGGATGGGAGACGGGGCGGGAGACGGGGCGGGAGATGGTGCTGGTGTCGTTGTATTTGAGGTCGGGGGCGTGTCGAGCGGAGGCGGAGCCATCTTCCGCCTCTCGCTACCTTGATATCATTTTGTGTGACCGAAACCACTGTGCGAACACAGCGATTTCAGAATAGCCAACAGCGTTATTGAGTCTACCAGGTGTCTTCCACGTTGCCACTACTAGTGGTATCACGTGACCAAAGCGGGCTGCCACCACCTTTTGTCTGTCCTGTTCGCTCTCTCCAGAATATCTATGTTAACAGTAGTGCTTTTCTTTCAAGATGTGGCACCTTTTGACAAGATTGATTCTGCGGCTCCGATTCCGACCTTGTGATGTTTAGGGCATGCGATTTAGTTTGAGTGGCACACCATCGAAGGTGAGAACATTTTCTGTAATGACGTTCATTGTCAGCGAGGACCTACAACAGGAATTTCAAATCTAGGTAATACTACATACGTCCAGCTCGATCGGACCAACGGATACTGCAGTGAGACCAATGTCTAAAGGAGGCGATGTTCCTTAGACCAATCACATGGCACAAACTGGCTGGCATTAGTCTTACACCACGCATGATTGAGGCCTCTATCTTCTCGGGAGTATGACAAAATTCATTTCTCTTTTGGAGGTTGCTCAGCGGCAAATCGCGCATTTACTTCGGCCGTCTACCACCGGACGAGGTCAACTTGCTCAGCAACCCAGGCAAGACCTTTGCGAGGTAGGTCTCGATTATTGTAGGTTGCGCCACATGTGTATAAGTCGCCAGGATGGAGACCGCCATGGTCAGTTGCGTATGCGATGGAACGCGGAAAGGGCTACTCGACACCATCATATAAGAAGCTGGCTGGCGTTTCTTTTCTGCACCTCTCAGACACACTCTCAACGATCAGATTCTCACAGCACGGAGCAAAACTGACGGTCAGTCCATCTGAGCAATTCAAACTCTACGGTCAAGATCGAAATGTCTTTCCCAGCAACCACCGTCCTCGTCACAGGTGCGAAGTCTGGTATCGGAAAGGGCTTGCTGGCTAGATATATGTTGCGTCCCAACACGTTGGCCATCGCAGCCATTCGCGATGGCCCAGAGTCTGCGGCTGCCTCATCCTTGACCTCTCTTCCTGTTGGCCCAGGCAGCCAGGTCGTTGTCGCCAAATATGACGCCGTGTCCCCAGACGCCGCTGTCGAGCTTGTATCCCACCTGAAGTCAACTCACGGCGTGACCAGCCTCGACGTTGTCATCGCCAGCGCAGGTATCCTCAAGCACTATGGGCCAGTCAAGGACATCTCGCCAGAGACACTGCGAGACCACTTCACTGTCAACACCCTCGCCCCCAATTTTGCTCTACCAAGCAACTCAGCCTTTGCTGAACGCCTCAGGCCAGACGCCCAAGTTCTTTGTCATCTCTTCCAGCATCGGCAGCAATACGTTGATGGACTCGTACTCAACGCCGATGCTTGCTTATGGCCTGCCCAAGGCGGCGGTCAATTTTGCTCTCGGACGAATTCACCGCGAGGAGGACCGCATTGTCGTTGTCCCGGTGCAGCCTGGCTGGGTGCAGACGGCTATGGGAGAAACTGCAGCGAGCTTTAGGGGAAAGACTCCAAATCAGATACCGGTCAAGGTTGAAGACAGTGTCACCGGTTTGTTGAGTCTCTTCGACCAGGCCACCAAGGAGCAACACAGCGGCAAATTCTATGACCAGAAGCACAATGTGGTTCCATGGTAGAGCCTCCTAAGGAGATAGCATTAGACATTAGAACCGATTTGACACTAGATATTTCCCCTTCCATCCCTGAGAAAGGTCGCCCTCGAATATCAGAGCCCATGAACGACTTCCGAGACAATGTCCCCATGCAACCGTCTGAATACCTGGGCTGAACTAACCTCTCCACCGCGTGACCTGACAGTAAATATAGAGCATTCGCGAAATCCTCCGCATTGGGATTGGCGCAAAGGGTCGGGTGGGAAGAAGAGAAACTCTTAACCAGTCGATGAAATAAAATGTGGCAAAACCTGGGGCAGTGCATTGCCAAAGTAACCCTCGGTGACTTCTGATCTCGGGTCCGATTTGAAGCAGCTCGCGAAGACGGTTTCTCCAGACCAGATCAGTGGACGTCATCCTAGTGGGGTAAATCGGATTTCGACCTAGAGACCCCTTTTCATTGCTCTGTGATGGAAATCCGAAATCCGAGTCTTTCCATTGTCAGCTTAGGCCTCCAATGAATGGCACATACAAAAGATGCTGTTGCGTCATAGGTTTTGCACCGCCACACTGCTGCCAAGCCTGGACAGAGTCTCTCTTGTCAAGGCAGCAACAAATATCCGTTTCCCCGCAGTTGCTTTGCTCACCTGTCCACGGCTGTATGGATGTTCATACTCCATTGGAATACCAGACGTGACGACTCGCGCTATCGCTTGGGTTATTTCAGCAAACTTGTCGGTCGAATTCCGAACGGCGATTTCAACCCGGTGATGCCGGAACGGTGCTGTCATTGGCAAAGTTGAACGGTCAATATGGTCTACAGAGGCCCAAGTAAAGGATGTCAGGCATGCCGAAAGCGCCGAGTCAAGGTTGGTATCAATGGGAGAAGCAGCTTTGGGAGCCATTGGTGACGTGTCCAAGTGTGACGAAGCACGACCGGCGTGCGGAAACTGCACCAGAAGGAAGCGACCGTGCCCAGGTTACAGAGACCTGTTCGACGCCTTACATAAAGATGAGACTCGCCTTGTCTCGGAAAGGAATACCCGGCCGAATCCGAGTCGGAAAGAAGCTTGTGTGAAGAAAGGCACGAGTCTCCGATCTTTTCCAGCGTTCGCCGTCGACTGACCCCATAGAAGCACCGGAAGAGAACGCCCGCGAAGCGAGTGAGGCTCTGGTGATAAGCCAAAGTCTATCGCCCGATGTGGAAATGGAGTGCTTGTGTTACTTCTTCTCCAACTATGTCAATATTCCTCGTGATCCGACCACCAACATCTTTGTCGAGCACATCCTTCCATTGTACTTGAGTGCGCCGTTGGACTCGTCCTTATATAGGGCGACCAGCGCCGTGGCCATCAATGTCACTCAGATATGGTTTACGGGCCGGTGCAATTCGTTTCTGGCTCGTCACGCATATACCAGAGCTGTGAGTGCTGTCAAGGTAGCAGTGCTGGATCCGGTGCAAATACAGAGTGACGAACTGCTGGCCAGTGTGTTCATGCTTGACTTTTATGACTCTCTCAACAGACGGTTTTTTCTAAGCAGTGGCGATAGTGGCCTCCATAAGAAGGGAGCTCTGGCCTTGATCCGGCACCGCGGTCCCGCCAGCTTCAAAACTGGAGTGTCGCGCCGTCTTTTCACCGCAATCCGGAGTAGACAGATCGTCTATTCTCTGCAAAAGAGACGCAAGGTGGAGCTGGAGCCGGACTTTCTGGCTACGGACATCCTCGACTTACCTTCGGCTCGCCTTGATCTCCTCATTGCCGAACTAGCCAACTTGCACAGCGACTTGGATCGAGGACGTAGCGATACTCTGACAGACAAGTCGATAGACTCTCCTGATCAAGTCGCCTTCTGCAAGACTATTCTGAGAAGATCTCTCATGCTGGACGCAAAGTTGCATGAATGGAGACAATCCCTTCCGTCATCCTGGCGGCCCCTTACAATTACCGACTTAAACGAGATTCACCCTTCTATCCGCGCCGCAGGTCTCTATAACGGGCTGTGCGACGTCTACTCATCTCTTACCGTTAGCCACATCAACAACGCATCTCGAAGCGTCCATGTCGCCGTTCTACGCCTGATCACATATTGCAACCGGATCCTGGCCCTTGGAGGGGCTGGGTTTGATGCTCAATTGCAGGACTACATCGATGAACAGACCCAGATTCTCGTCGACTCGATTTGCGCATCGCTGCCTTATCACTTGGGAAGCAGGATCACCACCACGTTACCGCATGAGCATGTGGAATATCCACGTGTGCCTCCTGAACTGCGTCGTCAAGCAAAGTATGTTGATGCAATGGGCAAAGACGTGGAGATGACAGACAAAGACCACATCCGTGGCGCCACGGCCCTCGGTGGCTGGTTCTTGATAATTGCATTGAAGGCACTGACCACTGCAGCTAAATGGGGAGGAAAACCTGGCCTCACAGCGCTCAATTTGCGAGAAGGACAGCTAGACTGGATACGAGGGCAAATGAAAAGAGTCAAAAGGCTCTACCAGGTCCCGGACATCAAGCAGTGTGAGGGCGCGCAATCACTTTCCTCGTTCGTGATGCCCTTCAGCAACTACTGAGCTCTAGGTGAGTTCTTTGGGCTTTTGTGGGAGTACAAGGAGGCGGCTCTACGGAGCATGTCACGCTTCAGTATGTCCTAGTCGGCTAGAGCCGCATCTAGAGACAACCCGACTGGGCTTTTGTGCCATGTGGCAATCTATGTGACTTTGGGAAGAGATTGACCGTATTTATATTTATACCTCTAGCCGAGGAATGTCTGCATGAATTGCCTCTGGTCAGCAGGGCAACACCACCCAACCCGTCGCTACTCACACTTTCTTCATGTCTTGCATGAGGACTGAATGGCCAATGGGTGCTAAGGTTGAGATGTACCACCCGGAGGATGTTCGCGCTTGGCTCTCTGGAATTGGTACGACCATATATCCCTGTACACGCACGAGTTTAGAAGCCCTCATCTTCTCTATGCGGAAGCCGGGCTTCTTGTACGCGGCAACGGCTTCGGCGATGTCAGACATCAGTCCCAGAAGGTCACTGTGGCCTAACCTTCAAGACAGGATCAAACAGATTTCCTCTTGAATGGCATTTTCTACCTCAAAGGGGAGGCTGAGACTGACATGTATGGTAGTATGGAACCGGTAGAGCTTGCAATTCCTGTCTGAGCATTCCATTCGTGGCGCTGGGTCTCGCGCTGATGGCCTCTGCAGACAGTCATGAGTCGGGGACCAGGGGGACCATCACGCTCCTCATTGCAGGTGCAGCATGGAGAGTTATTGGCGTATCAGTGCACCCTGCAACGTTACCAGCCGTAAAGTTGGTATGAAGTGCTTGAGTCCGGGTAAGATTAGAGCTTCTGTGGGTGCCAAAAATTCCCAACGGTGTGGTGCGCCTCTTGCGCCATATCCATCGCATGTAAATGAACAATAAGCACTTGAAATACATCAGCGAGCTTACCGCTTAGCTTCACGCAACATAGATGACGCACTACTATGAATGCCTCCAAGAGGATTAAAGTGCCTACGGCCAATAGAAACCACCCAGAACCACAGTCGCTGAAGACGACATTTGGCCAAGACCACCGAAATCCGACCCCAGAGCCGAATGGGAAGGTAATCTCTTCTTGACTCACGCGTCCACACAGAGGCCTGATTGAACCACGTACTCGGTCCTCAATTATCGGGTCATTGATGATTGAGTCATATTGGCTCAGAATCCTTTCCTGGCCAAGTGGGGCCGCTCACTCCCGTTGAAGTCAAAGCTCCGGTCTTGTCGACGAAGCCTGTATGCCTAATATTCTCATCTCAAATAGACACGGATCGTGGTCATATTCCTACCAGCAGTGAATTCACACCATGACAGCTGCCAACAACCGCGATAAGAATGGGACGTCGGTGTCGACGGCAGAGGAAACAAGCCCTTTACTTGCCGTATCTGGCGGCACGCCGAACGCGGGAGGTGACGAGACCGTTGGTAGAGATGGTCATGCCCGCAACGACGAGGCGAAACCATTTCCGCGGACTCAAATACTGCTCCTTTGTTTTGCCCGAATCGTCGAGCCAATAGCATTCTTCTCTATTTTCCCCTTCGTCAATCAGATGATCTGGGAGACCGGCAATGTCAAGGAAAGTGACGTTGGCTTTTACAGCGGGCTAATTGTGAGTGTCGCTCTTAGTGGTGCCGCAGAGCTCGTCATTGACACCGTTCCAGGAGTCCTTGTTCTCCTTGACCCAGATGTTGTTTATGATACCTTGGGGCCGAGCAGCGGATCGTTTTGGCAGGAAGCCTGTTCTGGTATCCTCTTTAGGCTCAGTGGCCGTGGCCACAGCCGTCTTTGGATTGAGCAAGACGATATGGGAGATGATTGTTTTCAGATGCTTTGCCGGCGTGTTTGCCGGTACTATCGTGTAAGTCGTGTGGTTGCAGCGCAGTCATCTTGTTGATTCTGACTCTTCCCTCCAAGCACGATTCGGACAATGATCACGGAAAATAGCACACCGACGACACAGGCCAGGGCATTCAGTTTTTTTGCCTTTTTTGGAAACCTGGGAATATTTGCCGGGCCCTTCATTGGTTGTTCCTCCCCAGGACGAGGAAGAGGAAGAGAGGTCTAACTGATCTTAGGTGGTACATTGTCCAACCCGGCCACAGAATACCCCTCTGTATTTGGTCGGATTCGATTCTTTAAGGATTTCCCTTACGCTCTTCCCACATTCGTCACCGGCGGACTGGGGCTCGTGGCGGCCATTGTCAGCGCACTCTTTATTACAGAGGTCCGTGATGTGGAGGGTCGAGTGTTTGCAGTACTGACATTGGGAGTAGACTCTCGTTCGAGACGACGACGATAAATCCTCTCTTGCAGGGCCAAAGTCCACCTGGGAAGTTATCAAGTCTCCAGGCGTTCCGATGGTGCTTTATATTTACAGTCACGTCATGCTTCTAGGCATTGCTTATACCGCAGGTATATTTGCCCTAGTTTCTCCGTCTGCTCTTTTCCGTCTGACACGGCAGGGCAGTGGCGCCGGTCTTCTGGTTTACCCCAGTCGAACTGGGAGGCTTTGGCTTCTCCCCTCTATACATTTCCATCTTCCTGGGTCTTTCTGGCCTATCTCAGGCGATATGGCTTCTCCTCGCATTTCCTCCTCTCCAGCACCGGTTTGGTACCGGCGGCGTTTTGCGTGGGTGCGCCATCGCTTATCCGGCATTCTTTCTGGTCTGTCCTCTCTGCAACCTTTTCCTCAGACATCACTGGGATACCGTTTTTTGGGTTGTGGGGCCGCTCTCTTTGGTACTAGGAAGTGGCGTGAGCATGTCATTCAGTGAGTCTCCCGTTAGCACTCCGTGTGCCGTTCTTGCTGACCTGACGGGTACCAGCTGCGGTGCAACTAGCTCTCAACGACATCACCCCTTCTTCGTCGACGCTAGGGACGCTGAACGCAGCCGCGCTCACGCTCGTCAGCGGCATCAGAGCCTTCTCTCCCGCTCTCTTTGCGAGCATATTTGCCACAGGAGTCAGGATGCAAATTTTGAATGGCTACCTTGTATGGATCGTCATGACGCTCCTCGCTTTAGGCTTCACCGTCGCAGGGAGATATCTGCCGGCGAAGGCGGAAGGAAAATTCAAGCTCAACGAAGACTCAGCATAGAAGGCGCCGCCTCTGCAGTTGAAGATGGATGCATCCTCCTTTTTATCAAGAGCGATGCCCCACGAGCGGGCACGCCTTATCTTCAGCCAGGATGTGAAAAGTCATGAAAAATAGATAGATCTAGATGAGATATTTGGCCTCTTACTTTAGAAACAATCGCATGGCTGCTGAAAGATTCCGATGATCTGCCTAAATCGACTGCGATCCATATATAGGCGCCTGAAGTCTCCTTAGAATGCCACGTAAAGTACATTCCTATTTGAACCCTGATCAGTCCAATGCAGTGGCCTGGGAATTTATTGACCGTCCTCAGAATAACCGTCTTCAAAGCCCAATTGGACCCTTGATGCGATAGCACTGACTTCCACCAGGAACTTTTGAGTTTCACTCCATAGCAGGAGTATTGGCTACTATATGATTGTCGTTCGTCGAGGGCGACCATACCAACATCATCCCAGTCATCATATTAGTCCCTCCTTTCCGATCCGGGGTGCGCCTCGCTAAGACCCACGCCCACGCCCACGCCCACAGGAGGAAAAGTACCGATTACAGAAGTTCAACGCCTGGCGTCGTTCTCTCTCATCCATTATATGTGCAGGTCGGACATCATCCCAAACATGAATTGGAAGCTCAGCTCAGTTTAAACCGTCCAAACTTGAACACCGTTCCTCATTCATCGTCGTCAAAGATCTGGAAAGTATTGTTCAGAATCGTCTCGACCACACGTGCCTGCAAGGCGGCATCTCTAATGTCGCGGGTTTGCCCGGTGGTGCTTTGCTGGCCCATCAACGTGGGTCCAAACACGATCGCCAAGTTGCCCGGTGTCATCCGGTTCTTCTCGCTCTTTTGCGCCACCCGGTCCAGGTGCAGGGTCAATACTCTGAGCGTGGCGTAGTTCGGGTCCGGCAACGAGTTGATGATGGCGTGCAATGAATCGCGCCGCACGGTGTCGTCCTCGATCTTGGCGGATTGGATGAATGCCGAGTACTGCGCCGATGTAAGGAGTGGATCGGGAAGGTCACGAAGAAAATGTTTGAGCAGGGTGGTGACAGATGCAATGTCGTGATGAAATGCAGCCGGGTTGCGGAAGTCGACTTGAGAAGAATCTGTGGTCACGTGAGCGACGGAAATTAATAGCGAGATATCCCTTGAAGAGGGTCCCTACCATGATCGAACATAGCCTTCATCTCCATGATGTGATGAGCGGAGCCGGAGGTCCGGTAAATGCCCTCAGTCTCGAGACCAAATAGATCCACGGCCTGGACACATTGGTAGACAATGGCAGGAACCGCAGATCCATCCCGGCGGAATAACTCATTCAATGGCACTCCAAAGACAGGCTTGGTCGGCGCGAGATTAGGCCGGTTCGTCTCGGGCCGTCTTGGAGTGCTCGGCGGTATTGAACCACTACCGCTCGCACTCATATTCGCGGTAGGCCCTGGAAGATGTGGGCCTTGTGGCCGATAAGCTCCATTCTGGGGTGCTGGAGGGCCACGGTTGTCTGATCTCAGGTCACCATAGGGTCCGAGAGGGGGTCCCCGGCTCCCCGGGCGTTGATTTGAGGGGTCTCGAATGTCGTACTGGTAGCCATTAGCTGGCATCCCGGGTTGTCCAGCTGCTCGCCCGCCGTTCATGCCATTCGGTGGTGGGCCATATGGATTGACAGTGCCGCTCGGTGTGGCCGTTGTTTGCTGATTGTCCGAGTTCACAGATGATGCAAGAGGACGAAAGGCGCTGTTGTTTTCTGAGCTCGCCAATGGCGGCTGATCCGACCTATTCTGACCCATAGAGGAGAAGACCCCGCGATATTCCTGACCGGAACCCGAGGGCAAGCCAGCTTCAGGCCGCTGTTTGGTATCAGCACCGCTGCTGGGGGACAAAGGCTCGATCGGCGACAGCTGCGGCGCTCTGGAAACTGGATAACCTTGTATCGGTGGATGTGGTCCGCTAGGATACTGCCCAGGCTGACCAAGGACCGGTAGCCCATCACCGCTTGCAAACTGATGCGATAAGACCCCTGATATTTGCGCGGATTGGCTCGGTTTATGAGTCTGGACATACGGGTCGAAGTTTGTATCGGTCCGTCCGACCTGTCCAAACTGAGGCTGGCTGGCGCCGAACGACGGTGCAGGTGGCTGAGTTTGCTGCTGTTGCTTGGGCGAGAGCGCGGGATGCTTTTCATACTTGATTTCTGGCGGCCTAGAGCCTGCTTTGTTGGTGAAGCTGAATAAGTAATTGACCAAATCTTTGCGGTTGTCGATACTCGACGCCACTTCTCGGAGGCTTCTGCTGCCGGCACTCGGCCCAGGCGACTGGCTTCTCAGCGGACTGACACACAGTCCGTAAGCCAAGAGTAACTTCTCGTTGAGTACGGCGAACTTCTGCACCTGCATGCTGAGACCTGCGTCGCATTCCTTGACCAATTCTTGCAGCGCATTTACCGCTTGTGGCCTCGACGTGGTCAATAGCTCCTGTCGTTGAGCCTGAGCAGTCTGGACCTTCGAAAAATAGTCGCCGTCGGCGGCTTCGACCTTACGATGAAGGTCCTCCTCTTGCTGGGCAGCCGACTTGTGCCCTTTGAGGCCAAATTTGCCCGATTGTCTCTCACCCGTTCTTGCGCGGTCATACTGCTCGGCCAGGGAGTTGTACTTGGTCTTTGCCTTGTCCATGGCGCTCTCGGCATCCTGCGCTCGCTTCTCCGCACTGAGGCCGGTCTGTTTCCAGTGCTTGCGTCCTTTTTCACAATTCAACGCGAGATCTTGCAGCTCTTCCGACATGGTCTGTAAATTGCTCGCAAACTGGAAACCGTGGTCGGCCATGCGTTCATGGATTCGGGTGATTTCCTTGAAGCTCTCCGCAAAGGAGCCTTGCCTGCTCTCGGGCCGGCGGATGGTCTCTTGTGTACTCTGACTGATCCTTTTGAGTCCGTGCGCATGTTTCTCTTCGTGGACGGATCTCTCCTTCAAAAAGGCGGCAAAATCCTGCATCGCGTGAGCACGAGACCGGAACCTGCAGGACGCAACCTACCCGCGCTGAACTGATACTCTGCTTCAGACGGGTGAGAAGAGTGGTAATAGCAATCTATCAATAAAGAGACCGTCAGTCACCGCCAACCAGGCTCTCGGACCGTTGGCCTTACGTCTGACTGCAGGACATGATCCAGTCCTTCCTTGATCTCGACGGTCAAGGTCTCGCTGGGAACATCCGAAGTCGGCCTGGGCGGCAGTGGCAAGTCATTGCCATTATGCGAGCCTGCGCTCTTGGGTGTCTTCGGAGCACCGGAGGCGTCAACGGGCGAGCTGACTTGATCCAAGGACATTTCGGCGGTTTCGTGGAGCCCGATGGAATGAGTGACTATTCGGAGACTGGTATCTCACAATGTCCACATAGGGCAGCGCCAGTTAAATGGATGAAGACCATATGGCCGCGCCCAATTTTACCCACACCAGCGGCCTGAGGTAGGAGGAAGAGAACAGAGTTCTTGTGGTGGTGGAATCTCATTCGTTGTCACAGCCGCGCGACTTGCCAGCCAACTTGCGTCACTGCCACTTGCTGCGCCACAAAAAGTGAGGTGGTGCCGCCCCACTGGGGAAATGAAGGTGCCACAATGTGGACTTGAGTCCTTGTTGAGAGCAACACCCGCTTCTCACTTGTCATTCAAAAGTCTGGCAGGTTCTGAGTTTGTTCTCATATTATTTCGGGGGCATCTAGGTTGTCGCGCTCACGCTGGGCCGCTGCCCGACGAGGTATCATAAAGTCAAATCTATACTGCTAAGAAACAAGGGGTATAACCCAAGGACCGGTCACAGCAACTAACACCAGACCAGCTTCGAACATGCAGAACCCAACGGGTAGAACCAAAGCCTAACCTCGAATTAAATCCTCACACTTCCTCAACATCTCGGACAAGTCTCTGGCTTCAAATAAATCCCTTGCTCCTCATCTCCTTCTCTGTCCAGTTCCAAAGTTTCTCGGCCAAGTCCACATCCTGTGCCATTTTACTCGGCGTCTTCTTCTTTCCAAATGGGATGTGATAGCTGCCACTGTCCTGATCCTTCAGCTCGGTGCCCGCGACCGCGAAGAGGGACGTGTAAGAGCCTTCTTCAGGCGTCATGAAGACGCCCAAATACCGAAGCACCGGAGTGAACGAGGATCCTTTTGCTTTCCGGTTCAGCTGTGTGTCGACGTTCCCCGGGTGCAAGGACACGTTCCAGATGGCCGTGCTCCTCTCTGCCGTCCCTCCGTTGGGCCCGTAGCGCCTCTCCAGCGCCTTGGTGTGCAGAATGTTGGCGAGCTTGGACTGCCCGTAGCGGCGGAACGTGAAGGCGTGTTTGAGGCTGGTGTCTTGGAATTTGATGCCTTCGCTGGGCGCGGCAGCGTGCCCCATCGAACTGACATTCACGATTCTGACATTGCCGGGCGGCGATGTTCGGGCCGTCCGCTGGAGGAGGGGCAGCAGGTGCCATGTCAAGACCCAATGGGAGAGGTAATTCGTCTCGAACTGTGACTCATAGCCGTCTTTGGTCATGAAAAAAGGAGTCGCCATGATTCCGGCACTGTTGACTAGACCGTGGAGTGTGCTGGATTTGTTGGCGACTTCTTTCGCCGCCGCGACGACGGAACTGAGGTCCATGAGATCCATGATTAAGAGCTCCACCTTGGCGTGAGGCACGCTGGCTTGGATTTCTGATATGGCTTTCTGGCCTTTCTCAGCACTGCGGCTTCCAAGGAAGACTCGGGCGTTTCGCCGCGCCAGATGGTGCACAGTCCACTTCCCTATCCCCGTATTGCCGCCGGTGACAACATATGTGCGACCGGAGAGGTCTGGAAGAGAGTCTGGTGTCCAGGTCGGGGCCATGGGGTATTATGATGTCTGGTAAGCTCTGTTCGGGTCTGGCGGTCGCCAATTCTTCAGCAGTCGAAAGGCATCGACGTCAACTCGAACGCTGGAATTGTATTTGAAGGCTTTCTCCGGGCGATATTGAATGATGCCATTCCGGGAGGTTGTTCTTATAGCTCGAAGCATTTCTGAGAGGTCCAATATTGTGGCACGGAGCCTAGCGCTACTTGATGACAACTAATGGGGAATGTTAAATGTCGACGGCTGACACAGAACGTTCTTGTAGTGATGCCACGCTCGGGATCTGGTATCCAAGGACATGAGATCAGGGGAGACTAGGTATTAACCCTCACTGGACGTAGCGGAGATAGCGCTCCTTGGCGATCTCTTCCACCTTCTCAGCATACAGCAAGGACATAAGGAAGACCTACTGTCAGCGCCTTGCATTAGCTCACTCGCTCACCCCAGGTCGAGGAATCGCTCAGGTCTGAGACTCCAATAAAGTGTCCAACTGGTAACGCCACCATTCTTACATAACGCGGCCGTGCCATATAAACGCGCAAAACAATCCAGGCCTAGCGTCAAATGTCAGCCAAACGCATAAGAAGCGGAAGCAGAAGCAGAGCAAGAGGCGTTGTCACTCCATCGCCGTCTCGATTCGTCCCGCAAGTAGAACCCACCAATCAACCGCCACACATGCCAGCTGCCCCGGATATTTCAGCGCAATTGAAATTGCATCCTGACGTGCAGACGCTCGATGATGAGTGGTCTGGAATCACCGATCCGGTGCTCCGCCGCAAACTTCAGAATAGATTGAACCAGCGAGCGGCTAGTATGCTTTACCCTGTCGATCTAGCTTGTTTCTAACGGGACGTCCATTCAGGAAGACGCAAAGCGGCACGACAGAGTTCTGCGCGGGATCAGGACAAAGATGCGGCGTCAGAAAACCCGGCTGTTGCTCGGATAGACAAATCGACTGACCTTCAGTCGTTGATTGCGTCAAAGATCAAGACTTCCAATCAATGGCTTGAGTCATATCATGCCGCGGGGCATTCCGACACATCCATCAGAAGCGCGGAAAGCTGGCAGCGATGGTATCAGGTGCTCTTGCGGAGCAGAATCTGCGAGATCACGACTTTGATGGAGCGGCTCCAGCAACAAAGGGACACTGCTTGGCTGTACCCTCTACCGGCAGACCATCTCATCTCTCTTGTCTACTACAACGTGTACCGTGCGCTGATCGCCAATGCGGCCATGCTCGGTCTCGACCCTAACCTGATGTACAGTGACGACTATCCTTCTCCCTTCCTGCCTCTGTCCCCTTCCGCTACGTCAGCTCTCCGACGTCTGCCCCCGTCATTGCAGCCGACCAAGCTGCAGTGCACAGTAGCACACCATCCGGAGTGGGATATCCTTCCTGACCCCGTAGTCAGAGACAACATCCTTCGATATGGCGAGGAAAACATCGACGACATGGAAATATGTTTCGACATGGTTGGCGATGGCACGTGTTGCGACGTAGACGATGTCGACACGCAAAGGAAGAACGGAGCGATCGTCTGGGGAGAGCCGTGGGACCCATCTGGGTGGGAAGTCACTGAGGCCTTCGCCCAAAAATGGGCTTGGATACTGAAGGGCGCCTTCGCGCTGCAAAACAGCACCAATATGTGGAGGGCCAGGAGGGGCCAGGAACCTATCGACTTTTCGCGCATCACCGAGGTTGAGTAAGGTGCCAATACAGCTGCTGAACATGCTCTACAGAACCGGGAAAAGAGAAGACGGCAATCAACCGGAACTAGGGCGCTGTTTGCTCTTTTGGTCAATGGTCCAATTCTTGCCATTCACTTTACCTGCCAACATCATGCCTCCTGGCAAGTTGCAAGGTACAGTCTTAAAGACTGGCCACGACCAAGGGTAACTGATATTTCGAGGGGAGTCAAAGGTGATGATTAATCAGGCATATTCACCCAGTGGCCTGAGCCCGAAAACCATCGACATGATTAGTTGTGCACTTCGGCTTTTTGTCGGTCGTTTCATCATCCCGCTCCCGTCGACTCACAAACGTGACCGTCTGTTGAGCTGCCAGCTGGAGGGCTGACCGGGATGACGGAAGAAGAATATCAGAGAATGACTCGACTACCTGATGATGAGTTTACTAAACAACAGCCGACGCTGTGCTCCACCATCCCACAAACTAATCAACGCTCTCCCGGAGGGATAAATTGGCGGTCACTTCGTTCCATGACATTGAGACGTCCAGATACGCAATGGCCCTTCATCAAACCTCGTACATCTTTGTCATTGGTGGGACTGGTGCCCAAGGAATTCCAGTCATCAAGGGTCTGGTCAAGGACAAAAAGTACAAATGCCGTGTTTTGACCCGGGATGTCCACTCTGCGCGGGCAACGAATCTGCTCGCCCTCGGTAACGTTGAGTTGATTGAGGGCACTTTTGCCAGCGAGGCAGACCTTCGCCGGGGTTTCCGCGGCTGCGATGGAGCCTTTGTCAACATTGACGGCTTCAACTGTGGAGAAAAGACGGAGATCTACTGGGCTATCCGGAGCTACGAGCTCGCTATAGAGGAAGGAATCAAGTTCTTTGTGTATGGGAACTTGGATTATGTCTACAAGAAGTCGGGCTACGACCCCAAGTTCCGGACGGGCCACTACGACGGCAAAGGCAGAGTCGCCGAATGGATCCTGGCCCAAAACAAGGTTAACAGCCCCAGGATGGGAGCTGCCATCTTCACGACGGGACCGTACATTGAGATGTGCATTGCCAGCCGGACAATCTTCACCCCCAAGGTTGAGGACGGCATTGTGACGTGGAGAGTCCCGCTGGGACAGGGCGCCGTTGTCCACGTTGCGCTCGACGACTGCGAGTACTACGTCCGATGGCTGTTTGACCACCCAGAGAAGTCTGACGGCATCGACCTCGAGGTCGCCATCGACCACATTCCCTACGCCGAACTCGCCAAAGCCTTTCAGACGGTCACCGGCCATCCCGCCCGGTACATCGACACCGAGCTGGACGAATACTGGCGCACGGGAAACACTGCCCGGGCCGCCGACCTGCCCAGCGGCTACAACTCGGACCCCCAGGACCCCTCCTTCATGACTTTCCGCCAAAACTTCACCGGTTTCTTCAACATGTGGAAGTACTCGGGCGGAAACAAGGGCATCATCCGCCGTGATTACGCCCTGCTGGACGAGATTCACCCTCACCGAATCAAGAGCGCAGAAGAATGGTTTCGACGGGAGGAGGAACGCGGCCGCAAAGCCGGGCTTGGAGGTCTCTGGGACAGAGTACAGGAGAAGAACCTCAAGCCAATACTCAAGCTCGGAGAAGACAGTCGGAGGGGAAGACTGTAGTTTTGCTTTTTAAAAAGGGGAAAAGCCAGAGGCAGCCAGATAGCGAGAACCACGTTGGACACGGATACGCCTCGCTTGCACTGACAGAATGGAATCAAAGAGATGGATGCCTAGGAGGTAGCGGTTGAGTGATCAACTTGGTTCCTACGAGAACAGAGGCCAATGCACAATCATAACGCTGTTGGTTTGGTAGGAAACGTCTGGAGTTGAGAAGATATGCACGTCCGCCTATATATAACACAATGGTCCCAGCTAGGTATGATTTGATATCTCGGCCGGATATCAACAACTCAAGCTGGCGGCCCATTAAGCGTCTCTTCTATTGCTTTTCATGTACATTGTTGCCATGCGCCATTTGATGCCCGACACAGATCAAGAGAAGAGTGCTTCTGGCCTCGTCTCCGGTTCAATGCTTTTCGCCTTCGCGACTTGACGCGTCTATCCCTTGCCAGTGGCCCATTCTTCCTTTTGTCATGCCTGGCTGGTCCGTTGATCTGTGATTGCTCCACCAGTCTCTCAAGCGGTCAACGCCAACGTCAAGGTCATTCTCGCTCACGGCACCTCATTACAAGGCCACAGTCTTTCGAGCACCTCGGGCTTTCGGGTGCACCGGTTTCTTCTTATGCTTCGTCTGAGGGCTGCTTCCGGCATCACCACCCTCAATAAACTTGAGCAGCTCATCGATACTTCTGGAGTCAAGGGGAACGTTGCCGGTCCCCGTCCTCACCTGGGGCTCCTCGGCGGCGTTCCTCCTGTCGGAACTGGGAGCCGTGGTACTGGCACTCTGAGGCTGTAATCTGGTTCCCATTCCCATACGGGGGAGATGTCGAATGCCCCCGATTCGTCGAGTTTGCAAGTATTTGGCTTGTTTGGCAATCGACACGGCATTCTGCGTCAGCTGCTCCAGCCAGCTCTCCGCTTCTTTGGTGTTGCGATCATCGGGGCCCAACTCGGCGAGGAAGATGTTATATGCATCGCGCATCTTGTTCACCGCCCCCTTGGGATCGCCATCCAACGCGAGAGCCTGGGCCAGTTGGAAGAGAATGGTGGCCGCATTGATCGACTGGCGACCAAACAGACCTTCGCAAACGGTGTAACATGCCTCAAACCATCGTCGGGACTCGGCATATTCCTTGAGCGACTGCAGCATCACCGCAGCATTGTTCATGGTCGTGATGGAGTCCGGATGGTTGGGGCCGAAAATGATCTTCCACACGTCCAGGGCATGTCGGACGTATTTCAAGGCCTGCCGGGTGTTGCCCACATGGTGCTCAAAAAGGGACAGATTGAGGTAGGCGAGGATGGCATCATGGGAATCGACCCCGACCGTCCTTTCCGTGACGATGACGGCCTTCCGGGCCAGTTCCACGGCCGCCTCTTTCTCGTCCGTCTGATAATAAATGGTGGAGAGAGAATGGTACATCTTGGCCACCTCGGGATGCAGAATGCCATAAATCTGCTCGTGCAACGACAAAGATTCGAGGACGAGTTCTTGGCCCAGCTGTTTCTGGCCTTGAGCCAACGAGATCTTGCCCGCCTCGAGAGCCTCTTCGGCCAGCGCACTTTTGGGCGCCGCATCTTTCACGATCGGCGCAATGTTGAGCACATCGTCCGGCGTAAAGGTGGTGGCCGACTTGACCGCGGTGCCGTTCGTGTGGGCATGGTGGTCCCCGCCCTTCTTTTTCTTTTTCTTGTTTTCCTCCTGGCCGGCACCGTTCGTGGACTGAGTGTCGCTGCTGCTTCGGGCTGGGGACTGGTCCAGCGCCACCGACGCTTCTTTGGTGAACGTGTAATCTCGAGCCGCCAGCTGGAGTCCATGTTTCAGACATATTTCTCTCAGCAGCGGCAAGGGCTTGATTTGGGACGGCCAATCCTCGGGCAATGAATATTTGTACCTCATCCGCACCTGCTTCTCGATATTGGCCTTCAGCTGGGCGGGATGGACATTTTCAAAGGAATAATCGCCGTCGGGATAGAAGAAGGAACGCAAGTCGTCGTCAATTTCCGGTCGTGGTTTCGCATTCAATTCCGCACCCAGCAAGCAGTTGAGGAGATGCGACACACATGAAGCAGCAAAGACGGCGGGCAAATGTCGGAGGTGTCCATTCAGCAGGTGCTTGAAGGCTCGCGCGATCATCTCCTGCCATGCCACCGTGTGGAATGCCTCCAACCGCGGACCCTTCTCCTCCGCGGCTTTGGTCAATCGGCCGAGATATCGGATGTTGATGCCTCGCTTGTGGATGAGTTGACACAGAGACTGACCGTCCATGGGAAAGCCGACGTCCCCGTCATGGAGATCGTTGATGAGGTCGGGGATCACCTTGCTGCGTAAGAACTCGCACACGGCTCGGACCTCCTTTTCATCTGCCGCGTATTCGGCCTTTTCCTCCTCGGTTTGAGGGGTCTGGCCGCTGCAGACGTCGGGGTTGAGCGCGAGATTGAAATTCGAGATGTCCACACGCTCTTGATCCAGAGCAGAGGCTTCCTTGGTCGATGGGTCCGAGCCTGCGGCGTCCTCGGGGCCCTCCGGCCCATTCGTCACAGCCTCAGCCGGGTGTTCTTGAACAGGCGTGCTGCTGGCCCGAGGCGGAGAGGCGCTGGTGGTCTCGGCAGGCTGTTCCGCATGACCATTCGCCTGGTTCGACCGTCGCTTCTCGACCTCGGACCGGACGTATTCCTGCATCTTCATGCGCCAATACGCTTCGACCAACTCCAGCCTTAAAATCGACATGCGATGGGGATACTTTTCATCGTTGACGGCACGATCCGCGTCCACTTCTTCCGACCAGGCGACGTCGAGGGGGGCAATCCGGTACAAGTCCAGGACGTATTTTCGACCATCGGTGCCGAGAAGACCTTTGGTCTCGACGCTCCCTTCCAGATCGTGTCGTTTCCCTTCTTTGTCCCAGACGGCATGCCTCTTCACGTGTAAGGCCTTGGAGAGCTTCTCAAACACGGGGACGAAGGCTTCATTCTCGGTGACGACATCTCGGCCCTCGACACCGCCATAGTCGATCTGATGTTCGCCCGGTTCGCGTTGCTTGAAGATGCCGGGAACGATACTCTGGCCGACGATGCGCTTGCCGAGATAGTCGACCACGACGGTGCCCGGGGTGAAGAGGCCTGGAACGTCCAGTTGGTTCACGGCCTTGACACCGGCGACGTCCTTTCCCACCGCCACCCTCGCCGCTTCGTCGCCACCCTCGCTGGCAAAGGTTTGCACGCCGTCGGCCCCAAAAGAGTAAAAGATGTTGTTATAGATGAAAATCTGCGCATCCTTTCCTTCGGTGGGATTCAAGGGGGCGACTTCGCCTCGTGCCACCAGCACCGCTCCTCGGGCGGCGGCGTCGTTGTAATCCGCAAACAGCTTCGACGTCAGACGTTCGCGGAACACGCGATCCTGCAGCGTTTCCCGTGGCAGCTCCCGTGTCGTCTGAAATTCCTCGTTCCAGTCCCGCAAATTCTCCGCACCATCGACGCCGCCGATCAGGTACGACTCCTGCGCTCTCGTCGGATCTGCCTGGTGTCCCTGAGTGTAGGAGAGAGGGATGAGCCATGGATTGGCCGGGATGGCATTCTGGAAGGGGAACGTGGTGAGGAGGTCTCTCCGACCGTTGATCTTCTGCAGTTCGATAAAGGCGTCACTGAAGGAGGGCGACAGGAGGGCGATGAGAGAGAGCAAAGAATGCGCGCTATGGTTCTTGGGAGCCGGTCGAGGCTGAGGATCGAATTTATTACTGGAAGATTTGTTCACGTAGAAGCCGGACACGGTCGCGGTGATGTGGTGTTGCTCGCCTTCGTGGGTCGTGAGCTGGAGATAGAGAAGGTGGCCGCGCTGTCGCAGGTGATACGGAGGAGGGTTCCACTGCGACACCATGAGGGACTTGATCGTCTTGGGCAGAGGCTCTTTTTGCTTGGGCAGGATGGCTTCTAACGGGGCCTTGCCATCAACTTCGTAGCCGGCCAGCGCGTTCTCTTCTGACTTGTTCTTGCCATTGGTCGTCGTGCTCGGCGTTGGCCCATTGCCAAACAAGTCGTCATGCAACGACAAGCCAGCACAGATGCCGTGCAGCTGGTCGGACCGGTCACCCGTGGCCCCGATCAGCTCCCGAATTCGGATGACATGCATCCTCGCCTCCTTCTCCGTGTAGGGGTCTTCAACGAGGACGATCTCGTCATCGGGCTTGAGATCCTTGACCTCGGACAGCTCCACGAAGTCGTTGATCTTTTGGCCGTTGTGCTCGAGGTGGAAGCACGTGTATTGGAAGGTGTCTGGCGTTTCCACAATCGATTGACGCACATCCTGAACCTGTTCCTGACTCGTGACCATTATCGTCATCTTGTAAGGCTTATGAGGCAGTTTGACAGAGACCTGGAACAACGCCCCGGCATTGGCATCGTGATGGTGGTGGTGATGCTCATGCTCGTGCTCGTGCTCATCATGGCTATGTGGGTGGGAATGGCCATTGGTGGTCCCGTTCGTAAGAGCGGAGCTTCGTTCATCTTTCTTTTCGACATCTGTCACATCTGCCAGCAAGTTAGCCAGCTGCTCATGTGGGCAGGACGTCGGCCGACCATTTGGCGTCTGCGCGTCACCATTGGCATGCGCAGCCATTAGTATTTTTTGTCCTGGGCAAATACAATAATGTACAGGCGAAGGGGGAATAAAGTAAGGAGGTAGTCTAGAGATGGACGAAAGGAACGACGAATGGCTAGAATACAAGACACAGGTCGTCGAGATTAATGTACAAATGGAACGGCGAGAGGCGTGGTGACGGGAGAGAAGCAGGAGAAAATAATTGAAAGCAGCGACGACGACCAACCAAATGGGGAGGCATCGGATTGGCCGGCCGGCAGGGTGGAAGCGGCGCTGCCCAGCCTAGGCTTGACTGGCACTGTAGAGCCCTAGTCAAGCTCTTCTCTCCGCTCCTCGTCCCGTGAAATTTTCTCATCGGAAGCAGTCGGCTACACAACTCGATCGCTGAACCGTACTCAAAGACCAGGGCCTTGATGGCTCTGACGAATGCTTAGGGGGTCACAACGGGTTGGATCTGGATCGCCACGGCACTGTCTACCGCTGTCACGCGAGCAGAGATCTGAGGCTCCGCCAAGCCCATAATGTGACTGAATGCGGAGGGGTGGCCATTATTGCGGCCCTGCCTTTCATCCTCTCGATACTTGACTTTTCTTGGATAGACGATCTTTTCGATATGACACTGCCATGGGTGGATGGATGAAAGCAGGGGCCGAGCACGAGCGGAAAGCTTGTCGCGGCCAAGCTGGGCGCCGCATGTCAACACCTCATCCCCCCCTCGGGAAGGGGTTTCTGGTGCGCCGTCTTGATTCTCTGCTTTGAAGCCGGGTCATTCTCTCGACGTCTCTTGGGTGGCCGTTCTTGTTTATCACGCCAATTTGCTTGATTCCCTTTCGTGGGCCCAAGTCGCATCGCCCTAGGGCACAGTTCAAGTATTCTGATCACACATCAAACTCTTGGCGGTCGTGTCATCATCACCATCATAGGACATTCCCTTCTATCCTCCTATTTCCTTTCAGGGTTGGTGTAAGATGAAAGCAGCTCGTGTCTTTTCGCTGTCCAGAGCCGCAAGAGCGAGACCGAGGCTGCTGACCCGTCCAAGACGATGCGGTGCACCCATTCGACACGTCTCCTCTCAGCTTGGACAGAGCAACCCGTTTCCAGGGACAGACCAAGGGGAGGATGACGAGCCCAGTTCAGCAAAGGACCCCAAGTGGCGGATCAGCCCGACGCTGTTCAAGATCTTGGAAACGGCGGCGACGACTTTTGCATCTATTGCCGTTCTCGGTTTGGCCGGTTATTCCTATCACCTGTACTATAAATCCTTGGTTTTGCGCAAAATTGAAAAGGCGTTCGCTCCTGGCGACCCCGTGCTCGACCTCGCTGCTCCCGCGACCCCACCAATGGCCGGTCACGGCGGTCACCTTTTCGAAGAGGATGGAGAGAACTGGATTCCCCGACCGGAACAGACCAGGATTGACTCGATTATCACCGGACGGCGGACAGGACGGTACTACCTCATCGTCGGCGAGAAAGGGACGGGCAAGTCCTCCATGCTCATCGAAGCGATGCGAAAGGTCAATGGCGAGGGCATCTCTATGTTTGAAGCCCACGCCGACCTGGAGATCTTTCGCATCCGTCTCGGCAAGGCGCTGAATTATGAGTTCCATGAGGATTACATCGGGTCGCTCTTTTCCATTCGGGGTCCACGAGATACCACGGCCTTACTGGACATCGAAAGGGCCTTTAACAAACTGGAGAAGATCGCGCTGACCAGACGCGAGAGAAGTCGCCAGGGGAGGAGCCACAAAGGCCCTCTGGTCTTGATTGTCAACTGCGCCCATCTCATCCGTGACGATGAAGACGGCAACGACTTGATCGAACTGATGCAGCAACGCGCCGAGCAATGGGCCGCGGCCAACTTGGTGACGGTGGTGTTCAATTCGGACGACTACTGGGTGTACGAGAGACTGAAGCGGTATGCCACCAGGATGGAGGTCCTTCCTATATTAGACCTGCCCAAGGATCGGGCCATCGCGGCCCTGGCCCGCTACCGTGCCAAATACTTCCCCGAGCAGAAGCGTGACAATGAGATCTTGAAACAAGTTTATGACGCGGTCGGTGGACGGTTGACTTTCCTGAACCGGGTCGCTCGGAGTACCGACATGCTGAAAATGTGTCGAGAGATCACCGAAACGGAGAAGACGTGGTTTCTCAACAAGTGTGGAATCCTCGGGGAATCAATGGATGACGACGTCATGGATCAACAGAAATACGCGAGCGCGGCCATGGTGCTGGCCAAAGCCCTCGTCGACCGCGACAAGGAGATGGAATCAAACTATGATGAAGAAAGAGGTCACATTCTGCCACAAATTCCTCTCTACAAGGCGCGCGAGATCATGACCAGAGCCGACTTTATCCAGAGCTATGACCATGACAATCTGTTCACCATCGACAGCCATGCCATGGTGCGGGCGGATAGCGTCCCCATGATGAATGCATTCAAGGCGATCTGCTCGCAAGAAGGGTTTGACGAGTTTTTGGACGCCACTCTGGACAGAATCTCTGCCATTGAAAGCATCAACCGAACAAAGGAGATTACCATGAAAGACTTGTGGATTGAGCAGAAAGGCGAGCGACGAGGGAAATATTCTCTCGTCACAAAAGACGCAAAGGGCCGAGCAACGGGGACCCTTGAGCTGTCATATCAACCCCGCGAGTCAGCAGAGGATGGCAAAGACGGTTGAGACGAATGTCCCGTCTTTGTTCACCACCTGGCCGCGGTTTCGCGAGGTCGATGAAGCTCTTTCACGAGTCACCCTCAAGAGTCAGGCAGGTCGCCCAAACGTCAAGTTCACCATATCAGGGATGCGGCATGTTGCATTCCTCAGGAGGACCTTTTGCTACGACCTGGACGTCAGTCCCCCTCTCCGGAAACGGGGACCTGCTGTCCTCTCCAAAGTGGGCTACTGGCGGATTCAGTCGGTTGCTGAATGCGCAAGCACACGAGAAGCCCGTCCTGGATCACGGGGCATCTCATCGACCTGGTACGATAGCCAACTCACACCCAGGTTGCAGCCAAGGGCCCCCAGTTACCGAGGCTGGCAGAGACATCCATTATGAGGGTTGTGACAATTATGAAATACGTGGTCAGTCGCGTTCGGGACTTTTTGTGGGCTCTAAGGACCTGGCCTACAGGCTCAACGCTGAGGACATTTGACTTTAATACCGCAGAGACTATCCCGCCGAATCCGATTCGCGCTAGAGCCATTGTAAAAGCTTGACAGTTCCTATTGTCTCTCCAGAATACGTTATTGTCAGCGGATGCCCGGAATGACGATCCTGGCGGCCGTTGGAATGGTGTGTGTATGGGTTGTGAGGACCAAGCACAACAGCCAATCACGTCACTGTCGCGAGACCACTCCAGCCACGGCTTTGTGGTCAAGTCGCGACGTGGACGAGCCCATGATTCCCATTATTAGACGACTATTGTTGCCTCTGCTTCCTCGCGTCCGTCTGGCGCAAAGTCGGCTCTCCCATGTTCGGCGACCTGATCGAGCTCACGGCTACATTTGTCCACTCTGACCACACACCTGACATTGCCCCCATCGGCGGCCCTTCCACGATGCCTCCACGACGTCGCCACTCCAAGTCGGCAAGCATATCTAGCGTCGCAGACGTCAATGGCACCCTCCCTCCGTCCAGCCCAGCCTCCAAACCGGCGACCCCGGCGCGCAAGCCTCGCGCCAGACCGACCACCGCTGTGCCGGAGTCGCCCGCCGTGCCAGTGGCGCGGCGTCACGAACGTGTCCAGAAGATTCCCAAGCCCATCCAGTTCATAGTCGTGGTCCTGGCGAGTATAGGCCTCGAAGCTGCACTACAATCGGCCGCCGCACTCATTGGGACAGGCGAACTTGCGGCTGTGTCAAAGTTTGCCGACTCGTGGGAGGAGGCGATCGGGCTGTTAGGTTGGAAAGTCGTGCAATTGAGCGTTTACTGGTTTGGCAATTTTGACGGTATGTGTGTGACTAACTGACTGATGGACTGAATGAACCCAACGACCCATAGCACGGAACCGAAGAGGGAACTCTTTGGCTGACTTTATTTCCCCACCAGCTTACGATGTGGCATCTCTCACCCTTCTCCTCAACACACCCTCGGCACTCCTGCTGAACCTCTTCTACCAAATCCGGGTCAGCACATTAGCTGCCACGACGGCATCCTCGATCCTGGCCACCGCATTGCCCTGGCTCCTCCTGCGCCCTGTCTCTCCCTGGCACCACCCCAGCGCAGCGCCAAAATCGACCGTCCGCAACCGGCCCATTCTGACGGACCCGTACACGACGATTGCGACCAGTTTGCTGGCCACGGCCATCTTTGCCGTCCTTCTCGAAGCCAGCTTCGCGACCTTCCTTCCTGAATGGCTCATCACGCACTTTAGAGGCCTGCGGACCCTCGAACCCGCCCACCGCGGCGCCTCTGGACTCCCGGCCCTCCTCTTGGCTCTTGTGCCAGCAGGTGTTGCGTCTATGGAGTTTCTTTTCACACCCTCCACCGCTGCGGCTCCTGGACCTCGGGCGGCGACCGAGTTTGACTCGGTTTCGGCGAGCTTCAAGGAGCACGTCTACCACAACCTGTGGGGATGGTACAGCTCGCGGCAAAAGGAACTGATTGCGAGGACCACGCTTCTTGCAGCCCTCATAGTCACGGAAAGCGTCGTCCAGATCTGGGGCACGATCGACGGCGTTGAACTATCTGGCGCCGTGGGCTATGCTGGCATCTGGGGCTTGGGTGTCACCGTTCTCGGTGCCGTGTTGGATTGGGTGGGTGGTCCAAGCGACTGAACAAAAAGACGTCGGAGGACATCGAGGAGATAATGGTGGGCAACATTGCCCTGAACGAAGCATGCGAAGGAGTTGGACATGATTTTTCTCGTGCGGACGTGCGAGAGTCACTTCGGATTATTGCGCTATTACTTGGAAATCAACACTGTTCACACTCTCGTCCAGATGGATTCGTCTCTCTCACAGACGCCCTCTTTCATCGCCGCGTCGGTTGCCCAGCTACAACTGCAACGCTGCCCTCTGGTGACAGACGATCATGTATTTGATCGCTGCAATGGAACCGGCGGTAGAATTGAATGGCATGGCATGGCGATAAGTGCTAATCAGACCTCCCCACCACAACCAGGTTTACAACACCTGATGCTCGCCTCGACTACCCCTCGACACAGGCTGTGTCAAGCTCTTACATTGGTCGTCTCAAGCGCGTTCTGAGTTTGACTCTCCACCCGATCCAACAATTGGTTAATATTGGTTTCCAGATCGTGGTGTGAAAGGAGTCTTCCACGGACAACGGCGAGCTCCAAGCTCCAACATATGGACCAGTGAAATGCTGAATTTGTGGCAGGTGTCATGTGGCCCAGGATCAACAGCAAGGCGGACTCTTAAAGAGAGCAATCACAAGCGGTAGCATTTCAATTTATCTTGCGGTGTCTGTAGCTATCCCCAGGTTCGGTACACAACTTTCCATTGACCTAGGTGGGACTTCTCAGAGCTCGCCTGCGTTGGTCCACCATCCAGATTTTCCAGAAAGCTGGATGGAGCCCGGAAACGGAGGCCTCGGGTATACATCATGAGCTTCTGATTCCAGGTCCTTAAAGCGGTGTCGTCATAAACCTCGACCAACTCCGGTTCCAATATCATGCACAGTATTTACCATTTTTCCCTCGTCGTGGCGGGTCATGCACTTGTATCTCTCCTCGGTCTGTTTCTTCCCTTGAGACTCTTGACCCGGTTGAGAAAGCGAGCTCCGGTCTTGCCATCCTCAGGACCACCACCGCCGCCACCAGTACTCTCACCCGTCATCTTCCTCTCCAAACCATAGCCTCTCTTTGGACTACTTGGCGCTCGTGCTCGACCGGGCTTCTGCTGTTCTTCCGCAAAGGCAATCTGGGCTCCTTTCTTGTCATATTCTTTGTCGTAGTCCTTGAAGAAGGGATTGGCGTTGGCGTTGCTCTTGGCCGCCCCCTCCGGGCTCGTCGGTGTGATCATGGGCTCGGGAGAGATGACGCGTTGGGCGGCGAGGTTGGGTCGAACGGACCGGATCTTTTGAGCCAAACTCTTCTTCCGAGACAAACCTCCGCCATTCGCGAGTTGTGCGGCCTCAATTTCAGTCTGGCGGGCAATGTCTGCTCGGCTCGCAGGTGTACCCTCGAGGAAAGTGCTCGTCCCGAGGCCTGCCGTCTCATTCCCATGCACTAGCTCAATTCTGGCGATTGGGTTAAAGCTGGCAGCAGCACGGTCTTGCTCTGTTCGACGGACGAACTCGGCATCCTCATCCACAACGGCAGCTTCGTTGAAATCGACATGTGCTTCCTGGGTAATCCCATGATAGGCCGCTAGATCTAATTTGGAATGAACGGGGCCGGCACCGCCAATTTGCATGTTGATCGAGTCCTTCGGAAATGCTTGCATGGGTGCCTGCTTTGCCCCTTTGCGATTCCGATGGGGATTGCAGGCATCGAATGGCCCGTCGTGGTGGAATACTGCGTCAGTCAGTCACCATCAGCGGAGGGGTGGTGGAAGATGTGGAGGGGACGACAACGCACGTCCGGTGCCATAGATGCTCGTGACATCTAATCGGTCGATGAGGTCGAGTTTTGCATTGGCTCGCTTTGATTTGGATGACGAGCTCTTGCCCTCTCGATGCCGACGCTCTCGTCGTCGCTGCTCGGCCTGGGGATCGAGAAGCTGGCTCGGCTTATCACGGACGGACGACTCTGAATTCCGCCGTGGCCGATGCTTCTCACGAGGCCGACTCACCGCCGGCGGGTCGGCAAAAATGTCGAGCTCGGCTGGTGGTCGCCCTTTCATTTTGTTCTGCTGGCGTCTCCGTTCTTCATCCGAGATGGTCGGTCTATTATTCGGAGGTGGGAAACGACCGTATGGAGGCGGGGGCATGTTTTCGCGCCTTGATGCCCCATTGACGGGAGCTCTCTGGTCAGGCGACAGCGCCCTTCCACCGTCGAGGCTCAAGTTGGACTGCAAACAGGTCAGTGACGAAAAGAGATCCTCCGCGTGCGATGCACGTACAAATATATCTGCTGCTTTGTCGGTGGCTTCCGACTTCGATGGGCCTCTCACGCTGGAGGTCGTCGTCGTCATTGTACTGGGCTCTGCTGCCATCTCACTGGCGTCTAAGAACGGATTCGTCGGAAAAGGTCTGGTGTTTTGAGGACTGAGTGCGGGACTGGCAGCGCCCGAGCTGACTCGATTCCGAAATGGGTTGTTGGAGGCAAGAGGAGAAGAGCCGCGCTCTGCAAGCTGGTGAGCCAATGCAGCCAATTCTAAAGATACGAGAACGGAATGCGGAGCCAAACGGCTCGCTACAGCAGGATGTGCAACCAGCACAACACAGAAGCACGACGATGGATTGATCAAGGGAACCGGCGTCGGAAGGGCAACAACCAGATAAACATACCAGCGGGTGGTGGCGCAGCCTGAATGATAGACATGGTGAGCGAGATTGCAGGGCGATTCACCGATATCGAACAAGTAAAGATATTCGCTGCGTCCACTTAGTGGCGTCGAAGCAACTTCGACAAAGACTGGCTGGCGTCGAAAGGTCCCTGTGTACTTGATGGGAGTTAAAAGGAGCGAGGATGACCGCGGTCTGAGGAAGAAGTGGGTCACGAGGCGTGCGAGAATGGGGGTGTTTAGTTTTGCGGGTGACGCGATCTTGTTGGTGAGCCCCTGTGCCAGGGTGGAACGCTGCAGCCAAAAAAAACTGATTGCGTGGTACCAAGGCTGCACTTGCACCAGACTGTACAGGGTATACACAGATAGGATATGCTGCCAGGGGGAATGGCGGGAGACACGAGCGCAGAGTGGGAGACGAGAGTTGGGCCAATGTCTCAGAGAAGAGGAGAAGTTTGGATTAGCGAGTCACCCACCTGAGCGGTGGGCCACGACCTGTACGGCCCGACCTCTGGGAGTTGATCCGCCGCGCACAACTCCTGACCAGCGCCGAGGACGAGCATGGGGAGAAGATGAGACCACAACAAACTCCCTCTCTCTGTATGGCTCTGCCACTGTCTCTCCCTACCTTGTGGTGTCCTGCCAAGCTGGTTGGCATAGACCTTGTGGTGTCCTGCCAAGCTGGCTGGCATAGCCCAGCCTGAAATCACCCGACTCCACTGTCACACAATCCGCAATCACAGACACATGCAGTCGAATGTCAGAATACTGCCAAACAGCTCCACGGCCCGTCGCCTGTGATTATCATCAGCCTGAATCTATCATCGCTCATACGGAGCCGGGTTCTCCTTATCCGCCCATATCCAACGTCTTCCTCCGGTGACCCTGGCCAAACCCGCCTTACCCACTCACACCCGGCATTGTGGTTCGCCAATCACGATCTCTTCTGTCTCCGGAGGCATCTGGCCGTTCTTGCAAAGGCACGGCTTCACGCACTATCGAAGCTGTCTGCTGCAGCAAACTAGTCCTCCCTGCACGTGTGAGCCGGTCGGAGGCTGGTGGCTATCTTTCCAGCCTGCTGTTTCCTGGGCTTTTCAGTGGCCTCGCTTACTGAACAGGCCGCACGGATCCTGGAGACTATCGATATCACTTGCACCTTGCGCCATCATACTCGCTCTCAAAACTCTCAATGGTGTCTGTTACTATTGGCTTATAGGCTTTTCAAGCCGTTGACTTCTTCCATCGATCTGACAATCACTCACCCCGCTCACCTCAGTTCGCAATAGAATAGCTCAGCATGGAGTCTTCCACCAGTGGTCCAGCCCCTCTATCTCAGCGCTTTACCCTCGAACTGGAGTTCGTGCTCTGCTTGTCGAACCCAAACTACCTTCAGTACCTCGCGCTTACATATCCACATCTCCTCCACCAGCCGGCGTCGAGCTCCAGTTCCTCTTCGTCGGACGACTCGGACGCAGAACGCTTCGCACGTTACCTTGCATATCTCTACGACTACTGGCGGACTCCTGCTTACGCTCAGTATTTAACTCACCCCGGCCCCGTGCTCCGAAACCTTGAGCTGCTCCAGCAAGAACAATTTCGCAAGGACATAATTAGACCGGACGTGATTGCCCGCCTGTACGAAACCGGAACAGCACCGCCGAGCGCGTTGACGACACGTGGCGGGGACATTGGCCAAACTAATCCTGCTGGCGGCATCAAAGATGCAGGGTGAAAGGATTTCCGCGCTCTTCGAACTCGCAGGCGAACCATGGATGAACGAGGCGATACGCCCACCGATGATACACGGTCGAACGAAGCGAGACTTTCAGGGACCTCGACGAAGTTCTGCTTCCACTCTCCACAGATCCACGTGGAACTTCATCAAGACGCACCACTTTGTGCCGAAGATGGAGACCATTTTCGAATAGGAGGGCTTCAACAGGACGTGGTAGGGGCACTGCCACCTTGTCGCGAGACCTTGATTTCCACGCTTAGGTCCCAATCTCAGAAGTTTACTCGGCACAACTTGGTGTGTGCCAGTCGGCGCTGCAATTAGTTTGTCTGATTCGGAGCGCCACGCTCAAGCGAGAGTGGATGACATGGAAGTATTATGCCGTGGCAGCCGACTTCAACCTCATTATTCATGACCACCTTCACTGCTCTCTGCAAATCCAATCGAGTGCCAGAACTTTTCCTTCGGTCTGATGGTATTGGATACCTCATTCTTGCTGACAGTGCCCCGATACCCAAAGTGCCATCCATCTGTGTGTTGAAGGATGTGCCTCTTTGATCGTTAGCTTCGAGGGTAGCATTCACACAGCGAAATTAAATTAGACAGTAGGAAGCCCACGTCGACGTACGGGTGGATGTCCATGTTCTTGCTCGGCTCCTCATCTAGATCCAGATCTACGTTGACACCCCCGCTGCGGGCAGGTATAAGTCCTGCCAACCGACTTGAGGAAATAAGACAGGCAACAACGGGCCGTTGGTAAAGAAGAAAGAGAGAAAGAAGACAAGGAAAGTGACAGCTTAAGGAATGCTTTATTATGTACTCAGGACTTCTGGTCAGGATGCCTAGATGGTAAGAGTGCGAGCAGCAATGCATCAGACTCACTACCAAGGCCAGATCGACATAAAAGGAATGTTGATAGTTAGCAGAACCAGCAATGCACCTTCTTTCGACTCACTGCTACTAAAAATTCTTGCCGGTGTAGGCGCTCTGGACGGAGCCGAAACTGAGGGAAAAGATGTGTGTGAGTATTTCGCTTCTGACCTTCTCGAGGAAAATAACTGGACTTACCCTTGCGGGCACGAGCTGCCCAACGCAACGTTGCCACTCCTCATGTAGCATACTTTGGCCTCGGCGCAGGCGTCATTGGTGCAGTTCGGACTCTTGATGCTCGTCTTGCCTTCGAAAGTGTTAAACTGAACAATGAGCGAATGGTTGGCGGCCATGGCCTCCGTCACACGGTGCCAGTAGGTCGCGTTCAGTGGGGCGTTCTCCGGCCAACCGATTGGGTAGGCCTTTCTGGTGGAATACTCGAGATGGAAGACTGGACCGGTCCGTGAAGCATTGATGCTTTGGAAAGAGTTGACGTCCGCATAATAGGTGTAGGCGTCATACACGTTAAAGTCGCCGGTATCGACCTCGTACATGCGGTATCCGGAGTTGAGATTGGTCAACGGGGTGATGCTCGGGCCAATCCAACCCACGGTTTGTGCGTGTCCCTCGTCCCGCACGGTTCCGTTGTTCGAATAGTAGATCATAAATTGATCCTCGTGGGTGTGACCGAAGAAGATGGCGGCGATGACGTGTGGTGAGTATCGATCGACGATTTGATAGAACAAGTCTAGGAGAAGCTTGTCAATAGATGCCACTCGAATTCAGCGGGCCTGGACCGCACGACTCACCGGTCGGATTGGGAACCGGATTGGTGCCGTCCCAGCCTGAGAGGACGTGGCCGAGGATCCAGACCCGTTCACCCGCATCCTCTGCCGCCTGAAGCTCTTCAGCCAAGAATTTAAGATTACCGCTGTTGTCCGGGTTCGTAGTGTTTCTAGCAAAGCACGTCAGCATCGAACGGTAACGCCATCGTGGACCGACATGTAGTTAAACAAGTTGCTACGGTACCAAAAGTCCGTATTGAGGGTGATGATCCTGAGCTTGGGGTATTTGGGATGGTTGATGCTGTATGCGGCGTAATGTGTGCGCGCTTCGGCTGCCGCTTGCGGAGAGATCCAATGATTATGCTGCCACAGCGACGATACGTGGTCCCAGTTCCAGGACTGCTGTTGACCGAGCTTTCCAGGCAACGAGTGCGGCGAATCGATCCCATCTGCCCTCCCATTAGCATGATCACGATGACCCGCTGGATGAATCCGTACCAGGATTGCTGTCGTGGTTTCCCAGGACGGCAAAGATTGGACCACTCGGGATGTATGCCTTCAGCATGTAATAAATCGTCCACTCGGCGTAGGTGGTGTAGTTCCGAGACAATTCGTTCTGCGACTCGTGCGAGACCAAGTCGCCGGTATATATACTCCAGGCAAATTGGTCCTTGTCGGAGCAGTTCTGGTGCGTCGTGCCCGTCAAGGGGCCAACAGATTCCAAAGCTGATGTGAGGAGAAAGTATGGGCTGTCACACTTGTACGCCCCGTACAGAGGCGCTGGGACGGTCACCTTGCTCGACGTGCTGGACGTCGACGGACGGCAGCACAACCCGCTGGAACAATTGGCCTCGGATGCGACCTGATACCGAGGGTCTATGTGCATGTCACTCATGTGCAGCACCTTGACTCTTTCGCCGCTGGGTTTGGGGATGGTGATGTTTTTGGGCTTAGGGCCAAAGTAGGCCGACGTGTTCGACGGCAGCGCGTGTGGGTGAGGACAGAAACTGCTGCTCAGATAGTTGCAGATATACTGGCCATCCGAACCGCTGACATCGGCCAGGGAAAGAATCTGAGACCATACCGCCCCGAAATTACCCGCATCGTAGTTTTGGTGACACGACGAGTTGGACATAAACTGGGTGATCTCGCACAGAGACACGAGGAGATCTGGCACCTGTTGGGGAACACGTTGGGCCACGTACTGGCCGATTTCCAACGCAGAGAGACACTTGGAGCAATTCGACCCGCTCCCGGCCACAATCTGCAAGACCTGATTGATGGCGGTCGAAACAATGGCGCTCGTATTGCTCACAGGATAGAGTGACGCCGGATAATAGACGGGATCCTCATCCACGTCAGGAATGGTGGCAGGATTCGTTAACTCCAGCGGGTACGTGTAGTTGAGCACATCATCATGAACAATCGGTTGCGGCTGTATGGGTCAAAAAGTGTAGCAATGCACCAGGCTTCAACAACAGACCTCATTCGTTGGAGAAGCGGGAATGTAGTATGCTGGAAATAAACTTTGAGGAAATCCTGCCGGCACCGTGTAGGCTGACAGATGCTGGGACGATGATTGAGCGTGGGCCACCTGGCAGGTGCACAGGCTGAAGGCAACGAACGAGAGGAGATGTAGACGCTGACACAACGACATGGTGGCAGTCCACGACCGGGGCCAGGATTGATGGAGGAGATGTTCGACCACCTTACCTCTTCTTTCCGTCGAGGGCTGATGCACGAGTAACAGCGAGGGAGAGCATGGTACATGTAGTCTCCCACCCGTCCCCGCCCACGAGTATTAGGATCGGTGAAAGCTTGCTGGAAGGGAACCCAGCGGGTGTTGATGGAGCTTTACCAATGACGCCGTTGGCTGCCAAGCCGACCCAGGGATCACCAATCATTCTGCACGTGCTGCCCGCTTATGCTATAGCATTGCTGCTCGTTGCAACGTCGCACCTGTCAGCCGGCACCATCAGCGCATGTTTAGATGCTCAACTTAGCCACCGCTTTCTGCACTAACTCTTCATACTGTTGCATTCCCCGCTCGAGCCTGTGCAGCCCAGCCTTGCGAAGGTGAAAGACCTGTCCCGGAAGGGGGGCATCTTCGTCTTCGTCACTGCTGCTGTCGTCTTCCTGAGAAGGCCCTCGGATCGACTGCCGCTCGACCACGCACCGCATAAAGTGACGGTCGTGAGTGACGACAAGAAGGGCCCCCGTCCATGACTGCAACGCGACGATGAGCGCCTCGATCGTGTCGGCGTCCAGGTGAGTGGTGACCTCATCGAGGAGGAGGAGGTGAGGTGAGTCAAAGACGGCCTCGGCCAAGGCGAGGCGCACTCTTTGACCACCCGAAAGCGCAGCCAAGGGGACATCAGACACGGCATTGCCACGGAGACCCAGCTTCGCCAGGAGGCCTCGGACTCCCTGCTGGTCCAGCAGTGGCTTCGCGAGCTCGGACAGGTGAGAGAGAGCTGTGCGGTCGCGGTCGCGGGTTCCCAAGGCTTCCAACTCTTCGACGGCGTGTTGTGAGTAGTACGCGACTCGCGCTTTGGAATGCAGCGTGATGGAGCCTCGGGTCGGCTTCAGATCACCGTCTCGGGCGGCGGCCAGCAGCAACTTCACCAGGGTCGACTTGCCACTTCCATTCAAGCCGGCCAGACCGATCCGGTCTCCTGGATGAATGACCAAGTTGATATCTTTCAATGTCCACACCTTGGACAGAGGGTATGAAAAAGACACCTTCTCGAAACTGACCAGCGGCCCGGGATGGCGGAGAGGAGCCGGCTGATCGGGAAGCGTGATCGATACTGGAGGGTCAAATTCAGGGATCTCGATAGCACTCCTCATGGACGTGTAAAATCCCACCAAGTCACGGTTCAATTTGAACCGTCCCCCACCCTGGCCGATCTCGAGGCCTGATCTCTCTTCGAGCTTCTTTTTGCGCGAAGCGGCTTGCTTGAGCTTCTTGTCGTCGCCGGAGCGTTTGGCGGCCTTGACACTCTTCTCAATCGTTTCTTCCATGTGCTTCGTCTTCTTGTCGAGCGCTTCAGACATCTTGGTCAGTCGGCGAATCTGCCGTCGTTTCTCGCTTTCATATTCTGTCAGGTTTCCCTTGAAGCTCTCCAAGGTGCGGGCGGGCGCCAGGCGGAGGAGGAGCAGTTCTTGCGCAATCGCGTCGGCAAAGTCGTGATCATGTGTGACGACAATGACAGACATGCCGGCTAGCGTCGTTGTGATGTATTTCTCTAGCCACACGATGGCCGGCAGGTCCAGGAAATTGGTGGGTTCATCGAGCATCAACAGGTCGGTCTGTTGGATAAGTGCGGACGCAAGATCACACCGTGTGCGCCATCCGCCCGACAGAGCTTGCACAGGCTGCGCGATTTGCTGATCTGAGAAACCAAGCCCCAGGAGAACGGTCCGCACTCGCGCCTCAGTACGACCGGCATCCATGGCTTCCAACGCCAGTCGCGTTTGCTCCAACATATCGAGGCCGGTCTTGACAATAGCTTCTTGTTCACTCTCCGTCGAATCCACAACGTCCTCGCAGCTGGGGAACGTTATGGCATGTCTACACGGGGACAGGCGTCGTACCGTTCTCGTGCGGCCAAGACAGCCTTTTCCTTCTCAATGAGCACTTGTCTCGCCTTTGCGCCTCTGGCACCGCTTCTTCGTGCCGCCACCAGCTGAGCTTCGGCAAGTTCTTGTTCGGCTTTCTCGAGTTGAAGCTGGCGGATTGTTTGGACCGCGAGTCCAGGCTGAGTTTTGGCCTCCAGAATGGCCGAAAGTCCTAGACAGACGTCAAGAGGCGATCAGGAGGCAGTCATGAGACGGGGTACATACTGTCCGCATCTCGGATAGCACGTTGTCGCCGGACATCACTCCTGGTGACATGCTCTAGGACTGTGAATGAAGGACTTTGTTCTTCTTCCCCGTCCACCACCACATCAGAACTGATGCGCGTTTGACCGAGGAGCAGAATTCTGAGATTAGCGGGCACTCCAGGGACGCGGCGGTCGGCCAAAGCACGTAATAGAGTACTTTTTCCCGTCCCATTGCGTCCGACAAAGACGTAATGCACACCCTCAACCACACGGAGATGGGCATGATCCAACAGCTCGAGGCCACCGATCGAGATGGTCAAATCCTTGACGTCAATGGTTTTGGACGTTGGAGCTTCAAGATCAACATCGAACCGTGTTTGCTGGCTGGTGACGACGAGGCCGGCATTTTCGGTCCTTTGGCCGCTAGATTTATTGAGTCTCGAGGGTCGGGGCATGACACTGGTCTTGAATGAGAATGAGAAGAAAAAAACAGGTGAAGTAGGAAGAGTTTGTTGAGTGGTTGTTACATATTCCTCCGTTTTGACGATTTTTCACCGGTGCCCGGTTGGGTGTACCTTGTATCAAGCACGCTCAATTTCTCCTTGAGCTGCCAGTTTAGGAATATCATTCTCACCCCGTGAGTCATCGTGGAAAGTGTACCATATTGACTGCTCAGCCCAAGTGCCTCTAGTGCTGTGATTGTGGGTTAAGTATACAGTTTTGTGAGTCATCATCCGTATCATGCAAGCTGGCACCAGATCCGAGTCGACCAAAGTCATGGTGGAGCTGCGCGCCAAGCGCGTCGTGCCAAGCCTGCGGTCGGAGCTCAGACCTATAGCAAAGTCAGTGTATGCCACCACACTGCCCTCAGCGGTCCGGTTCAGTTAGACCTCGTTGACTGCCGTGAGCACGAATTCAGTTGTGGTCATGGCGCAATTCCGGGCAAAACGGCTCGACCTCGGCGGCTTTATCAACATCAAAATCATTCGTGACCATACAAAACGAAAAGTCTTTGAGCAGTTCGAACCCCAGCGACAAGCGCTGCGATATTTAATCCGGAACACCGGTCTGCCGCAGTCCATCCGCTCACGCGCTCAATTGGAACTGTCGCAGATGCACAGTTACACCAGGCCGACGCAGATCAAGAACCGATGTGTCATGGGAGGAGTAGGGAGAGGAGTCTTTAGAGCATTCCGGATGGGACGTGTAAGTCTAGTCACCATTGACGAACATCATCCTCGCAAAGTTCTGTTACACCCCTCTCTGGTTTCGATCCATGTGGCCACCGCTGATCACTTGTGCGTGCAGTATCAATTTAGGATGAATGCATTGGCCGGCAACCTGCCTGGCGTCAAGAAAGCAAGTTGGTAACCTGTACACAATACTTCGAGCATGGGACGGCGTCGTGCTATACAAAATTACTGCAAGGCCACGGATTGTCGATAAACATTAGGCACCTAGCGGGGGAAACTATGACGTTGATCTCTCGTGGAAGGTGGAACCGGCGGCGCTCTTTAAATCGTTGTTCTCATGTCCAGAGGACTTGTATATCTATTGAAGGCTCTGGGTCTCGATTCAACTTCCAACGACGACCTCCATGAGAGACAGAAGTTCCGTCCCCGTTGGCTAAACACCCGTCTTGACGCGTGGACCTGTAGAACTCCTTCGCCACTTCCGGCGTGCTGCCCTCTTCCACTCTCTTGGAAAGTTGCTGTCCTCTTGCGGACATATGATAGGTATAGAGGGCACAATCTCAGTTCCGCTCATGGCAATCTGAATATCCGGTTCAGCTTGCTTCGTTCTCCAATATCTCCTGGAGGCACAAGGCGAGGAAAATCTGCGCCTAACTCACCTCGACACTCACCCACGACTCACCCTCCTACTCACCCCGACACTCACCCACGGCTCATCCTCCTACTCACCCCGACACTCACCCACGACTCATCCTCCTACTCACCTTGACACTCACCCACGACTCACTCCTACTCACCCCGACACTCACCCACAACTCACCCTCCTACTCACCATTTAGTGACCGGTGCCCCTTGTGATGAACCAGGCACGATGAGATGGTTGATTGATTCTATCTAAGATGCTGGCTACGGTGGTGTCGTAAGAGTGCCGGAGGCCAAACGCTCACACAGTGGATACCGTGCCTGTGTTCCCAACATCTTGTCCAACCTGTCGCATCCGAAACTGCCGCGCAACTGACCTTGATGCCAAAAGAGAGATTTATTGGCAGTAACAGATCGCCCAAGAAGCAAATTCGAAGCAGTTCAATACGATCACTTCGCTGCTTAAAGGCGGTGGAGCTGGTAGGTGCCGGCCAGACAGATTCTATTGAGAACTGCCAAACCCTGTTATCACGTGGTTATATAATCACGTGATTGTCACTCTGTTGCCGCAAAACCTTCCCTAATACAGCTGCCCTAAACACCCATCTCCTCCTCCTTCCACTTCTCCTTCCACTCCTCCTATTCATTCCATTACCGCCCAACCAGGTCACAGATTCTTGCCTCCAACCTCGCACTTGCCCTCCTGTTTGTCCTGCACCAGTTCATTCAGACGTTTACGATAACTTCAGAACCTTCCAGCTCGCTACCGCGGCCCCGGCCTTCACATCATTTTGTCTTCCCCTCGTCAATTCATCTACCTCCTCGCGATGGCCTCCTCGCTCGAATCCGAACCCGAGCGGACTGACCTAAGCACTCAGGACCTACCTACAATTCCCGCAATGCAGGAGATGTGGACTTGGGATAATGAGAAGGTCCTTCGGTGGATCCAGCGCACCGCCCCCGGCATGCTCAAAGGCGATGATCTAGACGTCTTTACCAAATTTGGCTTTACGGGTGCAGTCTTCTTGGGCTCCGATTTCAATATCTTCAACGAAGTTTGTCGTCTGTCTCCTGCAGCCAGTGTAGGACTCAGAGGGCTTGTGGATGCAGTTAAGGAGGGCAAGCTCATTCCATGGACTAACTCAGACACCAGCTAACAGTGTCAAGGCAAGCTACGGAACCAGACAGCCGGCCAAAAGAGGAAGGGTAAAAACATCTCCAGTGTAGCATGCCGACAACAGTTAACAGTATACAGGGTATGAAACACACGCGCCTGAGGAGCCGCCCATTTCGCCGAAAAGACATCGTCTACAAGAATCACTGTCGCAACTCGCCATCGTAGCTCGCGAACGAAGGACGCGCGTCAAGGAGATCATTGCAGACGTTAACCGCTCAGCTGACCAACTTTCCAACTCCGTCGATCCTCTTGGAATCGTCGACAAACTTTCCGACCCCACATTTGATCGCCTACTTCCATTCCCCTTTGTCGATTCGGTGCCAGTTCGATTTAAAGGGTCCGAAGGATCCTGGCGATACGTGGGAAGAACGAAGTTCAAACAACTTATGCAGAAGCTGAACGAAGTCCGGCACGATGAGCATTACAGAGCTCTTTGGCTCTATGGCACACAGGGTTATGGAAAGTCTCACCTACTAGCCGCCCTCGTTTGCTATTTAGCTGCTCAAGATGAACGGGTCGTCTACATTCCGGATTGCCGGTCGTTGATTGACAATCCTATTGCATACGTCAAAACTGCAATGCTGTTCGCCTGGGCAGATGATGTCACCACACAGAAGGAGATCATCGCAACACTGAACACTACGCACGAGATCGACGCCTTCTTCTACTCCCAAAAAAACGTTATATTTGTCGTTGATCAGATGAACGCTTTCAAGACTGGCGGCAATAATGATCCAAACGAAAACCGAAAGCTACATCGCTGGATAAGAAGTTTCACATCACGTCACAAAACAGTCTTCAGCTCCTCTGCAAATCATACAGACTACCTTGAACAGTTCAACAAACAAAGCTCGAATCGTGTGCTACGCGTCCGTGGCGGGTTGGATGACGTAAGCTACTCCAAATTTATCTCCATATCTCACAATGAGGCTTCTAACTCGATTAGGCCGAAATGTACCAGTGGTGGGAGCGACATAAAGGCCTCGCGATGGGAGATTACCGCCGGGATGATGTTGAAGATATTACGGGCCGCATCCCATTGCTCTTGGACAAGTGCCTGGTGCAAGGGAATATTGATTTGACTGTGCCTGAGTTGCGCGACATCTATAACAAATCTGTGGGTTTTGTGCAGCGAATCAGAGCTATCACCCAGGGAAATGATCTTTACTGGAAGTGGTATGTCCAACTGATTCCACACTCAGGACATTACTGACTCTTCAGGTATTGCGACTACGTGACGGCTTGCTTCCAGAACGAGACTGTCCCAGCTGGATGGCCCGAACATCTCGAACTGATCGACCACCGGTACTTCTATCACGACGACTACGACATTGGAGGATATACGTGTGGTTTAGTCCGAAACGCTGTGGCAAATCGGCTCCTTGAGGTGGACCGTAATTTCGTCCACACCGACTTCCTGGCTTCATTGGGCGACTTTGTCGGCAACCGATCTGTCATTGGATTTATCATGAATACGCTGTCCTCGCATCCATCAAGTCCAAGGGTTTATATACCTGTGAGGGAAGCAAAAACGGCATGCGGTTGAAAATCCTTAAGAAGCCGGAGGACATCGAGATGGACATCGAGACTGACTGGGTCCTTTATCGCCCCCTCAAGTATGATACCAAGGCTATAGATGGAATCATTGTCCGGATCGATACCAAGAAAAAGTATGCTGAGGGGGAAAAGCCGATACTGTCCCTGCGCCCTCTCCAGATCACAGTGGCCGCCACTCACTCGGATTCTCATAAGACATTCTTGGAGGAATACAGCAAGTGGATAAAACAACAATCCCGTTTTGATGTGCGGCTTGAGTTCCTCTGGATTACGCCACACTGGATCGACGGTGACCGGCACCCGGCCACTTCAATATGGCCGGAACATGACGAGCATTATATTCATCTGGAGGAGGTCAGCGCGGAGATCTGGCACAAGTACCAAAGGGTTACAGAAGACGCCAAAGAAGCCGAACCGGGAGGCAATATGGGGTAGGCTGGCTGGGCGCTGGATGCTGTTGGCCCACTTGATCAGCAGACGGGGGAAGTGGATCAGAAAATGCCAACAGCCAGGAACTTGGAAGCAGAGCTTTCGACGACACGGTTGAGCCGTGATTCACGGAAGGTGAAGGAGTTCCTCGTTTTCTGTGGCAGTGCGGAGAGGGTTAGGAGGAACTCTTCAGGTACTGTTAGCATCCGTCAAACCCGGGCATTGCTGGCTGGTCCAGCAAAACACCTCATTTCACCTGGAGGAATTATCAATCAAGCGCTCTGATTGGCTGTGAGATTTGCCATCGTTAAGACCTTGAATACTGCAGCCAATCACAGCGCTGGACTGTCGCTTCACTCATTTCTGTGAATGACCCTGCTAAGCATTTATGGCACATCAGGCACATAAATATCTGCTGCTCAGCCGCGGCACTCGATGTTTCAGAGATCTATCTCACTCATCCTCATACTTCCACTCTGTCTTGGCGTTATCTTGGCGTCATTTATTAGTCATCCAGCTCGTGTCACGTGCCCATTCCATCCTCCAAGTCCGCTGGCCCAGGTCAACTGGTCAGCCGCTTGACATCGTCTCCCGTCCAGCCACTACAACCGTCGATACATGGCACAGCGACGCTATCATCATGTTTCGGCGGCTCTCTCACACCCTTCCGAGAGACCCAGTATTCCCGGCAGATCTCGAAAAGCTGGGTTTCTTTGTCAATGACCAGGACCAGATCAGAATGATCAAAAGCCCCGAGCAGAAGTACCAGTACAGCATCAACAAGAATGATCGGGTGAACGATCTCTACAAAGAGGCGATGAACAGTCAGTGGATGCTCATGCTCTGTCCGCCGGTCTACTTTGTCATGCTCATTCATCGATGCACAGCGTGTGTCCGCAATATCGTCCTTGAGCGTCTCCTCCACCTAGGCTTTGAGATCCTCAGATTGCCAGTCGGTGTCCCCGAGAGCGAAAACCACGTTCCCATTCTCGTTTCGAAGGACCTGAGATCCAAGAAGCGTGTCGTCGTTCTCTTCGGAGAGAGGAACAAAGATCTGGGCATCTTCTCGTACCGAGTCGTTGGAGAGGAAGGCATCAAGGTGGGATCTATCCTCGATTTTGTCGAGGCCGTGCTATTCGGTCCGACCCTGACCTCCGACCATGACACTCCGGGTGTTGTCATCACGAATCCTGGTCAGCTCCTATGGTACAGAGGCGGTTCACGAGCGGTCACCCATTCTGAATGGCTCAGTCTTCCCCGGGAATACGCGGTTTACGAAGCATTTCGAATAGACCCGATCAAGAACACGATTCCTGGAAATCGGGATTTTCGGGAACATGTCTCGTATGTTTTTGACCATGTCCTCGCTGAAATGATTCAGCCCACGGCATTACTTGATATTATCGGTCTCGAATACACCGGCTCTGCAGCCCTCGAGTATCTAGCAGATCACTGTGAGTGGCCCAGTATCACTCAATGACGTCGACTAATGACCCTCTCAGGGGACAAATGGTCTGGCCGCGTGAATGGCATCTGCCTTGGTGACCCACAGCACAAGATCCAAGACTTGGGCGCTCCCGAAAGCTTTGTCGCGTTTGTCCGCCGGCGATGCCGAGCATACTTTGTCTCTCCTTCGCCTCTTGAAACAGCCATGCCGGATGGAGAAGAGTTTGGTTGCAACTGCTATGCAAGCGGTGAAGAATTCTATTGCGAGAACGTCGCAGTTCGGAGCTGGAGAAGCATGCTCGATTGGTTCAACATGATCGATGCAAATCCGGCATTCGAGGAGGCCGACCTCCAGCAACAGACGAGTTGAAAGCTCTTTTTCATCAAGCAGGCCGGTTTGCAGTGATTGATATGATGACATAGGACGAGTCAAGGAGACTACAAGGGTGAGTATCCATGACCTAGATCATTGGTCTTTGGCAAAGGTCTCTTATCCTCAAACGAAGGAGTAATGGGAAGGCGACCCGTTACCTGATGACCTAGCTCAGTGACCTTCAAATGGAGAAATCTCTGAGTTTCAGGGGTGACAGCTGTCACAGCTTTGATGGGAAAATTCCACCTCTAGGACGACTGCCATGACAGATCGGATTCTAGTATGTCCTTCTTCGACATGGACATGAAGAAAGACTCTGAGAGTATGAACCAAAACCAAGGGAAAGGGGTCTATGAAATTGGCGCATTTACAAAAGCGGATCAGAAGGGTTGAATGTCAGGCTGAACCTGGAGACTGTTCGGTGGAGTAGAATGAGCTTGTTCAAGTGGAAAGAGTCTGGACATGGTTTGGCCGGCTTGACCAGAATCGAATGGTCACGTTGCAGCCAAAGTTCAAGGTATGATTGTGTGATTTTGCTTTCAACAGAGAATAGATCACGTGACCAAAGTTCTAGACCTGCTGCCGCCACTTAATTCCCCGCCCGGCAAAGGCCAAGTAGTCAAAAGGCTCTGGCTGTCGCGTACCATCGTTCATGTTCAGCCCGTTGTTTTCCGTGTATCTGGACGTTGATCATTTGTGACCTTGTTCCGCTTACAACCACCCCCTCGGGCTCCGAGAGGAGAGCCATGTCATCTTACCGTCCTCGAGGCCGTCCTCCCCAAGCGTCGCAGTTACACCGGCCATATCCTCCCCAGACTCGCGATGACTTCTACGACGATCACCCTTCGAAGTCCAGATCTCCGGATCGTAGATACACTTCACCGCACAGAAGACGAAGTTCACCGCATGGTAAACCATAGACGAAACTGGGCCGACGTTCTCGAAACATGAACTGATATACTGTATGAAAAGATCTCTCGCGACCGGGAAACAGCTCAGCACAAGATGAATATCATTATGGTGCTCGTCATACCAGGAGCCCGGGCCGGCGGCATGACCGCAGTCCTGACAGACGTGGATACTATAACGATCGCAGCTCGCCATCGCCACGACGTGGCCGAAGTTATTATGACCGTGACCGACCCTCGGGCTCTTCCGATCGCCGGAGTCGCAGCAGAAGTCGGAGTGCGAGTGCCGGTGATGAACGTCCCTCCAGCCGTGGCAGAGCCAGCAAAGAGATTATCATGGAAGGGCTTGCACCGGACCTGACTGAGAACGAAGTTCGATCAATCCCACCACCACCCACTATACCTTGACAAGCACCGTCTTCTCCTGACGTCGGCGCTTGTTTCTGAGTGACAGAATGCTAAGATGTTGGGCTTGTTGGACAGATATCAGCCGAACTGAAACAACATTACCATGTCGAGGGTTTGGACGACGTGAGAATTATTCGCGACCGGCAGACGAGTACGTCACTTCCTCGACCCCCGTTGAGATGCTGATTGACCTTGTTGATAGAACAATCTCGCCAATTTGGCTTTCTCCGTTTTTCGACTTTGCGCGAGGCCGAGGCTTTCATGGATCGAAATTACCCCATTCTTTATCTTTATGGTGATGGTAGCAAGTCTAATGGAGATGCTTCGAAGGTTCACATCGCCTTTGGTCGGGAGAAAAGAGAGGCCACCAATCGCTCTGATGACGAGGATTGGATATGCGCCGTTGTGAGTCGGTTGAGAATGGCATTAGACCAGTGACTGACCGGCACAGTGCAACATTAATAACTTCTCGACACGGGTCCGATGTTTCAGGTGCCAGGCGCCCAGATCGGGTATGAATGTTTTGATCTCCCTTTTAACCACTCCCTAACCTTTCTAGAATCTGGTCCGGCTGTCGCGCCCTCCAAAGTGCCGAATGTGGGTGACAATGACACTTCACCTGACAATACTCCGTCCCAATTCCTTCTGCTCCGTGGGCTTGAACCATCTGTGAGCGAAGAATTGTTTGCCAAGGGTGTGGCAAAGCTCAATAAGCCGAGCTCGTCAGGCAACCAAACGGATCAAGCGGCCACCAAGAAGGGCGCAAAGGTCGCTTCGACCACCGGAGACGCCAATCTCGGTGCGAGAGAAGGGACCCTGCGACGCGTTCTCCTTGTGCGGGACCGACGAAGCAACGAAAGTTGGCGCTACGGCTTTGCGGAGTATGCATCGATTGAAGACGCCCAAGCAGCTTTGACCAGATACAATTCGTTCGAACGGTTTACCATCGCCTCGAAGCAGGTGTTGGTGAGTTATATCCATGCGGGTGTCTTTGTACCGGTCTTGAACCCGACTCCAAGCGCGGAGCGTTTCACGTTCAGTCCGCTAGGCAACCCTTCCATGAAACTCGCCTACTGGGACGAAGATGCTTATGTGACAGAGCTGATCGTCTCTCTGCCGGAGGCTGGGCCGAAACCCGTCGCATCCAGTGGGGCAGAGATGGAAGGCACCAGGCCAGTCAAAGACACGGACAAAATGAAGAAGCGTAAGGCGCCGGCCGCGGAATCAAACCCACCTGCGGTCAAAAAGGTGGTGCCATCGCACCTTCAGTTCTGGAGCAACAGACATGCCGAACTTCACGGTATTGACCCGAAACCCACCGCGGGGAGTGACGCCAACTCCAGCGAAGACAACGCGGGGCCGCCTTCGCACTCCTTTGCCGATCCGAACAGACACTGCTGCTACCTGTGCATGCGCCAGTTTAACAACGCCACAGAAGTCAACAAGCACGAACGATTGAGCGATCTCCATTGCGAGAATCTCAAGGACGAGGCCAAGGTCCAAAAGGCCCGTGCGAAGCTCGAGAAGCATGGCGTCCAACCGCAGCCTTCGGCGGCCGAATATCGAGACCGAGCCAAAGAACGACGGAAGATATACGGTGTCGTGAATAAAAAGGGAGAACAAGTCGGCAAGGGCCCCCCCAAGTCATCGAGACCGACGTCTGACGACGAGGCTCCGGTACCAGTTCCGTCCAAGGGCGCGTCCCTGCTCAGTAAAATGGGTTACACCGCCGGTCAAGGGCTGGGTGCTACCGGGGAGGGCATGACGGCCCCGATTAGCCAGGACATCTATGTTGCTGGAGTGGGTCTGGGTGCTCAAGGTGGTAAAGTTGGAGATGCTGTGACCGAGGCCGAGCGGAATACTCGAGGCGACTACAGCGCCTTTGCAGAGCGCACACGTGAAGGGGCTCGGGAACGATACGCTCGGATGCAACAGTGATGACCGGTCAATGTGGCTCATCCATCGAAGGAATGTCTTGAGTTGGTTCTGTCGATGGAGGGAGAAGAAAGGGTTCATGGTCAAACACGAGACATGATGGCAAGGAGAGCGTTAAGGCGTAAAGCTTGCAAATCGGTTGGCTTCTCTCCAAGAGACGGTTGCGGGGGACGGCTGCAATGGCATCTGTCGTTGGTAAAGCACAACATCAATCAAACTCTTTCTCTCAAATCCTTCCAGCCGTCAGTCGATCATGCAGAGTCGAATCACCATCGTCTATTGTTTTCAACGTCCGATCTCGCATCCTCCATGAGCAGATATGATTTACATATCTATCATTTCCGGCTCTATGATGTGATGAGATCTGGTGGGTCAGAGTCAGTTCGAATGTAGCCAAGGACGCCGAATATGGGCCATACCTGTTTGGTGGAATAGTGAGTTTATACCTGAGCGCGGAGACCCGATGGTGAACATCTCACGCCACAGCTAAGGCTCACGTATGGGTGGGAGTGTGAAGCTTGATCTGCGCGCATCGCCCAACTTCGACTTCCTCTCTCTGCAAGATTTGGCCAGCCGTCCGAGTCGGACTGCGAATAATCTCGTATTATTCGTGACTCCCTTGCTCCTGGCCCTGGCGGGGTGTGGCGTTCCTTGTCTGCAAAATCCCATGGACGAGACTTTCCCACGGCTGCAGCACTGCTTCAATGTGAGTTGGTATGATCTTGGCGGCAGCAACAGTCTCATCGTCGAGGCCCTTGAGGAGTTGAGGAATGGCGAGCTCAGATTGTGCCTGAGTGTACACCTTTTGGACGCCTTCTTTCATCTCCGGAACGAGTGAGATTGATTTGCTGGAAAGATATCCTTCCAGGATTCCAAGAATAGAACCAACTCGCAGACCGATCTCTACACCGATCGGGTAGCCTTGGTCGAATCCTTCCTGAATTACTTTTGCTTTGCCAACGGCCAGGCCCTCGCGGTAGCCATCCGTCATGTGCTGCCGCCGGATCGTCGGCAGGTCAGAGAGCATCTCGCGTTGGTGTTGAGCGGATGTGTCATCAGCATTGCCACCACCGTCGTCCCAAATGTCCTCGTCATTGCCCGGAGACTGTTCCGGTGTGGTGACGTTGGTCGCTGGAGACGCTGGCGACGACCGGACACTCTGGTTTGTCTGAGGCGATGGTCGATCTTGAAGAGCCATGTTCTGAGTGGTCTCTGAAAATGTCGTCCGTCGCGCGTGGAAATTAAAAGCAGAGAGCCAGAAGCCAAGTCACAGGTGAGAGGGCAAATCAAAGTTCAAGGACGCGATAGGAAGAGAGCACTCCTCTCTCCACTCATAGCCCAAAGATCACATTATATCTACAGTCTTCGAAGCCTTGAAACAACTTTGAGGAGGCACAATGTGACGGACTGTTCTTGGCTCTCAGCCTAGTTTCCACCAATAAGATAATTAGCTGGAGGCCAGCGCACCCAAGTATGAAGACCTAAAGAATGATGCCAATGTTCTAATCTGATGCGCTCGCACAGAGTCGAGGCAAAACGATTGCTAAATCGGAGTGGCGGAGGGCCACATGTGGTCATGTTCCTACAAAAATATGTCATGGTCGTAAGCTGTCCATCATCCAGTGGACGCCATAGAATAAGCATTCTCGCTCTGCACGCGCCACGCTCTCAGAGGCGATGCTTGTAGTGCCAACGCCTTCCTTTCTATGTAGGTCCAGAACAACACGGCGCCCACAATAACAAATATTACATTGGTGATATAGTATCCATCACGCTGCATCAGACACGTCCCACCGCCGTCAATACACCGATGCTTGTCAGCCTCTAGGGCACAACTGAACGGTGACGTGACGGGCGTGATGTCGGGATGAGCAGCCTGAAAGGAGGAAACATCGGTCGGTGGCAGACACGTGGCTTTCGTGAACACGTCGACGAACTTGAGGATAAAGAATTTGGGAAAGGTACCGCCTAGGTTGGAGACCCTATAGAATGTCAGTTGGTGGATCAGGATACAGCAGTGAATCGACACTTACGTCGCTAACAGCGTCATATAAGTACCGCCAATCGCGGGATCGGCGATCCGGGCGTGAAAAGCTGACGCAGCCACAAACATGACGGTGCTCATGAAGGTGGAGTAGACATGCTCGGTGATGACGACCAGCATGTACCACAGTGGGACCGAGTCGTTGGAAAGGGTCGGAAAAATCATGATGGTGATCTGGGCGAAAACGGCGGCCAAAAGACGAGCCACGTACGCCCAGCACCACAACCGTAACGGAGTGTACTCGGTCGACCACTTGCCGGCATAGTATCCCAAGCTCAGCTCGAATGGAAAATCGATGAGCACGACCAAGGCCATATTGGCTTGGCCGAAGCCCTTGTCGAGGAGTTTCAGGTTGGTCACGGCATCGTTGGTCACGAAACCGAGTTTGGCAGTGAGATGAATGGCGATAATGGTGAGGATGTTGGGAAGTTTGAGGACCGCCCACATGCTGCGGTAGACTTCCATGATCCCGTCGCGCTCTTTTGTCTTCTCTTCTCGCTTGAGCACGGCCAGACCGAGGGTGACGATCAAATATACCCAGCCCCAGAATGCCATGTACCCACCCAGGGTCAGGAGGCCATAGTCCTGCGGTATCGACCTGAACCAGCGGTTGGCAAAGTCTGGCGCGTTCAACGCCAGGAAGACGGTGTGGGAGAGAAAAGAGCCGGCCGTCAGACCGACGGTCTGCGCCGTGGAAGCGTATGAGATGTTCTGGATCGACAGCAGAGATATCGCCCAGCCATCGACGGCGATATCTTGCGTCGCGCATAAGAAGACTAGCAAGAACCACCAGCCGGTGAAACCCCAAACGCCGGCGCCGTCATCAGCTCCCGCGGCTTTCATCAGAACATCGATCCTTCCGCCGAGATAGATCATGGACAGCCCAGAAATCGCCTGGATAGGGGTGATCCAACTTTTTCTGCGCCCAAAGCGGCGACTCCATACCGCGTCGACAATGGGGCTCCACAACAACTTCAAAGAATAGGGATAGATGGCGAGAGAAAAGATGCCGATCTGACCGTACGACAGGTAGTTTTTGAGAAGAAACGGCACCGATCCGGACGCCAGTCCCATCGGTATGCCCTGTAAGAAATAGAGCAGAACGAGAAGCAGGAAGTTCCGCTTGTCTCGCGGGGGGAGATTCGAGAAGCTGGTATTGACCATGCCCGGCGTCTGTGGAGTGGTCGGCGGCGGTTCGTTATCCAGGCTGAAATCACTTCTGCTCATGACCTTCGGGGCCGTCGAGTCTTCGCTCGTGGCGTGTTTCCGCCGAAGCTCCAGATGAGAGTCCATGTCCCCGTTGGCGTGCCCATTGACACTTGAATCGCGGCTGGTGTTGATGTGAAGCTCTGGTCTGGATGGCGATGTATCCTGATTCCTTTTGGACTTGCTGCGTTTCATCTGCGACCCCGAAGCACCTGGAACCAGCTGGTCTTGCTCCGACTGGTTTGAATCCGACTCGTCGCTTTCCGCTGTATCGGTCGAGGCTGGAGCTTCACCGTGGCCACGCGCTGGAGTTTGGAGTTCGTGCAGCTCAACGCCAGCGGTTGGTATCGATCTGCGTCCGGCTTGCTCGCAATTATCCTGAACTTGGGCAGTGTAGAACGGGAGAGTATGGCTGTCGGTGGATGGGCGGGTGTGAAGAGGTGGGGGAGTAAAAAATGGCTCCGCAATCGAGTCAGGCATCCATGCGGCAAAACAAGCCAACGACCATGAGTGGGTGGAAGTGAAAAGGATTCGGTGTCCTCTACTCGGTTAGGGTTTGCTAGTCAGGAACATGGAAGAAAAGTGAAGTCATCCACCGCCGCGAGCTGGTGGAGAAGAAGCGGTGGTGCTCGGGACCCTCCTCCACGCGCCTCGCCAACATTAAGGGGAATACATGATGGTGCTGAGGAACGTGCTCTCCCCTCTCTCCTCCCAACGTTGGCCTGGGCTCGCGAGAAAGGTGTCAGCCGCAGCCGCGGACGCGATCCCTAATCTCTGACCCCTGGCACGTGACTGGCGCACAACCCCCGTGATAAGGCGCGCCCATTCCCGGCCGCGAGCGCGTCGTGTTTGGCGGGGCAGGACGATCATTAGACTCGTGAAGGACATTCAATGGCGCCTCAAACTTGATTTCACCAATTCGCGCGGTCCACAATCGCGACTCCAACTTGAACCTCGCCGCGATCATGTCTCTTGCTGCGTCGCCACCGCCTGTTGGGGATACCAGTGATGATAGCCCCATGAGTGACGAGCTCGACGAAGAGATTGCTCAAGTTCGTGCTGAGAGTGTGTATTGGCTCACCCTCCGACTCCATTAGATCTGCTGACGTTTTTGCCAGTCCAAGCGCTCACTCAGCGTCGCAAGCTTGTGACCGCCTCCTTATTGAGTTCCACGAGGATACGAGCCCAGCTTGGGCATGACCAGAGCCTGCCCCAAGACATCTCTCCGCTTCTCGAGGCTACTCAAAAGCATGCACAAATAAACACATATCGTCTTGGATTTGGCATCACGGCGTTTCCGTTCGTTGACCCTAGCCCTGAGACTTCAGACCGGCGTCTCTTGGGTGTCCGATTTGACATCTGCCGCCGTAAGGGCGAATTCGACAGCCCATACTACCTGCTTTGTAAGCGGGCGGACGATGACAGCAGTGAGTTGCGGATCCACAGACACACCATTCCCGCTCTCGTCCCTTTACAACAGTACGAGGAGCGGTATCTTCCACTGCAAGATGAAGGCTATGGCTCCGAGGATTCCGTCTCGGGTGGAGAGGGGAGAAAACAGGACCTGCACGGCCTGGTGAGGCAGGTTCGACATGACCTGGTCTCCTGGAGGCTTCGTCAGGAGGCGATCGAACTGCTGAGCGAGCAATTGTGCATACCGCCTTCAGGACCTGACGGGGTCCCGACAGGAAGTGCGATCGATGAGGATCTTGAAATGTCTGACATTCCAGAAGGCATGTTCGGCGTCAGCAGGGTTGAGGCCGTGTCTGTTGATGCATACCAGGCCCGGATCATATGGTCCGATGGGAGACTTGGACGCATCAAAATCACAGATGAGGGTCAAGTGGACCGCGTCGTCGTCTTCGGCGAGGCCGGCCGGTTACGAGATGCTGAAAGAATACTGAGCAGGGAGAATCCCAACGTCCTTGAACTTGTGTCGCGACTGGAGCAGCTGCACAGACAGACTCTGGCACCATAGGCGGACCAACACGGTCCTGACAACGGCACCAGCAGAAACAACCGTATTCCTGGTTCCCTTTGGTCCTTCCATCAACAAAGTTTCCTGGATCGAGCTTACAGCTCAAGACTTCCCTGGCTGCCGAGGTCATCTTTTGATGTCCATACTCAATATTCACGAGGGGAGTCTATCCTGGTTCTTCACTCTCTTGTCATTGATGACAGATGCAATGCAGGTATGAGGAGGGGAATAGGATGCTGAAACTTGCAAAGCACTGACAACCAACCAGGACCAGATAATTTCCCCGCCAATAATTTCCTCACCAAGGACAAGCCTTCCTGTCGTCTTGCATCGCATCAAACAGCATGGGCGCATCAGGTCCTCCAGGCAACAGAAGGCGGGGACACGCGAGAGCACAATTCTTTCACCTGCTATTTCAGAAGATCCGGGCCGTCGATCAGTCCTATCACATGGGAATCTTTTGGAGGAGACCAGGAAAAATGCCTTGGTCATCTCCTTGCACGAGTGAAGCGAGCGAGACTTGGTAGAGGATGATACTCATTCGCATAGTCCACCTGCATGACTTCGTACCGACTTGCAATGGCGCAGAAACACCATCAGAAGTCTGGGCTCACGGAAGGCCGTTGACGAGAGCATTTCCCGCTTTGATGTAGAGAGTGATGATCGTGCTGTGTCAATTAGCAAGAAAGGTTGCCGTCATCTGGTGAATAAGATAGATCTCACCCAATCCCGAGATAGTAAAAGGCACCTCGGGGGAGTCCTGTGGCTCCTCTGATGTAGACGATGTTGAACAGCGCCCGGCTGGACAGATAGCCAGCACTCAAAACATTCACCCACCACGGATCCACCTTGGCCAGATTGGCAGCAACAACACCTGCGGCGAAGAAGCCCAAGTTCTCAAAGCCATTGAACTGCGCCGCCTCTGCACGCTCCAGAGTTCGCTTGGTGGCATCATCGATCTCCTTGAGAGCGTTAATATGAGGGAGGAAAGATCGAGGGTTGGTTCTGTCAAAGTCCTGTGCCGGAGAGATCCGGTCATACACCTTCATAGCGTACACGTGTGGTGCCATGCACAGGAGCCAAGCTGCTGGCACCGCGTAGAGGGAAAAGGCCCTTGTGTGGCCGACAAGAGAGGTCATGCTGAAGGTTTTGAGCGAAGGCAGGGTAATGTTTACGATAACCTAAGCAACGGGTTCAGAGTCTTGGGCAGGATCTCTGAAGGCACGGCTTCAGTATATGACAACTGGAACTCGGTCATTGAGAGGTTGCCTGACGGTAGGTTGCAGCGCCGAGACGAGTGGCAAAGAGTGCGGCTTGGTGACAATACGAATACGAGATGCATGATTTCCTGAGGATGAACTGGTATGGGTGTAAGATAGTATGGAATATATATTGCTATCCTTATCAGAAAACCTACTTAATATGATAAGCGACTCAGTTTCTAACGGATAGCAGAGCCTAGAGGCGAATATCAAAATCAACTCCTTTTCAGAACAGGCCCGTCGTGTCCACTCTAGCAATCCGGGACCAAGATGAGCAATAGGCTGATTCGACCATCCTGCGTTGGAATTGTCTTCCACTAAGTTCCAGCAGTATTTTGACGAGCCACTATTCGCATTGAGCCGTTCTGTCCATCCCGATCCTTGACAGGCTGTCATTGGTTGATTGATCAATCCACCATCTAAGGGTAGCCAGTGGCCACGTTGTCGGAGGCCAGAGCCGAGCGGTGTATGACATCCTGGCTGTATTCACAACATTGCGGACCGGAAGAACCGGGCTTCAACCTCACGATTTCTCCCCCTTGCCACTCATGTGAACTTTTGTGCTGACGCCCGCGGAAGATACCATATTGAGTTGCTAGGCACTCAGCGCGGTGCCCGCCTATGATACCCAAGATGGTTAAGCGCCTTCAGTCCTCTTTACTTGTTGGGGAGCAAGTCGCGTAGTAATCCTTGCACCGCCTTCGCAACTCCTGATCAATAACTAGAAATGGCCACGATCCGAGCGACGGTCAGGGTGGAAGAAAACGGCTATCCAACGGCGGCCCGACCCCTTCACATCTCCCAATGTCCCTGCAGCGATCGAGAGAGGCTGAGTCCGGAAGTCTCGACGTTATGGCGCCGGACTCGGCTGCTGAGATTGCCCTACCACAGTTGAACTGCAAGCAATATAATATAGAGATTCTTACCTCCTTGACATCGCTCAGGCTTTGTACTACCCCGCCCGGTATTCTTTTGTCTACTTTGGCCATCGATTTGCTCAACCTGACTCTGCTCCATGGACCTTGCACAAGCTTGCTCTTAGCTGAGGACCAAAGACCTCTGGGGTGGGCCTACCACTGAGATTCGCCTGCCAGCGATGTACAGACTGCACGCCCAGCAATCGCAATACCACGCGGGTGTTGGCTTGCCGCTGAATTAGCATGGTGTACCGAGGGAAGCCGTCCAAGGGCTGCTAAACGTGCCGCGAACCAAAGGTGCGGGTAAGTGCAGTTGCATGGTCTGAGCAATTATCTAACTACTCTCAGTGCGACCAGCAGCCAGATGGATGTGGCAATTGTGCGAGACTGAGTCGTGAATGTCTGGGCTACCGAGACCAGACCGATCTCCTCTTCCAAAACGAAAGCGGAGAGGTCACAAGAAAGGCGGAAGCAAACGCTGCTGCTCGAGGACAGGCATCCTCACAAGCTGTCGCTGCCGTTTCCTCATCCATGAGTGTGGGAGTGCCGAGTGAGCAGGGTGAGGGTGAGCCTGATGTGGTGCCTGCTGGTGGTAGTCCCCCCATCACGGCCCCCTCTTCTCAGTTGATTGACGAGCAGGTCAATGCCTTCTTCTACTCCCATTTCGTCATCCACACCAACCCGGCTTCGCCATTTCCAGCAGATCTGGAGTCGACGGTGCCGGGGATTGGAAGAAGGGCGCTGCTTGCTAGCATGAGAGCGGTGGGTCTGGCCGGACTGTCAAGGGCCACCAAAGCCAGTGAACTTGCACCAGAGGCGAATCGGCGCTATCTGGCGGCGATCCAATTGATCAATCAGGCGTTGGGTCGCCATCGGAGGTCAAGGAGGATACGACCTTGCTGGCCATCATGGTCCTCGGTATCTTCGAAACGATTTCTGAGAGTGCTCAGGACTCGCTGGAAGCCTAGTCAAGCCATGTTCATGGTGCAGCAGCGCTCCTCCGCGCACGATGGCCGGGGCAATTCCATGCTTCGAGAGGGCTACGATTGTTCATTCGAGTGACGACCTGCCTCATCATCAATTGTCTGCAGAGAGACATTTTACTGCCTGATCAGGTCGTCGAACTGACGTGAGACATGGCAAAACGTGCCCGGCCCCATGATCCTGTCGGGGCCTTCTTTGAGACACAAGTCCCATTCGCCGACTTCTTCACTCAGGCCCGCTAGAGATCCATCACGGATGACCAGCAGATCATCGACTGAGCCCGTGAACTTGACAGCCTGTCGGCGTCGATATTGTCAAATGCTGGTCCAATCTGGGGCTACGCCGAGGTTCCGCTTGAGGCCGGGACGGATGCGATCATGGGAAAGTCATGTCACATCTACCACACCTTTATCGCCGCTCAGGCCTGGGACGGTGTAAGGGCCATCGGGATCATGCTCAATCAACTGGTTAGGGGTACTTTCCTCGCTGGTTTCTCCCGCCAACCTCCTCTTTTTGTTCGTCGTGAGCATACAACACAGTTTCAAATCTTGACGGAGAACTTGATTCAGCTTCAGGAGGACGTTATATCAAGCGTTTCACAATATATGGGTCAGAAACCCGAGAAGTCAAGCGCCGGCACGACGGGCGTGGAGAATTCGCGCGCTTCTGGTCCATCGGTCGAAGAAGCCTCGGAACATCACTGTCTCTAGTCAAGCTTCGCCAGCGTCAAGTATGAAGTGTCTCAGGACCTCTCCCGCGCACCGTTGTGCTTGCCATCCATCCGCTCCTGTGGGAGTCACTCTGCACTGGCTGCTTTACCTTGTGGCAAACACGGACATCACGACAGAATAGGTCAAAGAATGGGTGGTCGACACATTGCGTTCGATGGCACAAGTCTCGGGAGTCACCCAGGCCGCCGTTCTCGCAGATCGGCTCGGGCAGAATCAGTGTACGAGGGACTGGTGGCGTCCACGGCTGATGTGAGGACCAGTTGGACGCTCGGATCCTTCACTACCCGCTTTCTCAGATATCCCAGTCCTATGTGGCAAGACACCACACTTGACGCTCAAACCTGTATCACGCTTACATGGTATTTCCTTCTCGACAGACAGCCCAATCTCTCTCAAACCGGCCCCAACCACCCCATTCAGGCTCCTGGGCCAACTTCATCTCGTGGACAACAAAGTCGTAATACCCCTCCCTCGGCACCTGTCCGGCACAGACATTTCCCCCGATCGCGACGTTCAGCAGAATCTGCCAGTCAGTCAACCTCCTGGTGCCGGGAGGCACGTCAGCCTTCATGACCGGCCGACCATCAATCCACCAGATCAGCCTCCCGGCCCCATTTCCGTCACGCTGGTCCCAGGCAAACTCGTACCTGACCGGTCGCACCGGCATATCGTCGATCTGCGTCCCGACTGTGCGATGCTTGCCCGCGTCCTCGGGCGTGAAAAATCCCCAATGCAGGCACGACTTGTTGTTGCGGTCGCCGTTCCACGTCTCCGCGATGTCGACCTCGCCATCATGCGGCCAGCTGAACGGTTCAGACGGGAGCAGCCAGAAGGCCGGCCAGATGCCTGGCGCGCAGGGAGACGTGAGCACAGCGGTGAGACAACCTTGCGGGCGCGCCAGTTTCTGCCGGCTGACCAGTCGGGCACTGGTATACCTGTGATCGGCCGTCGGCGGATTGGAGGTGTTGGCGATGGCGCGAATGACCAGTTTGTGGTCGGGTGTGCTGATTCGAGCGTGGTCAGTAGAGTATGGTGGAGAAGAGTAATAATGGTGGCCGTCCTCGACACTGCTCGCCCTCCTCTGCTCTTTCTTGTGGCCAGACAAGGCTTTCCCATCCCGAAGCAACCGAAGAATCCTCACGTTCTCATCGAGGGTGGAAAAGAAAAGATAAGAATGAAAGTCAATAACAGACTTACTAGAACGAATTGGACGCGTCAGCAGTATAGTTCTCTAATTCGGCATTGCCCCAGCCGTTGTTGTTCCCCAGCTTGTGCTCCCATTCAGCGCTTACCGGCACTCCCGGATCGAAGCGCGGTTGCCAGTACACGGCGCTCAACTGCGTTGGGGCTTGGGGAGCAGAAGCTGGAGGGGAGGGACGACTGCTGTACGGGACTGGAGGCGGTTGCGCCGGACGAGTGTATTGCTGCGATGGCGGTTGTTGTAACTGTGCCTGTCCGGGCTGATAGTACTGTGGTGGTGGCGGCGGCTGCTGATAATAAAATTGCTGGCCCTGTCCCGGGAACACATTATACCCCTGTCCAGCACTCTGGCCATGATTCTGGCCACTCCGGTCACCAAACTCTTTCTGAATCTCCTCCCATTTCTGCTTCAGCGAATGTACCGTTTCCCGCAGCGGCATGTCTCTTTCATCCAAGAACTGGCTCTGCGCTATACCGTATATCTATCTATCTGCACCAACAGAAATTCATGATATAACGGCAGAGTTTGGGATGGTCAAAGCCAGGTGAGGCTGGACCTGAGTTGATAATTAACAGCTGGATTGTCACGCGGCAACCCCAAACCAGATGATCATGTGATTACGCCAAGACCATCTAATGCTAATTCATTCCCCCAAGGGCTTAGTTTGTGCATCCCAAAGACTCTTGGCGCTCACGTGACTGACCACTCCCGCAAGCAATGCCACTGCCACAAGGCTCCTCTCCACTGTAACTGCTTATATTAGGCTTTAAATAACTCTGCTTGGTTGGTTATGATCTCTGGGCCCAAATTGACGTTGTAAGATAGCTTGCAACTGCCATTCTGACAGTGTTGTCTCCAGGAAATGGGGCTTGGCATGTCTTGGTATATCTTGGCATGTCTTCACACCAAATCCCCATTTTCCAGCATTCGACTCCTTGGTCTCTGGGAGGTGGTAAGACCAAGTGACTAAGCCTCACTAGTTGGCAATGCTGGCTGTAGGAGATCATCACATGATTGGAATCTCATTTCCAGTGGCCATAACGGGGCCCCAACCTTCCATCTCCACGGATGCATGCTTGCGGTTGAGACCATCGCAATACAAGTACGATCGGTCGTCGAGAGAATGCCTAGCGGCGAAACTAAAGACAGAGGACATTTGCAGAATGTTCACTGCTGATGTCCTCCTCACGGTCCTATATGGTGAGCGAACAAAGACTCCGGTGTCGCCGTGGGATCAATTTCACGGCCAGGCGAAGACTAATGGAATAAACTTATGGTGGCGGAGAGGAAAGAGGAGGAGAAAGAGTTGAACATTCTTGTGCGGTCGATCTTCTCCTCGAAGGGATCTGACGCGTATATTGGGCTGGAAGAAGCAGTTGGGATCGTCGCCCAAGTCTCCAGCCTTGTGGCCATATCTATTTTTGCAAATTTTGGACAAACGAGTCCAAGTTGAACTCTTCTTCGTATTGTCGCTCGTCCCACAACTCGCCCATGTCGTCGAACCAACCTTTCTCTCCCTTCTTCTTGACCTCTCCGGTTTCGACGTCGACCAAGTCCTCATCCCGGGCCGGAGCAGCGGATTCGATGGCCGGTTCGGACGTCTCGCCGAGACTGAACAGATCCAGAATCTGATCGGTTTCCATGGTCCCGAGGCCGGCATTCTGCTGGTTCACGACGGTGGAGGCGACGTCGATCTTGAACCGCTGGAGACTCATGATCTTTTCCTCGAGGGTGCCCCGAGTGATCAGTCGATAGACGTTGACGACTTTCTTCTGTCCAATGCGGTGAGCCCGGTCCATGGCCTGGATATCCTTTTGTGGATTCCAATCGTGCTCGACGAAGATGACGGTATCCGCCCCGGTGAGGTTGAGGCCCAGGCCACCCACGCTCGTGGTTAACAACAGACAGTCATAACTGGGATCGTTGTTGAACTGATTGACAATGTTCTGTCGCTTCGTGGCCTCAACGCTCCCATCGAGTCGGAGATACTGCACAGTGGGGAGCAGTTTGGCCAGGACTTCATTTTGGACCATGTCCAGCATTTCCTTCATCTGACAGAAGATGAGAGCGCGGTGCTGGGAAACATAACTGGACGCGGAAAGGTCGTTCGAATCCGGCGCGACGCCGATGCCGCAATCGACGAGCAGGTCGCGGAGTGCCGTCAGCTTCGGGGCGTGAGCGATGTCACGTAGGCTGGACTTGGAGGCCGCAAGCTGTCTCTGAATCGCGTCATACTGCTTGTTGCCCTCTTTGATCACGAGGGCGGGCGAGTTGCACAATTTGCGCATGTACTGCAAGGCCTGGAATATATGCTGTTTCGCTTCCTTGTCGCCCGTACTGACACAGGCTTCCACGGTTTTGCGTTCTTTCCGGAAGAAATCCTCAAACAAACGCTTTTGGAGATCGCTCAAATCACAGTAATAATTCTGAAGGATTTTGGGGGGTAGATCATTCAGCACCTCCTCTTTCAATCGCCGGAGCAGGAAGGGCAGGACTTGTTTGTGAAGGGCCTCGATGGCCAGAGCGCCGGCCTCTTGTTCTTTCGAGGACGACTTCGCATTGCGGCTCGCTGCAATCGGCTTGGCGAATCGATCTTGGAAGACCTTCTCGGTGCCCAAGAATCCCGGCATGAGAAAGTCGAAGAGAGACCACAGCTCGAGCACATTGTTCTGGATCGGCGTGCCCGACAAGATGAGTCTGTGATTGCTGACGATCTTTTTCACGGCCTGTGTGATCTTGGCCCTGGGATTCTTGATCAGATGGCCTTCGTCGAGGACGCAATAGTTCCAAGTGATGGGTGTGAGGACATCGTTGTCGTTCCTGCAGACGTCGTACGACGTCACCACGACATCCACTTTCTCCAGAAGGTGGCGTCGGTTGGCTCTTTCGGACGGAGATCCCACATAGGCCACACACGTGAGGAAAGGTGCATACTGCTTGATTTCTTGTTGCCAATGTCCCGACAGAGTCGGAGGGCAGATGATGAGAGATGGAAGAGGCCGTTGATCCGGCGCTTTTGTCTTTGCGTATTCCTCCGCTCGCAGATGGTGGTCACTGGCCACGATACAGAGAGTCTGCAAGGTCTTGCCCAGCCCCATATCGTCGCAGAGGACGCCGTGCAGATTGTATTTGTTGAGGAAGGCCAACCAATTCACGCCATCCTGTTGGTATGACCGTAGCTCTGCTTTGATGGCCACCGGAATGTGAAACGGCTCGACCTTCTTCGGGTCCAGCATTTGCGCCATGAACCGGCGCTCGCGCTCTCGGCCCTGAAGCAGAATGTCGGGCATGCCGGGGGGGTCGGGGATTCCGGCTTCGAGAGGGACGAGCTTGACCAGCGTGGCAAACGAGGTGGTTGCCAGCAGCCGAACATCGTCGTTGGAATCGCTCATGCGGCCAAGAACCGGCACGATCAAAAAGATGACATACGGGAGAATTCTGTCGCCCATGACATGGATGAGATGATAAACGCATTCCGTGATCCCTTGTCGATCGCGCAAGTCGAGCGGATTGCTGATGTTGGGAAGAATGTCCTGCACGAGCATGGTCATACCATCGACCGGAATGACACTACACACTGTCGCTAAACATTTCGCCGCCGTGTACCGGATGACGGAAAGAGGACTTCGCATGGCCGTTCCGATCGACGGCAGTAAAGAGACCATCCACGAATGCAGGCCCGGGTCGAGGGTGGGTGACAGAGTCCGCAGCGTGGACAAGGCGTCGACCAGCGCCTGGCCCTGTTCACTGTCGAGCGGTAACGAGGCGGGATCAGCGACGCCGGCCATGCCACTGATCGGGCCTTCGATCAGTGATTTGAGGACAGGCAGCTTCTCGAGCAAAGCGGGCCCGTAGCGTTTGGCTAGCCCGTCCAAGGCACGCTTCGCACCTCGCCTCATGATCCGTGCTTCGTTGGCTTCTTGTTCAAATCGGGCGGCGTCGGGATGGTCCTTCCGGTCTTCTTCCTTGCGCAGAGACAAGACGACGTTTTCCAAGTGAGAGTTGGGCTCGAATTCGGGCGTCTCGGAGGTATCCACGCAAGTAAACTTGACCAGATTGGAGACGAGCTTGTCGACCGGACCTCTCTTCGGACTCGTCGTGTAGAAATCGATCAGAGATCCCACCGAAGCGGCCGATCTTGCCTGGAGCTCTTCGAATTCGTCCTGCTTGATGCTGTCCATCACGCATTTGATCAGCTGACCGGGCTTCTTCGGGATCTCACGAAGCCAGACAAAGATGGATGCCACGGCCGCCTTGATTGCCATTTCCCGGCTGTCCTTGACTTTCCGGGCCCCTGCTACGGCCGCCGAGGCATTTCCCCGCGCATCGTTGAGGTACTGCACGCCCGATACCCTCTGCGCCGGTGTCAGACTTTTGATGATCCGATCGAACTCGGTGGTGACGATCTTCTCGGCGTCTGCTAAGGAAAACGCCGTGGGACCAGCACCGCTCTCGCCCTGGCAGACGACGGCGATGGCCGGCAATCTGCTGCGTGGAACATGAGCATTGTTCTGGAAGGCACTGATCAAGGATTGGCATTGGCCGCGGGCCGCCTGGAGTGATGACACGATATCGCTGTACCAACGCCCACTGTCATCATCCAAGACCTTCTGCAACGACGTCAGGATGCGGGGAATATTGGTGGGGGCCGTGGCTTGATTCCGGGCCAGCTCTTCCATGATCATGGCCGCGAACAGGCGCGAGCTCGAATTCGGTGATTCGAGCACGGGCATGAGACTTCCCCAGTAGGCATCGATGGCCTGTGGCGACTGTCGCCCGAGAAGAAGGCCCAGAGCCTGAGCGCAGGCGATTCGTGTTCTGACCATCACCTCGATCCCGACCAGCTCGACCTCGCCTTGAATCATGTGACCGTCGGTGTTGTGGGAGAGCTGGTGAGGCGATTCCGACTTTTCCACTTTGCGCCGTTTCTTCAAAGGTTGATCCTGGTCGTGGTTCTGAAGATGCTGCTTCGTGGTGAACGCCGTCATGGACGCTCCGGATGGGTTGATTAACAAAGACACGTCCATGGATATCGGGCAGCGGCCTTGGCCAATCGGCTGCACAGCGGCTTTGAGCATGGGTACAATGTGCGGGTCCAGACTGTCAACATAATGGGAAAATCCGTGCTGTGTCATGAACGTGACCAGGGCTTGCCAGACATCGAGTGACGTCCGCAAAACGCCTTCGTTTCTTTCCAGCAGCAAATTCTGAAACAGGAGACGGGCCGCGCGGCCGCCAACCCAACCCGTGGTGCTGACATCGGAGAGGTGCAAGAAGGTGGCCAATGCTTTCAGGACAGCGGAGCGAACGCTAGTGATGGTGTGCCGTAAGAAAAAGTACAGTCGGGGCACCAGCATCTCAAAGGACTGCTCGGGGTCTTTGGCCGCGTTCGCGCGCATGGCATCGAGGACTTCATCGTGAGAACAGAGGGTGGCCAGCAAGTCCATGACCGCGCCCGTGCTGGCGCTCAGGTCGTCCTGCATGTCCAGCAGGCAGTCCCACACGACGCTGATGAGCGCTCCCAGTGCTTCGGGCCGAATCTTGGTGAGTTCTCCGGCGATGGGAACCAAGGTGGCGGCGCTGACCGACTTGACGTCGTCGTCGGGGTGGCCCAGCCCTCGGATGACGGCTGAAATGACGCCGTCGATGAGGTCGTTGTCTTGGAGCAAGAGATCCTTCCTCACCGCGACGAAATATCGTAAACCGATCATGCCGCCGTGGCAGACTTCCCAGATGGGCTGCTTGAGTCCCGTATCGGACTGATCGACCATCTTCTGCAAAAAGTGGTAGACCGAGACGGCCATGTCATCCGGGATCTGCGTCAGAAGCGCTCCGAGAGTTTGTCCGATAGATTCACGGATGGGAGCCACCACGGTGTCGGAGATGTAGTCACCAAAGCGATCGAGCATCAGGACACAGAGCAGCCGACACGCCATGTCATCCAGCCATCGCCGATTGGCCGCGTCGTTCTCCTGTCTCGACTTGCCAAACCGGCGTCCGGCGCCGCGGCCATGAACCCGGAGCACCTCTCTCAAGCCCATCGCCGCTCCATGTCGGATCTCCCAATTGGGATCAAACAGATCCACGGACAAGAAATCACACATGACGTCAAAAGGCCACTCTTGAGCACGATCCTCATCCGGCTGAATCAGAGGCTTTTCGGCCACCGGTTCACCTTTGAACTCCGACACCAACTGTGTCTCGTCGTCCGGTCCTTCTCGCTTGATGGAGAAATAGTCGGGTTTGACATCGCCATTGGAGTCGTCGCCGCCGTTGAGCTTGACCGGGTGCGGTGTCGCCGACAGAGGGCTGTGGCCGGGCTCCGATGGTCGTCGCCCGGACAGATCCACCACCCGCATTTTATTCGCACTCGTCTTGGCCAAGGACTTGTTCTTGCGCTTCAGCTGGTTGAGTTGTCTTCTGCTGAGGCCGGCCTCTTCGGCCGGAAGCTGAGGGCTGTTGTCAGGAGACGTGGCCGTGTACGGCGAGCCCGAGCCGCTCTCGGGCCGCGTGGCAGACTTGGTGTCCACCCGAGAGAGGCCAGGGCTCCGGGCGAATTTACTCTGTGTCTGGGCCGAAAAGTCACTCTCGGTCACGATCTCGTCCTCGATGTACTCCCCCCCCAGGCCGAGACGTTTGGCGAGGTTCTGCTTCTGGTGAGCGAGCCGCTGTGCCGGCGTCATCCCGGCCATCGAGTATTCATACTCCTTGCCCGCACTACCCAGCAGCTTCTGACCATGCTGGAGGATGAGCCGGATGTCCAAGGTGGCGAGCTGGAGGAAGTCCTCCGTCTCGGCGGCCTGGTCGACGGCCGTCTTGATCCGCACCTCGTCGACGTTGATCTCGGCATCGTCGCCGTTGGGATCAAATTTCTCGGCATTGGAGACGATTCCTCCGATGGCTTTGGCCGCCGCGGTGCGCGTGTCCCACGATTTGCTTTGCAAATACGGCAGGACACGGCCTAAGAGGGCAAAAAGGTTGTCCGGATTCTGTTTCTGGACATCGGCCAGCTGCGCGGCCGCGGTATTTCGAATCAGTTGAGTGCTTCCTTTGTCCAGCAAGCTGATCCACAGATTAGCGGAGAGAAACACAGGCAAGGCTGGTACCTCTGGGAGGACGGTATACTCACGTGACGAGACGATCTAGCCTGCAACCGGATTAGCAAATCTTGGCCGGTGGATCTGGCCCGGAGGGCGTACCGTGAAGAGGCCATGTTTAAATGGAAGTAGATGTTAAAACAATCGCTTGAACGCTATCAAAAGAGAGCACAGGGGGCAGCAACGAGAAATAGAAGACTACTCGATGCAGTTGCTGCCGCCGGCGGCCATCAGTCGATGTATATCAGCCGAAGAAAAAGTCAACAACGGCGGAGGCGAATGACTGTGGTAAGAACATGGGTTAGCTGGGTGGCCGCGATTGTTGTCCAGCCTCAGTGGCACAAGGAGAAGGAGCGAAAGCAACCGGGTGGTGGATGGGGAGGGTTTCGGAGAAGGCGCGCTTATGAAAGGGGGTTTACAACTGCATTTAAATCCTCGCTTGTGCAGGCAACGCTCCACTGCACCCTTGGCCCCTGCTCAAGCTTTTCTCTCGCGCCTTGGCACTCTATCCTAGCCACTCCGCCAGCTCCTGGCATGTATCAGGATGGAGAGCAATATCTTTCAGGAAGATTCGAACTCAGAGTCCCTGCTCCGCGTCGATATCTCGTGCTTGATTTCTTTTCTAACCGTCAGGTATTGATTTTTGATGTAAGCCGGAAGGCCGGACTCTGTAAATCACCCTCACGGTTGGACCTTTCAGAGTGAGGTCCAACTGTGTCCTCTCGATTTTCAGATGTGACTCTGAGGACTTTGTAGTTTACTGTTGGTGCTCTGATGACGGCGTGAGGTGGTTGACATCACCTTGCAAACGGGAGAAGCTGAAGGTATACTTTTGCGGATCTGTGGGAACGAAGGCAGGTGATATCTCGAGACGGACAGTCCACATATACCTGTGGATTCACTTTGGTTGTCGTCTATTTTACCTGAATTGCAAAATGGTCATCAAAAGGAAAGGACAGGGACGACTTATTTTCATCGAGGTCAACCATGGCTCGGTGGCGCGCTCGAGTGTCCCTCTGTTGGCAGCTTGCTCAACCCCAGATATGAAAGTGGCAACAGATGTTAAGCCAAGAGCATGTGCAGCAGATGCGAATGTCATTTGACTCCAGAAAACGGACCGCACTCAGAGCTGAATATCTCAGCAACAGGTTGGTCTCGACCTGCAGGCCAGAGACGCAGATCAAGGCATACTCCCAGGCATATTCAAGCCATAGTATTCGTTGAGGTCCTTCTCTGGATATATACAGTAGTCTGAAGACACCGAGGAAAGACACCACAGTGTGTCTGATGCAGAGATCATGAACTTCCTAGTATCGCTTGTGTGCCTTCTTCATTTCCAATCAGTCCGAGACTGCGTATTTGACCGGCTTTGGGAGCATTTTCTCGGGGGTGGGCAGCTTCAGATCTCCGTAGGGCATCTTGTATAGCTTGCGCGCGTGCGTACTGAAGAAGCATGTCAGAGGCAGCAGTGAACGTGGCGCACGCAAAACCAACCTCTTTCTTGTGATGAAGACACTCGTAGTAGTCCTCCAAGCGTGGCGCGCACACTCCTTGTTTTCGGGCCTCGGGATCATGCTGATTGATCACGTAGCATGCCATGTATTCCTGCCAAAAAGAAAAGCATCGTGAGACACCTGCACGTCGAAGCTCGGTCAGTACGCCAGGACGTCGGTAAGGGGGGATTTATTGCGCTCATCACAAGCGACGAGGTATACGAACCTCCGGTTAAGCCGTAGCCAGATGCCATCCTGAGCTGCCACTGGTGCGTCACTGTCGCTTCGTGGCCGGGTGGTCGAGAGGGTCGGAAGTCAATCCAGCTATGCAAAGGCCAAGCCTCGGAGATCCGTGTCCGCTTGCCAAAGTAGATGCCACACCTCCAAGGGTCCAGTGCGCGAGGAAGCGCCGCCCGACAGGAAGAAGATGCCATCATGATGACCAGTCTCGAAGGGCTGTCGGATCCCCAGATACTCCTCCTTGCTGCTCAATCTTCCTCAGAGGGTGAACTGGGTCCATTGCGCAGCCTCACGACGGAACGCGGAGACATCATTACAACAGAGACAGCATTCCGCTTTTTGCTCTCCTTCTACCCTACTGAAACGGCTGCTCTCCCAGCTCTGATCACATTCCTCAAGGGTCTACAGGGCGGCTTTGCCGATGTCAGCCATCGAGATGCGCCCATCGACACCTCTTCTGTGCGCAAGCTCTCTCCGAATGACGCCCTTCGACAATGCCAGCTGATGCGGCTGCGACCTCTGCGGAGGCCGGCTGGCACCTCCCAGGGCGGCCACAGTAACAGCAGCAACGGCGGTCTTCTGACCGCTTTCATCATCGCCTGGGTGCATCGAATCGAGTCCATCAGCGACACGACCCAGCCGGTGCTCGAGTTGGTGGACGCCTTTGTGGAGCAAGACTCGACTCTACGCCGCTGGCGTGATACATATCTCCTCCCGGTGACGCATCTTCGGTATGATTTCTACCCAGACGCATGGGACGCGGTGGGGGTGCAAGAACTGGAAAATCTGTCCGGCACGGCTGGGGTCCAGACACTCTTGAAGCATGCCGAACGAGAGCATGAACACGCGCAGGTGGCAAGGGATTTGGATCTTGTTGTTGCGCCATGGGTTCGTGGCGGAAACCAAGCCAAGAGGCGAAAGATCAGCAATGACGAGAAGGGTCCAGAAGTGCGAGAGACGGCGTCATGGCAGGACGTCCATGAATGGATCCTGTCGACGAGCGTGGTAGATTTCGGTTTGGCGGCGAAAGCGTTCATGGAATGGCCTGGCCCTTCAGACGATTCAATCGATGTCGACCAGAGCGAGATGGAGCAATCTCGCGCGGATTACGCTCAAGTCGGCCTCGCCATTGTATATGCAAAGCGCGACGCTTCAGAAGGCGCTTTTCCATTGTTGACACGAATCGCCGAAAGAGTGGCGGGCTTGGTCCGTCTGACGCTGGCGAAGACGTCGACCTCTGAGCCAGATATCCCACCCATTGACTTCTCATCCAAAGACCTCTCGGAAGCAGATTTATTCCTCAACTCGCTCCTCCTGAAATCAAACGAGCTGACACGCGCTCGTCCACCGTCCATATACTTACTGTTGGGCGCCCTCGCCACGGCCGAAATCTTGTCACAGTACAAACTCTCTGTTCCCATTTCCGATGTTGTCCGAATATCTCTCTTCGGCTCGGAGGAACGACAGAAGAGTGAACTGGGTCGCATTCTCCGGCAAATTCCTCAGATGACCCGGACAGAAACAAACTGGCGATCGGTACGCACCCAGCTTCTGTGGCTGAAATTCTGGCAGAAAGAGCAGGTGGATCTGGACAGGCAAAGACATCAGCAGCCGAGTTTTCTGTCCCGCGTGCCGCTGTCCCACGTCGAGACGGAGCTTCTAGATGCTAGCTTGAGCGCTGGCCAATTTGAAGCGGTCAAGGAGATGTACCTCGACTCCGCGACGACCCCTTTGCCGCCGTCAGAGGTGGAAAACCACATCGTGCGAGCGATCTACGAAGCCTACGATAATGCAAGCAATGGAAACAGAACCCGCGGTGGCATGCGGCGGGCCGATGACATCCTCAAAGCGTTTCGGCCCAAGTTTCCCCAGTCCCGGACCTTGGTCGACATCGAATATCTCATCAAGGCCACCCACAGTCTCTCTTTCTATCAATTGACACTGCAACACGGAGTACCGTTCAAGCCGGTCAGTATCCGCGTGCATAAGGATCCCATTGCGCTGGTGGGCAAAGTCCTGGACCAAGACCAGAAAGCGTACACGAAGCTTGATGACCTGTTGGAAATTGGCCGCAATCTGGTGCGAGCTCGTTTACCCGGCATCGGTGGCACCGAGGAGGATCTTGGGCCCATCGAATTGCACATCTTCAACGCCGAACACAGGATCACCTACCTTGCCGTCACGGCAGCGCTCGCCAAAAATGACTTTGATACCGCATATTCCTACATCACCACTCGGCTTTCCACCTCCCCAACCCAATCTCCGAGTTCGCCCTTCACCGATGACATGTCTTGGCGGGCCGCATATGCTGCCGGAAAATATCGACCGTCCAGTTCGCCCAAGGCGTTACCTTTGCGGATTGCCGATCTCTCGAAGCGCATGGACTTGCTCGCTCTGGCTCTTACTTTGGCTACCACCCCAGAGCCATTATCAGAAATTCTGGGGACCTGGCGCCGATGTGAGGAGGAAATGGACGGTCTCAAAGCGCAAGCGGTCGAGGAAGAGCGAGCATTTGAGGCCAAGGATCATGGTGTTGTGCCGGGAGGATTTGGACTCGAAGACCGTGAGATGGATGCCGCCGAGACGAAAAAGGCGATGGCACGACGGACGCTTGCCGGGACTTCGGCCTCATACGAGGAAGAAGCTCCGCTGGGTTTGTTTGACGTGGCTCGAGGTGCGGCAGCAGCCCTTCGCAAAAGCGCATTTCCGTTGCGGGGGACCGGATTACAGAACCTCAAAATCATCGACGCAGCCTCGGAAGAACCGACCCGTTCGTCCTTGCATGATGAGACCACATCACCCGTCTCATCGGATGGAGGCCGAGTTCGAAAACGTGATGTGGTCAGTAATATGGTCACAAACGGCTTGGTCACAGGCATGGGTTGGGTCCTAGGGGCCCAGCCCGTGACTAGAGCCGATCACAGAGCGCAAGAAGGGTGATACAGCAGTGTTTTGTCACTCGCCACAGAGGCTCTAGCAAGAAGGCAGACGACCGTTCCATTGACGACGAGCCGCCGTCAATAATTATGGACTGTTGGGGTGACGAGCGACAGATTCTGGATTACGACGAACTGAGTTGGAGTCGATGTCATGACTTGATACAGAGCATCAGGCCGCATAGCAGTTGACCCGATTGTAGCTGGGATTCTTCACCCTTGGTTGGCGCGTCAACTAAATATCCTGGCAACATCGAGGACAATTGGTACTCTCGAGCTTGATTGACTGACCAAGGAGTATTGCACGTCTCTTGGCCCTCGTATCCGCAGCAAGACCGTTGCGACATGTACGGTGACGAAGTAATATGTGGCAGCTCCAGCCAGATAACCTCAAGCCTCAAGGTGAGAGAGGCAACACCTGTCATCGGAGGCTGAAATGCTAACGACATAAAAACCCAGAGAGAATAGTGAAATTCAGGCTCGAGGAAACGTAATGGAAGGAATAGAAGAGAAGAAACGTGCTGCAATCCAGAGTTGACGCACTTGCTGCTTTCATCTTTCTATTACCGCGCCTGTTCGCTTGATCGTGACCCGCTGCCATCTCGGTGGATAGTTGACATATCCTTGGTTTCGATACTTACCCCTGGCCGGTTGAACACGGAGCACATCCCCACTGGGTAAATGATCGGATGCTGGTGCCAAAGAGCTGACATCCAAGACGCCTCGGATCTTGGTGGCGGTCTAGTGGCTGGAGGGAGCCCCTGCTATTGCACGGGAAGGCGGCCTGTGGCTGTCCCAAGACCCCAGTTGTATCCTGGAGCTGGGGTTTGAATCGGAACGGCCGATTGGAGGGAAGGACCTTGTCCCAGTTCCGCCGTTGTTGATCGGTCACACAAACTGCAGTCAACTCTTCCGCACACCGGGCGATGCTGCTGTATGGAGAACAAACTGCCAAAGGGTTCCCCATTTCCACCAAGATCTGCGATGCCCGATCTGTCGGGGACATCAAGCAAAGCCATTATCATTGCCATGGCGATGGCCCTGTCCCACTTCCATTTGTGTGAGACCACCCCCCTTGGGGCGCCTCAAAAAGAACCCTGCCAGCGATGGGGCACTGAGGACAAAAGCAGTGAAACGGTTGGGAGGCGAGACAACCCACTACCCAGAAAGTATACCACTTGCTGGCCAGGACTCTTTCCCCGTCTGCTCCCTCCATTGTAGTTGTCGCTCTCTCGAAGACTTGGAGTTGCCTTTTCATTCCAGTTATAAGCAGGATCTTCCTCGAATAGGTAAGGTTTTAATTTACTAGTTCTCGCTGTATTGCAATTCTTTCTCATCTACGTGTACTTCTCAGCGAACGCGTCGCCATGGGACTGGGACAGGTGGTAGGTAGTGCTATTACTCGTCTTCTCCGGCCCCTTGCTCATCATGTGGCAGATTTTCCTTGGTGGTATCCTTGTCACATCCGCAAGCGCCGGCCCCTTGGTGAAGAGAGCTCAGGATGTGGTACAAAATCAACTTGGGTCGGACGGGTACTGGAATGACTTTGACGGTGCGTGGCGAGGCAAATCTATCGGAACCAAGTCCTAATAGCACGAACAGGAGGATCAAACCATTATGTCCAATACACAGGCAACGGTTCGGTGGCTGAGGGCTGGCCCGATGAACTGAGCTGGGTCTCCTTCAACGACTTGTGGACCATCAACCAACACACCATCAGCCGGAGCTGTGATATTCTGTATCAAGCGCCGAACAACTCGGAGCAAGAGATCCAGGACCTCTACGACTCGATCAAACAAGTCGCACACGAGACAAGGGTGGACCATCGCGTCATTCTCGCGGCGGTCATGCAGGAGACGCAGGGCTGCGTTCGGGCAAAGACATCGGTATCCCAAGATGGGATCAAGAACCCCGGTTTGCTGCAAAGCTTCAAGGGCTCGCACTCGTGCAACGAGAACGGAACGGTGCAGAATCCATGTCCCAAGGCGCAGATCCTGGGCATGATCGCCGACGGAGGTAAGGATCACTGTCTAATTTGCATTTCAACGGCGCAGTCGTGGTGATGGTGGTGGACAATCCATCCTTGTTCTCCACATGCTGACCATCGCGGCTCAGTTGGGGGGACAGATCAAGGCCAAGGGTACGCGGCCGACCTCAACGCACAAAAGGACATTCCGAACATTGGGTATGCAGGAGCATACTACCGTGCTGCGCGACTGTACAACTCAGGCGCCATCGATCCGTCCGGCAACTTGAGCGAGGGGTCTGCAACCCACTGCTATGCGAGCGATATTGCGAACAGACTGGCCGGGTGGACGGACAGCCAGAGCACGTGTACGTTGGATGATTGATAGAGAGAACATTCTGCATTGTGGATGAGCAGGAAGGAGGATCGTGGTCGGTCGGCCCATGACTTCGTTTGTGCACAATCCATTCACTGGATATGTTTGTCAAGCTGGCATCCTTGGGAGAGAGGCTTTCTTCCTCTGTGTTGCTCTTTGTGTTGTCGGGACCAAGCATTAAACGGATTCGGAGTTCTCGACAACATGTCATTTGAGATGGAGTACGGGCAAGACCAGGCGAGGAAAGAAAAGTGCAAGGAGTGAGCATGTTTGAAAAGAATTTATCATTTATGACGGATGAGGAGACGAGATACGAGTTTCACCACGATAACTTTGTGGCTCTCTTCTTCCTCTGAAGCATGATGATCGCTTCGCCGATTCTTTAGGGTGAATGAGTCTTGGAATATCTCGACATTTTCGAGACATCTATTCCAGCACAGCGGAGATGGTTGATCCGTTCGGCAGCCATATGATGTCAAAGAGCCTGGTCAATACCATAGGTGCCATACCTCCTCCTTGGTCTTCAACCTTGACGCTAATACTACTTGTTCTGCAGGAGGCGTTTTGCGGTCAAGGGAGACTTTCCTGGTCTGTCAACAACGGTCAAGCTTCGGCCAAGCTTCGTTACCTTCATTCTTCGCTATCTGATGATACTACGGGAAAACGGCCATTGGACAAAAACCCACTGAAGTCACAGTCTGGATGGTACGCGGTGAGGTTCTCATCGCCAGTCGCGGAGTCGCGGTCAAGAGCGGGCGGCGCAAAAGTCCAGGTTGATGATCACTACACGACATCCGGATGAAGTCCTAGCGCCACCCTTTGGCGGTGGCCATATCGGTATCGTTATTCTTCAAGTGTCGCATCGTTCAAGCTGCAGGCAAAAGGTGAAATTTGGTGCTGGGGCGGGATGATAGGTTGGGATTGACTCCCGTTCGGCGCACAGCACGGTCCCACAGCAGCTTCGCGTCTCGAAGAAAGACTTCGTCCCAGAAGAATCTCCGCAGTGTCTCCTGGACCCAGGGCCAATTCTGGGTCTCTATATATCGCTTCTGCATTTTGTCCAGAATCCGGTCGATCTCCAACACGGTGTCAGGTGAATGCCTCAGAGCGCCAGCAATAGCGAAGCTCATCCAAACAAGACAGTCTCGAAGAGGACGCTCAAGCTTCGGTAACGGGGCCGGCTCGTGGTATCGAATGAGGATGTCTGCTGCGCGTCGGCTCGCGTCGCCCTGCCTGGAGACCGTCTGAATGCTGGATTGGACGTATTCGTAATAAGCGATTAGCCCGTGGCACAATACGCGTTCGAAGCTTTGTAAAGGGAGGATTAAGTGGGCCAAGAAGGCCTCGGTCAGCCTTTTGTGGTTCTCCTGCCAGTTTTGGACGACTTGCGATGTGGACAAGACGAGTGGTGTATAAGCGCTCACCAAGGTGATCATTTCTACCGACATCTCTCCCGAGATAGCAATTTCGTGGAAGCCTTCAGGGATCTTGGATATGGCCAGACAAAGATCGGGTGAGAAAGGATGGCCGGGATATGTCAACGACTGACGCTTTCGTGAGGCTGCTCCGGCTAGTTCCTGAAGGCTTCTTCGTTCTTTGAATAAGATCTCGTCGAAACTGCGCTCCCTGATTAGCGTCTCGCAGGGCTAGGGCTGGAACCAGGGCTATGAAGAAATGGACTCGCATTCGAACGCTGCCCTCGACAAACCGGTACAATACGCCGGACCGATCGCGTGCTGGTCGCATGCTCATGATTTGCTTCATACCCTGCAGGTGAACCCCCAGGCCGTTAAAGTCCTGGAGCATATACTGCACGCGCACTCAGATCAGTTCCCCCTCTCCGACCGCGGTACCAAGGGACTTACATCAATCACCAGCGCAGATCCAATAGTGAGGGCGGTGACGTCGTCTAAGGCCGTTGTCTGGTTGGCGAGCCTTTCCCGCAACATCGACAGAGCCTTGCCTCGATGATGCAGAAACGGCCTGTCGGAAAGCGGCGCCTGTTGCAAAGACACCAACCAGCCCACTCGGGCTTCGGCCACCAGCATTTGGAAGAGGACGGCATGTCGCAGTGCAAATGGAAAGAGCAGTTCAATGAGTTGATTGTCATATGGTTGACCCACATCGCCCACCGACGGCCACTGAGGTGCCCAATCCTGGATAACTGGGGGACCGATCAATCTTTGAGGAAGAGGCCGGGGCAGAGAATGCTTACAGAAGTCCACAGCCATTTGCACGCTTTCCGTCGCCGGAATTGGATAACTTCTGAACGGATCTAGACGAAAAGGGCCCACATGAGACTTTCGCGGGCTTGGACTGAGGGCGGGTTGTCGACGAGGGACCACCAGCACAGAAGCTCTCCTCTTCGGTATGACCTTCCTCCGCCTGGCACGGTGGACATCTTGCTTATTCTCTTCAGGTGAAGCGGACATGTCATATAACAGATCCAGGTGTAACAAAGAGCCCAGGACAGAGTCGGCCACGCATTGGCTGATGTGGCTTTGCCAGCATGATCTTAAACCACGGGTTGTTTTGATAGACGGTTACCGTGATTTAACATGGTCTCCCAGCAGATCTGCAGGATTCGTCTCTCTGTCGGTAAGAGAGTTAGTATGTCAGTCTCGCAGCCATCGTCGCGGATAGAACGGACCACAAGTGGAACCCGGTTCGCTTCGCCTTCACCTCGGGTGTTTCCATGTTGGTGTCAAGCTCCGGCTCAAAGCGTTTCTACTGTACCTATCTACTAGCCAGCGCAGCTGCAGATACAGGGGGCCCAGGTCAGTTTCAGCACGTGACCGCCTCTACATTCCCGGAACCAGGCGAGGCGATCCAGCACAACTGACCACTGCACCGAGTATAAACCTCATTCAACTTGCCCAGATGGTCTATCTCGGACAATATTTGCGTTGCTTGTGGCCTGACCGCTGGAGCAAAGTTCATGTTATGCCTCTTGAGATCACTGGAAGCCATGCAATCAGGTCCGTACACACCCCGCGGGGTGACAGTAATCCAATACCCCTGTGATTCTAGTAGACCGATCGGCGTGCCGTTGGAATAATATCAATCTGTCTAAGACGGTGGAACGAGATAGAGAAATGGGCAAATGTTCCGGGCACGGGACGGATTGCCTGAAGCATCTGCTTTCCACACACCCAGACGACAATCACCGGGAATGAATCGGGGATTCTACATAGCAAGGCGACCACCACCTTTAGAAAATGTGTCGAATGTTCATTGTACGGTCGCGCCGAAGCCTCTTCAAGGACATTCATCTGTCAAATTGATGTCAAATTGCAACAGGCAGGACAAGATCAAACTGCCGGCCTGAATGTGGGGTGCCGGCCGGAGATAAGCATGAGCTCCGCATCAAATGCAAGCCGATATTCTCGCTGGTCGGCCGCAAGGCGTTGGCCACGGCCTGCTTCTCCACCATTGTTCATCATTGCTGTGCTCCTGGTACTGTCATCATGTCTCGAGCTGCTGATGCGAGAGAAGGCCTCGGCCCTTCTTCACCACCTAATGTCCCAGACATCTTCGACGACGACGGGGACGACAACGAAGTGTACCAGCCTGCCACCGAGGATAATACGGATGCCACGAGGACGCAGGACGAGGACAGCGACGCCGAGTTCACGGGTAGCCTCCTCTTTTCTACATCCTCATCCCTGATCTGGAGGCTGATGTCACGCAGATGCGCAAGAGAATATTGGCGGCATTGAGATTATCTTCGAAGGCCAGGAAGAGGATGAGGGCGAGCAGGTCGAGAGCGACACCGAGAGAGATCCAACGACAGCACGGCCAGCACAAGGTATGCTGTTCTTCCTTTAGGGACCCTTGGCACTCACGGTCTGCCAGTGACGATCGCCGAAATCAACCAGTTGCTAGGTTCGGATGGCCCTTTGCGCCGGCTGCTCCTGAGTCGCTACCGGCTCATCTCTCCTTCAGGTCACAACTTATTTGATGATGACGACGACGATGACAATGACGATGATGACGACGATTATGAAAGCTCACTCTTCGCCGGACTCCATCGTCGTCGGAGACGGAGGCCGAAGCCACATGGAGAACGCTTCCCCAAAGTCCCCAGCGACGCCGGCAAAGGATTGATGAACTCGGGCGTCTACGGAGGCCGAGATGACGACGTCGACCTGAGGCGAAAGAGGAGGAGGACCGTCAGCGAGCGGCTCCTGTGGAGGCGCTTGGGCACAGACGCAAGGTCAAGTCTGCGGCGACAAAACCATCTCCTTGCTCAGGACCTCGTGCCTTCGAATACGCTCGCCGACAAGATAATACACTACGACAGTCGAGCATACTCCGGTCAGTTCTCCGACGACGGCAATTTTTTCTTCAGCTGTACGCAGAATTTCAAGGTGCAGATGTACGATACCAGTAACCCGTATGACTGGAAGTATTACAAAACCGTCACCTATCCCTTTGGTCAATGGACCATCACGGATGCCACGCTCAGCCCAGACAACAGATATCTGGCATACTCATCCATAAGACATATGGTATGCCTGGCGCCGACAGACCCAACCGACCAGTCCGAACCCACGCTGCTCGACTTCACCCACTTTGCCACGGGACCGGGCGTGACTCGAATGCCGGCCTACGGGTACATGGGCCGGCAAGGGTTCGGCATTTGGTCCCTTCGCTTCAGCGGAGACGGCCGGGAAATCGTGGCTGGCACCAGCGACCATTCGGTCATCGTGTATGACCTCGAGCGTCGCCAATCCACGGTGCGACTTTCAAATCACGACGACGATGTCAACGCGGTCTGCTTTGGGGACAAGTCCTCGCCTCACATTCTCTACTCCGGGTCGGATGACCAGACTCTGCGCGTCTGGGATCGACGATCCATGGCCGACGGCCGACCGGCCGGTGTGTTCGTCGGCCACACCGAAGGACTCACGTACGTCGACTCCAAGGGCGATGGTCGCTATGTCCTCTCCAACGGCAAAGACCAGATGATGAAACTCTGGGACCTGCGCAAGATGATCTCGCCCAACGACTTTGCCAAAATCGACCTCCAGTCCTACACGTCGAATTTCGACTACCGCTTCTCGCCCTATGACGACGACGACTACGTCCCCAATCCCGCCGACTGCTCCGTCGTCACTTTCCGTGGTCACAGGGTGTTGAAGACACTCATCCGGTGTCACTTTAGCCCTCCCGGCTCGAGCAATTCTCGCTACGTCTACAGCGGAAGCGAAGATGGCAAGGTGTGGGTGTGGAACATGGACGCCACGGTGAAAGCGACGATCGATGTGGGCAAAGTCACCAAGAACACCAGACCCAAGACGAGTAGTGGAGGAGAGAATTACGGGTACGAGTTGCACGGCCATCACAGCAACACGTGGAAGACATGTGTCCGCGATGCTAGCTGGAGCCCTACCGTGCCGATCCTGGCCGGTAAGTCCATTTTCCTTCCTATTTCTTTTCCCGCTTGCTCTGGCGGAACTCCCATGATGTTGCTGGCCTGCTGACAGCTCGATGTAGCGACGAGTTGGAACGGCTGGGGGATGGCCACAGGAACAGTGACGATGCATTCGTGGAATGACGGTGGCGAAGACGACGAAGCCGAGCCGCCCATGGGCGGGAACTACAATCCGCGCCTCGACCTCCGCGAAGATTACAACAGTCCCAAGCGCGGAGGCAGAAGTCGCGCCGATGGGAGAGGACTCCGCAGCACCGTCGTGAGGCCGCAGCGCTTGGGAATGGGTGATGACCGTGGAGAAGGAGGTGGGGCTTGGTGACAATCACTGAACCAAGGCGTCGGGGGGCTGGTCAGGAGAGTGAGCCGGAGATGGAGCCTGAGGACGGGCGCCTGGCCCGAGACTGAAGGGAGGTAGGCGACCAGCGTTCGACGTCGATATATGACATCACAGATATGATTCGATCTATGAACAGCGAAGATGTGTGGAGAATGTTGATGGGACGACCAGCGGCAGCTCAAGATCATGGCAGCAACAATGGGGTGGGCATCTTGCATAGTCACATCGCTGAGGGCGTTGATTGGACCAATAGACGCAATATAACTGCTTCGACGTATCTTTCGAGGAGTCTTGAAATCCAAACTCGTGCGTCTTCTGTTTCTCGTGTATAATGCTGGCCGAACGACCATGACAAACTGGTCCAAAGGCCTCCTGCTCCGCTTGCTCCTACTGATACAAACACGAACCAAAGCTCCTTCGCCCACAATTTCGGTATACGGCGACACTGATTTTCATCCGACTAATACATTGTTGACAGGTATGTGTACTGTTGAGCATCAGGACATGAGTCAACTGGAACTTAATTCGAAGATCAATGGGCGAGGCAGGACGGACTTAGCTTGATAATGTACCCTATGGCGCCCATAATTATGAAGCCCATCCCGACCGCCTGGGAAATCTTGATAAATTCTCTTCGGTCCGCTGTTTGAATGAGATGGCTATGTTAGCCTTTATTTCTTCCTGCCCATTCTGTGGCCCGGCCTGCGGCATCGTCCCGACAGAAGATTAATCCGACTGGGAGGGGGGAACGTACGTTTGGTGCATCTGTGAATGAACTGTGTGCCATCCTTGAAGAACTCCTTCGGCACGTCGGCCAACTCTTGCAGCGTCTCGGACATGTTGTAAATGGCGAGGTCGGTGGGCGAAGCTGGGACGATATTGGCTTGTTCGTCGGCACTCGAAGGGAAATAGACGCGGCGAGAAGAGACAAAGTGAGGACGTCAGGTGAGGACGGTCAGGACAGGGATAGTTGTGAGGTTTGTGCTGGTGATATCGCGTAGGTGGCATTCTGGAACGGGCACGTCGATGGTGTCCCTGACCTTAGCGCTGCCTTGGCGGACGAACAATGCGGAGCCGCGCCCCTGCTGAGGCTGTCCAAAGCTGCGGGCACGGATTGAAACGGTTTGCTCCCCCAGGTGCTACGTTCTGTTCACCTTCTAGTCATTCATTTCCCATTTGATTCACTCGACATCCGACTGCTTCTCGTCCTCCTTCCTTCCACCGTCGTCCCTGCGGTTTAGGTTCAGTCTGATTGTGCCTTTGCGGTCTCGGTGCAGCGGCTGTGCCCGCTCCAGGCTACCTACTGACAGAGCGGCCTCTTGAGCTTTAGGGGCTCTGTGCCAACCACCGCGCCGGCCTCGCCGGCTCGCCTTCTCCTGGAAGCACAGGAGTGTTACATGCTCCATGAAATTCTTTCTGAAAACGACAGTCCGTCCCGGAACGCTTGTACCTAGATCTTGATGAGACTTCTTGGTACCTGTACTCTCGCGGAGGATGCAAGGTTTGCGAACGAAGCCTTCCGTTTGATGGACTTCAAAGTTCTGTATGTATGTCTCGCAAGAGCAACCATCTGGTTGATGATCGTGGTTGGACAAGCGCATGACAGCCGGTTTCCTAACGCCTCGTTCTCCGGGCTAATACGGCATGCCTAATGCAGGTTTTGATCTCATTTCACGTGGAGCATTGAACAATTTGTGCATATCAATCAGGCAGGCAATCGACTTGTTCAACCCCCTCTCCTTTTCTTCGCCATGGCCTCTGAGGAAGATAACTTTGACATTGACATTTATGGAGATGGCGATGGAGAGATGATGGGTCACGACGGAACCATGGACTATAAGCAAGAGGACGAGCATGGCTTCGCGACAGCAGCCGCAGGAGAAGAGGGAGGAGGAGACGAAGAAGAAGAAGAAGAAGCACCGACATTGGATTCGGTGCTAGAGGAGTCCGCGGTCAAAGCAGACCCGGAGCATAAATCAGCGTCAGGGCCAGACGACCACGCCGCGGGACCAGGCCGGCGCGAGAGCGCAGACACGAGCCATACCGAGCCGGCCAAGGTTGAACGTCAGCAAGGGACCAAGCGCAAGGAGACTTCAGATGACAGGCCGATTGACACCGGGGCAACGAATGCGCTCATGATATCGGACCTGCACTGGTGGACTACCGAAGACGACATCCGTGGATGGGCCAATGAAGCCGGGGCTGAAGATGAGTTGAGAGAGGTAACGTTTAGCGAGCACAAGGTGAATGGCAAGAGCAAAGGGTTCGTGGCTCCTCCTGCGGTCCGGTCTTTCCCACCGCTGATCTGAAATGACAGGCAAGCGTATGTGGAATTCTCGTCCCCTCGAGCATCTACCGCCATGAAACACATGGTGGAGTCTTTGAGCGGGTCGGGCCCCAGTTCCCGCAAGTACTCTGTGGTCTTTAGCAACGCTTCACAAAACCCGTTCAAGACATTGCCCAAGGACGCACCAGCTCGAGCCAAGGACGACCGATTCAGCCGAGCCCCTACAGCGCCATATTCTGGCACATCACCACCGGGTAACTATGGCGGCGGTAATCCGGGCTTTCGGGGCGGCCGAGGAGGTTATGGCCGCGGAGGCTACAACCAAGGCGGATACAACCGCAATTTCTCTAACCCAATGGGCGGATACAACAATAACACCGGCTTCCAGGGCAATATGGGAATGATGAACAGCTATGGTGGTTTCAACCGGGGGGGCATGATGGGCAACAATATGCGTGGCAACATGGGCGGGATGAGAGGCGGGCGAGGCGGCATGAATAATATGATGCCCATGGGGGGGATGGGCATGGGAAATATGGGCATGAACCCGATGATGGCCGGTATGGGCATGCCAGGTAAGTCTCGGTTGATTTACCACGATGACGCCTCTCACGACGGGAGCTAACTTGCTCCACAGGCTTCCAGACGAATCAATTCAATCCGGCCATGTTCAACTCGGCCCAGGGCCAGAATTTCGGTGGTGGTGACTGGAACCAGCACGGAGCCAAACGACAACGACAAGAGTAACAACCTCTTTCGGACATGGCCTTTGGTGCTGAGCTTGACGGCTCATCATCACTCTTATCTCCATCGACTGGGCTTCACAAGCATGCTCTGATTTAACCGCGACAAGTTGTCAGTTTGAGCTGCGCCAACGATTGCGCGAGATCGGCGGAGAACTGTCATTCTCTTAGCGGAAGCATGGTCGATCAATGCCCGAGCACAACGGTGTCAACGAGACGTCTTCGATGACGTTATTCCGATTCGCGGGCACCTGGACGATTTGCCCGACCTTGCCGCCGCCTTTGCTCCACCTGATTGCGACTCAGCCTGGTGAATGCGAATTCAAAATGGATGAAAAGGAATGGACAAAATTTACCTTACCTTTCACCGATTCGGACGACGCAAGCCGATCGCGCAACACGACACACTCTCTCTTTGCTGCGCCAAGTTCCCAAGTGGGCACACATCCATCGGCGTTGGTTGTGACTAGGAAGGGGAACCTACATTGGTCCATCTGCGCTGGTATTATGTCATTGTGGATCGCCCAATTCACCCCACAAAAGGATCTGCAGCTGTGGCGCAACCATGCATTTTGGTCAACTCAATAAAGTTTGCCAGATAAGCTCGAGGCCTCTCAGTATTGCGTGGACCTCGCCCATCGTGCTGTCAGCCGTGTTGAAGGGCTCATCAGGGTCCGGATTCTTTTCCCGTTCCCTTAGGGGACTTTGTAGCGTGCACAGCCTGACTGCGAGCGACCGATCCAGGAAATTGACCTCGTCGACAATGTCGGGTGAGCAGCGTCGCCACCTGTCTCACGGCGACTCGACACGACCTCGTGTTGAGTCTTTGAGACCGCAGTTGGCGAGTCCATCAGCAGTACCATCCATTGAGACGCCCGAGCAGGTGAATCTGCCAGCTCGCCCCATTGTGTTGACGCCACAAACCCCATCCCAAACGCCTCAGTTCCGAGTGCCAGAGTCTCCAGGAAGTGGCGCAAAGGTGGCGATACCCCGACTCAAGAGATCTATTGATGCCGCTAGCGAGGGCTCCTCGAGATTGGGCGCAAGAGCCCGAGTCAACCGTGCCTGTGAGCCGTGCAGGCAGCGAAAGACGAAATGCAGTGGAGAGCAGCCGGTATGCAGACATTGCCAGGATTTCAAGATCGCCTGCTTCTACGCTGATGGAAAGCGAGACCGAGTGAAAAAGTACGTGGGTCAACAAGGTGCGACGTCGTCAAGCCCACACGCTGACCAGGGGTAGGCAGATTGGAAGCATGTCAGAAAAGGTGGCCGACTATGAAACACTGCTCCTAGACCTGGTGACAAGAGTTAGTGAAGAGGATGCAAAATTGATCAAGGCGTCATTGGCAAAGGTGCGTCAGTGGTATATACGTGGAATGTGTGTGTTGAGACGTTGCAGGAGACGTCGTTTGACCTGGAAGACAGTGCCGTGGATACGCTCACTGTTCTCACCGCGGACGTGGGCGAGACCGCGGGATCAGGCGCAGAATCCGAAGTTTCAGCTGGGAAGGGATCCAACGGTGCCGCTGACCGGACCGATGAGGACTTTACACGAGAACAAGCAAGATCAACAGGCTTTTTGGGCAAGAACTCCGAAGTGACCTGGTTGCAGAGGCTCCGGCGGGAGAACGAGGATGGCGGCCAAGCAGGAGACCGACAGAGTCAGAGGATGGCCGATATCACCTTCTCAACCTCCTCGGTCAGTTCGCAACGGGCGCATGGGGATCGGCCCTCCGGACCCTTCCCTGAACGGAAGTATGCCTCCCCCGTGCATGATTCTAGCTATCACTTGGACGATATGTCCATCTCGACCTTTGAGGCCGTTGATCCATACGAAATTCCCACTTCAGAGGTAGCGCATCAGCTCTTCAACGCTTACATCGTTAGAGTCCATCCATCCTTTCCGGTCATCGGTAAATTGAACCTCACCGACCAATTTCACCGGTTCATCAGCGGTGTGGTCCCGAGACCACCAGACCAATGGCTCGCAATCGTCAACTTGATATTTGCCATTAGCGCCAAGTATTCTCATCTCGTCCAGGCCGACTGGAAGGGCGATGACCGGGACCATCTGATCTACTTTACTCGGGCTCGGCTCCTCAGCATGAACTCGGAGACCATGTTTCAGCATCCAGACCTGCAACAAATCCAGATTCTCGGACTGACATCATTCTACTTCATGTGTACGAGCCAGATCAACCGGTAAGACGGACCAGAAACTCCCTCTGCTCTTCGACATTTCCACTGATCACCCCCCAGGGCGTGGATCATCGCAGGGGCTGCCATTCGCGGGGCCAATGCACTGGGTATGAACATGCGAAACGACAGCCCAACCCTCAAGGACTCATTGAAAGAGATCCGTTACAGACTATGGTGGGCTTTATACACGCTCGAACATAGACTCTGTAGTATGACAGGGAGAGTCAGTTGCATCATGGATGACCACTGCACAACACCGCTGCCCATTCCGCTGGAAGAAGAACAATTCGAGACCGAGGAGGCACAGAAGCTGCTCAGCAAGGCAACCCAGCAAGGCGATCGAGCGCCGGCATCGAATCCTCACACTCCGAGCCTCGGCTCTGCTACACCAACATCCAGTAATCGATCGCGGTCGGCAACCAACCTCGCTGATTCCCGGTCACCCTCCGCGTTGCAACGAGCTGGAGAATTCGAATGGGCAAAAGACGTTCGGCCAAATGCGTCTTTGTACTTCTTGCACCTGGTGCAATTAACTCGGCTGACAGAAAGCATTCTCCACAATCTGTACAGTCCTTCTTCCATCCAGGGGACGTGGTCACTCATCCAAACGCTCATTAACGACCTCGACGTCCAGCTGGAGAACTGGTCTCGGAAACTCCCTCCCGTCTTTGACTTCAAGCGAAACCAACACGACCGGGACTTCTACGAGTATCGACTGACCCTGGGCTTCTTTTACTACGGCACCAAGATGACAATCCATCGTCCTTGCTTGTGCCGCTTAGATCGCAAAATCCCAGGTCAGTCAATTAAATCACACGAGTTCAACCGCCATGCCGCCGCCACATGTGTCGAGTCTGCCATTGAAATATTGCGCATGATTCCGGACGAGCCAAATGCAGTTGGCCTGATTCGCGTTGCACCTTGGTGGGACATTTTACACTCGCTCGTTCAGGCCGCGACGGTCCTGATGTTGGAGATCTCTTTCCGCGCCCACCACATGCCCCAAGATGCTGATACCATTCTTGAAGCCTCCAAGAAAGTTGTGCGATGGCTTCATGCCTTGGGTGAGGACAATCCTTCGGCCAGGCGCGCCTGGACCTTGTGTGACTCGATGTTGCGTGATGCCGTGGGGAAGATTGGACGCGACGTCGGTGACCTTCCAGAATTTCCACCTGGGAGATCCAATCTTTCTCCGGAAGCTGAGTTCACCACGACTCAGTTGCCTGCAACAAATCCATTTCTCTTGGAGGCATACCGCTCGGCCACTATCCCTACGTCCGTTCATGCAACGACCGGAACATTCCCAGTCTACCAAACCTACTCGACCTATGACCCCATGATGCAGTACGACCAATATTTCCCCGTTGATACCACGACGAGTGAGCCGATGTCATATTACCAGCAACCAACCGACGCAGAAATCGAGTTTCTGAGCAGCGCATATCATGAAGACCAGGGCCATCAGCAGCAAGGTGACCAAAGCGGTGGTGGGCCAAGATATGGCCAATGAGACGCCGGCCAAGTTATCCCATATTTTCACTCGGCCTTGGAGATATGATAGGATCGACATGGTTCTTCCTGATCAGAGATCTCAATTCTAGAGGTCCTTTCTATGTGCGTCAAAGTTTGACGCCCGACGGAGGTCAGTGACTTCACATACCCGCCCGGCTCGACATTTTATCACAATGACCATCCCAACCTACAGCAGGCATACCTGTCTCTGCAGCTCTTTCTTCCTGCCACTTCTACTTTTTGTCGAATTTGGTATTTGTACTCAAAGGTATTCCCTCAACTTTGTAGGTTGAAGACCAATGTGGTGGGTCCTTTGCTCTCAAATCTCCTCACTCACGCAACTCTTCTACACACAAGACTCAAATCAACTACGTCTCGGCCAACGTTAAGGGATGAAAGACGCATTGAATTTGAGACCATGAGGCTTGCAGCAATCGTGCTCCTCCATTTGGCAGAGCGGTTTGCGCTTTGCAGACAAATAGGTACATTTCGAGAGAGAAGAGATTGGAAGTCGAGTCACATGGTCGCGTTGCGCTGGAAGATGGTAAGCGGCAACCCCACCCAGCAGTCCTCGACCTTACTGATCTCTCATAATAGGACGGCCATTTCATATTATCATCTGGATTTTACACCGCACCACACGAGCAATTATCCTGGAGATCGCAATCCCTCACCCCACGGCACTGAGAATTGCTAGAAGGGCTCGACTCGGCCGTTTTGCGAATGTTCAGAGTCCTTGATTTATGGCAAAGTCCAACCGTACCTGTTAATGCGGATGATACTTGCCGACAGTGTCATATGCCTTTCCTCCGGCTGCCCTGTCTATATCAATGCACTCCTGCAGGCCACACAAGTTGAAAGCGTCTTTGACGCCTCCTACGCCACTATCCTTTGGAACGGTGCCGTCTCTCTTCAGAGTATCCAGCTCGGCCCTCACTTCCTTAACCATGGCTTTAATGCATATCCCTGGGAATATCATGATTCGAAATCCGATCGCCTTGGCTTCCTCGACTGTCATGTCCGGAGTGGCGCCGCCCGGCACCATGTTTAATAATACTGGGACGTGCCCCATGAGCTCACAGACTCTTTTTGCTTCTTCTTTTGATTGGAGAGCTTCAAAAAAGACCGCATCGACTCCGATTTTGACGGCTTCTTTCAATCGCTCCAGCGCCTCATCGAAGCCATACGTCTGCCGTGCATCTGTCCGAGCGATAATCAACATGTCCGACTCCAGTTGATCTCGGGCTGTGACGGCGGCTCGGAGACGGCTGTAATACCTCTCACGGTCGACAATTTCCTTCCCTAGCAAATGCCCACATCGCTTCTCTTGAACCTGAATCTGTTGAGACCAACTCGGACAGCACCCTCCAGACAGCTTACCTGGTCTTCGATATGCAAAGCAGCGACACCAGCACGCGCATACTGCGTCACGGTCCTTGCCACCATGACGGGACCGCCATAGCCAGTGTCGGCGTCGGCGATCAACGGGACGGACGGATCCAGAGAGGCTATCATCTCGGCATTACTCTTCATATCATTGAAAGTGGCAATGCCCAAGTCTGCCCAGCCAAGCCTTGAAATTGATGTCCCGGCGCCTGTCTGAAGAGACATGATCCATCAGCAGCATCGCGCCAGCAAGAACTGGACATACCATGTAGAGAGCATCAAATCCGGCCGCGAGGGCTAGTCTTGCTGTCAATCCGTCAAAGACACCCGGACACACAACCATGTTAGTCGGATCCTTTAACAGTTCCCGGAGCCGTTTAGCTCCTGTCAACGGCCTTGACGACATCCTGAAGCTGCGCGAGGCCTGACGTCTTCTTTTCAAAGCCAAATTCGAGACAATGAAGGTACAGTATTACAGTATGTGTCCTCAGGCGACTAGTGAGGATCGAGCTTATTCATATACTGGGCAGTTAATGGACCAACTCATTCGCGCTCAACGATTAAATCAACGTCAGCAGCGGTATTGGTCGATGCATCGGAATTGAGGGGGATGTGAGTGGTTGCCCGATTTCGCTCACTATTTCCAAAGTGCGGAGAAGCAACAAGGACTGGTGTCAGGTTATCGGCCTAGGTCTTCGCCGATGTCTGCATGAACATCAAACAGGTTCAGATAGAGGAAGGGATGTCCTCAGCCAACGCCATCTGGGGCCGGTTATCTGTACACGTCAGCCTCTCAGGAGGTTTCACATCGGTCAAGTTCATGGTCCGTTGATACCCGTACACCGATTATGGATTCCACGACCAAGTCACGTCAAGTTGCATGAGGAGCAGCAGAGCAATTCACAACTGATCTCTACAATCGTCTGCAGAAAATTCGCCAGATCAACGCCGATGTACTGGCCACAATCAAGCTTGACGTTTCTCCACAACTACTCAGCTCAATCCCAGACGTGCTGTCGGCTTGCTCAAAAATCCTGAGGACTGTTTCGAGGCAAGGAGAGGCAGAAGCGGTTGAGCAGGTCTTGGAGAAAGTGCTTGAGAAGCCCACGTTTGGTGGTCTTGGACTCGATCGACAGACCACTCCTAGCTCCTCTCAATATGCCGACATCCTTTTTCTGACAGAGGCTTGGTTAGAAGTCCTGAACTCGCGTGAAAGAGCAAGGACCTTTCTATCAACGAGAACGGTGCGAGCAGAAGGAGCGAGACCAATGACGTTGGCTCAAAAGATATTTGCTCAACATGTCATTGGTGAAATGCCTTCCTACGGCTTGAAAGCAGGCGACGTGGTCAGAGTCGGAGTGGATTGGATCCTGGCCTCAGAGCTCTCATGGAGTGTAAGGCTCAACAAGGCTGATCGGAACTTGAACACTAGCTAACACGGTCAAGGCCATGTTCCGGACATACCAGACTCTAGGCTCGCCTGGGATCTGGCGAAATGACCGATTTTGGTTGGCAGGCGATCATGTGGTCCATCCGGCCATTACCCAAGTGCCAAAAATCAAGGCATTCATTGACACCGCCGAGAAGGCAAAGCGCGACTTTAAGATGACCGAGTATCAGGGTATGAATTACACCATCATGCACACGGAGTTCGTCAGAGAGCGGGCAGAACCAGGAATGCTGGTGATCGGCTCAGACTCTCATACGTGCTCTGCAGGCGCCGTCGGATGTCTCTCCATCGGCCTAGGTACGGCCGATGTCATGATGACCCTGGCACTCGGCGAAACTTGGTTCAAAATCCCTGACTCGATCCTGATTGAGTTCATCGGGAAGCCATCTTTCGGAATGTCGGGGAAGGACGTCATCCTCTACATATTGCAGCAGCTGAAGAGAAACACCGTCGCGGCCGAGCGGATCGTCGAATTCGCTGGAGATGGTCTCAAATACCTGTCCTGCGACGCCCGTTTCGCGATTGCCAATATGTGCACAATTTGGCGCCATCACCGGTGTCTTCGTGCCGGATGGAGTGACCCAAGACTACATCACACGAAGGCGACACAAGGCAAATCGGGCAAATTCCCTTTATTTCAGGCCTGATGCTGATGCTGAATATGCGGGAAAATATACCATTGATCTTTCCAAGGTCGAAGCATCTATTGCACTCTACCCAAATCCGGATGACGTGGTCCTGTCTCGCGGAAAGCTGGCATGAAGCTGGACGGAGTCTTTATCGGTGCTTGCACAACCACCGAAGAGGAACTGGTCCTTGCAGCACTGGTCCTTAAGGTAGGGCTGGAAAAGAAGTTAGGGTTAGCAAAGGGAAAAAGGCATTACGTTCCAGGTTCGCTGCCAATCGTCGAAAAATTGAAAGAACTCGGTCTGCTTGAGATTTATGAGGCTCCTGGTTTCACCAGAGGCCCACCGGGATGTTCTTTCTGTGTGGGTCTTTCTGCTGAGAAAGCCGTGGCAGGCGAGACATGGTTGAGTTCACAGAATCGGAACTTCAAGAACCGCATGGGACAAGGCTAGGATAGCTTCTCCTACCCCCTGCTGCACTGCTGACGAGGCCGCGACAGGAGCTTTTGGTTATGTCACTTCTGCCATTGTGTGTGCGGCGTCCAGCTTCAGCATGTCAGTCACCAATCCTGAAGCATTTCTCAAGGACTTGGATGTGACATTCTTGGACCGCTATAAAGGCGAACAGGACAAGTCTTCGACTGTTGTCCGGTTTGTCGAGCCCGATCTCGGTCTGAGTGTTTCCCGGGACTCTCACAATGCTTCGAAAGACCGGATCACCTCCCCGGCCGGGGCCGACTTGGTAGAGACACGGATGGAGACGATACGGAGTCGAGTGGTGACGTTAGGAGACTTTATTGATGCGGATGCGGTATGCAACTTACGATCGACCGCGCTGGCCACTGACGCTGACTGGTACAGCTCGCGCCTGGCCCGACTTTGACGTCGTGCAAGACTGACGAGGAGTTTGGCAAACATGTTCTGGAGTACACCCACCCTGAGTTTCGTGGTAAGGTGCGAAATGGCCAGCAAATCGTGGTAGCGGGGCACGCATTTGGCGTCGGCTCAAGCAGGGAGGTTGCCGTCTCAGCGCTCAAAGGTAAACCGTCTTTTCCACCTACCTCCTTCTATTGACCGACCACGGGAAGGTGTTGGAGTGCAAGCAGTAATTGCGCGATCATTTGCCTTCATCTACGCTCGCAACCAGCCAAGCCTCGGCTTGCTTGGGATCACGATGGACGACGATGCTTTCTTCGAAGCTGCTATAGAGGGAGAGGAAATCTCCATTGACGTCCCGAGCAGCACAATCACGGTTGCCGGCCGAAACTTCAACTTCAACCTGTCCGAGATGGAGTACATGTTGACGATGAACAAAGGGATTGCCGAGTCCTATCAGAAATACGGCAAGGCAATCTGGGAGAACCTCACAAAAAGCGGCTCTCAGATGAAGCTGAGAAAGGCCGAACAGACCGACCATGGTCCGACCGATGACCGGCTCAATTGGTAGGCTCTAGTTCCAAAACCTGGATCTTGGAAACACCACAGCGCTCAACTGCATCATCTTAACGATGGTCTTTATTCTGTCGCATCGAATCGATTTCGTGTTCTATCACTTCACGTCTACCACTTGTTGGCTTGTATTGGAATTGCATCCTCATTCCGTGACCGGTTTAGGATACTGTTATAACTACCATCATGAACCTGTCAGCCCGTACGACGTTCAGCAGATCTCCCCCTCAATGCAGCGTATTTCATCAGAGACGGCCTCGGGTTGTCACCGTCTGTCATACTTCCCATGCATGCCATTCCAATCTCTCTCCCGATGGACAACAACTCAACTCGCATGCTCGGACGTGTGGCCCTCTGGAACCAATACCATGTTCACGACTGTCGAATAGCAGGTAGAAAGGCGCCTTCGGGCCGTGGTCGGCGAAGCTTCCATTGACCAATTAATCGACTTCTAGCGTCGGCCTCTCTGGGCCACGGCCAGGGTTCCTGCTTGATGAGGCCGCCAAGGCGTGGCTTCGAAGTCGGCTTCGAAGCCACGATGCCGAAGCCGGGGGTGCTCTGGCTTCGAAGCCAGGCGGAGCCATGTTTGCTCTGTTCGCACAATTTGACCAATCCTGTTCTCTAAATATATATCACGTAATTAACCATGCCTTTCTTTTAGGGCCACCCGGCGCGTGAGCTTACTGTGGCTATTATGGAAACTCTGCCGAGGCTTGGCGTATCGTATTACCGTATTAGGAAAAGCGTCACGAAGCCGGCTTCGTGAGCGTCATGACACCGGAGTGCTGATGGGCTGGCTTCAAAGCCGGCTTCGGTGTCATCAAGCAGGATCACTGGCCACGGCCAATGAGTGCTTACTGCTTCCACCAGTGACCATTGTACATTGCACCATTTAACTTCCCATACAGGATGCATCCTGGCTATGCTCAACGATATCGGAGACAGCTGGCCGACAACGGACCCGTTCGCTAATTGTATCCTAGGCCTCCGGTCCAGGATAATACACCCAGATCGAAATTTCTACCCACCCACCCTCTCCAGTTCATGTCGTCTCACCTCGTGCTGTCTCCAATAATCATTTTTCAGTTCGTGAGAAGAAGCTGTCCTGCCTTGGTCTGCTCCTCAATACGGCCAAAAAAGGGAGAGAAAGAGAGACAAAGAGGTAATGATCTAGATCAGGCTACTGGGATATACAGCTCCACGACCCCAGGCTTGGCACCGAAGGCCGTCTGAAGAATAGACCAAAGCCCACACGACTAGAGCGCGGGATCGACTTCGACCGCATCAAGGCGGTCCGATATGTGTGGGTGATGGCGTATACTCACCAAGATAGCGCACCAGATGGTGTTGATCCCAGTACGCTCCACCCTCTTCCTCTTCCTCCCGGAGTCACTTCACGTTTTGTCGACACCAGCCCGCACGGCCTGGTCTTTCACATTCTGGAATCACTTCCTTCGAGCCTGGGCCAAACGGGTGGAAAACGCGCCAACTTAATCCTTTTGGTGCACGGCTTCCCCGAAATCGCCTACTCCTGGCGCAAAATCTTGCCCTTGCTTGCTGCGCAAGGGTATCACGCCGTGGCATTCGACCAGCGGGGCTTTGGACGCACGTTCTCGCGAACGCCGTTGGAAGCATCATCTTTTCGCCCTCTCAACCTCATCAAAGACACTCTCAGGCTCGTCCACGCCCTGGGTTACACGTCTGTATCATGTATCGTGGGACACGATTTTGGAGCAGTCACTGCCAGTCTCTGCGCGGTCGCCCGTCCGGACTTCTTCCAGTCCCTCGTTCTGATGTCCCACCCGACGAAAGGGCCGCCACCGCTTCCTTTTGGCACGTCTCCTTCATCCGGCCCAGCACGGCCACCTCCACCTCCTCCACCGGACATGGAACGCGATCTTTCTCAGCTCGCCCGCCCTCGCAAGCACTACAAGTGGTATTATTGCACACCTCCTTCCAACGACGACATGACCTATCCCACCGGGGCCCCCCTGCACACCTTCCTCCGAGGCTATTTTCATCTGAAATCCGGCGACTGGGACGGCAACGCACCGTATAAGCTTACCTCCTGGACCGCCGGCGAACTGGAAAAGATGCCGCGGTACTACATTATGGACCTGACCGACAACATGCGCCAGGCTGTCGCCCGCGACATGGATGTCGAGGACGGCGGCCTCGTCATGTCCCGCTCCGCCCGCTGGCTACCGGACGCTGAATTGGCCATTTACGTCTCGGAATATTCCCGCACGACGTTCCAAGGCGGTCTGAACTGGTACCGCGTGCAAACCCAGCCCGACGTCGCCTCGGACGCCCAAACCTGGTCCGGTGCCGTGATCAGGGTCCCGACCGTTTTTGTCGCCGGCATCCGAGACTGGGGCACGTACCAAGAACCCGGGGCCGTGGAGGCCATGGAGCAAAGCAAAAGCGTCCAGGAAGGTTGCTACAGGGGGACCGTGTTGGTAGAAGGGGCCGGGCATTGGGTCACCCAGGAGCAGCCCGAGCGGTGTGTGCAAGAGATCGTCAAGCTGGTCAAGGAAGTCTCGTCGGGAGAATAGAACTGACAAAACGGCAGAGTGTGAAAGAACGGGGACGGTCGTCCAGGAACTCCCGGTCCACCCATTCGTCGCACTCCGCATGTCATGCAAAGCAAGGAGACAGGACGGGAGTAAACCACGTTGATAATAGATTTGTTCGGCACCTTTGGTGAGGGCCGGCTTCTTGATCTTGGTCGTGGCGCACAAGTCTGGATAGACGCAACCGAGCTCGAAGCTGTACCTCGAACCCAGCATGCTGGGCTGAGGAAATGCAGCAGGTCGGCCACGGTCACGCGAGCTAAATACATGTGTCGACTCCAGGCGCCGTCGCTAAGTCGTGTGTGCATTCTGGAAACTGCCCGTTGAATAAACGCCGATAAAAGGAAAAGAGGTGAGTCCAGCCCATTTTGAACTTCCAATGTCGGCGGCCACACTTTGTTACACCGCTCGGTGTCGGCCGTTCATGGTTCAGATGGTCTTTTGTGTGGCACCTTTGGCTGCTGCCGCCGCCGCCTCTTCTGCATTGTCCTCCTCTTCGGATTTTTCCTCGTCTTCCGAGTCGTTGTTCAATGCTTCATCTGATTCGCTTCCATTGGCAGCGTCGTCGTCGAAGTCGTCAAAATCGTCGAAATCGACATCTTCGGCGTCGCTGTCGGCCCAGAAGTCATCGCTGATCTTCTCCACCACCGGCTTAATCGACTCTTGGGTGGGCATGACAAATCCTTCCGGGACATCTTTCCTCGAGGCCTCCACGTCCTGTCGGACTCGGGCTTTAAATGCCTCCTTGTCGTCACGAAGCATCACGCTGGCGTCGACGTTGGCAGGGCTGGAGATCTCGGCGTCGTCCAGCAGTGACAAGATGGAGATGAGGACTGACTCGACGCGTTGGGCCGGTGACCATCGCTCGCCCGCACTCTCACCAGACATTATGTCATTACCGGGGGCATGAAGGATGGAGATGCACAGGCGGCCATCGGGATAGATATTCGGGTGCCAGAGTGGTTTCACGAATCTGAAATCTGGACCTCTTGTCAGCCGGCACGACGATCGTACATCAGCCTCCTCACCTGGCGGTTTGTACGGGTAATCTTTGGGAAAGCTCATCTGAGCCTTAAAGTATCCGCCATAGTAGAGTGAATCGGGGTTGACGACGATCAGGGCGAGATTCCAGTGATAGACGTTCTCTTCATCGAGCTGAACCTGTCAGCCGCGACCGAGTCTGAAGGCCAACGTCAGACTTACATCGATCTCAACCCACTTCTCCTTGGCCAACGCCTTGTATTCCTTCAGAAGCACAGCTTGTGACATTGTGATCCCGTGCCGCGTCTGTAATTTCGGGAGGGACCGAGGCAGCGTTCAAGTGGTATTAGGCGGGCGCTCAGACAAAAGTCAAGATTGAAATTCCTCTGGTCAAGACTTGGTGGGACGTGCTTGACGTGCTGAAGGGAGAGGAGTGAATTCTCGGATCGTCGAGACGGAGGATGAGTGGCAGAACGAGGTGGCAGGCTTGCGGTTCGTGATCGAGGTGAATAGTCACCGATAAGACATGCTTCCAACCTCGGTCGTCAAGAACACGCAACCGATGCAGAATTCCCTGTGGAGACAGAGATTGTGAGTAGCAATCAGGAGAAGAGATGGCCGCTGAGTGTCAGAGCGTTTGACACTGCTAAGATGACAAGCCTCGTCAGGGATAGGAAATGGCTCGGGCGGCCAGTTGGCATATGTGGTGATGTGATGACATGACCATCCAACAAATGGCGGAGCAGAAGACTCGGCCGAGGAGGCAAAGCCCGGCATGCTTCGTTCCGGGAGGTATAGGCGCAGAAGAGACTAATCCCAGCGACGGGGGGTTGTCGTTGGTGGCGCTTGTGGCAACTGAAAAAGTGCCCCCCAGCAAAAGCTTGGTCATTGGTAGCCGGTCTGGCCCAGAGCGCTACCAACCACCACAACATCGGCTTTCCTGGATCTTTTTGTATTGTCCTGCCGGTGGTCTGTGTGGCATTCTTATTTCCGCCTTGACGCTGTGTATATACATTTCCTGCTTTGCTTGCGACTGTCGCCATGAGTGCTGTCGTTTTCTGGGTCCTGGAATGATCGATGAGTTGGATGGTCGTTTGCCATGTTTGGGCATTGCAGGAGTCCGGTATGGCGGATTGACGATCTAAGTGTGTGTTTTCAGACAGAGTACGGTGGCAATTCGCGCTGATGTGATGCTTGCTGACTTGTCGTAGCTATCTCCAGACTCTGTTCCCCTTGCTCGCCTGTACCATCTCTGCATTGATTCTTGTGCTTTCGTGGGTTGTCCGGAGATGGCCGTCCCGCCAGAGCCGCCACCGCCAAAATGAAGTTCTCGTGGATATCAATGACGAAGAGGAGGAGGAGCGGCCACGGCCACAACAGCCGCCTTCAGAAGATGAGGAAGAGAGTCTGTCAGAACTCACACTGCAAAAAACCATCAGCCATGCACAGCATTCCGTGATCAATGTGGACAAGCCGAGAGGAGAGATTTATTTCGTCGTGGCCGAGTGGCTGGCGCTCCTCACGCAACTGGGCCTTAGTGTTGTCGCTTTGTTGGAAGGGTCGCGAAAAGATAATACTCGAAGATCCGTGGTGGAAATTCTCTTCTGGGCCTATCTCGTCTCTCTGACGTCTTTACGGTTACTCTCGACCACCGCCACGTACCAGCTATCGTTCCTGGGTCTGTGGAATCACACCACCGCTCTTTACGCGACACAATGGCTCTCCCAGGTCTGGGTCTTTCGATCGGTCTTCGTCCATCCGCACGGCGAGCTGTCGAAGAATTTGACCATCATTCAGTTTGCCGTGACGACGCTCCTCGTCACCCTTTCCTTGATCTCGCGCAAAGGAAACCAAGGGGTGGAGCTCGAGTACGAAGGTGACATCGAGCCGTCACAAGAACCGTTGGCCAGCCTCCTTTCTCTGGCGACGTTTGCCTGGGTGGACCCGATCGTCTGGCGAGGATACCACAAAACGTTGGAGCTGAGCGACGTCTGGAATGTGACTCTCCGAGACAAGGCAGAGACGGTGCTGGCCCAGTTCCGTCAGGTGAAAAAGACGCATAGTCTCGCTGTCCGGCTTCTTCTGCACTTCAAACGTCAACTCCTCATTCAGGGAAGTTGGTGCATGTTGGCCAGTGTTTTCATGTTCCTGCCCACGCTCCTTCTGAAGGCTATCCTCGAGTATTTGGAAGACTCGCAGAGGACTCCGGCGAGCGCGGCATGGCTTTATGTCATTCTCCTCTTTCTCACTGGCGCCGTCCAGGCCGTTGCGGACGGCCAAGCGCTTTGGATTGGCCGGAAAGTATGCATCCAGCTCCGCGCCATTATCGTGGGAGAGATCTACTCGAAAATGCTGAGACGAAAGGCCGCCGCGAGCACCGATACCGAGTTGGGCAAGGAGCAGAAAAAAGATCCATCACAGTTCTGGAGGAAGGTGGCCGGTTGCTGGCCAGGCCAAAGGCAAAAGTCCCAGCACGGGGGCGATCCTGTGAGCTCGTCGATCAGCCAGAAGCCTGCTGATGCGCAAACCAACAATGGGACCGTCATCAACCTCATGTCCATCGACTCTTTCAAGGTGGCCGAGGTGTCTGCCTATCTGCATTTTCTGTGGGCTGCGGTTCCGGTACAGCTGATCATGGCTGTCTGCTTGCTGTACCAGGTGTTGGGATTCAGCTCTTTTGCCGGAATCGGGCTCATGACTCTCATCTTGCCGTTGAACCTCTACATCGCCAACTCGTTTCAGGCGGCACAGAAAAAGATCATGGCGGCCACGGATGGGCGCATCCACGTCACCAACGAAGTGCTCCAGAACATCAGGATCATTAAATATTTCGCGTGGGAACAACGATTCGCCTGCCAGGTCAACGAAAAGAGACAGGCCGAGCTTTCGGCCCTGTGGCGGAAGTATATCCTGTGGGGGTCGGCGGCCACCGTCTGGAGCGGCGTTCCCATCTTGATCACGCTCTCGTCCTTCTTGATCTATACCTTGGTGGAACGACGGCCGCTGGTGCCATCCGTGGCCTTTCCGGCCTTGTCCATGTTCTCGCTGCTCCGCATTCCGATGGACCAGCTCGCCGACATGGTGGCCCGTGTGCAAGAATCCAAAGTCTCGGTCGACCGGGTGGAAGAGTTCCTGAACGAGGAAGAGACGGAGAAATATGCGCAGCTCCGACAGAGTAAGGACCTTTTGGACGGAGGAACGCGGATCGCTCTTCGACAGGCCACGTTGACGTGGGGCTCCAAAGGCCCGGACGCGTCTGAAGCCTTTCGACTCATTGACGTGGACGTTGATTTTGTCATTGGCAAACTCAACGTCATCGCCGGCCCGACAGGATCCGGCAAGACCTCTCTTCTGATGGCTCTCTTGGGCGAGATGAAGCTCGTCGACGGTCATGTCTACATCCCGGGCGGTTTCGTCCGACAAGAACTGCGGCCGGATCCGATGACGGGGCTGACCGAAAGCGTGGCATATTGCGCGCAGCAAGCGTGGCTGGTCAATGCGACGATCAAGGAGAACATCTTGTTTGCCAGCCCTTACGATGAACAGCGATACCATGATGTCATCACCGTCTGCGCCTTGGAGCGGGATCTCGATATTCTCGACGCTGGCGACCAGACCCTCGTGGGCGAGAAGGGCATTACCCTCTCTGGCGGCCAGAAGCAAAGAATCTCGCTGGCTCGGGCGATTTACTCCAACTCCAAACACCTTCTTCTGGACGACTGCTTGAGCGCCGTCGATTCGCACACGGCCAAGCATCTCTTCGAGGAAGCCCTCATGGGGGACCTGATGACGAACCGAACGTGCATTCTTGTGTCTCACAACATTGCGTTGACCGTGCCACAGGCCAGCTTCGTGGTGGTGCTAGAAAACGGCAAAATTGCGGCCCAAGGTTCGCCCCAGCAGGTATTGGAAACGGGCACATTAGGGGACGAACTTCCAAAGTCTCGTCCAGTGTCGAGAGCGGCTTCGGTCACGCCGTCGCGTGTGCCGTCGAATTTGGAAGAAGAAACGTCGACACGGTCTCCAGGAGGGGGGAGCAGCCCCATAAATGGGACACTCAACGGTCGCCCGCGCACGGCCATCCAGGGCCGAGACAAGCTCAGAAATGGCGACAAAGACTTTGTCGATCTACGACTCGAGTCCAAGGCGACGGGAAGCGTCAAACTGGCAACCATCAAAATGTACCTGGCTGCGATGGGTCCGTGGTACTACTGGATCTTCGCCGCCTCCGGCTTCGTCGCGACTCAACTGGGCTCTGTGGCCACGAATCTGTGGATCCGACAGTGGGCCAACGCATATCACACCTCCAGCTCACCGCCCAGCCATGCGGCGGCCATCCACAGCTTTCACCAGCCCCAAGGCCTTCCCCACCCGGCTGGTTTTGGGATGTCTACAGCACCAGTTCCTCCGGTCTTCTCTGGTTCGGCGTGGTTCCGCTTCACACCTCAACCTGTGGATGCTGGCTACTATCTTTCCGTCTACGCGCTCATTGGATTGGTGTATGTCCTGATCTGTTTCGGCCGGGAGCTGATCCTGTTCTGGGGCTCTCTGCGCGCATCCTGGGGTCTGCATGATCGATTGCTCCAGAGCATTCTGCGAGCCAAGTTTCGCTTTTTCGACTCGACGCCCCTGGGCCAATTGACGAACCGCTTCTCAAAGGATATTCAAGCGCTGGATCAGGAAGTTGCTCCCGTGGCCATCGGATTGTTTCACAGCGCCGCCGCGGTCCTGACCATTGTCATCCTGATTTCCGTCATCACGCCGGGCTTCTTGATTCCCGGCTCCTTCATCACGCTGATGTATATCGCCACCGGCTTGTTCTACATCCGGTCGTCTCGCGATCTGAAGCGGATCGAGGCCGTCCAGCGCAGTCCTTTGTTCCAACATTTCGGCGAGACCTTGACCGGGGTCGTCACTATCCGCGCGTACGGAGACGAATCCCGGTTTGTCCAGGAGAACAATCTGCGGGTGAACACGCACAATCGTCCTTTCATCTACTTGTGGGCCACGAACAGATGGCTGGCGTTCCGAATCGACATGGCTGGGGCCCTGGTCGCTTTCTTCTCCGCCATGTTTGTCGTGATCAATGCGGGACAGATCGACCCCGGAGCGGCCGGTCTCTCGTTGTCGTACGCCATCACGTTTACACAAAATGTCCTCTGGCTCATCCGGTTGTATGCGGCGAACGAGCAGAACATGAATGCTGTCGAGCGGATACAGGAGTATATCGACGTCGAGCAAGAGGCTCCGGCCATCATTCCGGAGCACCGGCCTCGTGCGAATTGGCCCAGTCAAGGATCGGTGGAATTCATTGGCTACAGCACGAGATACCGTCCCGATCTCGATTTGGTCCTCCGAAACGTCTCCTTCAAGATTGAACCCGGGAACAAAGTGGGCATCGTCGGCCGGACCGGGGCCGGCAAGAGCTCGCTGGCCCTTGCGTTGTTCCGGGGCCTGGAAGCCGAGGAGGGCAAGATCCTGATCGACGACGTCGATATTGGCTTGATTGGCCTCCAGGATCTTCGGGTCGCCATCACCATCGTTCCACAGGATCCGACCTTGTTCACCGGCACTCTCCGAAGTAACCTCGACCCATTCGAACTCTTTACGGACGAGGAGATATTCACCGCGCTCCGTCGTGTCCACCTCATCTCCACCGTTCATGATGACTCTGATCGATCTGGAGCAACCACACCCGACGTATCAAGTCGGGCAACCACCTTGGCCGGACATCCCAGCCCTCCGCACCATGGGGAGACGATCGACCTGGCCAAGGGGACGATTTCCTCGGATGATGCCACCCTGGTCCGATACGCAAGTAACTCCAAGGACAACAAGAACATCTTTCGTGACCTGTCTTCACCGGTGGCGGAGTCCGGATCGAACCTCTCCCAAGGTCAGCGACAGCTGCTTTGCCTGGCCAGAGCGTTGCTGAAGTCACCCAAAGTCTTGGTGATGGACGAAGCCACTGCCTCGATCGACTATGCCACCGATGCCAAAATTCAGGATACGCTTCGAGAGCTGACACACAATACCATCATCACCATCGCTCACCGGCTACAGACCATCATTGATTACGACAAGGTGCTCGTCCTCGACAAAGGGGAAGTCGTCGAGTATGCCCATCCGTGGGAACTACTTCAAAAGGAGAACGGCTCCTTCAAAGCCATGTGTGAAATGAGTGGTGATTTCGATAATCTCTTAGACCTGGCAAAGAAGGCGTGGCAGGACAAGAGATTGATTGATGATGACTGCTAAAACGACCTCGGTGGCCATCTGCTTTTGAGTTTCAAAAGAAAAGGGTCTGCATGGCGCATGAATTTGGGAGGCTAGATTTGAGGCATGAGTAGTGATATAATGATTGATATCGACATCCCCGAGGCGCATCATCTCAAGTAATCATGAGGGTCAATGCGTCCCTGGCTGGGGAGGATGACGACTCGGCGTTATGCAGGTACCAAGCTGTGCCTGCTCCACCGCATTTTCATTTGTCCTTCCCACCTCGCACAGTTGTTGACCATCCCCTTTCTGCCGTATCGCCACTGGAATGATGGCAAAGGCACACTCGGAGTCGTCGGAAGACTTTGAGTTCATTGAAACGCCTGCGGCACCGACACCTCAGCTTCCTGCTGAGGACTGTGGAGTCCGCACCACGTCGGTGAGTCGGACGTGGGGGCAGAAAGATCGATCTTTGAGCTCATGACGATTTAGTATCCAGCGATCAAGAATGGTCCTCTCCCTGCGGATGCGGCCGGAAACGACTCGTTCAACAATTACCTCCTCTTTGGCCTGTTGGCTGCGGTCCCGGTCTATCTCGCCCGCCAGCTCCATGGAGGTTTCTACACCACGCTTTTCCTCGTCCCCTTCACCTCGGTCCCGATCCTGATGATCTTTTGGACCGTCGTGTCCACGATCTCGCCCCGCAAGAATGAGAAAGCACACTATCCTGGTCGCCCCGTCGAGCATTACCTGCACTTCCGCGATGAGGAAGATCGGATTCGGTACCGCGGCCGGAATCGTATCCCGATGGAGACGTTCCACGAGATGTACTTTGATCAAAAGGTCGATTTCAAGGGTGATTGCCTCGACGTCTTGGAATATAGACATGACTGGGCGAGCTTCAGGTTCACCCTGAGCTTGTTCCGCTACTTCTTCACCGGCATGATCCCCGAGGTGATTTTACACACCCGTTCGCAAGATGAGGAGCAGGTGCGAGACCACTACGACCGAGGGGACGACTTTTACAGCTGGTTCCTGGGCCCGAGGATGATCTACACCTCTGGCATCATCTCCGATATCCATCACGAAGAAACACTGGAGCAGCTTCAGGACAACAAGCTCGCCGTGGTGTGCGAAAAGATCAATCTCCAACCAGGCGACCGCATGCTGGACATTGGATGCGGCTGGGGAACCCTGGCCAAGTACGCCAGCGTCCACTATGGCGCCCGGGTGACGGGCGTCACCTTGGGTCGCAATCAGACCACCTGGGGGAATAACGGCCTCCGGAAAGCCGGCGTCAGCGAGGAGCAGAGTCAGATATTGTGCATGGACTACCGCGACATCCCTGTGCCCGAGAAGGGCTACAAACGCATCACTTGTCTGGAAATGGCCGAGCATGTCGGCGTCAGGCACTTTGGAACGTTTTTGTCTCAAGTGTACAACATCCTCGACGACGACGGAATCTTCTTCTTGCAGATCGCCGGTTTACGCAAGCCATGGCAGTATGAAGACCTGATCTGGGGTCTCTTCATGAACAAGTATATCTTTCCCGGTGCCGACGCATCCACTCCCCTGGGCTTTGTGGTCGACAAGCTCGAAGGCGCCGGTTTCGAGATCAAAAGCGTGGACACCGTGGGTGTTCATTACTCGGCCACACTGTGGCGATGGTATCGGAACTGGATCGGGAATCAAGAGAAGGTCAAGGCCAAGTACGGGATTCGATGGTACAGAATCTGGGAATTCTTCCTGGCCTACTCGACCATCGTATCACGCCAAGGCAGTGCCACCTGCTTCCAGATCACTCTGGTGAAGAATCTCAACAGTACGCACCGCATCGAAGGGATCGAGACCCAGTTCGGGCTGGAGGGAGCATTGAAAGCAGGAAAGGCACGTCTGCTGGAGGCCAAAGCCAACGGCCACAAGCCCGAGACATTGGGCGACACCGTCAAGAGCGAATCGAAGGAGTGAGGGCCGGTGGCTGGCTCAAGGAGCCTGACGTGGAGGTCTGGTTGGTAAGCACTATGGTTAAATTCTCATCGACGGATCACTTCGTTGAACAAAGTTGGAGGTTGAGATGCAGTTGGGGCGGAAGAGCAAGTCGTAGCGGGGACGCAGAATAATGAATGCCCACCACGAAAGGAAAACCTCACAGACGCCCCCCTCTCTGTCTCTTCCAGGTATGCCTTCGCAGCCACCAAGAGTAGTGGTCTCTTCTCCCGTGCGACCGACTGCCGTTGACAATCCAGTTCAACACACTCTTTGCATGTGAATCCCGTCGGAGAGATATCTTTATCTCTCATAGACATGGGATCGTGGTCCCAGGTTACCACGTCTAGGCGAGACGCATGAAGAATACGCCGGTACCAGCTCAATCGCCCTATCTCTCATTTTACATGGGATCGTGGTCCCAGGTTACCACGTCTAGCGAGACGCATGAAGAATACGCCTGTACCAGCTCAATCGGCCAAAGGGCCGGCCGGCGTGGCGATACGGCAGACATGATCTCGCAGAAAAATACCAGCCGCTGAAGGGATGGTACTTCATCAGCTCCAGGCGAGGGCGTGCGCAATCATGATCACAATCTTTGATACCAGCGACCGAGCCGGCTCCGACATCCACTTTTAGAAGTTTGACCGGCCTTCTCGGACAGCCCACATCTTCGGCCAAGAGCCCCACACCTGACCACGGAAGCATCACACTGGGTGCATCAGTGGCATCGCAAAAAACAAGCCCCGTCAAGAGATCAAATAGATCGGATACAAATCAGCTCAGAGCACCCCGTTCGCGGCAAGTGAGAAGATGGCGTGGCATGACGAGGCTTGGCGAAGCATGGCGCAAACCAATGTTACAATATACTGCATGCTGCAGCCTTGGCGCGTGATGGATGGCAAAGGTTAGCACTACTGACGTGATGGGATGTCTTGTGGATGTGTGGACGCCGGGTCCAGTCAGCCTACAAAGGCGGTCGGGTAGGGCTCACCCTGCGGGATGGAAGATGCGACAGACTCCCTGCGAAGAACAAAGACAACAGTCTCAGAGCATGCTGGAAGATTGTCAGAGAATAGTGTACTCCTTACAGGCCCCTACTGTTATCCCTACCATCTGGCGGAGGGCCAAGAAGCCAGAGTCTTAGTGTCTTGGTGTTCTTGGCATCAACGTCCATTCCCAGCCAATCATGCAAGAACGTGGGTGAAGATACACCTCACATCCGTCGCTTTGAAGACAATTTTATCTTTATTTCTCACGAGTACGGGGTTCTTCTCAGCCACGGTCTGGCCTAGACGTGGCGCCCGTTTGCCTGCATTGGCCCTAGTTGGCTCCACGCCGGACTCGTGCGTCCTGCATCTTTGCGACGTCCGTCGGGCGCCTTGTACATTTCAAAGTGTCATTCAGCACAAATTGGCCAGGGCTATCCCCCCTGAGGCTGGACTGGCTCCCGTCCCACTCAACTGGCGTCTTTCCTCTGTGGGCGAAGCAGTCCTTCTCGAAGGACTGGCTGACGGTCCATTGCGGTGGCGCGCCGACGATCCTAGCTGTTACTGATCCGGAAATTGATCGAGTGTTTGTCTTCCAACAACATGCGGCCAGCAGATGACCAAAGCATGTCCCCGTCAAACATTCTTGTTCTCGTTATCGCCTCGCCGCTGGGGCACGTTGTTCCGCTTGATGCTCCGACTTGTCGTCGCCCAGGCCTGTTGTCGGCACGGCGTACCACTACATGTCTTGGCCATCAGCCCACAAGGGCTTTTCCACCCTGGTTACAGGAAAATCTGCCTGCTGGGGGCCGGACGATCTAAGCGTGGCTAGAACTAGGGTATCCAGATCGATTGTCCCACTGGACTCTCCGGGCTATTGGCTGACGATGGCCACAGCCCCGAATGGATGAGCAGCTTTTTCATGGTCTCGCTCGGCGCCTACTCTGAGGTCCTGGTGACAGTCAAACGATGGCTTGCCCAGATCCTGGCATCTTCCTTTTGTCGCATCGTGCCTTTCGACGCCTCCTTCATTGGTCCGATCACCCTCCTTCTCGAAGGACCGGGCTCCGCCCCTGTGGCGGCCAAGCGTCGAATCCTCCTCTTGGAGGTGCAGCGGTTGACTTTTTTTGGCGAGCGATGTCACCCATGTAAACGAATATATGGAGGGCTTGGTCTCTCTCCCAGGCCGCGTCGGCTCTTTCTTTGCACCGGGTCTTGTCAGAAGACTTATCTGGTCTTGTCATTCCCTTGGTAACTCTTGTTCACTGCCGTTCTCGTCCAGCCTAATTTGTCTGCCGGCCATTCCAACACTCGCGCTTGATCATGGCGGCCATAACCGCTGGCGGCAACGCGGCGTTTCACAACTTCGTCAATGACTTTGCCCACATTCAGGACCCCAACGAACGAAGACGACTTGCGCTCGCCGAGATCGACAAGGCTCCCTTTGGCTGGTACCATGTCCGCGCCATCGTGGTGGCCGGCATTGGTTTCTTCACCGACGCCTACGACATTTTCGCCATCAACTTGGTGACGGCCATGTTGGGCGTGGTGTATTGGCAAAACACGCCCAACCCAAAGAACGCCGGGAAGATTCCGTCCAACTCGGACACGGCCATCAAGGTGGCCACCTCGGGTGGTACCGTCATTGGTCAGATTGGCTTTGGTTGGCTCGCCGATGTCGTGGGCCGCAAGAGAATGTACGGTCTTGAATTGATCTTGATCATCTTCGCCACTCTCGCTCAAGCGCTCTCTTCCGACTCCCCAGGCATTTCAGTCGTCGGTGTGATCATCTTCTGGCGTGTGATGATGGGCATCGGCATCGGTGGTGACTATCCTTTGTCGTCCATCATTACATCCGAGTGAGTAGCCACGCGCGTTTGACACCGAGTGGGATCTGACGGGCCACAGATTCGCAACCACCAAGTGGAGAGGAGCGATGATGGGCGCCGTCTTTGCCATGCAGGGTATCGGCCAGTTCACCGCTGCCATCATCGCCCTGATCGTCACCACCGGCTTCAAGGAGTCTCTCCTGACCGCCAAAACCGTCGATCGCTGCGACGGCGTCTGCCAGCTGGCAGTCGACAAGATGTGGCGCGTCATTGTTGGTTTCGGTGCCGTTCCCGGGTGCATTGCCCTTTACTTCCGTCTGACCATCCCGGAGACGCCGCGATACACCTTCGATGTGGCCCGCGACTCGGAGAAGGCCGTCGAGGACGTCAAAGCTTACCGTGAAGGCCGACACGAGGGTAAGCCTGACGAGGTCAGCCGTGCCGCCGTCTTGCAAGATTCTCGTGCCCGTCTCGACCCTCCCAAGGCTTCCTGGAGCGACTTCTGGCGCCACTACAGCCAATGGCGGTACGGAAAAGTGCTCCTGGGCACGGCCGGCTCGTGGTTCTTCCTTGACGTCGCCTTCTATGGCCTCGGTCTCAATAACTCGATCATTTTGACCACCATTGGTTACGCTGGCGGCAAAAACGTGTATCAAATCTTCCGCAACACCGCCGTGGGCAACCTGATCATTGTGTGCGCCGGTGCTATCCCCGGTTACTGGGTCACCGTGGCCACCGTCGACACCATTGGCCGAAAACCCATCCAACTCATGGGCTTCACGCTCTTGACCATCATCTTCGTCGTCATCGGTTTCGCCTATCACAAGCTTCACGAGGGCGGCTTGATGGCCCTGTACGTGCTGGCTCAGTTCTTCTTCAATTTCGGTCCCAATGCCACCACCTTTATCGTTCCCGGCGAATGCTTCCCCACCCGCTACCGATCCACCTCTCATGGTATCTCTGCCGCCTCCGGCAAAGTTGGCGCCATCATTGCCCAGTGCGTCTTCGGACCGCTTCGAACCAAAGGCCACCCGACCACGGCTAACCCCAACCCATGGCTCAACCACGTCATGGAAATCTTCGCCCTCTTCATGCTGTGCGGTATCTTCACCACCCTGCTGATTCCGGAGACCAAGCGCAAGACACTCGAGGAACTGGCGGGCGAGGTGCCAGGCACCGCCAACTACGACCCCGAGACTGCCGGACACCGCAAGGAGTCGTTGATCACGCCGGAAACTGAGGGTGGTGTCATCGAGGAGTCCAGGGAAAAGACGACGGTGTAACGAGGTCCCTCCCTCTTACCTAATTTTTGTCCTCCCGTTCTGAGTTTCGTAGCGCGCATCCTTTGCTGAGTTTGTGTGTGAGAATTTACTCAAGTACATCACTTCATCAATCATATTCAACTTTCAGCCAAGTCAAGTAATTATTGAGGCACGAACAATCTTCACGTTCTTTTTCAACAAATCAAGTCTTGTTCCACCCACAGCTTGTATTTTTGTCAATGAGAATGCTGATGGGCCGATCTACTTTGCTTTCTCTTAGCCTTTTCAGTTGAACGAGTGACTGGCGTATAGCATACAAGACTCTAAGCTTGCCTCCTCCAGCACCCAGAGGCATGGGCAATGAGTATATGTAAGGGTTTGCCTTCGTGCCCCTCCTCTTGAACACACTCCTCCTGGCCCGCGACTGTCGCGGATCGTCGTCATGACAATTGGCTTGTCACGCCTTGGTTGAAATGATCGAACGGCTACCATTACGATTGTCTCGCTGATGAAGTTGCTGATGATTCCTTAAGTTTTATGATCTGGTCAACGGTACGTTGGCTTTGACAGAACGGTCCCGGTCAATATACAACATGGCAGCATTTATTGAGATAGGAAGATGCTCTCAAGAACGACCGCTCTTATAGAACAACAGAAGGAATGGTGAAGAAAGCTCAACAGTTTAAGTTTAGAGTGCCCACTATCCCCTGATTCACTTAGGGAGACTGACAGACACTGCACGGCACAGCGATGTACGGCAGGATCACTTTTTGATGGCAATGCGAAGCTATGGTGTGTCTCTGGCAGGATGCCTGAGGGGGGAGTAGTGTCATTGGAGAGGTTGACACAAATACTCTCCAGCCGGAAGCTGAGACTGAGATAAGTCGATTATACCCAACATTGAAAATTTGCGTCGCAGCCAAAGGACTTGGGAACGCGTGCGTGCATACGATTGGCTCCAATGATCAGTGCTGCCAAGAAACAAATCCTGAACAGAGTGGTTGTAGTCACGTGATGCATACTAGCGTGTCGGATAATTTCTCCGCAGATAGAGAATGGTGATTGGCCAGCAGGTATGGACGGATATCATTTCCGACTAATCATTGCTCGAAACCTGGAAGGATTTGACTGGGGATTCGAACTCAAATCCTGGAGGGAAGGATTCGGATTCGGTGACTCGGGATTTTTAGTCGAGAACGCTGAAGACGACCTTATCAGCTGCAACGTAAGATGACCCGAAGACAAAGGTCTTGGTAAGGTCTTCATAAAGTTTTGGTACCACCCTCCATTATAAACCCTGCTGCCTTACCGTTGATTACAACTTCACAAAACAGCCATAATAATACGAGGTGGCGGCCCGCTGCGTCAGGCCCGCTCCGTCAGCTTGCCGCAGAGCTCTTAAGTGGTCGTCAACGTCTAAATGGACGCGGCGAACTGCCGTGGAACAAGCAGCCATCCGAAACTTGTAGAGCACGGAGTTGTGGCACAGTCAACTTGACAGCGAGCTGCACCAGCACATAGCCTAATAAGTGTGTCCAAGTCGCCAGGCAGAAATGGTAGAGGAGCCAACCCGATTCAAGTCGAGATTGTGGTGAAAGAATGGTCGGTGATTGGAGAGTCGGTCGGGGGTGGCAGGTTAGGTGCCCTCAGAGCATATGGTCCGGCTGCGTCATGTGTGATGAACCAAGCAATATGAGTTGGTTGATTGATGATGTCTAGATGCTGCCTACGGTGGTGTGGTGGAGTGCCGAGGCCAAGCGCTCATCGAGTGAATACACTGCTGGTGTTCCCAACAATGTGAAACAAAGCAGGTGCCAGGGCGGCAAGGACTGAGACAGGAGGATAAGGAAAGGTCACGTCGGGGTAATTTAGAGATCCTGCACAAGATTAGAGACAGAAAATGCTTGACACCGACTGTTCATGTAGAATTGACCCAGTCTATATCTGTGAATTTTTTCATCAATGGCAGAGCGAGTTGCTGACTGTACTTTGATTTCTACCTGAGGGGCGCTAAGGCATGTATAGCCGAGCTCTTGTCCTCAAACAGCGACCAGCCGCGCTTCTGTCTGACGCCTGTCAGCCTTACTGCACAGGCATATTTCTTTCTTTTCATCATCATCATCTTCTCCCCTCCTCCTCATCAGGATAGGCTCTCTGATAAGCTTACGATCTGCAGGACCGATTTCCCGCTCTAATATGCCGGGTTTGCGAGAGGCCATGCTGCAAGCACTTTCGCCGCCATATCTTCTTATCTTCCTGCTTTCATTACTTTTCATCTTCCACAAGCTGGTCACCAAACAAATTCCGTCTCGCCTAAACCCAGACCAAGCTCCTCGAACTTCATTTGGATTGGTTCAAATTGATGGCTTTGCCAAGACTGTGACGGACGAGGGAGTGGAGCAAGTTCAGCACTCAAATGTGATTTTCCTGGCTAATTCAAACGCAGCCTCATCTTTGTACATGGTCTTGGGTCGAATCCCGATACAACCTGGTGTGCGAAATGGAAGAGAACTGAGGAGACGGAGACAGAGGCCAGAGCACCAGACTATCAAAACCCGCTTGACCCGACTGTCTGCTGGATACGAGAATTCCTACCCAAAGACATCCCCGAGGCATCATGCCGCAGCACTCGTGCTTATTTCTGGAACCATGATACACACTGGCTTCGAGACTCGGTGGACACCAGGTTGCCAGTTTTGGGCCGCAATATGCTGCGTGCGATCAGCTCGGAAATTCGAGTCACGAGAGAGGTGAGCAGATGGTAACCCTTCCATTGAACTTGAACACTGAGCCAAACTCACATAGGAGCAAAGTCGCGATCTTGTCTTCATAACGCATTGCTACGGTGGTCTAATTGTAAAACAAGTATGTGCCTCAATACTGCCGGCCACCCTGCATGCCCTGCGGCATGCTTCTCTTCCGTGCTAATTTCCCAGGCTCTGGTGGAGGCCAATAATCAGGTTGGCTACAAGAATGTTTTACAGAAAACAAAAGCGGTTTTCTTCTTGGGTACGCCACATTTTGGTTGTCGCTGGAGCAATATCGGCTTCTTCTTTGCAAAACTCTTGCAGATATTTGACGCGAATCCGGCTATCCTCCTCGAGCTGGAACTGAACTCGCCTCGACTGCGTGACCTTCACGAGAACTTCGCTAATTTATCGGCCAATGACGTTCGTGTCGTCAATTTCTTCGAGCAACGCAAATCACGGGTAGTCAGGCCTCTGCCTTGGACCGAACTTGTGAGTATTGGCTTTGGCTTCAAATTCTGAACCTAACAGAGATCGCAGTTTGTCAAGGAGCATTCTGCTACCTATGCCGGCTCAAATGTTGAAAATGTTGGTCTTGCCGTCGACCATTTCAGCTTGAACAAGTTCAGCTGTCGCAGTCCCGAATACCGAAGTGTCCTCGCTGAGCTTCGTGCATCGATGCACCCACAGAGGCTGGAGGTTTTTTCTGTTCCTCTCCGCACTGTCTCGTCCTTAACACCCCGGGATGAGCTCTCGTCCAGGATCAAGCAGAATCTGCAAAACATATCACCCACCGTTTCTGGCGTTCCACGTATCCTCATTCTCCACGGTCTTGGTGGCATCGGTAAGACGCAATTGGCCCTTAAGTTTGTCGAGGATCACAAAAAGGACTTCAGCCCTATCCTTTGGATCGATGCTGATAGTCAAGACAGTGTACGCGCAAGCTTTGAGCGATGCGCAAGGGCTCTGGGCCTTGAAATTGATAAAACATCTGGCCAAGGTGTCAGATTGAGAGAAGCACCGGCGATCGAGGCCGTGCTCAACTGGTTTCAGCGACAATATGCCTCAAGCACCGAGTGGTTGGTCGTCATCGATGGTGCTGACGACACTACCGGGTGGAACATCGAGGACATCATCCCGCAAGGCGGCAAGGGCAGTCTGATCATTACAAGTCAATTCTACCAGCCCCCAAAGTTGCTGAAAACGCCGTGTTCGAAAATCGAGGTGGAAAAAATGATCAAGGCTGAAGCCATTCGGCTCTTATTACAAGACCTCGAATGTGACATGGAATCACTACCGTCCGAAGTCCAAAAGGCTGCTCACCACATTCTTGAACTTCTCGATGGCTTCCCACTTGTCATCGACCTTGCACGGGCTTATCTGGCTATGCAACCCCATCGCGAGGCGGCATTGAAGCAGTACTCCATCGACCTCGCCCGCCACAAAGATGAGCTTTTTTCTTCTGGGCCTCGCTACGAACTCTCTTCGTATCAGAAGACCTTGTGGACGGTATGGGACACAACATTTGCCGCGATTGAGAAAAGATTCCCGGGGTCGAATGCATCTCTGATGTTGACTTTTCTTTCCTACTGTGATCATGCTAATGTGCAGCGGGAGTTATTTCGACTTGCGAGCATGGGCCTTCCACAATTGCCAGAGCCACTCCAGATGCTGGCCGAGTGCTCGCCAGAATGGTTCAAAAAATGGATCACTCGTGACGGCCAAACATGGGACAGTTTTTTCCATGACAAGAGTATCGAACCTCTGGTTTCATATGCTCTGCTCCAGCGAGTCGAGGGAGATTGGCCTGGTGTGACCATGCATAGCCTTGTACAATGGCGTGCTAAGAAGCAGCACATTGACGAACCATGGCATGATTGTCTCCTGGTCTTCATGTCTGCTGCTGCTCTCCAAATCAGTGAGAACCAGGACCAGCCTCGGTTCAGGCGTCACATCCCTCCACATATCGCCACTCTTCGCTATCAACTTCAACAGCGCCAAAAAGTTCAAGGCCTGGATGAGCCCCAAATTTCTTCTATTTCCATTCTAGCAAAGTTACTACATGCCGAGGGACTCTGGTTAGACACAGAGCTCCAACTGGAGGTCATGGAGAATAAGAAGAGGATCCTGGGGCTTGAGCATCCTGACACAATGGCCAGCATTATCGATCTAGCATCAACATACTCAAACCAAGGGCGGTGGCCAGAGGCCGGAGAACTCCAGATGCAGCTGATGGAGACATGTAAGCGAATACTAGGCCCTGAACATCCCGACACTCTGGGCAGCATCAACAATCTAGCTGGGACATACTCAAAGCAAGGACGGTGGCCAGAGGCTGAAGAACTCCAGATGCAGGTGATGGAGACAACGAAGCGAATACTAGGCCCTGAACATCCCAACACTCTGGTCAGCATCCACAATCTAGCATTAACGTACTTAAGGCAAGGGCGGTGGCCAGAGGCCGCAGAACTCCAGATGCAGGTGATGGAGACAACGAAGCGAATACTAGGCCTCGAACATCCCGACACTCTGGGCAGCATCAATAATCTAGCTGGGACATACTCAGAGCAAGGGCGGTGGCCGGAGGCCGGAGAACTCCAGATGCAGGTGATGGAGACATGCAAGCGAATACTAGGCCCTGAACATCCCTACACTCTGGTCAGCATCAACAATCTGGCTGGGACATACTCAGAGCTAGGGCGGTGGCCAGAGGCCGGAGAACTCCACATGCAGGTGATGGAGATAAGGAAGCGAATACTAGGCCTTGAACATCCCAACACTCTGGTCAGCATCCACAATCTAGCTGGGACATACTCAAAGCAAGGGCGGTGGCCAGAGGCTGAAGAACTCCAGATGCAGGTGATGGAGACAACGAAGCGAATACTAGGCCTTGAACATCCCGACACTCTGACCAGCATCAATAATCTAGCATCAACATACTTAGAGCAAGAGCGGTGGCCAGAGGCTGAAGAACTCCAGATGCAGGTGATGGAGATAAGGAAGCGAATACTAGGCCTTGAACATCCCGACACTCTGGGCAGCATCAACAATCTAGCTGGGACATACTCAGAGCAAGGGCGGTGGCCAGAGGCTGAAGAACTCCAGATGCAGGTGATGGAGACAAGCAAGCGAATACTAGGCCCTGAACATCCCAACACTCTGGCCAGCATCGAAAATCTAGCATCAACATATTCTAGGCAAGGGCGGTGGCCTGAGGCAAAAGAGCTTCTATTGCAGGTGATAGAGAAGAAAAAAATCAATACTAGGGCCTGAGCATCCGCGCACACAGGCCAGTATGATGCTACTATTCTTTCTGCAGACCCAGTCAGAGGTAGTCGAGGGAGAGCAAATAGAGAGCTAGAATGGAGAATTGGAGTTTGAATGCCTAAACTTCGATCAGCCAAAGTCATTCGCCATATATTGGATAGTACTGAGCCTATATTTTGTCATCGAATGCATATAGTAGTCTCAACGTAAGACCGACTTAGATTATCCACAAAAGTCAAGGGTCAGAACGCTGGAGAAGTGGGAGTCCAAAACTAGACATATTTCTACATTAGTTAGACGAACTGGCCGTCTCAAAATTCGAGTCCCAGAAAACGACATAGCGGGGCTTTGACTCTAAATTGAGCCTCCGCATCTTTAATTCTTATGATGCTATGTGCTGCTCTTACATCTATCATGACGCATCTTTGATATTGTCGCTTTCATTGGGCGGAGTGATCAGATGTCAGCAGTGCATCCGGAGGACTGCCGTTGACCTCACCCACATCCAGGGCAACGAGAAACCGACTGACCATGTTATATGCCGCACATGTCAGCGTAATCTCGACGATCTCTTGATCATTAAAGCCCACTTTCTTCAGTTCGCTGAAACGGTCATCTCCAATGGCAATATCTTTTGTCATGGCATCACAGTATCGAAGAACGGCCCATTGCTGGTCATTCAGCGGTCCCTGGTTAGGAGGATTCAACTGCCTGATGACCGCCAACTTTTCGTCCGTGAAATCCCTACAAGCACTCAAGATTGGCGCATGGTGATTCCACTCAAACCAGGCACGATTGATTATGGCGGGTCGACAGATAGCAATCTCGCGGAGATCATCCGATAGACAGCCCTTTGTCCGAATGGCACCCAGCAACGAGTTCCAGCCTGGAAGGTGAGAGTTAAGCTAGGGGTTATATGGAGGAGATCTGAACCCACTGACCGTCTGCAAGCTTGGGGGAGTGTAGAAGAGCAAGATCGAGCGGCAATAGACCTCCTGCGCCACGTCGGGCCCGGATCCGTCGATAGATCTGCTCGTCCTCTGTGGAAAGGGATTTTGGTGGATCAGAAACGTAGTCCAATCTCATGATTGCTCCGAGAACTCTCAGTCTCACAACAAGAGATGGATTTACTTATTGACATGTCCTTCCTCTCTGAGAATCACATGTGATTGTACTGCTGTCTACTGGAGTGACACTTTTGTGACAATACAGTGGAGGGGAACATAATCTGACACCCAACTATAAGATTGTCTGACTGGTGAGTGACCCATAACCGACCATAGCCAGATAGTTCTAAAGGTTTTGCTCGGTAGTGGACAATCGATACTCGCACCATCTCCACATCAGGTTGCCGCTTCTCTGCTACTGTCACTGCCATCGGATCTGGCCGTTCCGGTAGAGCTGAGTATATATATTTAAATGATGCTAGAGCTGGAGTGTTGTACGTTGTAATCGATCCTTCACAACATATATTCACTCAAACCTGCCCCTAACCACGATGGATTCCAAGAATCATCGTAGTTGATGCTATCGAAGGTATTATCGAACAGATCATAGAGCATCACACTGAGGTCATTAGTGTCACCTGGATCTGAAAATGACATAGCATCTCCAGAGAACAGAAGGATGGCAAAGAGAGGGCTCGTGTCCCTCGTCGCACCAGGGAAGTATTTTGATACATCCTGTCCCTCCGCTGAGGCGAGTTCTGGAATCTTCAAAAGCTCAAGAGTCGACTGAGGAGTAGGCAACCCTTGAAGGGCATGCCGTGTTTGGAGATCATTTTCGGCCAAGGGTGGCCGCTCCTGGGCTGAGAGTAGCCGCTCAATGGCCTTGTCGAACATGTTTGCCGAGGCCCAACGGCGCCCCATCTCCTTCATAGCGATACGCAGGATGGAAATCTGGGAATCAGCCTCCTGTTTCAGGACCTTCACCTTTCGGGCATGGAGTAAAGCCAGCAAAGCTATGGCAATGTGCCAGCCTGCCATTCCTTGCAGAAATCTCAAAGAACCACGTTCGAGGAGATCTTCAAATATCCGGGCCACGCAAGATGCCGCGAGGATAGCCGGGATCTGTGCTGTCGGGGCGCTTTTTGTTGATTTCTTCATATGCAGCAGTGCTATGCTCGAAAGATACGGTAGGTGTAATTGATGGACATCCTGGTTGAAGGGTTTCGATGGATAAGTGGCAAAAGGAAGCCGTAGCGTCACGGGTAAGTTATCGGCCCATTGTTTCAGCTCATCGAGCAAGCGTTGAGCGACTGATGCGAAGCTGGGGCCGCGACGAAGTTGATCCGCGACTCGGCCAACGATAGAGCACAGCCGAGTCCATTGGATAAAGATCTCAGGCCGACCACCATCTGGATCTGGAAAATCTTCGGGGGTCGGTTCGTGAACATCACAGTCCTGGGGGTTAATTATACAAGGCCTCCCTTGACAGAGAGACGTGAGTCGTTCTCTGGCCTGCTCTTGTCGTCAATAAGCATTTTGATTGGATGAAAGAAGGGCACTCCATACAAACAACGTCCACCAAATTCGACGACGCAGGCATATACTCTCGCCAGATCGTTGTACCTGGTGAGGTTTCGGTTCTCGATGAAAGCCAAGCTCTTGCGCTTGACGTATGGCGACACCAGTCCACCACCAGGAGCCGCTCATGCTGACCATGGTTGGAGGGCCGGTGCTCCACCAGTAGAAGAGCATGACAGCCATCAGACAGGCAAGTGGATGTGACTCATGGCCGCCGTGGAGCAACATCTTTGCCTTCTCATAGTGAGATGATGGTTCCTCACCATGTAGCAATGACGGCTGAACAATACTGCCCACCAAGGCAAGAGCTTGCTGAAGAAGGAGTGAACGACCGAATTCGGGTATTTCCAGACACGATGGGTCTAGTATGGGACAGAAAGAATAGCAGTTCTCAAGGAAGGTATCGGCATATGATATCAGGAGGGCAGGCGAAAGAGGTTCAACATTGCAATGTATGTCGATCACGATCGACTCTGCCCTTCTCGGACTGGAAGACGAATGCAGCTGGGAGAGAACCGGCATGTATCCAGACTCGCCAAGATAACTGGCCTGAGCGCAAGTATCGGACTGGGGAGCATCTTTGTCATAATCTCCCTCGTTCGCGGAGTCTGGTGCATCGATAATGGACAGGTGGTCATCCGGCGCGAGCTGACCCGACCTGGTCCGAGCCCTATACTGCTCAAGGGGCTCCGCCACTGCCCCTGTGGTTGAGTCGAGGGATTGCAAGGCGGGCCGAACTTGATCCGTCTCTGGGAGACTCAAGACTGTCCTTCGAAGTTGGTCGTTCCCGTGATCAGGGGTTGTGAAAGCGAAGTCGAGGGCAGAGTCAATGGTTGGCGGTGTTTGATCGTGCTGGGTATTCCTTTGGGAAGTATCACTCGGGGATGCCGCGGTCCTTCGTCGGTGTGCGTTTCGACGGGAAACTCGGAGGCTGATGGGTGTAGTCAGGGAGATAATTCCGCATAACGCGAGTCTGGATTGCAACGAACCTGCACTCGCTCGTCGCCTGCACGCAATTCATGCAAGGCTCGTCGTGACGTCCTCCTCGTGCATCAAGGTCACATTTGATCTTCAATGGGCCCGACAAACTTTAGCTGGTGAAGTGGATGAATGCACCTGACACGACAGGATTTGCTCCGTACCTTTTTGTCATGGCATCGTCGACAGACCATCCGGGCGCGACGTCGCTTTGGCGCAGGGGCGGTCCCCTGAGGGCCAACTTGCGTATCCAAAGCAACCAGCCCGCCGAGATCCATCGCCAGGGCAAACGGCACTAGCGGGCCGAGATTGCTGTAGAATCAGAATTGCTGAAAGTCTCTGAATCACTGCAAACTCTGTAGTGTTGTGGTAGGATCCGGCGTGAAGCATATACAAGATGATTGCCGAGGTGTTCAGCGGGTGGCACGTGCGTGGAGAACTGAGGTGTGGGGAGGTGGCGGGGAAGCCTGCAGGACCAGGGTTGGCAACAACTCCACCGACTTCTCTACGATTGTGGAATTGCCATTGACTCTTGGAAGTCGCTGGGATGGCTAGTTTATTCGATCCGCGCAGGGACTTGACTCATCATGCCTCATGCTGAATTGTGGCATAATTAAATCGACTTCAAGTAGTCCACCTCCCAGACCGAGCTTCAGCAAGTATAGACGGACTGCCAAGCCGGCAGCATTTTCGCCCATTGCCGAAAAGCCTTCCCATTTATTGAGTCGATCATCCAAGGACTCCAATTCACTCTGCCCTCGAGACCTCACTGCAGCACGATCCGTGTCCTGAGACCAGAATGGGTAGGGTTAAGGGCAAAATCATCGCCGTGACCGGTGCCGGAGCCGGTTTTGGACGAGGTGTGAGTTTTGCATAACATGGGCCCCAGATTTCATCTTCTAACTACGCTTCGTCAGTAGATTGTCCAAAGACTTACAAAGGAGGGAGCCAAAGTTTTGGCAATTGATGTGCATGCCTCGAACAACGAGGAGACAGCAGCTTTGTGTCCTGCCAACGCATGCGTTCCGTTCACTGCCGACATAACGGTGGAACAAACATGGCAGGATGCCTTGGTTCTTACACAGAAGCATTTTGGGGCCCCGCCCTCAATTATTGTTAATTGTGCCGGCGTTGTTCACCTCGGCCAGGATCCCCATAATGTACCTGAGGACGACTTCGATCTGGTTTTTAAGGTGAATATTAAGCCGCTCTATCTTAGCACCAAGGTCATAGTGCCATTTTGGATTCAGAATCAAATCGAAGGACATTTTATCAATATCGGAAGCATCAGCCAAGCTCGCCCGAGACCAAGCACTGTGTGGTATGCTAGCAGCAAGGGAGCAGTGACCACGGTATGTAAATACATCTTTCAGACTTGACCAGATTTCTTGATACAGTGTGTAATCAATATAATAGGCCACCAAAGGTTTAGCGGTGGCATATGCGAAAAATCACATTCGATTCAATATTATAAGGCCTTCCATCGGAGAAACCGCAATGTTGGCGAGCTGCTCTCGTTCCATAATTCTTCACCCCTAATCAATATGTCACAGGCTTCCACGGGTTCAAGGGGGAGAAGATACGCCAGAAGGACGGGCCAAACGACTCGCAACACTTCCCCTGGGCCGATTATGCCAACCAACTGATGTTGCCAATATGGTGTGCTTCCTAGCATCTGACGAAGCCAATTACATCACGTGAGTACCTTTCATGCTATCCTACCGACAAGATCTCTATCCCCACAATGACACCAGGCCAAACCGTCGCGCGTTATTGAATGGCCTGTACCCTTTCTAACCTTTGATGACACTGGGATATTTCCGAACTGATCAACGGTGACAGGGGCTCAGCTTTCAATGTTGATGGAGGCCGAAGCGTTTCTTAACGTGACCGTCATTTCTTGCTGAACATAGATGCAGCAGACATGAGGGATAGCTCAAGTACGGTAGCGTCGATGGTGAATAAATTCAATTATTGCTGCATTCCCGGCGCAAATACTGAAGATTCGGCTTCGATGTCTAACTGGTCGACAACAAGACACAAATATACAGACGACACTCTTACCTCTACTAGATGAAACGTAGGTGAGGAAAATGAGATATCATGCCACTCGTGATACGTGAGTTGGTGTCTTGACTTGCACGTCCTTATTCTAACCGTAGTTGCACACGACAGCGGTTGTTCCGCCATCCACAGTCAGACTGGTCCCAGTAATGTAGCTGGCTGAATCGGACACCAAGAATAGGGTGGCATTCGCAACTTCCGTGGCGGTTCCCTGACGACCTAGTGGAACCCCTTCACTTCGCCTTTTCACAAGAGCCTGGAAGTCACCTTTATGATAGTCATCTGCGAGACGCTCCACAAGCGGTGTGAAGATGAGGCCCGGAATGACGGCGTTGATTCTGCTTATGTCAGTCGACACTTGGATCTGTGGGGGCGATTAGGTGTATATGTCTATACCTGATGCCCTTTGGTGCATACTGTACAGCCGTGCATTTTGTAAAGTTCAAAAGTGCTGCCTTCGTTGTTGAATAGCCAATGTGCATTTTACCCATATACCCCAGACCAGCAATCGAACTTGTCACCGTAATAGCCCCCGAGAGCTGCTTTTCCATTATTGGTAGAACTTCATGGCAACATAGAAATGTTGACGTTAAATTCACGTCCAATTGGCTACGAAAAGCCTATTTTAAATCATCAGTAACCAGTTCGACCAATACCGCCATTTGGACCCTGACTCACATCTTCAGACATCTCCGCTGGGCCACCAGGTCGGGACATGCCAACATTATTGATGAGGATATCAATGTGGCTGTATTTGTCCATGACTGCTTTCACCAACGCTTTCACGTCTGGTAGCTTCGTGACGTCAGCAACCATGACATCGACCGTGGCGTCTTTGATCTCTTCTCGGATTCGTTGCTTGGTCCATTCCGCATCCTCGAGCTTGATATCGCAGCCGAAGACTTTGACACCGTTTTGAGCTAACAATCTGGCTGTTGCGGCACCATTGCCCCACAGATTTGGGTCCCGACTGGGCTGAGCCTGGCCAATTCCTGTGACCACGGCGACCTTGTCTTTGAGATCAGTATAAATGGCCACCATCCTGCCTCGAGCAAATCACTTGGCGATATCGATAGTCCGCGATCGATCATGTAATTTCAAAAGTTAAGCCAAGGAACTAAGTTGTGGCCTGTTGGCAATTGAGGCCGGCTCGTGTTCCACACATGGGATGAGTCTGATTCTGACGATCAAGCTGTGGGTATGTCGTCGTCCGAGAATCGGCACTTTGCACACAGCTCGGCAAGTATTTCGCATCACGGCCGAAAGCAAATGGTCCCGGCAAAGAATGGCAAATGTTCAGCGCTTAGCGTTTGACTGCCGGTATGGCATAGCCAGCAACGCCACAAGGGTCCACACAACAATTGCCGAAGGGAGGCCGATTTGTCACGTGATAACTGAACACCGGCAATGTCTATCTGCATTTCGGCAATGGTAATGCTTCAGCTGGCATGACTTGGATGACGGTTTTATATTCGTTGCCGTCTCCCCATTAAACGGACCTCCTGGACTGATTTCCACTTCGTCCTCAAGCGACACTGTTGGCTGTTCCGATTTTCTGAAGCCTACAGCAAAATGCCTGCATCAGAGTCACCATCTGCATCGGTCAGTCCAAGGACCATCAGTGAGGGAGTCATAGAGACTCCGGCCACCGAAGTTGGTCATCCACCAAAGCCGTACAACCATAATCACTCGCTATTACACGAAAACACAAACGGTGCCCCCGTCAACGGTGATTCTCAAAACGGTAGTCTGAAAAATAATGGGACACCAACAAACGCTGTTCTGGACGATCATACAGAGCCGAGGAGCAAGGCGAGCAATGAAACCATCAGGGTACCCTTGTCGAATGTACCCGCATACACCGTACCGAGAAAATTGCGCCTGATCACGATCGGGGCCGGCTTCTCGGGCTTGACGTTTGCCCACAAGCTGCGTTATGAACATCCAGAGATGGAAAACATAGTGACCAATACCATCTTCGAGTCCAGAGCAGAGATCGGAGGCACCTGGTTAGCGAACACATACCCAGGAGTTCAGTGTGATGTCCCTTCACATATTTACGCATTCCCCTTCGATCCCTATCCGGACTGGAGCCATTTCTACTCCACCGGAGCTGAGATCCATGACTACATGCGACAGACCGTCAAGAAATGGAACCTTGATCGCGACGTCCAACTCAACACCCGCGTGGTAAGCGTGTACTGGGAAGAGGAACCAGGCCAGTGGAAGGTCACTGTTGAACACAAGGGCGTACTACGCGATGAGTATGCTGATATAATCATATCTGCCCAAGGGTTTCTCAATGCTTGGAAGTGGCCCGACATCCCAGGTTTGCATGACTTTCAAGGACACAAAGTGCATTCTGCGGCATGGGACCACTCCTACGACTATTCTCACAAGCGAATCGCCGTCATCGGTAATGGATCTTCTGGTATTCAGATCCTGCCCAAGTTAGCTAAACTGGAGGGCACCGACGTGACCAGCTTTCAGAGAAGCCCCAGCTGGATCGTGTCCCGAATGGATCCCGAAAAGCTTTTGGGCAAGCCAAATTTAGGTGACAATCCCGAGTACACCGAGGAAGACAAGAAAGTTTTCCGTGAGAATCCTGAAGTGCATCACCAGTACAGGAAAAACTTGATTCATTCAATCAACAAAGCCTTTCAAATGGTGAGTTAAGAAATTATTTCACTTGGCCTCGACCGTCGATCTCGCTCATAATGATGATTATAGTTCGTTAAGGATTCTCCTGAAAGTATTGAAAACCAACAATTCGCCGCTCGACAGATGGCCGACAAACTGAATCACGACCCAATACTATGCGAGAAGCTAATACCAAACTGGGAACTCGGATGTCGGCGAATAACTCCAGGCGCAGGATATCTTGAATCATTTCTACTCCCGAATGTCCACCTGACACCAAGCCAAATTGCGGAGATCACGACGGATGCTGTTAAGACGGAAGATGGACAGACGTATCCGATTGACCTGGGTGAGTAAGCACCATCTGTATACTCGGATGGAAACTTTCCCACCATTCCCATGACTGACGGGCCCAAAGTTGTCTGTGCGACCGGATTTGATGTTTCTCATTGCCCCCATTACCCAGTCATTGGCCGCGGTGGGGTGAGTCTCGCCGAAAAATGGGCAGACGAGCCTGAGTCTTACCTGTCGGTCGCGTGCCCTGACTTCCCCAACTACTTCATTTTCACGGGCCCCAATGCTGTTGTCGGTCACGGGTCCCTTATAGAGGGTCTCAGCTGGACGGCTGACTATATGATCAAATGGGTCAAAAAGATTGCTACAGAAGATATCAAATCAATCGAACCAAAGCAGAGTGCCGTGGACGAGTTCGTGAGATATGGCGATGAGATTCATCAAACTTTGACATGGACTGGTGCGTGCCGAAGCTGGTACAAGAAGAATCGTGTGGACGGAAGGGTTACTGCGACGTTCCCTGGAAGTGCGTTGTTATATAAGAGAATGATCTCAGACATCAGGGGCGAAGACTGGAACATTGAATATCACTCTGCTAATCGATTTAGATTCATGGGCAATGGGTTTACCGAATACGAACTTGACGAATCGAAAGACTTGGCATGGTACATAACCAAGTAACTGTGGCAATATCAGTATTAGAAACCAATGGATAGATCTTATCTTGCCCGCTGCTTCATCCTTTGACCTGCCCAGCTATAATCACTGGAAACTAATCTATGATCACTCCAGGCAGCCCCATTCACGCAGGCCGTAGCCGACAACGCCCTATTTACACTGCATTCCCTCGTAGCCTGACGGCCGTCTACACAGTCAAGTGAAACAGTCCGGATATGGAACCGATTTTGTCTATTACTGTGACAGCACCGTTTCCGTCGTCCCCATCTATGGTTGGAAATGCGAAAATAACCTCGTTTGGAGGCCTGGCGAACAACTCAGCGGAGTGGTCACCATCACCAGCACAGCACCATTCATAGTGGACGATATTCGACTTGATTTTGAAGGTAGGATGCCTGAATACCACAAAGTGGCGTTGCTCTAAATCGTCTCACGACTACAGGTGTTATCAAAGCCCACACGCAAAGTATGGACAAGAATGACCCACGGAGAGTCGTGACCTTGAAAGCTAGCACACTGTGAGGTCTCAGGATTGAAAGAGGCCCGGCTGACCGTTGTCCAGTTTCTAATGCAATCCCTTGAGCCTGGATGGCAGGAAGCTTCATTCGACCCACGGTCCAGTACCTACTTCTCCTCGGTTGATTTTGTATTCCTCATTTCAAAATGGGCTGTACCCAGGGCATTGATCACGTGAATAGGAAATCCTCGACAGGTTGGAACAGTGGGTGCTGGGGCGTACCTAAGCAGGTGCACGACGGCAGTAGGTAAAGTATGGATGGTAGGGTCAGTTGCAAGACTCCTATTGACTAGGGAAGCTATGAAAGCTATGGGAATGAGCGTAATTCTTAAACATAAGAAATGAGGTGAATCACTATGATCATATTTGTGAGACTGTCCTGCAGCCTCATCATGTATTACTTGGCGCCAGCCACGTTGCCCCATACCAGAGGGGTACGGGATAGGAGACCAATTGTGGATGTGGCATGACAAAGCGCTAAACCTGATATGATATTTTAGATAACCCGGTTGCCCCTTGAGAGTAGAACTCAATCCGGTTTGATGACGTCTCTCTTCTAAAAGTTTGTGTTGAGACATTTCGACGCCTATGGTGGACAATCATTCCCAATCATCGGAAAATAATGGCTTCAGCTTTCATCACTACAAGACGACTGGCGCACAGAGATCCTAGATTGCCGGGCCCTCTGACCGCTTCAGGCGCCCTTTCAGCTCCAGTGGCTCACATCACCCTCAACCAACCACAAAATATGAACGGTGTGCGACGCAATTTCTGGCTCCCATCCGAGGAGCTTAGCGGGCAACTGTGTATAGAGAGTAATGTGAGAATACTCATTTCAAACGCTCGAATAAGCTTAGAAGGTAATTCGGAGTGTGACAACGGATACATGCGGGACTGACACACCCGGAAACAGGTATATCTCTGGTGCACACGCAGAGCGTCAATCTGTTCGATCCACTCGCCAGGATGATGACCCAGTCGACTTACAAGGTTTGTACATGATTAATCAGGCTTTTATCATAACTGCTAACCTGTGGCAGTTTCTACTCCAAACTCAAGAGTTGCCACACTTCAGAGCAACCTCAGACGGAGGAACAGGAAAGACAACGTACTCGGCCCCCTTCCGTTTCACAATCTCTCGCTGGATTTCGGTCGGCGGGAGTGACGTGGCACTACACTGCCGTTACATTCCACCGTCGCTATTTCTAGGCCAGCTACACCAAGATTCCGTGGACGGGAAGATGTATGGGCAACCAAATATCCGCTACCATCTCACGGCACAAGCAACTATATGCAGGTTGGATGCCGAAGAGGAACCGAAGCTGATTGTGGATGAAAAAGAGATACCCATATGGATCTCCACCAATCCGAGCCCACCCACATACCTTGAGGATTTCCCAGGTGAATTTGTGGAGTCGGCAAGTCACCAATACCGCCTGTCCCGGTTCGTACGAAAGGGTCACCATATTGTTCTATCATTGACCGAACCGCCGGTTGTCACATTCAAAGACAGGGTTTCTCACGGGACAAGTACGGGGAACATTAAGGTCTGGGTCCTGGGCCATCAGTCCCATTCAGATCATAGCCGCCTCGCGGTACTTCTGCCCAAAGTACAATTTGAAATACGGCCACAGCTTCGTGTCAAAACGTTTTATTCAACACGACCATTTGCCAAATTACCTGGACAAACCATGATCACCATCGAGGCTCCGCATCGGCTCCATGAGGAAATCATTCCTTTGAAAGTCGATAGATATTCGGCCAATTCCTGGCGTTATCAACTGCCAGATGGGGTCCATCCGCCTAGCCAAGCCGATTCAACCTCATTCAGCACGAACCACAATTCTGGCCATACGCCACCGCAGAACATTGACCTTCCCTCTTGGTCCACCGATCTGAGCTTCCCTATTCAGGTGCCCGGGGGATTGCACCCTTCCTTCTGCAGTGCACTTGCGTCGAGACAATATAGCCTCGCTCTCAGAATCAAAATGATGGGTGCAAATGTCAAGGATTTTTGCTTGGAGGTACCGCTTCAATTGGTGTACTTTTTGCAGAGAGATGTGACGCCGTCCCCAGGAAGCTCCTCGCATACAGCTGGAGACGGTGGTGAAAGCTTAGCGGCAGGTCCGGTGGACGAGACGGACATAGACGCTCTGGTACGTACCCTGCAAGTTCTCCATCACACTCTTACCTGTGATAGACCGTTGAACCTTTACCGGGCTATTTTCGGTGAGAACGGTATCTGTCGTGAGGGTGCAATGCAATATAAAGGTAGCTGGAAAGGTGCAGCTGGTGCTGTTCTAGCGAGGAAATAAGGAGACCATCAGACGGAAAAATGTTAGTAGCAGGAAGGTCCCGCCTTCTCTATCAATTTTAGATATTCTTGACGCCAGTCCCGTTCAATGATGGATTCGAGTCAAGCGGCTCTCGCTCGCTAAACCGATCACTGAACAGACCAAAATGACGACGCATAATTATGGTATACTTTACAAACTCCTCCACACAGTCAACCAGCCGGTCCCGGTTGGGACATGGTTTGAACCTGGATCCACCTTCGACGCCATCGTCGCCCGTGAATAGGGTATAAGCGTGTGGCACTGACGACTGATTCGGGATCACGAACATCCGCATCCAGCGACCTAGGATCCGAAGGCTGTTCACCGTGTTGAATGACTGCGATCCGCCAGAAACCATGGCAATGCCCAACGTACGGCCTTGCGTCGGCCGTACAGAACCCGTGCTCAGTGGGATCCAATCTATCTGGTTTTTGAACACAGCAGTCAAGTTGCCGTGTTGTTCAGGAGAGATCCAGAAGTGGCCGTCGCTCCACTTGCTAAGGTCTCGGAGCTCTTGGACCTTTGGATGGTTGTGTTGCTCATCATCCTTGACAGGAAGACCATGGGGATCATAAATTCGAACGTCGCACCCCAGTCGAAAGAGAATCCGTGCGGCCTCATAGCTCAGTAACTTCGAATAAGATCTGAGCAGTCAGCACATATTGAGGAACAAGAGGGCATGATCCTTTGACTACTTTTCTCGCAAGCTCCCGTAAAGAATGAGGATTTTCAGTCTTGATCCGGTCGTCTGGATGTCATCGTCGGCCATTTGAACCACAGTAGCGAGCTCTAAACGGCTGATCCAATCTGTGCGTTGTATCCCTTCTGGGAGTAGAAAAGGCCGATATCTTGCCCGAACCACCGGATCATCCTCTGAGGATTGTAGAGCGAGTGATCGATAGGCAAAAGCAGGGTCCCGTGTGGGGAGCTCGACGGACCGCATCGCGGATACGTTGTTCAGATCTCCCGCGGAAGGTATTCCGTCATTGATACTACCCATGTCGTGCGCTTTCCCGAGTGTTTTCTGCAGGTGATGATGGTGTCGACGGCGCAGATGATTTGGAGCTTGGTGAAAGCTGGACACGATAGCAAAGTCGAAGCACGAGATCTGTTGATTTGTCGTGGCTGGGCGACGGCCGCTCTGGCAAGCCTTAGTAAGTCCTGCCCGTGAAGAGTTTGAGAGCATACCAGAGCGGATAACTTACAGAGGGCCTGATAAGCAGGCGGGAAAGAGGTTGGTTGACAGGAAACATCTGTGGAAACAGAGACGGTTTGCCGTCAGAAAATGAGGATAAGAAAGCGTGGCGGAACCAGATCGGCGGTGGTGCAAAAGCGCCACTTAGTCATTGCACCCATATAATTGGCCAGCTCGGTAATATGTCGGCTTGACCAAAGGATTTGCTTCCACGTCTATCGAAGGCGGCTTCATAATGGCAAGGAGTTGCTCCAATAAGTATATCGACCTCATGCCTGTCTTGACGTGCAATGCTATGGATTCGGACATTGAGTGAGAGCATTATATCGACGGCAGTCATGGCCGCAAAATCTTCTGTCGGCCATGCGATCTGTGCGCAAGCTTTGTCTGGTACCTGTGAGAGTTGACCTCTAGTGCGGTGAGAGTTGGGAACCATGACAGCCATACTTTGAAGAGCACAGAGGTGAGGAGTATGTTCAAACGTTTTGTTTTCTGGCCTCCCACACAGCTGCGTCATATTCATCCATAAACGCAGTATAGTCTTCTCCCGCTCGGGCCCAGCCAGCTATGCCGTCAAGAAGAATAGCGCTTTGAATGCTGGCAATGTTGCTGTCGTGCGGAAGATCGTCAAACCATCCGGCAGCACGGGGAGCCCGCGCTTTCGATGAACCTACGGCGATGATGAGAGAGCGTTACAGTCTGACCGGCGCAGGAACTCACCGCAGTACAGATCACAGTATGTATCCCAGCACCCTGGCAGAGATTTAATAAAGTCGGCAGGCTGTGGTAAAGGCTCTGAGCAGAAAGATTAATCGACCCTCTGATGGTACCCCCCTTCTCAGCTCATTAGTTTGGTCGCGCTCACACAGCTGATGCACACAAAGCTTACTTCGTGATCCGTTCTACGCAAGTCAATGAGGAGAAAGTCGATGCCTGGTTTGCCTCCTTGCTGGAGGCGTTCCAGCAGATTCTGTCGACTGACCGTGGCGGGGAAGTGATTTCGTGGTTTGGGATATGCATCATACCACTCGGATTTTCCAGGCATAATGCTCGTTGGGAAAAACTAGATATGGCCTCAGGAAGATATAAGGACGGCAACTGCTGAGCGTTCGGTAGCTCGAGTGGTCATACTAGTATAAATGTTTTGGTGAGGAAGGCGTGTGCATGTCGCACTCTACTTAATTGCTCAGAAGATCGCGGGACCATATGGCTAAACACAGGTGGGCCTTGGCTTTATCATGACCACATTCTGATTTGTTGTAGTATTCCCACATCTTGCCACCCATGACAAACCCCCAGTACTACGGACGCTTACCCTATACAATATATATTTGCAATCTTCAGTTGCTCTTATATACACTGCTTCCTGGCTTCAGTCTTCACACTCATGTGACTCCTCCGTTCATGTACTCTTCAGTGGACTGTACTCCCCGGGAGGTCCCATCAGCAGCCGTTTTGTTACTTGCATTCGACCTCCAACGTTGAGTGGACGTCACCGCTGAGACACCATTGTATGGAGTGCACAATCAGGTCTTCCCACCTGTGAGTCGACGGCAGATCGGTAAACCTTCGAAAGCCGTGTGGCAACCCAGGGAAAACATGAACTTTGGTAGGGACCCTGCGAAATGATACATCAGCTTTGTATGCTCTCTGGTCTTGGGTTAAATATCTACCCGTTTTCTTTCAACCTCTCAGCATAATAGAGTCCCTCGTCCCTTAAGAGGTCTTGTCCAGCAATCAGGAAACTTGCTTTTGGCATTCCTTTGATTTTTTCATCGACGGTGAGAGCAACGTTAAAGTATGGATCAACGACGGCAGCTGGGCCCAGGAGCTCCGCGAACAGCTTGAGGGCCGACCATGGAAGTATAGGAGCATTTTGGTTCTGGGAAAACGACGATGTCGAGTTTTTCGAGAATGGAGATGCCGAGGGATGCAACAGCCAGGGGCTGCACAGGATCTGACCTTTGATACCAAGTCCAGAAGATGCTTGCCCAGCCCGAATCCTTTCATGGTGACGCAACACAACGGACGCAGCAAGTCCACCGCCAGCCGAGATACCACCGACCAGGACCTGAGATGGATCTCCGCCAATCTGAGAGATGTGATTTAACAGCCACTCCAAAGAGTCGCAGGCATCGTTGAATTGTGTTGGATGACGGAATTCGGGAGTGTGTCTGTAGTTGACATTAACCACAATGACTCCAGGACTTGGATAGGCAGCCACGATGCGGGAACAGCTGGCATCTTCGGTTTCAATGGTGCCAAAAAGATGGCCCCCTCCATGGAAATAGAGGTAGACCGGCAGCGATGCTTCAGCCGGTACGCTTTTCGGTTTGTAAACTCGGGCAATGATATTTTGAAAATCTCTGGTTAGGATGGAGTAGTCTTGCCAAGCAACTTTGTGCACAAGGCTTGCTTTGCCACAATAAGTTTGGCATCAGTAAATGCTTCACGGACTCCGCCACAACATTGCCAACTAACCCAAGGATCTTAAAGTTTCCTGCGCCGCCTCGATACGAGTTGAATTCGTCGTTGAACGCCACTGTTCAGGAGGAATATCTGGTGCCGGGCCTTGGGAATAGCCGGTGATGCGCACAAACTCTTCCCACTCGGCCACTGGGCCTTGATATTGAGAGTAGTTAATCATTTTGTTCAAGTTTGTCCATAACAGAGTCGCAATCTCTCTTCAAAAGGGCCAGAGGCTGGTGAAGCTAGTATTCAGAGGTAATATGGAGGACAGCGGAAGACCGACGGCAGAGGCGAAGCCGAATAACCGACCATTCGGTTGAATTCGGAAACAAGTCTGTTGCCATTTTGAATTGCCCGCTCCTTGAAGAGGTACCATCTCGTTGATGAATGAGGGATACTGGACCCATCACCGAGTGCGACTGCTTCCAGGACGACCGACTTGATGACTATGGTAGTGAAGGAGGGTACGGAACGACAATATTTTGAGGTAGCCCGGATTATATTGACCATCCTTTTTGCAGTTTTGGGGTTCCAAGGCCGTAGAGAAGGGCTCGTTAAGTGCAAGTCACCAAGGTTGTATTCGGCATCCCTTGGTTTCTCAGTCTCATAAAGTCAGTGTTCTGCCTAGCTTGCCCAGCCGGCAGCTGATGAACACAACCACCGGGTCAAATAGGCTAAGCTGCTCACAAAAGAGCCTCCTAATGAAAACCTATCCTCTGATAACCGCATAGTAGTTTGGTCCTGATATAGACTATCGAAGGGGTATCCTGAAACCGCCGTGGGACGACCGCCCGTGCCGATGAGCCTCCATAGCTTTGCCGTCAAGGATCGATTAGCAGCCCCCCCCACCTTTGGCCGGGTAGAATATAACCGACACAAGCCGAGATGTCGGTAAAAGCATGCATTGCCTTTGTGGTCTTCTTCCAACAACCCCAGTCTTGATTTCGAGCTGTCGCTCCCCCTTAAAGACAACATGGCTCCGCGTCCTCCAATCCGTCTCGGTATCGAAGGCCTTACGGCCAAAGCCAGAAGCTGGGCCGCGCGAGCATAGTATACCTTACCTTCTTGTATCTCCATATTACCGCATCCACGGCGTGTGTAACAGCACGTTGGAGTCATCCAGAACTGCCATCACAACTTTCAACTTGCCAACATCAACCCGGGCATTTTCCTCGGTCGTGGAACTGGCTGCAGATCCTGACATTGACCATGTTGTTGTCTGCGTGTTGACACCCATTATGAAATTACAAAACAAATCCTGCATGCAGGAAAAAGGTTCGTCGAATGGCCACTTGGCAGCAACGTGGAGCAGGCCACTGACTCGCAACCATGGCAAAAAGCAAGGCATCAAGACGATCATTGGACTGCATGCACGGATAGATCCATAAATCCTGAAGATCAACGAAATTTTATCTTCCGGTCGAGTAGGAAATATTCTGAGCAGCAGGGCGCATGCTGCAGCCCCCAATCTGACAGTCGAAATGCCGGAGAAAATGGTCTGTTTCGCGGACAGGAGAAGTGGCGGTAACATTCTCACCATCAGAGTCATGCACATTCTCGATCCTCTCTTCTCCATCGATGGTGACCTGATTTCCCTTCAGCCACTCCTGGCCAATTAAATTCCGTACATGCTCATCAAAAGCGCCGACGGAAGCTTTAAGCGTGTCGAGAAGAATACTCCGGATCAAATTATCATATCAAGTCGCACAGCATCTTCCGGTCAAGGTGGAATGGAGGCGTAGAGTGTAATATCCTCTCTTTTTGCTTGTTCTCAGGCATAAGGATGCTGTAGGCGGCGTATATTCTGTCCCTGGACTCGAACGTCATAACGGTACTGGAAAATGCTTGCAGGGAGCTTCTAGAGATAATAAACCACATCTTTCCTATAAAGCTCAGAACAGGCGCATCTAGCTACAGCTGCCTTTCGGATAGCGTCTTTTGTAACTTGTTAGACCCGTGCCTAACGTAATATCGAAATCACCTCGCGTGGCCAAAGTTGCCATACGAAAGGTCGCCGCTTTTTGTAGTCTAGATTCCAGAGGTCCCTCCTTAAGTCATCTTGGTCAAGAACCATATAACCAGAGGGTGCGAGTTGCCGGGGTACTATTGCAAGAGACCGTCCTAGAGGCTTCAGCAATCCTTGTGTGTAGTTTGTGATGACGCTCGCCATTCAGCGATGATACGCATAACTGCAGCAACTGCATCTTCAGTATAAGCAAGCTCCGGGCCCATACCTCTAAGCTCATTTCCGATGGTATCAAGGAATGACTGACGCATGATCGGCGTGGCAATAAACCTGAGAGACATTAGTCACACATCGTGGGAAACGGGTTCTGTAGATGCTTCACCAGGGAACAATGCTATTGACACTGAAAACACCATTCCATCTCAAGCAGCACATGATTCCTCTGACATCAAGCTTGGATGCAGCATATACGGCAGAGCTTTGAGCATCAATATATCCCATGATACTGCTCACAAGGCAGGCACCCTATGAGAGAATCGTCCAAATAATGCCGGAAATACCATCCAGCAAGATTCGTCGTGTAGAGTACCCCAATGACAGTGATTTCGACAAGCTTGGTTGTTGGTTGTTGGTTGTTGGGGTTTGTAGTCGTCGAGTCCTGTGGACATTGAAACACGTGAACTCACCGCGTCAAAGACGAACCTTCAAGCCCACAGGGGAGGGCCAACTTGGACGTCGGGACCGGCGATACCTGCGTTGGCAACCACAATCTTGATTTTATGCTGAGGAGATTGTTGAATAGCTGTCTCGAACACGGCCACTTGATCTGCCCAAATTGTCACGCCGCATTTAACGAACAACGATCTGATGAATGGTTAGAGACCGTCGCTTGGGATCGAGAACTCCAGTGTTAGCATACTGGGATGCCACGATGGTGGGTGAGTGCCAGCGTTCACAACGAAGGCCCTGCCATCAGTTGGCGATTGAGGTCAAGCGAGCACATTTAACTGAACCCAGCTTCAACAAAAGCCTTAACATAACAGTGGCCCAACCCACTGCTTCGGTGCTTCCTGGTATCGTGCCATTCATGGGCAAAATTGTGCCCGTGGCTGGAGAAACCTACCTCCTGTAATGACAACTGTCTTATCTCTCACAACACTCATATTGACCTCAGAAGAATAATCCACGAGACCGTTGTTGTGAAAAATGGAGGCGGACATCGTCGTTAACCAACCTCGTCAAGGAGGAGAGTGAGTCTACAAAGCGGTTGTATGAGATGGCGCAATGGCCTTGGGATTCTTAGAGTCCATCAGACCCAGGTTCTGCAATAGTAATAAGTCGCTTGCCGTATTCGATATCGAAAGTGGCCAATCCCATGATCCGTGGGCTTTCGTTGCCGGCAGGAGGCTGTTTTGGCATCTAATTTGATTTCTCCACTTTCTCCAACCTGTGTTGACTCCGCAGCCCTCTCCCACCCAAAGCCCACCCGCGGTATACGAAGCGAGAATCGCAGGTGTCGTGCGTGATGCGTATCAAGACGTGCGATTTCAATTCACAGACCTCAAAATTTACAGCGAGATTCTACAGTACATGCGGAATGCAGGGCAGGATCCGAGTGACTGTGGAGAGGATTCTCGATTGGACCTGACAAGACCATTGTGGACGATATTGAGCCGTCAAAGTGACACTTTGCTTCAAGTGGAGGGCTGAAAGATTCTGGCATTTGTCAGCAGTCAGGTCCAGATTGCTCTCTGCCGATCTCGGTGCGAAGCGGAGAAACCGGGGCGAGGGTGCAGAACGATCACGGCTGAGCAGTGCGCTTAGGCACCAGAGACCCGGGTTCCTGACGACACCCGAAGACGAATAAAGGATCTGACTCTGGCTGACCTGTTATCTATGCGTCCACCTGGTCGGCTCCGTGGGCGAACCGGAGATGGGAAGCCTCCAACGAGGCCAGGTGCATAAGACGGCAACACGGATCCTGCGAAATCGATAGTGCAACATCAGAAGGTTTGCACAAGTTTGAGGTGACACGAAAGCAGGCCCAGCAGGATATAAGCGCCAGACTTGAGCCTCAAGTCAGACCTTGACAGACGACACCTGGAGATGCGTGAAGATTAATTGTGGCACTGCTGCGAGAGGCAGCGATTGATCCCGCCAAAGTCACAGATCGAAGCACAGACCGAAGAAGGTGGAATTGCTCTGATCTTGCGGCCTTCCACTCCCGTTTCCCACTCGGCTAATTGTTTAGGCAAGCTCTGCAGCGGGTGGCGGTCGAAGCCAATCCGAGAACAAGCTCACAAGGCGCGGCGTCAATGTGCGCGTCGCCGAGTTTCGCCGTGGAGTACCCATTAGAGAAGATCAGTGTGTGTACAAGGGAGAATGAATGGGCCGAATGGTAAGAATCACAACCGTTTTGGCGCCGAAAACGGGAAAATGTTTCAGCCCCCAAGTGTGCTGGCGAAACCTCACCGAACCGGAAACTGGTCCCCGTGGCCCTCTACTTCCGAGTCTTGTCCGCGCCCACAGGCCTTAGTGTTGAGGAAGTGGATGACCATGGAAGACTGAGCGGGCGGAGGAGCCAGCAACGGTGCCAAGCGTGTGAGATTGTGCGCGTCCATTGACCGGGTTTGGGCAACCGCACCAGTCAAGGTGCAGCCGAAGGTGGAGGTGGTGGAGGAGAAGGTCGAAGATGAGGGTGAAGAATTTCCATGATGCTGGCCTCCTGTTCTGCTGCTAGCCAGGATCCATGAGAGCTGTGCCACTTGTTCCTCCCACAACATCAGACACATCACGTCGAGTGGGGCAACGGTGCTCCGCAAGAAGAGGGGAACGAGGTCCAGCATGACCAGAATGAACGCTGTAGCAAACCTCGTCGCACTGCCTGGTGGCACGGACAACGGGAGCAAATCGTTATAAGAAAGAAGTGGACCCTGCCATTGCCACCGTACTCTTTGCTTCTCCTTTCTGGCGGAGTACTTCAAGCAGTCGAATCGGCTCAACTCAGCCTGTCCCTCGGACTTTGTAGTCTGAGAGCGAAAAAAGGTACCTTGCCTCCGTCCCCCCGCGTGAAACATGGGGCTGGATCGGCGTACCACCTCCAGAGTCGGCTCATCATGACGTACCGCTTGTACTTGAGGACTTGCTACACGGGCTAACGTTCTTGCCGTTCACACAGGTCAATTTGCCAGCCGCTCAAGCCGAAGCATCTTAAAAGAGAGCCCGGGTACGCCTCGGTCATCAGTCTTTCATCTTCATCAAGTTCTGCAGCAAGTGGTCAAAATGGTATTTGCCCGTACCCTCGCCCGTGCTGGAGCCGGAGCAGCAGCTGGAGTTGCTTCCCCGCATCTGGCGACTCTGGCTGCTCGTCGCGTTGCGCCCACATGCTTCACTCCATTGCACAGTACTATTTCCAAACGGACACTGACCGCCTCTGCTTCACGACAGGGCAAAGTCCTCCTTGTCTTGTACGACGTATGTCCTGCTCGACCGCTCTTCTTCTCTCCTCGGACCGAACCGTGTCCTTCTAACCGCGGCCAACCTGCAGGGCCATGAACATGCGCGAGAGCAGCCTCGCCTGCTCGGGACCACGGAGAACGAACTGGGTCTGCGAAAGTGGCTCGAGGATCAGGGACACACCTTGGTGACCACGTCCGACAAGGACAGCGAGAACTCCACCTTTGATAAGGAGCTGGTCGACGCCGAAGTCATCATCACCACTCCGTAAGTGACGACGTTCCATCACCCGCTGCCCAAGACTGGGACCGGCCATGGCATGCCGATATTCACCTCTCACAGTTTCCATCCGGGCTACCTGACCGCGGAGCGCCTCAAGAAGGCCAAAAAGCTGAAGATTGCGGTGACGGCTGGAATTGGCTCTGATCACGTCGACCTCAATGCCGCCAACGAGACCAATGGCGGCATCACGGTCGCCGAAGTCACCGGCTCCAATGTCGTCTCGGTCGCCGAGCACGTCGTCATGACCATCCTCCTCCTGGTGCGCAACTTCGTCCCCGCCCACGAGCAGATCGAGCGAGGCGAGTGGAACGTGGCGGCCGTGGCCAAGAACGAGTACGATCTCGAGGGTAAGGTCGTCGGCACCGTCGCGGTGGGCCGCATTGGCGAGCGTGTGCTGCGCCGACTCAAGCCTTTTGACTGCAAAGAACTGTTGTATTTTGACTACCAGCCCCTGAAGCCCGAGGTCGAGAAGGAAATCGGTTGCCGACGTGTCGAGGATCTGGAGGAGATGTTGGCCCAGTGCGACGTCGTCACCATCAACTGCCCACTCCACGAAAAGACCCGTGGGCTGTTCAACAAGGACCTGATCTCCAAGATGAAGAAGGGTAAGTTCCGACCGTCGACCTCTGTCGATGAAGCGGCCCGAGTCTGACCAGCCCCATCATAGGTGCATACCTCGTCAACACCGCTCGTGGCGCCATTGTCGTGAAAGAGGACGTCGCCGCGGCCCTCAAGTCTGGCCAACTCAACGGCTACGGTGGTGACGTCTGGTTCCCTCAGCCCGCTCCCAAGGACCACCCTCTGCGATATGCCAAGAATACCATGGGCGGCGGCAACGGCATGGTGCCACATATGAGCGGCACCAGCATCGATGCCCAGAAGAGATATGCCGACGGCGTCAAGAACATCCTGGAGAGCTACTTCAGCGGTCGCCACGACTACAGACCCCAGGATCTGATCTGCTACAACGGTGATTACGCGACAAAGTCCTACGGCCAGCGTGAGAATAAATGAGCGAGTTCGAATGTCGACGACTTACGAGGTTGTACATTGGTGGGCGGATGAAAAGCAGCCGAGGCATCGACTCGATGGCGAAGGCTAAGAAAATGAAATGGTGGAATGTGGACAGGGCAGAGAACTCCTCAGTTTGATACGGAGGATTTCTTGGACACAGAAGCTAGATATCTATTATTACCTATCTAGCATCCGCTTTCGCAATCCATCAGTTCATCAATGCGCAGGTATTTCATATCCGGTTTATGTTGACAGAGGGACCGACTTAAATCGACGACCCGATTTCGCTTCAGGTTTGATGGTGGGGTAGGCGGGGCATATATGTGTGGAGCGGGGAGGGAGATGAGATATTCTGTAGTGGGACACTGATAGAGACTACTACTGCCGTCCTGCCTTCAAGGCAGGTAGCAATTCAGACAGACAGAGCAGGACCCACTTGAGGCCGGGACGACGACCAGGGCTCCAAACCTCAATGCGAGCGAAAATTGGGAATCCAATTCAAACTTAGTAGGCCGGGTGCAGGATTCAATTTGTGAACCCACCGCCGGGTTGTAGCAAGGTCGAGTCAAGCCGGTCCTAGAATGGGGCCTGCCAAACCGTTCTATGAACCGACGTCTGTAGAAGAAATATCGCCCTGTGCTGAGGATCTCTCGGTAGGGGGTTGCCGTCCACACTCGTGTTGATGAGAAATGGCCGACCGCGAGTCCGGTTGTGGAGTCTGCACGGAGAGAAGCTGGCCACACGACATCTCCTCACTGCTGTGGATGAATCCTTTCAGGCATCCATGGATCAAAACTCCACCACAACAATCTCCTGTCTTTCACTTTGCCCAATGACCCATCTTTCGTCCCCGGCGATTCTTCCCATCCCACTGATTTCCCTGACGATGGAGTCTTCCAGACTTACCCAGTCGCCCAGGAATCCGGTCTTGACCCGGACGACCATCCTGTTGTCCATGCTCTGACCAGTGAAGCACGTCTCGACCAGGCTCAGTCGGACATGGGCGTCGGCATCGACCACGTCCATGATGGGCGAGAACCATCCTTCAATCTCCTCGAGTTCAGCGCTTTCCATGCTGCAGTGTCCTCGGTAAGGTGGGAGGTTACCATCCCATTCTCGGCGCAGATGCGGCCCTTGGCCGAGAAATGGAAACGTCGTCGTCTTCGCGCACCACAGCCGCTCGGCGGGATCGAAGTATCCCTGGCCGGCCACACAGACATTCTCGCGCACCGTGAGCGACAGCGAGGCAGAGTCGACGTGGAGCGACATGAGCGAGACCGACGCGTGCTGCCGAACCCCCATCGAGTCCATGGCGTGGAAGGAGAAGCGGGCGACGGTGTGAGGGCCTTGGTTGTCGGCTGGTCGATCTTTTCCCGATGGGTCGGTGGATGGCTGATAAGACGACGGCGTTGAGATGTTCCACACACAAAGAGACTCGATGGGCATTTCTTCGTCGCCCGTGTACATGCTGCGGTTGGGCTGCCAGAAATATACGGCGTAGTGGGTGGCGTCATGCGTGGAGAAAAACCGGTCATGCTGATTCGGCGGGAGACCGAGAAAATGGATTTTCCATTCGGAGCGAAAAACCGTGTCCCACGTGGTACCCTGCCGGGACACATCGAAGCAACTGGCAAAATGGCGATTGACCTGCTCCATGGCGTTGAGGTTGTGGAAGGGATCCTTTTCAGCCCACTCCACGACCAGTGTGCAATGCCTCAAGCGCAGATTGCGAATAAACTTGCCCGAAACATCAAAGGGGATCGGATAGTGGACGGCCGTCCTGACGTCCAAGAGTGCCAGAATGTGCCGGGGGTGGTCGCGGTCGACCGGTTCGGCGGGGGCATAGACCAGCAGGCCGTCGTCATAAGACCACATCGTCGGTCTAAAGAGGTACGGTTTCGCCCCCAGTCGGCTGAGGTGAGTGGCAGCACTCTCATAGTATAGTCGACCTCCTGGCTGACTTTCATGATAATCCCACTGGCCGACGGGGAACCAGTCTCCCGTTTGTTCGCAAGGCGCCAGTGGGTACCTGGTGACTTTCCTGACGGTACCATGTGTGAGGTTGTCATAACGCGTGGCCACGGTGCGGAAGATCTTCTTCCAGTTCACATCGGATGCGCCGGGCGTCAGATGCACTTCCCGCACTTCTCTCGCACCGGGGTATTGTTTCAGCATGATGCAGAGATGGCCGTCATTCAAAAAGGCCGCCCGCCATAACTTGGACACCCTCTGGCAGCTGGCGACGTCCCAGATGTCCAGTTCAGCGAGGACGAGGAGAAAGATATCCTCGGGCAGATCCGGCAATGAGATGCGGTGACCGTCTGTGGGCCCCATTTCACCGTGGTTGGTCTGTCGATCAAAGGGGGGATCTCCAACAACCAGTGAAGGACACAATAACGTCAATCAACCACGTCCAGCGGTCTGATACAGGCGGATGAAATGAGCAATGACCACCCGGACAACGCATTGAGGCGCCCAAGAGACGGGGCATGGCGTGAAGAGCAGCTCGGCCCATCAGAGGAGGGTGACAATGGCCGAGGAGACTCCCAGCTACTCGAGATGCCGCTCTGGCTGAAGCTCCGCCTCGATCAGATCCTAGGGAAGAATCATCGGAGGAAAATAACCAGTGGAGGCCAGAAAGGCTGAAGACACGCCAAGAGACATTGACTCAGCGAGCCGTGGAGCACGTGACTCATGCAGGGCCGTCGGCGAACCGGTGCGACTGTGGGGAAATTTTCTGCAAAGTGGGAGTCAAGATTAAATGCGCGGTTTTGACGCAGGGCGCAGGCGGAAAACTTCGACACCCATTGGCATCGCTCTGGAATTGCCGCCACCAGCGACGTGTGAGTGTATCGTTGCAGTGACTCCCTCTGTATTTGAGTGCCACGGGTTCATCACTACTGTCGGGACGTCCCTGAGACAGAACTTCTCCATCTCGCCACCTTCTCATCATGGTCATGAACGACAACAGCATGTCGACCGCGACTCTGCCCTCGAGCGGCACTTCATCCTCGGCTCCCACGGCATCGTTCACCGTCAAAGCGGGCCTGGCTCAAATGCTCAAGGGTGGCGTTATCATGGACGTGGTCAACGCCGAGCAAGCCCGCATCGCTGAGGAAGCCGGGGCATGTGCGGTCATGGCGCTGGAGCGCGTGCCTGCAGACATTCGCAAGGACGGTGGGGTGGCCCGGATGTCCGATCCACAGCTCATCAAGGAAATCCAAGCGGCCGTCACCATCCCCGTCATGGCCAAAGCACGGATAGGGCATTTTGTCGAATGTCAGATTCTGGAGGCGTTGGGGATCGATTATATCGACGAGAGTGAGGTGCTGACTCCGGCCGACGACACCTACCACGTGGAGAAGCATGGCTTCAAGGTGCCCTTTGTCTGCGGTTGCCGCAACTTGGGCGAGGCGTTGAGGAGAATCAGCGAGGGTGCGGCCATGATCAGGACCAAAGGGGAGGCCGGCACCGGCGATGTGGTTGAGGCCGTGAAGCACATGAGGACGGTCAAGAAGGATATCGCCCGAGCGCAGGCTGCCCTGGCTGAAGGTGAAGGCGCGCTCCGAGCCATGGCCAGAGAAATCGGATGTGATGCCGTCCTGCTCAAGCAGACCGCCGAACTGGGCCGGCTGCCGGTGGTCAACTTTGCCGCCGGTGGCATTGCCACCCCCGCCGACGCGGCGCTCATGATGCAGCTGGGCTGTGATGGAGTCTTTGTCGGCAGTGGCATCTTCAAGTCGGGCAATGCGGCAAAGAGAGCCAAGGCGATCGTCCAGGCCACCACTCATTATCAGGACGCCAAAGTGCTCGCGGAATGCAGCGAGGGCCTTGGCGAAGCCATGGTCGGCATCAACTGCGGCAGCATGGCTCCTGGCGAAAAGATGGCTGGGCGTGGATGGTAAAGTTGAAAATCTCTGCATGAAAGGCGTCACGAGTTGAAGAGGGTCGGTTGGATTTGAAGGTTAATTTAGCCCAGAACCAGGTCTTCCAAAACTGCTTCCACTTCCTGTTTGGTCAGGGGCACCGCTAAGACTTCTGTTCCGCTGGGGTCCCGTCGACTGGTGATCATCTGGTGGTCGTGAAACTCTTTTAACAGAAATCGAAAATTCATGTCACTAGAGCAGATGAACTCTTCCGATGCTTTCTGGTAGAGTGTTCGATACTCCACACAGACCTCTTCGGGGGGCGCTCGTGATGCCGGTGTGGACGAGGCGGGCACGGCCTCCGCCTCGTCGTCCTGAGGGGGGGGGTCGACGCCGTCGGTCAGGATCGCCAGAATCTCGGTCAGAAGGATCCGATAAAGATTCCTGGCGTTTTCGGGCAGCGATTTCAAGACGAAGCCGATCCCGTCTTTCCCGCCGGCTCGTCGTCGTTTTCGACCGAGCAATTCATGGACGTCATCGACCACGCCCACCTCGGCGTCATAAGGAGCAAAGGTGGTGCAATCGTGGAAGACGAATTTGAACTGGTCCATGAGTGTAGAGTTCCATAAAAGTGAGAACGTGGGCGTATCGGCTGTGCAGATGAAGTGGATCAGGGGATGTTCGGCGAGGCGCGCCAGCAGCGTCTGTGTCGCAGGACGTCGTATGGACGGCGCATCGATGGAGTTGACCATGACCACCAATCGACGCGCCGGAGGATTGTCGGTCAGGTAGGAGAGAAGGGTATCGAGCATGTCTGGGGGCTGACCAACGAGACGCAACCCTTCACTCTCGGCCGTCAATACCGAGGCGACGACGTCCAGGATATCCCTGATGCTGAGTTTCGGCGTATAGCCGTTGACCACCACAATGTGAGGAGGCCTGGATTGTGTTGACAGCCATCCTGCAAATTGGTGGACCAATTGGCGTTTACTGCCAAACCCGTATAGACATAAACTGAAGCCTTCAGCCAGCTCAAAGTCCCACTGGGGAAAAGACCTTTGGTGCAATTTCATCAAGTGCGCTTTCTCCGCCTGGTGATCATCTTGATGTGCCTGGATCTGTTCCAAATACTCGTCGTGAGTAAGCCATGGCACTGATGAGAATGAATTTGTCGACACCCGGGGAGGACCAGCTCGATTCTGGAAGAAATAGCGTTCCTCAGGGGCGATGTCGCCCTCCGGGGTGGGAGACCTTTTATTTTTTGATCCTTTCGGCCTGCCCCGCTTCGACGGCGTCGCGGTAGGTGTGGCGATTTCGACCACGATTGTATCACTGTCTGGATCGAGCCCATTGATCGTGGCCGTGTCGCCCTCGTCGAGTATCTCCCTGGCCAGAGCATCTTCACCGTCCCAATCATCCTCGTCCTGTCGTTCAGCGAGAACGTGAGCACTTCGGCGTTTCGCTGAAAGATCTGCTCTTCGTCTCCGAGACGGCGTGTCCCGACTGGCCTTTTCTTTTCGGGGTGTAGAATATGAACTTTTCCCATTCTCCTGTACGTTGCAGCTGTGCGCCGCACGCCCATCCTCCTTGTCTGACTCTGCTCGCTGCACACCCGTTTGTCTTGGGGATATCCGGCGCGTATATGGAGATGTGCCATCATTTCTGACTTGGGCCTGCTGCTCGACTTCGGCATCCCTCGCCGCTGGTGAACTCTTGGGTGGTCGTTTTCGAGCCGTGCGTTCAATGTCAGGTACAGTGTCGGACTGTTTTCTCTTCGCCATCAGTGCCGCCGATTATTATATGTGGTCGTCGTGGCCAGTCGACTCCTCGCTGGTCGCGACGCGCCCCCAACTTTTACGACTCCGCAAACAAAGACATCTGATTGGCCAATCTCTCGGCCGCTAAAAGGTTCTTTCAATGCAGGAGTCACAGCCGTGACCATAAAATCTTTGACAGCCAGGAAAATTTGAGGTTAGCGTACGAGATAGGTTCTCAGTTCCAACAGTAGTGTTGGAAGCGCCCGAAGCGAGTCATCCTCTTGGTTGCAGAACAGAGGGTATTATCCTTACATATCATCACGTATATCACCACAATATATCACCGCATTGAACGTTCGACATCGCTTATAGCACGTACCCAGCTTGAAACATACTGGATACTGCGCTCTCGACCTTGCATCAGGGAATCTCTTATCTTTTGACCGCTCCAGCTTGGCATAGGACAGCGTGGAAGCTCGCCATCGGTCGTCATCTGCGATCTTTCCCCTACCAAACGGCTTGCCGAAGGGCAGACGGTTGTTATCAGCCATGATGGCTTCCACGGCATCTTCAAAGAGCAGTTCTGCTCGATCGGTGATCCGTACTATTGTTCGGAGCTATTCAGCACTGGTCGATCCATCTATTCCAGCCTCCAAAATCAAATATATCCCCACTTCAGGGACATACCCGAAAGGCTTCAAAGTATCGGGAACGCATGTCGGTGTGAAGCCAGCAAACAAGTCTCATCCAGACCTGGCGCTGATTGCCTCGGACAGACCCAGCTTCGGGGCCGCAGTCTTCACGACCAACAAATTCCAGGCGGCACCAGTGCAGGTGAGTCGAGCCGTGCTCGAAACCCGTGGAGGGGCGGGAGTGCGCAGTATCATTATCAACTCTGGTTGCGCCAACGCCGTGACCGGTGCTGGAGGCCTTGAGGACGCCCGAGCCATGGCGACGGCGGCGACAGCATGTTTCGCGCACTCCTCACAACCCGACGACAATCTCGGCCCCGCGAGCCTCGTCATGTCGACGGGGGTCATCGGCCAACGCCTACCGATCAAGAAAATCCTGTCCCAAATTCCCACGGCGTACGAGAACCTGGACGACAGCCACGACGCCTGGCTCACCACGGCCAAAGCCATTTGCACCACCGACACATTCCCCAAGCTTCTCAGCACAACCTTCACACTCCCCTCGGCCCAGCACCAGGGGGTCCAATACCGCCTGGCGGGCATGACCAAAGGGGCGGGAATGATCCATCCCAACATGGCCACGCTGCTGGGGATCCTCTGTACGGACGCGCCTGTCGCCGCCTCGGCGCTCCACTCCCTCCTCACTGAGGCCGTGACCCGGTCGTTCAACTCCATCTCCATCGACGGCGACACGTCGACCAACGACACGGTTGCCATCCTCGCCAATGGCGCCGCGGCACCGCACCCGGACACCCCTCCGGTCCCCAATGACCCCAGTTCGCCGGACTATGTCGCGATGCAGTCGGCCCTGACGGACTTTGCGCAGCGCCTGTCCCAGCTCGTTGTCCGCGACGGTGAAGGGGCGACAAAATTTGTGCAGGTGACGGTGCGCCACGCGCCCACCTACGCCGATGCCAAAGCCGTCGCGTCCAGTATCGCGCGCTCCCCGCTGGTCAAGACGGCGCTGTACGGCAAGGACGCCAACTGGGGCCGCATCCTCTGCGCCGTCGGCTACACTCCCGGCCTCTCCCCCGGCGCCGTCGTCCCGGACAAGACGAATGTCTCGTTTGTGCCGGCCGAGAACTCCAAGTCCAAGGAGGAAGGAGTGTTGAAACTGCTCGTCGACGGCGAGCCCGAGACCGTGGACGAAGAGCGCGCGGCCCGATTGTTGGAAGACGAGGATTTGGAGATTGAAGTCGACTTGGGCACCGGCAGCGAAGAGGCCAAGTATTGGTTCTGCGACTTCAGTCATGAATACGTCACCATCAATGGCGATTACCGGACGTAGGAGTACATCGAGAGGTGTAGATACAGGAAGATCAAAGAGCTTTCTTCATGGACGAATTTGGAGCAAGATCCTGGCCGGAGCAGCGAGTCTGCACTTGTTTGCTGTTCTTATTGCTATTTTATTGCTGCTCCAAAGTACAGGTGTGGATACTGTACAGATTGTCCGCTCCGGCTCATCCCTGCTATGCATCCAAAGTATGCTTTTCCTGACCTCTCCCGTCTATACATTCCGGTCGTGACATCTAGGCCACCAGTCCTTTGAGGTTGGCACCAAAGTCGCCCTCCTTGGCGGCAATTTCAAAGTAACCGTAAATGATGGTGACGGCCAATAGGATCCCTGTGCCGCTCCCCAAGGCACCAATCATGTCGCTCGCCACCGACAGCGCTCCAATGCAAGCACCGCCAAAGGCCGCGGCAGTGGGAATCACGCGTTTCAACTCCTTGTACATGCTCTGCTCCCGGTGGCCGGCCATGACTAGTCCCTGTTCTTTGAGTTGTTTGGCGACGTCTCGTGGCGCAGATCCAGAAACTTCAATCCACGTCTTGGAAAAGACGGCGCAGGTGACGATGACGAAGGTGATGTAGATGACGGTGTGAATCGGATCGAGGAGAGCGTCGGTAAAGTTGTGCGGCGGAGACATGTAGTAGGCAATCCCGCCCGAGGCATACAGTTGTGAGGATCCCTCTCTCGGTTCCCAGGTGCCAATCAGTTTGACCAGAAGATTGTCCGAGAAGCGGGTGTACAGCATCTGGCTGACAATGAAGATGTTCGAGGCGAGGGCCGATTGCAGCATGATGGGCATATTCGAGGTGTAGAAGAGGCGAACCGGATAGGAACCTCGCATGCCGCGCTGACGAGAAGACTTGACGGGGATCTCGACGCGGAAGCCCTGGAGATAGATGACGGCGGCGAAGACGGCAATGGTCGCCAACAGATTCATGATGTTGGGGAGATGTTGTCGGTAGAACGCTTCGCGTAGCGCTCGAGTCTTGTCGGGCCATGTGACCAGCAGGTGGAACAGCGCAATCACGGCTCCCTCGAATTCCTTGCCGCGCCCGGTGTCAATCGTGGTCGGCGAAAAGGCCTTCCAGATGATGGATTCGCAAATGTTGGTCGCGATGAAGAGCGAGATGCCCGACCCCAGACCATATCCTTTCTGCAGCAGCTCATCGAGGAGGATGACGACCAATCCGGCCAGCACAAGCTGAACGATCAGGAGCAAGCAGATCCCGGCTCCGAGATCGCTCGGCTGGCCATAGAGACCGGTGAGCACGAACACGCATGCTTGACCGAAAGACAAAATGATCGCAAAGAGCTTTTGCGCCGTTTGGTAGAGTTCGCGATCGGATTTGAGGTCGAGATTGACGTCGATCAGATGGGTTCCGGCAAGGAGCTGGACCGGTTAGCCTCGCAAATGGAATCTCTCGCATCGTCGTCGTACCTGGAAGACCATGCCTGAGGAAATGATGGGCGTGGTCCCCAACTCCATCAGCGTTCCTCGGTTACTGGCCAACATCATGCGCAGCCAGTAAATGGGATCCGACGTGTCGGATGAGACGATCCCGTACAGAGGCATCTGGCTCATGACCAGAAAGATCAGAAGTGTACACTGGCGACCGTGTCAGTTTGGTCGGTGCTTGTCGAAGCCATGATCTATCTCTTCTTCTTACTCCTGTCCACATCAACTTCTGATTAAACGGAATTTTCGACTCAGGCGCGGCCACCTCGGGAAGGAGGGGCGTGAATGGTTTAATGAGGTCGAGAAATCGTACTGTGGCTGGTGTTAGCAGTCGCGTGGGTGAGCGTGTGCTGGAGATGGAGACGTACGGCCGCTCATGGTGCTGCTGGTGCCACAATTGATGACAAAGGGCTCCTGGGTAACAGCAGCGACGCAAAAGGAGGGTGAAGAGAAGAGGCAGGCTGGTGCCAGAGGAGCGCAGGGAAAGAGAAGACAAAAAATGGTAATCCCCTGAAATCGCGCTAAAACTTGTCTACTCAGAGAATCACACAAAACGGACTCAATGTCAGGTAAGGTGTCCTCGCCAAGGCTGCGGAGTACCTTGCCTTGCTTTCTCGGCCCAGCCACAACCTGCCAGTAAGAACTGGCCATATGTTTATGTGGTTCACATTTTGATGCTGTTCCCGCGTCGTGTATACATACCATACGACTAGGCCATGATTGTTCCGGCATTCTTCTACAGCCGCAGGTCTAGCGGCATTCTATGACGTCCGACCAATGTGTGTCCAAGTCGTCCGCGTGAAAAAGATGCCATCAAAACTTTCTGTACGGCAACGTACGCCATGGTGGGATCTGGAGGACATGTGTAACTTGGAACCAGCAAACGCAGACCCTGGTCACTTTTGCGCACAGTCTTATTCAGCTGTGAAAACTGTGGCATTCTGAGAGATCGACATCGGTATACAGGCGTCGCCAGATTCGTTCTTTGACAAATAACCCCCTTGCTGGCGGACCTCGAGTCGGGAGAGTCGACAAAACAGCCTTGTCAACAAGTGAAAATAGTCAGAGCCATGCCATAGAAACAACGTTGAAATACGCAAGGCGTCTCCCATCGATGCCATGTGCCACCATTGCTCTGGTCGTCCTCAAGGGCCATCGAAAATATGAAACATGAAGAATTGATACCGGAATTTGGACGACCATCTTCATTGTCACAGACCTACATCTCGTGCCCTCCCATCCTGACGATTGTTGTAACGAGTTTCTAACTCGCTCGGAACGAGCAGAAGAATTTGCTCTGCTTCAGTCGATGGCTCAACTTTACAAACATGGACAGCGGTCACGCTTGCAAGACGGCATAGCAGGTCAGAATCACTAGCCTTGCCATTTGCGCAGGGAAACACGCTCCCCAGTTGGCATCACAGACCGACCCCTCGACCGCCCTTGGAACTGGCCTCGTCCAGGAAATCGGAGTATTTGGACAAGATGTGGGAAATGGCTTGGAGATGCCGAGTTTAAGAATAGAGCGCCACGGTCGGCCTGGGCAGTGTGCTCATATTGCTGCTTGGCGGTCGACCCCTTACTGTCTGCCTTGCGCAGCCACAGCCATGCTGAAACAGCAGACTAGCCATGAGCGGAAACTTTGTAAAATCAGTTTCGCAAACGCTCCTATGGCTATGCACGCTGGTGCAATGTAGGGACAACGATCACGGCAGAACAATGCTCTGGCGACCACCTTGAGTGATCACAAGTATTCTTCATTTCACTCTCTAGATCGTGGTTCCCTTACACATCGCCATGGCATCCGCTACAGATATCATCACCTATATTGGTGTTCCGCTCGCCGTCCTAGGCGTAATGCCCATTCTGTACACCTTTATGTTGGCAATTCTGACGCAGCGACGCATTCGTGCTTCTCTGATCCACCATGGCCATACACCGGTCAATTCGACGCGCCAACACGATGGCTTTACGATCCGCAGTTCGCCAATGACGAGTCTGATCGAGGTCGAGCTGCCGCGATACGCCATTGCACCGCTCGAGCGAACCAACCAGGACTACTGGAAGGCGACAAGGGAGAGACAAGAGCTAGATGGGGAACACCACAGACTCCTCGACAGAGCAGAGAGCACTTTGAGCATGGTGGAGGAAGGACGCGTCCGAGGGTATCTACGCGGCGGGAGCTGGCGAGCATTTCACTGGAAAAAATTGATAGTGGGCAAGAAGCTGTATAGAATCCAATATGAAGATGAGCTACGGGAACCTCCGGCCGAGATCGATTTTTCCGAGCTGGTGCATTTTCTCCTCGATTGGGGTGCCGTGCCCGATTCCATGGGCTGGGAGAAGTTGAGATCGGGAGGGCTGTGGACGCCAGCGGGAACGGTCTTGTTGAGACAGCCAGAAAATGACGGCGAAGCGCAAAAGAAACATGTCGACTGGATCCTGAGAACCAGCATGCCCGATGAGAGCGACGGGATCCTCAATTTGACCATCAAATGGAACAAGGATTCCACAGAGGTCGGCCAGGTGCGAGGCGTGGCCAGTTTGCCCCCTGGCTGGGGTCGTCTCAATCAACCAGCACCGCTCGAGTCAAATGACAAGGTTCAGGAAGATCGAAAAGACCTGAGCGCCAGAATTGAAGAGCTAAAGACGGCGAACAAGCACAGCCTTGACAGCACCAGCTTCAGATTTCGCCTTGATGGCAATTATGTTCAGAAAGTGCTGTGGGAACAACACAACATCGAAACCGGCTTCGTCGATGAGCCGTTTCGGACACACGAACAATCTGCTGGCGGCATGTGGTTTACCTCGGCCATGTCGGCCATTCTGGCTCAAAAACAGTCTGCTGGGGGAATGTGGGCCTTTGACTTGCCCTCTGACGTCGCCTCTTTCGTCCGCCGAGATTCCGTGCCATGGGGCGTCATGGTGTTACTGGGTCTGTCGGCGGAGATAGACGCACCACATTGGTCCAGTGAACAAGACGTCAAGACGGTCAACCTCTTGGACAACCCAGCGACCCGCCACCACGAGCGATTTTTAGCCAGCCAGGCTGCAGCGCGACTGGAAGCGACGATGCCGCCTGACCAAGCCCGGATCCACAAGATGAATCGCGAGGCGCAAGAACGACAGGAGCGACACAATGACATGATGCGAGAGATTTCCAAAAGACAGGAGAGAGAAGAACGGCGAATGCAAGAGGCGATGGCGAGCCCGCGAATGAACCACAAGGCCGTGGCGGAAGCGTGCCTGGCTTGGCTTATTGCACAGGGCGATATTGGACGCGAATGGACCGTCGGCCAGCTTGCCGAAGCGGTCTTGTATCTGATGGTCATCGACCAACGAGAGGACGGAGAAGGCCGAAAAGTGGTGCGCGTCCTGGAAGAATGGATGTCTTGGGCCACAGCCGGCGGAATGAAGAAGCAGCAAGTCATCATGCTGGGAGACATGAAAGTCGAGTTCTGCCTGGCCGCGAGTCTGGTGGCCATGATCCAGGAATTAGCCGCCACAGGGTTAGGCAAGGCCGGCGCCGACATGCTCGAATGCTTGCAGTTATGGAGAAAAGTCCGGCTTGGATAGAGAAGGCATCTGAAGAATAGAGCTAGTTCAGTCCTTGATTGACCGACTCATCGATGGATCTGATGTGCAGAGATCGTCCCACGGAGCTTTGTGCAGACGTGAAAAGTGCTGACGGAGAAAGGCAGGATGTAATTGATGAGGCAGACCAAAAGACATGATATTTCAATCAGTGGATGGATGCTAGGCAATTTGGTTTGAATGGTCTCAGAGGTCACCATGCGCAAGACCAAAAGACGTCACATTAAAAACATTTCAGCGCCAATTCATTATTTTCACCTCGTCCCCTCATCATGCCGCGCCGGCTGCGTAGACTCGTTGCTCCTGCTTCTGTGCGGCATTGGCCGCCACGGCATTCCTGATCGCCTGCGTTGAATCGACGCCAACCCTTTCTTTCGCCAACAGATCGACCAACAATGGACTGGGGGTGCTATCCCGCTGGGGCTGGAAAGCCGCTTGGCCTTGCCGGTACTTCTGGACATTGTCGAGGTACATATCGAAGAGGTATGACGAGTCGAGAGGGCCACCCTTGGCCTCAGGGTGGAACTGTGTAGAGAAAATGGGCCGGGACTCGTGAATGAGACCTGTTGGTGGTCAGTCACGGCGACATCATGGGGCGGCTGCGGTGGGGGTGCTTACCTTCGTTGGAGTTGTCGTTCAAGTTGATGAAATACGGCTTCCATTCCGGCGGCAGAGTCGCGGCGTCCACCGCATAGCCGTGGTTCTGACTCGTAATGTGGCACTTTCCCGTCGTCAGGTCGAGCGCGGGGATGTTGTGGGCTCTGTTGCCGTATTTGAGCTTGATCGTCCTCGCACCCGCGGCCAGAGCCAACAGCTGGTGTCCGAGGCAAATGCCGAAGATGGGAAGCTGAGACGTCTCCATCAGCTTGCGCAAATGGTACACCGTGTCTTGACAGTGGGTCGGATCGCCCGGCCCGTTGGAGATGAAGACGCCATCAAAATGATGGGCCACCTTGTGGATCGGATAGTCAAAAGGGAAGCAGGTGATGCTGGCTCCACGGGTGACGAGACTGCGGAGGATATTCTCTTTCACGCCGCAATCGAGCACGGCGACGTGCGCCGTCGGCGATGGCGCACTGACGTGGAAAGGTGCCTTGGTGCTGACGCGGCGGACCAAGTTGATCTGCTCGGGATCGATAAACGCTTCGTCTTCGTCCTGGTCATACTCTTCTCCGATGGTAATCCGGGCGAGACTGGAGCCCTGCTCGCGCAAATGGGTGACAATAGCCCGGGTGTCCACGCCGGTGATGGCCGGCACGCCCTCTCGCGCACACCACTGACTGAGACTCTCCACGGCCGTCCAATGTGAGTATTTCTCCGCCGCGTCTGCGACCACCACGCCCACGGCCTGGATGTGGGGGCTCTCAAAATACTTTAGGAGACCGTACTCGTCTCGACTGCCCGAGGGAACACCATAGTTCCCAATCAATGGCTGTGTGAAAACAAGGATCTGCCCTCGATACGACGGGTCGGTCAACGACTCGGGATATCCCACCAGGGACGTCGTGAATACGGCTTCTCCCGAGATATTGCTTCGAGCACCAAACGAAGTGCCATGGAAGATCGGCCCGTTGCGGATTGTGAATGTCGCCCTCTCACGCACCGGGCGCGGGGGCTGGAGTTGCTGATGCACAGGGATCGGTGCGTTGGTCGACACGCTCGCTAACGACCGAGCCCGGAAGGAGACGGCCGATGGATTTGTGGCCGATCTGGGTAGCTGGTGCGTCGGTCGGAACAGTCGAGAAAACATGGCGTCGTCGTAAAATGAGTCGAAGGAATGTTCCAGACCGCTAGTTTGCCTGAGCCTTCCACAAGTGATCTATAGCACCGTCAGGAGCACGATCATTGACAAAAAGGGGCGTGCTGGGTACCGCTAATGTAGTCCTGTAGATATACCGTTAGCATACGGTCTCATCGACGAAAGAGTTGCGGTGGATGTCATGGTGACTCCCAGCGGGAGGCCGCTATCAGTGCCCCAGCGAAGGGGAGCAGCACACTTACCTGGGAGGTGAAGATGCTTGGGAAGCACATGAACGCAGCTGAAGGGTTCACCGCAGGCTAAAAGCAGGAGAAATAGACGTGGTACGGCTGCCAGCAAGAGGACGTCTGCACAAAATTCTCTGATGCTGCAACAGATGTGGAGCAACCGACAGAGGCGTCGCGAAGGATTGGTGGAGTCTGAGTCGGTGCTGGCGGGGCTGGGCGCCGCCATGCAAAATTCAAAATCTTTCCTTTCGTCACGCCCCCATGACGAAACTCGAGGGGCAAGCAACAAATTTTTATGTCCCCCACGTGAGCAACATTTATTCTTCCCTTTTCAGCGCACCGCTCAACGCCTCCTGGGAGGTCCAGAGTGGTACCGACTCCACGGGCAGAGATGATTGGCCGTAGAAAAAAGGGGGCGAGCGGTGCTTTTGCAGCTTCGATACATCATCTCAATGAGCTGCTTCATTGTTTCCTGGAATAAGATTGTACCTCGCTCAGGAAGGCGTTATATCTCTCTGCGCGGCATCGAATGGACCGACTCATCTGAATATCTCGCTGCGCTCTGAGTCAGAATGTGGCAGCTACACTGACGTGCTCCGTCCTGTCCCACCCATCAACCATGTATAAGCCGTCGGTATGTATGGAGATAAAGGAATGGGAATACGAAGAATGGATGTGTGTTCTTGCCCTGTGAATACCTGCGCTTCACTGTTTCCTGCCGATTGAGCATGACCGTCCCGGAACTTACCATGGCCGTCGAAACTCTCTTCCACTGGGACGGCCAAATGCTTCACAGCCTCCAGCATACCATCCGTCGCAAATATCTGGTACACGTCACGAGTGTGCTGCTCGACCTCGTCGCCCTTGTCTGCCGTGTACCATGTCTCGGGCACCTAGCTCCGCATGCGGAACGACTGGTGGACGTCCATTCCCATAGCTCAATCCTCGTCTTGATGCAGTGGCGGTCATACAGGAATCCAGACCCATGGCGAGTCAAAGATCGGTAAAGAGTGCCTGCAACATCCTGTCCCATCGGCACATCGAGAACAGCCTGGCCACTTTATGCTGATACCCAGTCCACAAAGTTCAGGGCGAGTTTTGGTGCCACGCAATCTGCGGCATCGTAGCCTGAGGCTCGCCCTGTGTAGTGCAAAATGTATGTTGGGCATGAGAGGAACCACAGGGAGGATCTGTCCAGGCAAGGAAATTGATTTGCCCACGAGATCATCACTCAAGAGAATGTCAATGTCGGTGTGGTATCATAATGTCTGCCATGAATTGCATCATACCGCTGTTTGTTATTGACCGGGTCAGTTGGATATCACTCTAATTCGACCAGGCAACTTTCACTGAACCACCAAGGCACAAGCCAGAAATCGAACAAACAAAATATCGCACGAGGATAAAAAAAAGATTTTGTCCAGAGCGAGACTCGAACTCGCGGCCTTCGGATCACTCCATGTTTGACACGGATTCATAATATGCTATGAGACCGACGTGATAACCAACTACACCATCCAGACAAATTTGACGTTATGTTTTCCAGCTAAAATTATATAACTTTTATCATAAAAGCCGAGTGGGGGTGTTCGTCCCCCCCAAACTAGTCCATTGTTGTGAACCTCAACATTTCCTGACCGCACAGCAGCCAAACTCCTTTGAATGACACATATGTCCAAATCGGTGGATGACATAGACCCTTGTTCTAATGCAGCCATTTCTTTAGATGAAAAGCCAGCGCAAGTTCTCAATGTACAAATCAGCAGCTGAGGGAATTCGTCGCAACAAAGTCATGTCCTTGTCTTTGACTTGATTGAGCTTTGCAACTGTCGGGCACTTTATCCCCTCTAGCTGTCGGCGGGAACTTGACCAATCTCGATAGTAGATTCCAAAGGCAATATAGAACCAGACCAGAGGTAGCATTGCGGTTCATCAGAGTGGCCATTCATAGTCCAAACGCGGGCGGATACCAGAGTTTGGATTGTGGGTCAGTACTACGTAAGACTTCGTCATCTGATAACCGCTGCTGTTCAGGCGTTGGTGTTTGGCTAGAGCACAGAATCTCTGCCGATTCACACGTACGGAGCTGCGGAGGTGACCGTGGCTGACAACCATAAAATCTAGTCTCCTGCTCCTTGAAATCCCGTGGAAGGACGAAAGAGAACTGGGAAGGTTCAAGGATGGAATAATGGGAACAAACTGTTCAGGAAATAGTGCTCTGCTGCACGCGTCAACCCATTCACGACTCGAGAGGTGAGGTTGGATGATATGATGGTATTCTGGCGATGCAGCCAGCCTCGGCACGAAGCATGTCAGGCTGACCTCTCAACCTCGTCGACTCTGCGATACTCGGCGCCAGCATCCCAAAGGCGGAACAGCAATCAAGCTTTCCTGAATCTTCGGAGAATGCCTCGCCAAGAGAATATCGACCGACTCCTTGATCTGTTGCTCGCCTTGACTTAGGCCGCAACAACCTCCTCCGTGGTACCGTTGGTGCCATTCTCCGCGGCGGCTTCGGTACCATCTTCCTTGCCCGGGCTGTCGATGGCCACCTTGACCGCGATCTCACGGCCCTCGATCTCTTTACCGTTCATTTCCTCGACTGCCTTCTGTTGCAATTCTTGGGAGCCGAGCGTGACGAAGCCGAAACCACGACCCTTGCGAGGTTCATTGCGCGCCTGGAGTTTCTTGACCATGAAGCGAGGAATTGGGCGAAGAGCAATCTTGGCAGAGGTGGGTTCGTAGGCGGCGAAAAGCTCCTTGAGCTGCACAGGAGAGATCAGTACGAACAGCGTCGACCACGGTGGAGGGCGACCTTACCTTCTCTTCGCTGAGATCGTAGGGCAAGTTGGCGACCATGACCTTGGTTGTCGAAGGAATCCCGTCCTCCGGCGGGCCACGTTGCTTCGGTTGACGAGGAGCATGCGTCTTGTTCTGAGCGCTGGCGTCCGTGGCCGCCTCGTTGGCGGCGTCACTCACCGGTTGCGATTCCTCGGTCGCGTCGGCGGGAAGAGTACCGTCCTGTGCCAGCCAGTCAGTCGGTCCGTCCGTCGGTCACTCGATCGGACTTGATGGGTCAGTTCCTTACCGCGGCTCTGCCGCCTCGAGGGGCGCGTCCTCCCCGGCCACGACCACGGCCGCCTCGGCCTCGCCCAGCAGACCGCTTGCGCTCGGCAGATTCGCCACCTTCAGCGCCCCCCTCCGTCTTGGGAGCGGCCTGGTCGGGCTTGCGAGCAAGTTGAACGGAGACCTTGCGCTCCAGGATGTCCTTGCCCGACAGATTCTCGATGGCCTTCTCGGCCTCCTCGGCAGTTTTCAGATCGACAAACGCATAGCCGACAGGACGGTTGGTCCGGGGGTTGACAGGGATAGAGGTTGATTCACTACATGTCATCATTCCTCGTCAGCAGTCCATTCCGCAACGCCTCCGTCATCCGAGAGGTGGACGCGGCGCCATCAGGAAGGGGGAAGGGCTTGGACATACACATCGTAACCGGAGAAGAACTCCTTGAGTTCCGCCTCAGTGGTCGCGTAAGCGAGATTCCCGATGTACAATCGACGACCTTCCGCGGCGCTGGCCAGAACGGCCTCGTTGTTGGCAGCAGAGGTATCCTCGATGCTGGCATTGTGGAGGGTTTCGGCGAGGTTGTCGACGGCAGAAGACATTGTGGCTGAGGACAAGTGCGAGATGACTTGTGGGTGCAGGGACTCAGGTAGCTAGAGGCTGCCTTGGGAATTCAGTTGATGAGGGGTTAAAGGGTAGCTGAGTGCCCTAGATTCGAAGTGATTTGAAGGAGACGTGGCGTTGTGATCAGAAGGACTGATGGTTGATGAGGAAGGGAAGAAGGCAAAGGGGCGACTCGCAGCCTGAGAAAATAAATTTACCGCATAGGCGTTGCAGCCAAACTGACCAGGGTGCGCGGATCATACACGTGGCGCCTTCCCTGTTCCGGCCTAGTCACCTCCGCCGGGGGGATGGTACCTGACAGCCTTTGGCTCGATTAATCGATTCTCTAAGCATATTTTGGGGGGCTGGTGTTCTGCATCACCGCTGAATCGTTGATACTTCTCTTGCTGTGCATGACACATCAAGTCGAGATTGTGTCTCTCAAGCCGCGCATGGCCTGGTGGCAACCATCCGTGGAGAGGACCGCGCCAGTCGACCGCCTGACGTGAACCTGTGAGGCAGGTGAAAAATAGGCAACAGATTGGTCTAATACTCCCCTTATAAGTCCGTTTCACTATCATGCTACCGCTTGACGATGCCTTGGAGCCCGTCAGAAGGGCGAGAAACATGGACTAGCCCCATCCACCAACGTCTGTAAATCAGGCCAGCCGACAGGACAAGCAAGGCAACGGACGTGAGAGATGGCTTCTGCTCATTAGATCTTGTTCTTGTAATGTTGTTGCCGGGAAATCCGCCTTCGGTTTAGGCGGTACTTCCTTTGAGGAATAGCTCAGGTCTTGGCTGCCCGCCGCTTTTGACGTCTATAAGAACCGCCCTCCCATCCTCTTCGACGTCGACCTTTTCCTCCATCCTATTCTCCCCCCCTTGCACCCTCACATGACGCGGTCAAAGCCTTGTACTTTCAGGCCTCCCAATTTTTTCTTCTTTTCCGCTGTCGTCCGCCTGCCACCGTCCGGACCCTCCAATCATCGACCCTCCCTTCGTCACGATTTCGACTCGAGGAGTTTCGGCCCTCCAACGCTATCACTTCTGCCTGACGACTTTGACTCCACTTGCGACCCAATGTGCTGACGTGGCTCACTATTTTTGTCGCGCCAGCCGGACTCGCCGTGGGCGTGTGAGTTTCGACGTGGAGTCATCAATGACTTGAGGATCTACGTCTTACAAACACCGTGAAGCAAAAGCGCCTGCTTCACCGGCCACGATTTGGGCACATCGATTCAGCTGGGCCAGGGGTTTACCGGAGATGGCTCTGCGTACAACCAAGTACGATGCCAGGAGGGGCATCTCGCTCTCCCACACCTGAAATATGCGCAGCAGGCCAACATCCAATCAAGAAAATGCCTCACGGGCCATCGGCAGCGAGTGTGCCTTGCCGCCTGTGACAAATGCGCCTCGAGCCGAACGCTTTACCCTGGACACGCTGAAAAGGTTGAAAAGTTGAACAATTGGCCCGAGTCTGCCTCGCATTCTGCTAGTTATGCCGGATCAGCTCGCTCCGTTTCTGCATACGAGGATTTCCTGCGCAACGAGGGGGGCGCTAGATTCTGCGGCGCAGCCACACCACTGTCGATCACGCCCACGGCGCAAGTCCTTTTTCTGTGACTTGGGTTACGAGGAGGGGAATCACACGACGACGGACTCGTCCAATGCCCCTGATTGTCCGATGCCAATCACGCCCACGGCGTAAGTGAAGGAACCCACGACTCAGGCTACGGGAGAATCATGCGATGGATGTGCCCAATATGTCAGGGTTTGAAGCAGCGGAGAAGGCCCATCAACGAGGGAAATGACAACTACGACGAAGGAGCCACCAGGCCAGAATTTGGCCCCTCCCGCCACCCCGTCCTCCCACGACAAGGACATGGGTTTGACCATTTTTTCGGTGTGCTATCTTGGTCACCGACCGCTCGTGGCCTCATCTTCGTTTGAGCCCGGCAGCGATTGTGCCCTCAGAGGAAGAGTGTTGACAAGTATCGAAGAGCGTCGAAAAGAGGCCCGATGTCCATGTGTGGGACGTTCCCACTCCGGACCACATATGGCCGCCCTTCTCTGTCGAATCCCTACCAATCGTCTCAGCTGATGGGGAACTGGATGAATTCCTTGTCCGTCACGGCGTTTCGGCGCCATCTCGCACCCTGGTACCAGGCGCAGGCAGCATGCTGCCGGTGTTGCCGGGATCGTGAACCCGGCAGTTGAGAAACATGGCTGTGTGCCTTTTGAGGGAAGTTGGAGGGAGAGGCTTGCCGTTGGACGTCTATTAAAGGGGTATCATCTCTTCGGTCTTGACTTCTATCCCACCAGCTCACATCTCCCAAAACACTCCTCAGCAATTTGGGCACATTCACGCCCAGTTTCGCTTTTACCATGGCCACCTTCATCTCTTGTCAACCTCTGGACAACACTCCACCGTTCAATCGCAATACCATTGCCGTTTCCGCCTCAGCCGGCGTCAGTGATTCAGTCCCCAGCTGGCTAAACGGGCGGCATGCCGAATGGGCATGGGCTGGTTGCAGTGTGGAATTTGTGGATCTAACTAGCTCCCGCCATCACGGTGAGATTCACGAGCCTGGGCCGGCTCTCGAAATTCTAGAGTCAGCGAGACGTGGTTTCATCCGGCACTGCGCCCAAGGTGCCAGTGACGACGGCCGCAGCGGCGACGACGACGTCGTCGACGACAAATGACGACAGTGATTACGACAGCGACACAAGTGAATTTCCGACTGTCCGAGAGATCTTTTCGAAGGCCGAGAAGCAATTCAGGGCGACGAAGCAATTCGAGGCCGCGACCTCGGAACAGCCTGCGGGTAGTCCAGGTGAGCACATCACATCCCCAGTACAGTTGTCCATGACGGGTTGTGTGCTAATACAGCTTCCTAGACAGGCCGATCATACTGGATGGCGACGAGTTAGATGACGAGTGTGACGCTGATGACGATGACCGAACTGTTGGCGGCACGACCGTGACCGATCGCCGCTATTCTCCTTCCTCACCGTTGTTCCGGCCAGTCGGCATTTTCCATGATGCCCTTGCACTCTTTCCGGACTTTCGGCTCTGCTTCAATGCCCGCATCCTGCTCAGACCTCTCGTTCTGTCCATGGTAACTTATTTGACTCTACATTACCCTAGACGGTGGGAATGGACTCGGATGTTGTGGCTCTCTTCGGCTTCGGAATGCTGTTATAGCACCACCACGATTGATCCCAGCAAGGTTGTCGAATCCTGGTCTCCGACGCTACTTGACGCATTTCCAGAAACCATTCGCCCACAACGAAAGATCCATCGCACTAAGGACGATGTCGCCCTCTGGAGGTACTGGGGCCCGGAGAAAGATTTTCTGGAATTCCAGGATCAGGGGTGCCCCTGTCACCACATATGATGGAGTAGCGCCTGGCAGAACAATGACGGTTGGTGGAGCAGTGTTGGCTTGTTGAATGGGCTGCCCAGGAGTCTGATTTTGTGTAATGACGATATGCTGCACTTTTGTCGGGGGTACTGAATTCGGACTCGAACATGCTCTGGTGACCGGCCGATTTGGAGGAGGCGGACAAAGGCACCACTTTTCCACACGTAGCTCCTTCTTGGCTGACCTGACTGAGATGATGATCACAAGTTTGACGTCTCCTCTTGATTTCTCAAGCCACCATGCTGCATCACATCTCAACCGGGAGAGCGACTCGGAGAGGCCAGACTCAAAAACAAGTGTGGGCCAATCGCTTTTGCTCTCTCTAGAGTCAGGCTTAAACGCTCCGTCCGCCTCCTTAGAGGAGCGAGTGCTGGAGAATCTCCCGGCGCCGAGAGGAACGAGGGCTTCCTCCGGTATGCCCATTCTGCCAAGTGCGCGATCCAATTTCTTAGCTAGGCTAAGGTGAGACATTTCGTGTGCCACTGAAGGCATCAACTTGATAATTAGTAGATTAGAGTCGGCGTAGTAGCTCATTCGAGTGTCTTTCCCTATGGTGTCACGCTCACGGTCCATCTTCGTAAGGTCCCGTTTTGTGACACCACGGAATACGAGGTACTGCTGATTCGTACCAGCAGTCTGCAACTCAGCACACTGTGACCTGACTTGCTCTTGCAGATCGTCGATCCCCATATACGGATGAACATAGATGTTTCCTAGTCCTTCCATAGGCGACATCCCCATGGGCAAAGTCATCTCTGGCGTTGTCTCTGACTCGCTCGTACTTGAAGAAGACCTGGACATAGGTGCGGATGTAGATGGGCCATCGTTGGATGCGAGAAGTGCAGCCATGTTAAGGTTCGAGGGGCAAGTGTGGGCCGGAGGGTGTAATGTTGGAGAGAAGCTACTTGAAGAAGCGGGCGTGCTCTAAGCCGAGGAGAGATGGTCAAAGCTTGACGTAGTCGCTTACGAGAGAGGTAGAGAGTGGAAGTAGATGTATGGCTGACTTCTTGAAAGGAAAGAACGTGCCTCGTAGAGGTGAGTGGTGACAAGGTAGAGGCTATAGAACATGTCACGATCTTGGCACCCAGGTAATTTTGGCGGGCCGCCTGTATGGAGGGGAGAAAGATGGGCAGGCTGGCGTCTTGGCATTGAGGGAAGAATGCCTCCAAAAGCGGCGGCACCTCCCGCCCAATTCGGCGGAAATTTTCCCTGCCAACCCGAGTTTTGGATGTAATGTCGTTGACTGGGAAAGCCTGTCCTTTGCGCATGGTCTCCAGGGCCTTGGCGATGCCAAGGCCGAAACGCCATCAATGACGCTCGTTGTTGTCACCATCTCACTCCCGCCTCCATACTTAATACTGCCTCCATCCTCACAGCTGCCACCATCCTCACAGCTACCACCATCCTCACAGCTACCACCATCCTCACAGCTACCACCATCCTCACAGCTACCACCATCCTCACAGCTACCACCATCCTCCCAGCTACC